>RCNI01000038.1_pt1 | contig 85769 bp, 67 predicted proteins | sample 2041151 | NCBI WGS metagenome assembly RCNI01 (sample SAMN09708214, study PRJNA481090) | feces metagenome | isolation source: feces | place: Antarctica: Albino Rookery
GACAAGATGATCTACGGCATCAATTCCGGAAAATGTGCTCTGATCGTGACGGACTACGGAAAAGAGGTTTCCGATGCCATTGACAAAGCCTGCGGGCGAGGCTGCACCATTCTTCACGGCTCCGGCGGCTACCAGCAGGACAAGAAGGATGTTGTGCTCACCGCCTGTGACAATCAGCAGATGTACTACATCCAGCGTCACCTGAAGGAAGTCGATCCCAAGGCCTTCACCATCATTCTGGAATCCAACGAAGTTCACGGTGAGGGATTCCATATGTTTGAAGTGGGCGACAAGAAAAAATAAGACATTCTCTTGGCGTGACCCCGAAAGTCAGACAGTATTTTGAATTAACACGGTGAACATTCTCTTCTCTCATAAACGGCAAGAAATAAGGGCTGAAAACCAATGGTTTTCAGCCCTTATTTCAAGTATTTCTCCCGGTCGCTATTGGTTTTTATGGTTTCCTTCGGAAAATTCCACCTGACACACTTCCCAAATACCGTCCTTGTATGCACAAAGATGGCCATCGGAATACACAATTTCATTGTACCCCTTAGAAAGCAGTTCATTTCCCGTAAACAAATCATAAACACCGTGCCGGTTTTTCTCTGGTTTCTCCACAGAAATCAGTGCATACTCTACATTTTCGCTAATAATTGATATGGCGGGCCGTTACAAGCAGAATCAGACCGCTAACCTCTTGAATGCCATCGATTTCAAGAAAAAAACTCCATCGAAATATGTTGCACGAACTACTATGTAGTAGACAAATATCAAACTTTTACAATCTATAATTTTCAATCCGGTCTATGGGTATTCGCACCGGTTGGGGTCAAATTGGGGTCAAGGTGTTGCGCCCCGCGCAACAGCAAAAATCCAACTTTTTCGCCTCAAAAACCCCTATTATATAATAGAAGGATTGAAAAACATGAAATTCTACACAACCGGCCAAATGGCTGAAATTTGGGGTATCTCTCCCCAGCAGGTCCGTAAATACCTGAAAGACGGACGCATCCCCAATGCAATTCTGGAAAACGGCACCTGGATGATTCCGGAAGGCAGTGAAAAGCCCGGTCTTCCCCCGAGAGAACAGCCTGAGATGTCCCCTCTGATGAAGCGTATTCTCTATCAGAAGGTCCGCAACAACCACTTCGGGATCTACGAATACCTGCAGATCAACATGGCGTACAGCTCCAGCCGTTTGGCAAATAATCGGCTCACCCGTGTTCAGATGCAGGCGCTGTACCGTACCGACCGGATCATCGACGGCTTTGAGCCTGCTACCGTAGACGATGTGATTGAGGTGGCCAATCACTTCATGGCGATGGATCTGGTTCTGGACACCGTCCACTCCCCCATCACCCTGAGTTACTGCAAAAACCTGCATCGGCAGCTCACCTATGGCACCTATGCCGATCGATTCCATCAGTTGGATATCGGCGCTTTCCGCAAGAAGGAAACCCGCGCGAATAAAGGCATCCATTCCCATCCTGCGGACATCAATAAGTCCCTGACTGCTCTGCTCAAATCTTATGAAAAAGAGCCGGCAACCCTGGAGCGGATCGTCGGCTTCCATGTTCAGTTCGAGCGTATCCGTCCCTTTGACGACTACAATGGCCGTGTGGGGCGTCTGCTGATGATCAAGGAGTGTTTGCGGAACAACATTGACCCCTTCATCATCGATGACAAGCGCAGACGCGACTATAACACGGGGATTGCGGAGTGGGATACCAATCCCGAAATCCTGATAAACGCCGTTCAGCAGGCCCAACAGCGCTTCCAGGCCAAGATGGAGGTCTGCAGGCTGATGCAGTATAACCGCGGACCCAACTACAGGTGGGAGGGATAACAATGATTCTGGAAGAAATGTTCCAGGGCAACTTTAACCCGCTGGATTTCGCGTCCCCCGCCGATCCGGATTATCAGACCGCAAATCAGATGGCCGCGGACCAGACGGAAGCACTTATCAAGCAGTTGCACCTTGAGCAGAAAAGCTCCTGAACGAGTTGCTGACGCTAATCTATACCGCCCAATGCCTCGAGAACGAGAAGCTTTCTTTTACTTCCGTTTTACCTCCGGCGCGCAGTTCCAAAAGGAGTCAGAGAAGCTGCAACACTTCAAATTGAAACAAAAATAAGATTATGGATGAAAAGAAAGGCTTTCAAAATTAATGATACAAAACACAATTTTTCTTCCGTATATGACAAAAAGGCCATTGCAATGTCTCAGCATCATCAATCTCCCTAAAATGATTAATTTTTCTATTACCCGTGTACTGTCTGTTCTATACATCGTGCTACTAATTTAGGTTCTGTGAATCAACCACACAGCTTAGATATCGTTAAAATCTGCATTTATTTGTCCTATAACATACTTGCAAATCCTCACAAAAAAACTATAATAATATATAGTCTTATTCAAGCAGAAATTGTTGCTATTTTCACATTTTTATTCGTATATTCTATCAAAACACGAGTAGAGAGTTCTATGATAAAGGAAATAAAGCCATGGATAAATATAATTTTTACTACGATGAATCTGAACATAGCAGAAAAATAAACTATCCAACTGTTTCCGCATCTAATTATTATGATAATTTTGTAACCGCTATCGTCGGTTGGCCTGAGTCTTTGGATTCTGAAATTGTTGAAAAATACACTGCGTTCGAATTGAAGTATGAGGATCGAAAAGATAAGTATGGCGAAATAAAAAGTACGATTTTTAAGCAAAAACATTTCAAATATGGTTTTGCCTCTCAAAATAAGTATAATGCCAAATTTCTAAACGATTTTTTATCACTTTTCACTCCTGATCTACACCTCTATTTTTCAGTTGCCAGCAAAATCGAATATATTATTCTCCAGTTGTTTGCAAATTACAATGCGAAGTCAATGAAATATTCCGTTGTAAAAGCTTTGATTGTCTATCATCCAAAAGAAGTGATTGAATGCTTATGCGAAACCCCTGAGAATTTCATCAGCGTATTGAAAGACTTCTTTAGAGATCGAATCAAGGCTAACCAGGAAAATCCTCTTCTAAAGCGTAATGAAAGTGCTGCATTTTATGAAATTCTCTGTTATTTGAATACTATTTCCTTTATCCCGGAACAGCGATGGGACTACCATATGGCATTCGATGGTTTCCGGAAATACCTAAAGGAAGAAAAAATCGATGATTATTTTCTTCTCCTGGATCACGAAGGAGAACTTAATGAAGACAGCAAAACATTGCAGGCTGCCAGAGATATCGGTTTTAATGCAATCGGCGAAGCTGACTCAAAAACTTCTTGTGGTTTGCGCATGGCCGATATGATTGCAGGCATTTTAGCAAAGCTGTTAAAAGCATTGTGTGATTCTCTCCGATACAATTCAATTTCGGATGGTGTCAAGAAAAAAACTCTCGATCCGCATTGGTTCCAATTGAAGGATTTCCAACTTGATCTCTATAAAAAACTCTATCAAATTATTTGTGTTTGGGACAATGCCTGGTACAAGTCATATGCAGGGATTTACTCCGATGATCTGGTGAGTTTAATTTCATTACTTGAATATATGAACCATTTCGAATCAGTAGATCAGATTTATAAAGAAGGTATCGATAATCATCCTGAAAATTTTAACGCTTTCTCATGTGACCAACTAAGCGATTACTTCAATCGCAGCGGCTTACAATTCTCATAATAATCTCCGTAATAATCAAAGCTTTCATAGTGTAACACAAACAGTCCCGATACCAAAAGATATGGTACCGGGACTGTTTTATGTAGCCTCACATTAGACGCTTATCATAAACTACTTTACTTCTTCTTTGATGATTGAAAAAACAGCCTGAACCTGATTGCCGAATATTGGGTGATATTTTACATATCGTCCGGTGAGGTTACGACATTTCTCTCCGACAATTGACGTATCTACCCCAGCTGTAGTTGTTAACACCGAAGTTAGATTTATTGTAGAAAGCGGCTCATTCAATTTTTCTAGAGAGATTATGATATGACCTGATGTAACTTCAGCGCAGCCATAATCCTGCTCATTTACTTTAATACTAAACTTAAATTTCTCAGGTAAATTTGTCTCAATCCGAATCTGTTGAGATAAAATGCTGGGATGAAATTCGACATTTATCTCATTATTGGGATTGGGTCGTGGCTTTTGCATAGACAGTGGTAAAGGCGGAATTTCCCCTAACCTTATTGCCCTGCCCCTATACGACCACGTATAAAATTCATCTTGTTTTAAGCCTGTATCAAGCATACCCCAAAAAGAGATTAGTTTATGTTCGTCCTCTGACAGAGAATCCTCTACATGATATCTGGCAGCGTCCAAAGTCTGAAATTTGTAGATTGCGTCCAAAACACTGATTCCGCAATATTGAGCAGCATCGATAAACACCATGTCATCACCGGAAAATGCACCGTATTTCTCAGCATACATATCTCCAAATGTATCTACAAAGTTCAATACTGCTTGCCCAAGATCATCGCTGTTTGGTTGTGTATTTAAATATAAAGGTTGTAAAAGGCCATCGACGCAGTTAGAAATTTGACTGTCAGCGCTATTATACAAAGAATATCGCACTTTTGTGAATAGTTCATCAACGGAAATATTCGCTTCCAAGATATGTTCACATAATGCATTTGTAAAATAACTATATTCATTATTAGCAGAAGACGAAGTCCCAAACTGGGAGGAGTATGCTATATAGGTATTTTTAGGTGCTTTTATCTCACAAAAATTCGAAATAATTTCAGGAGAAATATCCTTTCTGCATGCGTCAATGATTATTAGTAGCTTAACCTCTCGTGAAAAAAGAGGATGAATAAGGTTCAAATTAAATGCACTTTCATCGAGAGAGCGCCTAGAATCTAGACTTATTCCCACATCTGTCGGATATATATAATTCATTCCATGATACTGACCGCCATGTCCAGAAAAATAAATAATATTTAAGGAGTCACACGGCGCTTTGTTTGCAAATTCTTGCAACTGGTTAAGAATTTCCTCTCTAGTGGGATTAATGTAATTACATGTACTAAAATTGAGTATTTTTAGTTTCTTTGAAAGGTTAATAACATCATTACGCACAGCAGGAAGTGGTTTAGCCGTACAACTGCGAGCTGGTGTAATATCCGGAACACCAAATAAAATCGCCCTCTTTTGCATACAATGACCTCCAATCATAAATGTGTCGTAAACTATTGAAAAAGGAAATTATAAATTATCCAATACTTAACCGTTTTAAGAAAATCAATACCTAGTGTACCTTGTTTAAAGCTTTTCTTATCTTTGCCATATGATGTCTTGTGTCACGGGTAATTGCCTCATGGACACCATATACCTCCACTGCACGATCAACATAGGTTAGAAAATTTCCTTTTTTCCCATGTTTACCTTTTCTGGAACAAGAATCATACAGCTTATGACATGAGATATGATTTCCTGCAGGAGTGATTCTTCCTGCCTTGACAATCGCATGTGCTTTACGATACATTCGATAATAATATTTTGAGATTGTCTTTGCCCGGATAGATACCTTCTGTCCGTCAAATGTAAATCCCAGAAAATTTATAAATCTTTTGCTCGTATCCGCTTTTTCGTCAACATCCTTACCACAGTTGACGAGGACTCCGGCATTATAGTGAAAATACTGCGTTTTGCTTGGCTCCAGCTGCAAATTGGGAACTTGATGAATATATCTCTGCACATCGCATAAGTCCCCTAATGTCTTTCTGCCGCAATTATTAGGGAGTACAACTATAAAATCGTCGCTATAGCGCACATACATGCCTCCCAAACTCGTAACTGCATCATTTATTTCTTTGTCCGCAGTCAGCATATACACATTAGCTAATAACGCGCTGATGGGAGATCCCTGCGGAATTCCATATGTATTGGGATTCTTTTGAATATGGGATCGATATTCTTTAAATTGTTCCTTCGAGAGAACTCTAGCTTTGCCATTCAATATTTTCCTGCCTGGCTTATTATCCTCCAATCCATTCAACGCAAGTAGGTCTGACAACTCCCATTTACTGTACCGAGTGATATTTTTAAACACATTATAGTGATCCGGAGGTAACATGTCTGTTTGAAGTAGTGAGCACCATTGATGTTTGAGATATTTATGGTCTAGATTATCAAAAAATCCTGTAAAGTCGCCAATCATTATAAAGCAATCTTTTTGGCTTTTAATAAAATCAAACGCCCTCTTTGATATATGTATATTATTTTCATGCAAATCGGTCCGGTAGGCCATTGGTACATCGTAAATTCCATCTTGCTGTATTCGCGCATTATAGAGTTCATTTAACTGGAAGCTATAATATTGGTAAATACATCTGTCAATATGGGCCGCATAACAAATATCTCGATATTTGGGTTTGTACGCTCCGTGACTGTATTTACTCATGTTCTTCTGATAATGGATGAAAGGATAAAATCCATGTTTAGCTACGCACTGAGGATCAGAAATATACTCCTTCTGAGCACTAATATCTGTTCGCCAGTCAAAGTGCGCATACTGTTTTTTACTCTTCTGGATTACTATCTCAGAGTTAAGCCAATCTTCTTTTGTCATCATTTTCTCCTATACATGGAAATGCCCCCCGGCATGGAGGATAGCATTCCTAAGCCGAAGGGCATACACAAAACCGTAGCATATCGAACTGAGGAACGATGTTCCTCATATCAAGTGCCAGCTATCCAATTGACCAATACTCAAGTATGATATACTAGAGTGGGAGGTAGTTATCATGGCTGTACCATGCTTCGCAATTCTGATCGCCGAGTCGGCGACGACCTGTTCCGCAATCGTCCAGGAACTCCTGAAGGAGATTCTGCTGGAAAGCTTGACAACAATGCTTCTCCTTTATGCCTACACATAAAGCTTTTATATTTTACCATATTTCTTTACATTTTGCAACCGCAGTTAACTGTCGAAATTTATGTTTTATTATATTCTTATATAAAAAAATATTATCATTTATCTATATTTCAAGAAAACACAGAATTTAATGTGATTTCATTTTAATTACAGAGATAATATATAAATTCAAACTTTTTAATCATATATTATTCCCTGCATCCACTATGCAAGGTCTACATTGATGTATCCGTATAGTACGATCGATTCCGGAAATTCTAAACTTGCCATTACATTTCCTTCTTCCCTTAAAATCAGGGTGATTTTAAGGGAAAGAACAAGGGATTAAGGGAATCGAGGTACTCCATCAGACACAACATAATTTAATCTCCAGCGCCTGTCCCCCTGACTTCTCGGGGGTACAGGCGCTTTTCTTATCCCCAGACTCTAAGGAGGTAATCTATTTGAAAGCGTATGGGAAGCTATGGAATTACAATGTTTTCGACTGCACCTATTGCCACTATTGGCATGGCAAGGCAACCGGCTGTACCTATCCATTCGGATGCTGCTGCCCTGTGCCTCAGCACCCACGGCGGCGCAATGGCTGCGATATCATCTATCCCCAAAAGCCAATCCATACCGATGAATGTACTGACTGTCCTTACGGGCAGGCCGCTCCCTGCATCGGTTGGTGTACAAAAGAAATATTAAAAACCATAAGGCATGGTGATGACATATGACGCCCAATTATTTTTACGGAAGTGAAGCAGAACAGTTTTCGTTTTATCGGATTCCAAAGGTTCTGTTCACTGATCCCCGGTATCAGGAAATTTCGGCAGAATCAAAAATCCTTTACGGTATTCTCTTGGACCGAATGTCCCTGTCTGCCAGAAATAAATGGATGGACAAAGAGGGCCGTGTTTACATCATTTTCACCGTAGAAGATATTATGACCGCCATGGGCTGCGGCAACCAGAAAGTCGGTCGGCTCCTCAGCGAACTGGAGAAGAAAGCCGACCTGATTGAGCGCAAAAGGCAGGGATTGGGGAAACCCAATCTGATTTATGTCAAGCGGTTCTTACCTTCTCCACCTTCACATATCCAGAAATGTGAAAATCACACTTCCAAAGATGTGAATACCACATCTCATGAAATGTTAGAATCACACGGAAATAATACTGAGAATATCAAGACTGACATTAGTGAGACTGATTCTATTCCCTTCGGTCAGGGAACAGGCACCGAAACGAACGGAAAAGATGGACCGGGAATCATATCGAGAAATTCTGGAAAACAATATTGAGTTCGACATTCTGCTCCAGAATTATCCCTACGAGGAAGATACCATTCACGAAATACTGGAGCTTCTGGTCGATTCCGTTTGCACAACAAAACAGACTATACGAATCTCCGGAGATGACAAACCTGCTGAGGTAGTTCGCAGTCAGTTTCTGAAACTGAACCGAGAGCATATCACCTTTGTACTGGACAGTCTATCTCAGAACACCACGCGGATTCGAAATATCAAACAATATCTTCTGGCCACGCTTTATAACGCTCCCCTCACCATCGGCAGTTATTACCGAAGCCTGGTCAGTCACGATATGTCTCAATGCATTAGATAAACCGCAGACATGTTTCTGCGGTTTATTTTTTGGAGGTGATTCCAATAAGCACTCAGAAAACAACAAACAGCCGCGATGCTCCCGACCAGGTACAGCAGCTTCATCTGGAAGAAATTCACCCGTTCAAGAACCATCCGTTCCGCGTGGTTGATGATGACCTGATGCAGCAGACCATCGACAGCATTGCCCAGGTCGGCATCGTAAATCCAACCATCGTTCGACCTGACCCAAGTGGTGGTTATGAAATGGTTGCAGGTCATCGACGTCTTTTTGCTGCTGAAAAAGCAGGTTTCCAAACGATTCCAGCTATCGTCCGAAATCTCACCGATGACGAGGCAGTCATACTCATGGTAGACAGCAACCTGCAGCGAGAAACCATCTCTCCCATGGAACGGGCCTATGCATACAAGATGAAACTGGAAGCATTGAAGCATCAAGGGAAACGATTCGAACGCACCTCTCCCCAAGTTGGGGAGAAGTCGACCTGGGCAGTTACTCAGGTCGCAGATGATGCCGGCTCAAGCCGTTCCCAGGTTCAGCGTTTCATCCGACTGACTGGGCTGAATCCACAGCTTCAGGAAATGGTAGATACCAAAAAGGTGGCATTGGGTCCCGCGGTTGAGCTTTCTTTCCTTTCCCCGGCAGAGCAAAATCAGGTGTTGGATGCCATGGAGTATTCCCAGAACACTCCGTCACTCTCTCAGGCCCAGCAGCTGAAAAAACTCAGTAAAGAAGGAAAATGTTCTCAGGAAGCTATGTACGCCATCATGTCTGAAGAAAAGAAGCCTTTAGAACGAAGCATTACACTATCTGAGAACACGATCCGAAAATTTTTCCCTCGCAGCTATTCAAGTGAACAGGTAACAGAAACTATCATCAAGCTTCTGCAATCATGGCAGAAGAATCGGCAGCGCGAATCAGAGCGCTGATTGAAAAGGAGAAAATTTATGAGCAACACTACTTTCAATTTCAACGCCCCTATCCACATCCAGATGGAATATGAGGTAGACGGAGAAGCCCTTCAGGAAATCATGGAGAAACTCTGTGATCTGGAAGACCTGATGTGCGAGCTGATCGACACGCTCTACGGCGATACGGATTTTGAGGACGAAGATGTTGGCGAGGATGTCCCTGCCGAGGAGGTCAGTGATAAAACCTGTGCTCCTCAGGACGAAGGCGTTCCTCTGGTTCTCTGCTTTTCCGAGGATCTTCCCGATGACTTCTCCCCTGATGAGGCCACTGCCCTCGCATACGAAACGCTTTCCCGTATCCTGAACTTCAAGTCCGGCAAGGAGGCTCATCATGGCCGAGCATGATTCCGACACTTCCATGATTGAGGTACTTATGGTGGAACCCGGTCAGCGGCCCAAAATCGAAACCATCGGCAGTGACCTTCACTCCCTCCAGGAAGCCGTAGGCGGTGATATCGAAGCCGCCTATTTCTTCAAAGAGCCCGTGGCTCTGATCTGCTGGGACGAGGGCAAACTCTGCAGAGCACCTCTCAACCGAGCCATCCGGGACGATGAAGGAAACATGGTGGATATCATCGCCGGTAAGTTTTTCATCTGCGGGCTGGGCGAAGAAGACTTCACCAGCCTTCCCAAGGAATTACAGCAGAAGTTTGCCGACAAATTCCACCATCCCGAGGCTTTCCTCAAAACCAGTCGGGGCATCATGGCCATTCCGATTGAGCCTCAGAAACCCACCGCAAAAAGATCTCACCAGCGCCAGGAAGAGAGGTAAATCACATGTATCTATTTTATTCCGGAGTGCCCCCCTAGCATGATATTTCTGAAGTATCATACCCACGACACCAGCCGCTGATCTGCGGGAATCCACAGAAGAAGTCTCTCAAAACAATGAGCTTCCTGCTGAGAGGAGGCAGCGTCTATGCAGGAAGAGTTGGAAAACCGGACGGTTACGCTTGTCATCAGTACCACCAAGCTGACCGCACGCACACTGAGATCTGCCATCAGCCAGTATCTGAACTACCGCAAGGCCCTCAGGCTCCGCAAAGCTGAAGAAAAACCTGTAGGTAAGCAGACGCTGAAACAACTGATTGGTCAGAATCAGGGTGTATCCAACATCGAAATCACCGAGCGGAACATCAAATCCTTTGATCGTGTAGCCCGGAAATATGGCGTCGATTACGCAGTCAAGAAAGATAAGAGCGGTGACCTTCCGAAATACCTGGTATTTTTCAAGGCACGGGATGCAGATGCGCTGACTGCTGCATTTACAGAGTTCACCGTCAAAATGCACCGAGCCAAAGAAAAGCCCTCTGTCATTAAGAAACTAAGAAGCTTCAAATCTCCTGAGCATTCCAGGGATCAGGACAAGGTACGGAGCAAAGATAAGGGGTTGGAACGATGACCCGCCCCATAACTGTCAAAAAGCTCCTGCTCAATCTTCCCTATATCATTGCAGCTTTGATTGCAACCAACTTTGGTGAGGCTTGGCGACTGTCGCAGGGAGCTAATGCTTCCGAAAAGGTCCTGAATCTAATTTCCGTGGCACTTTCCGCTGCTTGGAGCAATCCTCTGCCCAGCTTACACCCATATGATCTGCTCATTGGGATCTGCTGCGGAGCGGCACTCAAGCTTGCCGTCTTTATTCGGGGAAAAAATGCCAAGAAGTATCGCCACAATGAAGAGTACGGCTCTGCCAGATGGGGCAACCACGAGGATATTGCTCCGTTTGAAGATCCAGTCTTCCAGAACAATATCATCCTCACACAAACGGAACGTCTGATGATGTCGAACCGCCCCCGCGACCCTACAAAGGCACGGAACAAAAATGTGCTGGTCATCGGCGGTAGCGGTTCCGGTAAGACCCGTTTTTTCATCAAGCCAAATCTCATGCAGCTTCACAGTTCCTATGTCGTTACTGATCCAAAAGGCAGTATCGTCATCGAGTGCGGAAAGCTATTACAACGCAATCGCTATCGCATCAAAATCTTCAATACCATCAACTTCAAAAAGTCCATGCACTATAATCCCTTCGCCTACATCCACAGCGAAAAGGATATTTTGAAGCTGGTGACGACCCTGATCACCAACACAAAGGGAGAAGGCAAATCCGGTGATGATTTCTGGGTAAAGGCCGAAACATTGCTTTATACAGCTCTCATTGGCTACATCCACTATGAAGCTCCGGAGGAAGAACAGAACTTTGCAACGCTGATTGAATTCATCAATGCCATGGAGGTTCGTGAGGACGATGAAACCTTTGAAAACCCCGTGGATCTCGCGTTCAAGGAACTGGCCCGTCGGGAACCCGATCATTTTGCAGTCCGGCAATATGCCAAGTACAAGCTGGCCGCCGGCAAGACTGCAAAAAGCATCAACATTTCCTGCGGTGCCCGTCTTGCCCCCTTTGATATCGGCGAGCTTCGGGAGATCACTATGTATGATGAGCTGGAGCTGGACACCCTTGGCGACCAGAAAACGGCGCTGTTTCTGATCATGTCTGATACAGACAGCACCTTTAACTTCCTGATTTCCATGATATACAGCCAGCTGTTCAACCTTCTCTGCGAGAAAGCAGATGATGTGTATGGAGGTCGGCTTCCAATCCATGTCCGATGCCTCATCGATGAATGTGCCAATATCGGCCAGATTCCGAATCTGGAGAAACTCATGGCAACGATCCGCTCCCGTGAGATTTCTGCCTGCCTGGTACTTCAGGCACAGTCCCAGCTCAAAGCACTGTATAAAGACAGCGCTGATACCATCATCGGTAACTGCGACAGTTCGATTTTCCTGGGTGGCAAAGAACCTACAACGCTCAAGGAGCTGAATCAATCTCTGGGTAAGGAAACCATCGACACCTACAACACCGGTGAAAGCCGTGGCCGCGAGGTCTCCCATTCCCTCAACTACCAGAAACTTGGCAAAGATCTCGCCTCTGTGGATGAGCTGTCCGTTCTGGACGGTGGCAAATGTATTCTACAGCTGCGAGGCGTCCGCCCGTTCAAGTCAGATAAGTACGATATCACCAAGCATCCCAACTATAAGTATCTGTCTGACGCCAATCCCAAAAACGCCTTTGATATTGAGAAATTTCTCTCTACCAGGCTTAAACCAAAAGCAGATGAAGCCTACGAAATTTTTGAAGTAGACGCATCTGATGAAGAAAAGTCACTTTTTTGAGTGACTCTCCATTTGGAGGTATATCAAGATGCTTTATATCAGACACCTCCTCGCTTGCACCAGTCGCAACAGATGTATGCTATCAAATCGAGAAAGGAGCTGCCGGAATTAGGCCCGCAAGGGATCTGTTCCGGCTTTTGCACTATGCGAGATATTTAATTTATGTAATATGATCTAATTCCGGCAATCAAATATTATGGCATTTTTCAATCAGGCTATTACGGTCCTTCAGACCCTCGTTATCGCCCTCGGTGCCGGCCTCGGAATCTGGGGAGCGATCAACCTTCTGGAAGGTTATGGCAATGATAACCCGGGTGCCAAGTCCCAGGGCATGAAGCAGCTGATGGCTGGCGGTGGCGTGGCCTTGATTGGCACTGTTCTGGTTCCGCTCCTGTCGGGCCTTTTCGGGTAACCCATCCCACCCCTGCAGGGGCTTCCGCAATGGAGCCCCTGTTTTTCATCCATAATTCTTAAATTCCCGCATTGTCACCGACTGCTCAAAGTAATCACCCTTTGAGCCTACAGAAAGAACGAGTCATAAATGCAAATGAACCTGAAGCGTTTGCTTGCACTTGTACTGGCCTGCTTGGTCCTTCTGGGATCAACCGGAATGGTCAGCGCAGCAGAGCCTGCAGATCCCGGAGGCTCTGACAATGTGCAAGCGCCTGATGTCCTTCCAGAAGAATCGGGTCCTCCGGATTCGACAGAAGACATCATTCCATCTACCGGGATACCAGATGCAGCAACACCTCCGTTAGTTGCGGAGTCTGCAACCGAAGCAACTGAGGAATCTCCTATGAAAACCGCTCCGCGCGAAGAAAGCTCTGTTCCTTCGGACCCCATTCCCGAATCAAATCTCACTGAACCGAATTCGTCCGTAGATATTTCCAAAGTAGAGACTCAGGATGTTCCTGATGCTCCCGCTTCTGACGAACCGGAATTACTGGGCGGCAGACCATTCACGAATTTGGGTATGTACCAGATTTTGGCGAAGAGCAAGGCATATCTTGACCCTTACAATCCCAACAGATACCTCAGCTCCATCAATCGAATGTACTTCACCAATCCTACGGAATATGCCTACTGTATCCAGCCCGGTACGCCAACCGCTGGTTCGTACATGCAGGACAGCAATGTAAATCCGTGGACCCGTTTGTCTGAGAATCAGCGCCGTGCAATGGGTGTTGTTCTGGCACTCGGATTCCCGGAAACCTATCATCATGACGGATTCCCCGAAAAGCCCGGACGGGCAGAGGCCATGGGCGACTCTCTGGCGCTGTGGCAGAAAAGTGAATACTACGCAGCAACCCAGATCATCATCTGGGAAATTCTGCGGGGCGAGCGTTCTGCAACGCCGCCTTACACGCGAACCAGTTCTGCAACCCTTGACCAATTCTACGGATTCAATTCCCCGGACTGGAATGGTCTGCTGGCCGAATATACAGCTTTGGATAAGCTGCTGTCTAACTACGGCGTCGTGCCCAGCTTTGCCTCTTCCTCCCAGTCCGGTGCTCCTTCCCATGAAATGATCCTGGATGAAAGCAGCAGAAACTATAAGCTGACGCTGACAGACAGCAGAGATGTACTGACGCTTATGACTCCTGCCAGCAATAATCCGCAGGAAATGCGGCACTTTGAATTTCAGGCCAGCGGCATTACCATCCAAAGATCCGGCAGCACACTGACCATCACTGCTCCGGAGAGCATGGGCGATCAGCTGGCATCCGGTATTCTGGTTAAGAGTAATGACTCGACTGCCGATCCCAGCAGTAACTGCATCGTCTGGAGCAACGGCAGCAAGCAGGTTCTGATTTCTTCAGCCGGAGGATCTGCAGAATTCCCTCCTGCCTATTTTAGGCTGACCGCTCAGCCCATAATCAAAACCGGCAGTCTGCGGATTCAGAAAGCAACCAGCATTGGCAATGACCTTGCAGGATGGAAATTTACAGTTTCCACGGATCCTGACGGAAAGGAGCCCATTCCCGGATCTCCTTTTACGACTCCTGCTGATGGCATGATTGTCATCAATGATCTGGAACCCGGCACTTACTATGTGCAGGAGATCGATGAATCTCAGGCTTATCCCTACTGGAAGTATGACACCTCGTGTCAGGAAATCGTTGTAAAAGCCAAGCAGACTTCTGATGTGACTTTCACCAATATCCGTCTGGGCCGAATTGTCGTCCAGAAGCACGCCGTCAACGGGTCTCCGGAAGGATGGAATTTTCAGGTCCTCAAAGATGGCGTCATCCTTGAAACCATTACCACAGGATCTGATGGCTATGCATACAGCAGTTACCTGGAGCCCGGTAGTTATACGGTTCGTGAAGTGCATGACCGAGATGATACCTACTGGGAATACGATGTAAATGTCGAACAGGATGTCACTGTACAGCCCTGGCCAGACGCAACCGTGGTTTTTACCAACACGCAGTTTGGCCGGCTGCAAATCGAAAAAGAAATGACTGACGGAGGTTCTGTTGAAGGCTGGGTCTTCCGGATCACCGATTCCACGGGCACCGAAATTCCCGGTTCTCCCTTCACCTCCGACAGCAATGGACTGATTGTCTCCGGAAAGCTGGCGCCCGGTGAATACACCATTGAAGAGCTGATTCCTGAGGACAGTATCTACCACTGTGCAGGTGAGAATCCGCAGATTGTTACTGTCACCGAGGGCCAGACTGCATCTGTTTCCTTCACCAACGCTCTGCGTCCCGGCAAAATCGAGATTGAAAAGGTCGATCCCGCCGGAAAGTCACTTGCCGGAGCAGCATTCTTGCTGGAGTGGAGCGAAGATGGGACCATGTGGGCACCCGTTGGATCCTCGAACGCCATCATTAAAGGAAGCTGCTCGACGCCGGGGCTTTCTCATGGTTGCCTGGTGACCGGCTCGGATGGGAAAATCACATTTGAAGGCCTTCATCCTGCACTCCAGTACAGAATCACAGAAGTCATTGCGCCCGATGGCTATAATCTGCTCACCGATTATGCTTATGTGGGACCTCTGCCCATCGATAATCTGACGGTGCAGCTTCGGGTCGTCAATACGCCTGTTATGGTTCTGCCTCAGACAGGTTCTGCTTCCCTGGCTATGATTTCCATGCTGATGACAATGGGACTGATTATGAGCGCTGCAGCGCTCTTCTACCTGCGCAGAAAAGAAAAGTAACCACATAAGGAGGGCCGCATAATGCGTGTCTGCTACCATGCCAGGGACGAACCCTGGCATTTTCTTTGCCCATCAAAAACACTAAACTGAAAAATGTGAAAGGACTGTTTAACTATGAATACCATGAAAAAGATTTTCTCTCTGTGCCTTGGTGCAATGATGGCTCTGTCCAGCATCCCGGCGGCATTTGCTGCGGAGGTACCCGATGCCACCATCAACCAGGATGCAACCTGCAGCCTGACCCTTTACAAGTACGACTGGACGAATGCGCACAAAGACGGCGTCTGGAATGAGGATTCCTTTGTGTCCACCGGTTGGAAGGAAAGCTATGTCGAGGAAGTGCTGGGCGGTGCGGTCCGCAAGGGTGATGCCAATGGCAATCCCGACAATGCCCTCGGCAATGGTCAGAACTCCAACGGCTACGCTGTGAAGGGCGTCGAATTCACCACTCTGCGGGTCGCTGACATTGCGACTTTTACCGAGTCTGCCAATGACAAGCATCCCGGCTACAATCTGACTCAGGTCCTCTATGGCTTTGACAAGGTGAAGTCTGCTGACCTGCTGCGTGCAATCGGCCTGGCTGACGGTGCCGGAAGATACGAAAATGCTGACAGCACCGATAAGCTGAATGCCTCCAATTTCTACTACACCTCCGATGTGATCAACAAGGCCATGTCTGCTGCACTGCAGGACAATGCCACTACCGTGAAGGATGCCCTGGAAACCTATATCGCCAAGAACGGCGGCACCAAGATGCCTCTGACTGACGAAAACGGTAAGACTTCGATCAATAAGCTTCCTGTCGGTCTCTATCTCTGTGTCGAAACTGCGGTCCCTGAAATGATCACCAGCACCGTGAATCCCTTCTTCGTCTCCCTGCCCATGACCACTGTCAGCGGCAACGAACACTCTGCCTCTCCCGAGGGCGGTCATCAGTGGAACTATGATGTTGTGATCTACCCCAAGAACGAGTCCGGTATCCCCACCCTCGAAAAGACTGTCCGTGAAGCTCAGAAGGACACCGGCAAGAACGAAAACTCCAGCACCATCACCGACGGCTTTGCTCACAACGCCACCGGCTCCGCTGGCGACATCATGGAATACCAGGTCATTTCTTCTCTTCCCACCATCACTTCTCAGGCAACTGCGCTGACCGTTTACAACTTCTATGATACCCTGTGCGAAGGCCTGACCTACAACAAGGCCGCTCAGGATGTCAAGCTGGAATTCTTCACCGACAAGGACTGCACCGATAAGGTCGCAACCTGGACCCAGGGCGACGGCAAGTTCACTGTCGAGTACACCGAAGATGGCCGTCATATGACCGTCAATGTCACCGAGTCCGGTCTGGCTGAGATCAACGGCAAGACCGAGAATGTCAACGGTAAGCTTTATGTTGGCTACTCCAACTACACCGTCCGCGTCACCTATACCGCAGTCATCAATTCCGACAACAGCTTTGTCTACGGCCAGGAGGGCAACGACAACAATGTGGTCCTGACCTGGAAGCGTACCTCCAGTGATTACTACGATACTCTGATCGACGATGCACACGTGTACAGCTTTGGCATCGATATCACTAAGCTTTTCTCTGATATGGATGCAGAGACTGCTGAGAACAGCGGTCTGTACGATCATGTTAAGTTCAAGATCTACAACAAAACCGACGGCTACTGGGTTACTGCAAAGCTCAATGAGCAGGAGGGCGTCTATTACGTCGACGGCCATGTTGAGAACGAACAGGATGCGACTGTCTTCAGCCCCGTCACCTGCGGCGGTCAGTTCGGCCAGATCATGGTCAAGGGCACCGAGGATGACACCTATGTAATCACTGAAGTTGAGACTGCCAATGGCTACACTCTGCTCAAGGACGACATCACTGTGGTCATCACTGCCGCAGATGACGCCTCCCGCCCCTGCAGCATCTACAGCAAGGATGTGCTGGGTGTTCTGCAGAACGACCCCCACTATGCTTTTGACGGCGGCCTGAATCTGAAGCTCGCCAATATTCCTCAGAAGGCTCTGGCCCACAACTATATGACTGCATCCGCTGCCGTGGATGGCAATGCTGTGACCATGCTGGAGGATAACGGCTCCGCAAACGCAGAGGCTCCTCTGACCGTGGTCAATACCCGCGGCTTTGACCTGCCCCAGACCGGTGATACCGGCGTCTGGATGTACAGCGTTGTCGGCATTGTCATGATGGCCGGTGCCTGTGCTGTCATCCTGATGGCAACCCACAAGAAGAAAGCAGAGAATCAGCGGTAAGTAACTGTGCCCCGGAGCATCCACTCCGGGGCACCTTTTCGAAGGAGAAGCTCTATGCAAAAGAAAATCCTGACGATCTGTGCGGCCGCTGTGTGCTTTGTTCTGGCGCTCGGAATCACATTGTATCCAGTCATCAGCATCCGCTACAACGAGCACCATCAGTCCGAAATCCATTCTGTTTATCAGCAGGAGATTGAAGAAGTAGATAATTCCCTTATGGAACTTCAGTGGGAGGCTGCGGCTGCTTACAATTCGACTCTGGTGCCCGGAACCCAGATTACAGATGCGTTCAGCAAAGAATCTATTCTGGAAGCCGCGTCTGACTATGGAGAACTGCTCAATCTGACGGGTAACGGAATCATGGGATTCGTAAGGATTCCTTCGATCCAGGTGAATCTCCCCATCTACCACGGAACGGACTCCCATACTTTGGAATCCGGAATCGGTCATCTGCTGGGCAGCTCTCTTCCGATTGGCGGACCCGGCACCCATGCCGTACTGACCGGACATTCGGGCATGGCATCTCAGAAGATGTTCTCCGATCTTCCGCAGCTTGCAGTCGGAGACAAATTCTATCTGGAGGTATTGAACGAAACGCTGGCCTATCAGGTAGATCAGATCCGCACGGTCCTGCCGCACGAAACCGAGCTGCTTGAGATTTCCGAAGGACAGGATCTGTGTACACTGGTAACCTGCACCCCTATCGGCATCAATAGCCATCGTTTGTTGGTGCGGGGCCATCGCGTTCCCTATGTGGAGGCGCAAGCTGACGCTGAAACTAAGGAAATCGAGGCAGCTAAGGGCCCTATTTCTACCTGGCAGCGAACCTATCTCAAGGGAATTCTGATCGGTCTTGGCCTGACCCTGTGTATGAGCATACTGGCCGCATCTGTCTGCTGGATCCGGAGGCGGTATCATGCGTAAACTTCGGGTCCTCCTGATTTTTGTCATGGTGATTACCTTCATCTGCGGATTTCTGGTGCTCATGTATCCGCATGTGTATGGTCAGATTGTGGATCAAAAAATCATAGCCGACGCCAATTCCTTTCTGCAGAGAACCGATCTTCCGGAGCCAGAACCCGGTGCAACCGTGCATCTGGAAGACGGCGAAAAGGAGAAGATCCATTCCAAACTCCGGGATGAAATGGCGTGGTACAACCACAGTATCTGGCTGGAGCATCAAGCCGGTCTCAGTGATCCCTGGGCCTACGAGCAGCCGTCCTTTACTCTTGGAGAATACGGATTCGAGGACGAAATCTTCGGTGTGATCCAGATCCCGGCGCTGAATGTTACCCTGCCGATCTATCTTGGGGCCACCCATCAGCACATGAATGACGGTGCAGCCCACCTGTCACAGACAAGCCTGCCGATTGGAGGCACAAACACGAACTGTGTCATAGCTGCCCACAACGGCTGGGGCGGTGCCTCCTATTTCCGTCATATACCTGATTTACAGGCTGGTGACGAAATCATCATCACAAACCCATGGGAAACACTGCATTATGTTGTTTCCGAAAGCAATATCATCGAACCAAATGATATCGAAGAAATCCTGATCCAGGATGGAAGAGAACTTGTCACGCTGCTCACCTGCTATCCATATGGTACAGGAGGCCGGCAGCGCTATCTGGTCATCTGTGAAAGGAGTGATACGTATGTGCCTGTATCATAACAGGACTCGCAATTTTGGTCTTTGTTCCGATCACCACTCGCTGGAAGGAGGATAATACTCATTGGATTATATCTGGGAAAAAATCACACTGTGGCTTAAGGAACTCATGATCAGCGGAATTCTGGATAATCTGACGGGTCTGTTCGACAGCGTTAATACCAAGGTCGGAGATATCGCGAATCAGGTAGGTTCTACCCCTCAGGCATGGAATAGCAGCATCTATTCCATGATTCACAACCTGTCTGACAATATCATCCTCCCCATTGCCGGAGTAATTCTGGCATTTGTCATGACTTTGGAGCTGATTCAGCTCATCACAGACCGCAACAATCTGCATGATGTTGACACATGGATGTTCTTCAAATGGATCTTCAAAACTGCCTGTGCTGTTTTGATTGTGACCAATACATGGACGATCATTATGGGCGTCTTTGATGTCGCTCAGAATGTCATCAATAATGCCTCTGGCATCATAATCGGTGACACATCGATCACACTTACTGATCATCTCCCAGACTTGGAAGCTCGCCTGGAAGCGATGGAGCTAGGTCCGCTGTTGGGGCTTTGGCTCCAGTCATTCATTGTGGGAATCACAATATGGGGATTGTCCATCTGCATTTTCCTGATCTGCTACGGCAGAATGATTGAAATCTATCTCGTGACTTCCATTGCTCCGATCCCTATGTCCACAACGGTCAGCCGGGAATGGGGACAAATGGGTCAGAACTATCTGCGCTCTCTGTTTGCCCTTGGTTTTCAGGGATTCCTCATCATCGTGTGCGTTGCAATTTATGCCGTACTGGTCCAAAACATAGTGGTCGAAACCAGCATTTCCGCCGCTATCTGGACATGCATGGGCTACACTGTGCTTCTGTGTTTTGCCCTATTCAAAACCGGCTCACTGAGTAAGTCGATTTTTAACGCTCACTAAAGGAGGTAATGGAGATGGCGTATGTTCCTGTTCCCAAAGATCTGAATCATGTAAAAACAAAAGTCGCATTCAACCTGACAAAAAGACAACTCATTTGCTTCGGCATTGGGGCACTGATCGGTGTTCCCCTGTTCTTCATGCTCAAAGGCAGAATCGGTCCAAGTCCTGCTGCCATGTGTATGATAATCGTGATGCTGCCGTTCTTTCTTCTCGCTATGTACGAGAAAAACGGACAGCCTCTGGAAGTTATCCTCAAAAACATTCTTCAGGTTTGTTTTCTGAGACCGAAGCAAAGGCCTTATGCAACGAATAACTTTTATGACCTGCTGCAACGGCAGGATGCATTAGACCAGGAGGTGTACTCAATTGTCTCAGGGAAGACAGCTCAGCAGGGCCGAAAAAAAGCAAGTCGAAGCGGCCATCGTAAGAGCAAAACAGCAGGATAAACGCAAGATGTCTGCTCAGGACAGCATTCCTTACCAGAGGATGTTTCCGGACGGCATCTGCCGTGTAACTGACAATTATTACACCAAGACAATCAGATTTCATGATATCAATTATCAGTTGAATCAGAACGAGGATAAGACCGCCATTTTTGATGGCTGGTGCGATTTCCTCAACTATTTCGACAGCTCTATTCACTTTCAGCTGTCCTTTCTCAATCGCTCTGCCTCTCAGGAAGCATTTACAGATGCCATCTCCATTCCTTTGCAGGGCGATAGTTTTGATTCGATTCGAACGGAATATACCCAGATGCTGCAGAATCAGCTTGCTCGCGGCAATAATGGTCTGATCAAGACCAAGTATCTGACCTTCGGCGTTGAAGGCGCATCCATCAAATCGGTGAAGCCCCGCCTGGAACGCATCGAATTGGATGTTCTCAATAACTTTAAGCGTCTCGGCGTGAAAGCAGACCCTCTCAACGGCCGGGAACGTCTGGAACTGCTGTTCGAGATGATGCACATCGGGCAGCAACAGCCCTTCCGATTTTCCTGGGAAATGCTCCCCCCCTCCGGGCTGACAACCAAGGACTTCATTGCTCCTTCGTCCTTTGAATTCAGCAACGGAAAATATTTTGGCATGGGCCACCAGATTGGCTGTGCTTCTTTCCTGCAGATCCTCGCTCCCGAACTGAACGATCGAATGCTTGCCGATTTTCTGGATATGGAAAGCTCGCTGATTGTTGGGATGCATATCCAGTCCGTCGATCAGACCAGAGCGATCCGGACCATCAAACGAAAGATCACTGACCTCCAGAAGATGACCATTGAGGAACAGAAAAAGGCGGTTCGGTCCGGCTATGATATGGAAATCATCCCCTCCGATCTCGCTACTTACAGCAATGAGGCAAAGAAGCTGCTCCAGGAGCTTCAAAGCCGAAACGAAAGAATGTTCCTGCTGACCTTCACCATCGTCAATCTGGCTGATACCAGGCAGAAGCTGGACAACAATGTATTTCAGGCATCCTCTATCGCTCAAAAGTACAACTGTCAGCTGACCCGCCTGGACTTTCAGCAGGAGCAGGGCCTCATGTCCGTACTTCCTCTGGGATATAACCAAATCAGTATCCAGCGGGGCCTGACCACTTCAAGCGTCGCTATCTTTGTACCGTTTACCACTCAAGAATTGTTCCAGGATGGGCGCGAAGCTCTGTATTGCGGTCTGAATGCATTGAGCAATAATCTGATCATGGTGGACCGTAAACTGCTGAAGAATCCGAACGGCCTGATTTTGGGTACTCCCGGCTCCGGCAAGTCCTTCGCCGCCAAGCGAGAGATTGCAAACTGCTTCCTGCTGACCACAGACGATATCATCATCTGCGACCCTGAATCCGAATATGGTCCGCTCGTAGAACGGCTGGACGGACAGGTGATCCGCATTTCTCCCACCTCGACCGATTATATCAATCCCATGGACCTCAATCTGAACTACAGCGAGGATGACAGTCCCCTGTCTCTGAAATCCGACTTCATCCTGTCCCTGTGTGAGCTGATCGTCGGTGGCAAAGATGGTCTGCAGCCCGTAGAAAAGACGATCATCGACCGCTGTGTCCGTTCTGTTTATCGGGAGTTTCTGAACGATCCGGTTCCTGAGAAAATGCCGATCCTGGAGGATCTCTACAACGAACTGCGGCAGCAGGAGGAAAAAGAAGCCCAGTATATCGCCACCGCTTTGGAGATCTATGTCACAGGCTCGCTGAATGTTTTCAATCACCGCACCAATGTGGATATCCACAGCCGTGTCGTGAGCTACGATATCAAGGAGCTTGGCAAGCAGCTCAAGAAAATCGGTATGCTGATCGTACAGGACCAGGTCTGGAACCGGGTCACCGTCAACCGGGAAGCCCATAAGAGCACCCGGTACTATATCGATGAAATGCACCTTCTTCTGAAAGAAGAGCAGACTGCCGCCTACACCGTCGAAATCTGGAAGCGTTTCAGAAAATGGGGTGGTATTCCCACCGGCATCACACAGAATGTCAAAGACCTGCTTTCCTCCCGGGAAGTAGAAAACATCTTTGAGAACAGTGACTACATCTATATGCTGAATCAGGCCTCCGGTGACCGGACCATTCTGGCCAAGCAGCTGAACATCTCTCCCCACCAGCTCAGCTATGTGACCCACTCCTCCGAAGGCGAAGGCCTCCTGTTCTATGGCTCTACCATTCTGCCTTTTGTGGACCGCTTCCCCAAGGATACCGAACTCTACCGACTGATGACTACCAAACCTCTCGATCAGCGGGAGGACGAAACGAAAGGATAAAATATGGATAATATGATGATTTTTGAAAATCCGGAGTTTGGCACTGTACGAACTATCATAAAAGACGGCGAACCGTGGTTTGTTGGTAAAGATGTGGCTGAAAACCTCGAGTACCGAAACGGTAGTCGAGATATTAAACGCCATGTTGATGAGGAGGACCGGCAGAAAGTCCTGATCTCAGATGGCAATCAGCCGAAACCAACAATTGTTATCAATGAGTCTGGCCTGTACTCTTTGGTTCTTTCCAGTAAACTTCCCTCCGCCAAGCGCTTCAAGCGCTGGATTACCGCTGAGGTACTTCCCTCCATCCGAAAGCACGGGGCCTATGTCACGGACGCTGTTCTGGATCAGCTGGACAATAACCCGGATCTGATCCCCGACTACCTTCACAGGCTCCGGGAAGAAAATACCAAAGCCAAGGATCTGCGTCAGCAGCTGGCAACCGTTCAGGGGCAGCTGGAAATCGCCCAGCCCAAAGCCGACTACTATAATACCTATATCGATAATCGGGATGGCCTGTGCTTCCGGTATGTAGCTAAAGAGCTGGGGATCCCTGCGCGCAGGCTCATCCAGTATCTGCTGGACCGAAAACTGGTATACCGGGATGCTCACCGTCATAATCACGTCTTTCCCTGTGCCGGTCCCTGGCAGCATCTGTTCATCGTCCGGGATTTCTACATGCCGCACGGAAAACTGGGACAGTACACCCTGCTGACTCCTGCCGGTAAGGAATATCTGATGAAACGGAAGAAAAAAATCATCGCCCACCAGCCCAAGAAAAAGCCGGAGTGTATCGATGAAATCTGCCCTGCATCTTTGGCAGGGGTGGATATGATGTGTGCCGGCAGTAAGTGAGGTGAATCTGAATGCCCCAAAAGGCACCTCGGCTGCAATTTTCAGAAGAAGAGCTTGCCAGCCCCGTGGTAAAGAAAGCTGCTGAGAAAGCTGAGAGCAAGCTGGAGGAACTGGAGAAAGCCGAGAAAAAAATTCCAAAGCAGAAACGGCAAACAAAAAAGCGCGTTGTAGATCCCAAAACCGGAAAAGTAACTACGCGCTTGTATTTTGAGGAGGTGGACAAAAAGCCACCTCCTTCCAAACTGACCCATGCCGCTGCCAACGCACCATTGGATACAGTCCGAAACCATATTCACAATCAGATTCGATCCGATGATGACAATGTCGGCATAGAGGCTGCTGACCGGATCAGCGAAGCAGCGGAGGAAACCACACGAGTCATAGAAGCCGCCCACCACTCGCACGCGCTCAAGCCTTATAAAAATGCAACGATGGCAGAAAAAGCTGCAGATCGTGCCAATCTAAAGGCACTCGATAAAGATTTCGAACAAACGCATGGCTATGCCGTAAATCCCTATTCCAAATGGCAGCAGAAACGTGCTATCAAGAAGGAATATATGATGGCAAAAGCTGGACAGCCCGCACAGAATATGGTAAGTGCCTCGGAAATCACCGCGAAGTCCGCAAAACGAGCTGCGTCAGGAACCAAGAAAATCGGCACTTTTGTTTCTGAACACCCGAAGGGACTGCTTATCCTCGGTCTTGTAGCCGTGGTGCTTCTGCTCATTGTCAGTTCCTTTTCCTCCTGCTCTATTCTATTTCAGGGAGTCAGTACTTCCCTGGTATCTTCAACCTATCCTGTTGCAGATGAAGATCTTCTGGCAGCAGAAGAACAGTATCTGGCTATGGAAGCCGCGCTCCATCAGGATCTCTCCGAATACGAACGGAACCATGACTATGATGAATACCACTTTGATTTGGATGAGATCTGGCACGATCCATATGTCCTGCTTTCTGAGATCACCGCTCTGAAAGGCGGCGGATGGACCATCGACGAGGTAGGCGATATTCTGGCTCTTCTCTTTGAAAAGCAGTATATCCTCACCGAAGATGTGGTCCAGGAAACTCGATACCGGACAGAAATCAGAACCGGCATCCGCGTGGAAACAGATCCTGCCACAGGGGAATCGACACCCGTGGAGTACGAATATGAGGTTGAGGTTCCCTATACTTACGAAATCTGCAATGTATCTCTGGAAAACTTCAACCTTTCTCATGTTCCCATCTATATCATGTCACAAGACCAGCTGTCTCTTTATGCTCTTTATATGAGCACATTGGGCAATCGTCCAGACCTCTTTCCGGATTCTCCCTCTGTTCTCAAGTATTACGGTACTCCACATGAGAAATATGAAATTCCTCCGGAAGCTCTTTCTGACGCCCAATTCGCAGTAATGATCAAGGAAGCTGAAAAGTATCTGGGGTTTCCTTATGTCTGGGGCGGTCAGGAGCCCTCAACCTCCTTCGACTGCTCTGGCTATGTCAGCTGGGTCATCAATCACTGCGGTGTAGGCTGGAATTATGGCCGATTGGGTGCAGATAGTCTGTACTATATCTGCAATCCGGTTTCCGCTGAAAATGCCCGTCCCGGAGATCTGATTTTCTTCCAGAAAACCTATGATGTGGACGGCATTACCCATGTTGGAATCTATGTTGGCGACAACATGATGATTCATTGCGGCGATCCAATCCACTACGAAAGTATCAACACGAATTATTGGAGAGAACACTTCTATGCCTTTGGCAGACTCCCCAATCCCTAAGGAGGTATCACATGAATCCCAGAATCGAAAAACTGAAGGAGGAACGGAGCCGGCTGGCTGCGCGTATCGACTCCCTTCAGGAACGGCTGAAAGCGACAGACGAGCTGATCCTGAAGCTGGAAAACACCGATATCGTTGGCCTTGTCCGCGAAAACGGCTTGACCATTGACCAGTTGGCAGATCTGATGGCACTGCTCGAGAAACAGCCGAATGCCAGTATTCCCGAAAAAACGGAGGATGAGCGCGATGAAATCTAAGTTTCATATTCTGTCCCTGCTGCTGACCATCGTGCTGTGCATGAGTATGTTCTCTGTTACGGCGTTTGCAAGCGCTGAAGATGCTCCTTCCCCCACTGAATGTGCTCCTGTTCCTTCTACTCCGTCCGTCACCGACGATGGGCCTTTGACTCCGGAAGGCAATATGACCCTCATCGATGATATCCGGACGGATTCCGACAAACAGTTTCTGACTGTCCAGACTAAAAACGGAAATTATTTCTATCTGATCATCGACCGCAGCGGTGATCGGGAGAATGTGCATTTCCTGAACCAAGTGGATGAAGCGGATCTGATGGCCCTGATGGAAGAGGCCGGCATCCAGCTGCCTCCCGTCTGTACCTGTACAGAAAAATGTGGCCCCGGCAAGGTGAACACCTCGTGTCCCGTCTGTAAAACTGATATCAGCAAATGTACCGGTCAGGAACCTGATGCCCCGGAAATCCCCACAGAACCAGATGCCGATCTTCCAACCCCAACTACTACGGAACACAGTCAAAACACTGCTCTGTTATCTCTGGCATTGATTGTCGTTCTGGGTATCGGTGGCATCGTGTTCTGGTTCCAGACAAAAAAGTCGAAGATCTCGGCAAAGGGTTCCACCGATCTGGATGAATATGATTATGGCGAGGATGAAACGGAAGAACAGGAATATGAGTTTGAAAACGATGACGATTCCGAAGATGAGGAATAAAAAAAGGAAGCGGCTGAACAGCCACTTCCCTTTTAATCTTTAATTCTTTCGGGGCGGTTTCACATTTACATCCGGTTGGATAGCCCCTTCGATTTTTCCATGCTCTGCTTCAAAAGCCTGTATCTGTTCACGAATCAATACAAGGATCTGGCTGTTGACGGAGCGTCCTTCATACTCTGCCACATAGGCCAGTTTGTCCAACATTTCTTCCTCGATCCGAACAGAAACACTTTTTACTGCCATCTTGATCCCTCCATGGATATACTGTGTGTTTATTTTAAGAACTATTCATGATACAATGTCTCAAATAGATATACTGTATATCTACTATTTGGAGGGAAATCATGAAAATGGCATATTTCGTGAAGTATCCACGGACCTACGAAGACCTGTTGAAGCTCCATCTGAAAAACCATGAGCAATCTTATGAAATCACTTGTACTGCCACACTTGGCCCCATCGACTATGAAAACTTCATTTTCGGTATGGATGCAGACCGGCAGTATATTGAAGACAATGCTCCGCTTTGCGCAGATAGTCCCGTCAAAAGATGTCTGTTGGTCAAGCAAAAAACAGCATCTGACGGAATTCTCGTTATCCCTGACCCCCAGCGGCCTTCCTATGTGCTGTGGGCTGCCTATCTGAGAAAATAACAAATAACTTCATATGAAAAGCAAAACGACAGCCATTTTCAGGCTGTCGTTTTTTGCTGGAAAGGACTTTAGATGAAACAGTTGATTATTGCAGAAAAACCCTCTGTGGCAAAAACCATTGCCACGGTCCTTGGTGTCACCGATCGGGAAGACGGCTATCTTTCCGGAAACGACTATCTGGTGTCCTGGTGCTTCGGTCATCTGGCAGAACTTGCCGACGCCGAGGTGTACGAGGAACGCTATGCAAAGTGGGCGCAGAAGGATCTCCCCATTCTCCCCGATCCCTGGCAGTATGTGGTCAGTCGGGACAAGAGCAAGCAGTTTGCTTTGCTGCGCAGTCTGATGAACCGCAGCGAAGTGAGTACTATCATCAACGCCTGCGATGCCGGACGGGAAGGCGAACTGATTTTCCGGACCGTCTATAACCTGGCCGGATGTTCCAAGCCCATGAAGCGGCTCTGGATTTCTTCTATGGAGGATTCCGCCATTCGGGAGGGCTTTGCAGATCTCCGGGATGGTGCCGAATACGATAACCTCTACGCATCGGCACTGTGCCGCAGCAAAGCAGACTGGACGGTTGGCATCAATGCCACCCGTCTTTTTTCTGTCCTCTATCACCGCACGCTGAATGTAGGCAGAGTGGTTTCTCCCACCCTTGCCCTGTTGGTTCAACGGGAGGCCGAAATCAATGCCTTCCAGCCTGAACCCTTCTACAATGTGGTCCTGAATCTGCCCGGCTTCACTGCAGCCAGCGAAAAGATGCAGGACAAGGCTGACGCCGAGCATCTTTGTGAGAACTGCACCGGCGAGAATGCCACTGTGGTTCAGGTGGATTGTCAGGAGAAGTCAGCGAAGGCCCCTGCGCTCTACGATCTGACTACCCTCCAGCGAGATGCCAACAGGATTCTGGGTTATACCGCTCAGCAGACCCTGGACTATCTGCAGGCCCTCTACGAAAAGAAACTCTGCACCTATCCCCGTACCGACAGCCGGTTCCTGACGGACGATATGGAAAGTTCCGTTCCGGATTTGGTGCGTATGTCTGCTGAAATCTGCGGGCTGCAGGCTCCTGCTGTTGTCCTTGCCGCTCAGGTCTGCAACAGCAAGAAGGTCTCCGACCACCATGCCATCGTGCCCACGGTCTCTGTAAAACAGAACCTTCTGGAAACTTTACCCGCAGGTGAACGGGAAATCCTGAATCTGGTCGCCCGACAGGTTCTGATGTCAGTCAGCAGTCCCTGCTTCTGGAAAGAAACCAAAGCGGTTCTTCGTTGTGCCGGTGTGGACTTCCACGCAAAGGGTAAGGTCATTCTGCAGAAGGGCTGGCGTATTTATTCTCTGCAGGATCAGAAAGACCTGGTTCTTCCTGAACTGATTGAGGATGCAATCCTCCCTGTGGACTCCTTATCCATCAAGGACGGCAAGACCAAGGCTCCCGCCCATTTCACTGAGGACACGCTGCTGGCTTCTATGGAAACTGCCGGCAAGGAAGAAATGCCTGAGGATGCCGAGCGAAAGGGTTTGGGCACTCCCGCCACCCGGGCTGCTGTTCTGGAAAAGCTGGTTTCCACCGGCTTTGTGGAACGCCAGCCGGCGAAAAAAGCGGTCAATCTGATTCCTACTTCCTGCGGCACTTCCCTGATTACCGTACTGCCTGAACAGCTCCAGTCCCCTCTGCTGACCGCTGAGTGGGAGCATAAGCTGCTGGAAATCGAGAAGGGCGAGCTGGCTCCCGATGCCTTCCTGGAGCAGATCAACGCCATGGTTTCTGAGCTTGTGGATACCTACCAGGCCATCCCTGGTGCTGATGTTCTCTTTCCTTCCGGTCGGCCTGTTGTGGGTAAATGTCCCCGTTGCGGCTGCGATGTGACAGAGAGCAAGAAGGGGTATTTCTGTGAAAGCAACGAGTGCCGGTTCGGTCTCTGGCGGGATAACCGCTTCCTCACAGGCAAGAAAATCAACCTGACCAAGAAGATGGCTGCATCCCTGCTTCGGGATGGAAAAACCTTCGTCAGCGGCATCTATTCTGAACGCACCGGCAAGCCCTACGAGGCCTTCGTTGTTCTGGAAGATGACGGTGAGCGTACCCACTATAAGCTGGAGTTCACACCCAGCAAATAAGCAAAAGCTCCCGTATAGGTCATACCTATACGGGAGTCTCTATGTAAGTTTACTTTTGATCTCCTACCTTCCATATAAAACGGATACAAAATTGCTTTTGTTATCCGATGAATTTCTTGACAACCCAAAAAATGACTGATTTTTTATAGATACTTTCGAAGCCAGTCGGGCATATTCGGGTCGTCCAGTTGCCAGGACTGCTCAACATGTTCATCCTCATCCCAGTCGTTCTCATTGCCATCAAAGAATTTCTGTCGATGGCACTTGTACTTAACAACCTCATCCCCTTCCAGTCTGTATTCGTTCCAGTAGTAATTCTGTTTTCCATAGCCTTTCCATTCGTTCGTCGTGTAAATAACCATTTCAATTTCTCCTCTTCTGCATCAGTTTGATTCACCAAGCTGATTTCGTTTTTCGCATCAATTTCTTAAATAATTTGCTGTCTAGTACCAACAATCGTCTGTTTGCGCTCCCTCCTTTTATCGGTAGTGATTTCTGATATTGATTGCTGTAGTTACGACTGCAACAACTGTAACGGCTGCCATTCCAACATTTCGCCGCTTTGGGCCTGAAATCACTCTCTGCAGTAAATATCGCCACTGTGTTTCAGTCTCTTTATGGTTTACATCGCAGGTTACCACAATTTCCTCCTCTGATTCATGGCCAGATGCTCGTTCAAGTTCTGCCAGCACTGTCGCAAAGTCCAATTTAAATTGCTTTGCATTAAAATTGAGAGGATAGCAACCTTCATCACGCGCATTGTCAATTGCGGAGGCCACCCTACTAATATCCACATTGGACATCCCGGTTTTGCATTCGGAAATAATGTGCGGAAGTTGACTGAGAAAGCAGTTTTTGATGCTTTCACAGTGGTTTTTTACTTCAATTCGGTTATTTGTAAATACAACTACTGTAAAGACGCTGACATCGGTAAATCCAGCCTCTTCAAGTATTTCTTCCAGAAAGAGTTTGCGTGTGTTCATTTTAGAGCCTAGATTCGAGTCCCAACGGGAATATTCTCCAATACGAAAATAGTCTCCGTTTTCATCAATGAAAATATCCCTTTTGGTATTCTTTAGCTATCAATATAATATCATGTGGTTGCGTTTTCATCAATATATTGGCTCAAAACTGCAACAGATAAGGATAGATTACAACCATTGAAATATTTCGGCTTAAATAGCAACACATTGGTTTTTTCCGCAACCAGAACCAATATAGTTGATAAATCAGTCTATCAGAAGCCTCTGCTGCAAAGGGCATTACTGCCAAATGAGGCTCTGCTTTATAAATACAGTCTTCATCATCCCGATTATTATGTTTCAACATCATACATTATTTGAAAGGAAAAACATGACACCGATTATATATTTTATTCTTCTCTTTTTTGCAAAGGTTTTGGACAACACCATCAACACCACAAAAACGATCCTGATCCAACGGAACCGCTGTCTTCTGGCCGGACTGTCGGTTGTTCTGTCAGACTTCATCTACTTTACTCTCATCAAAAATGTTCTTTCCACGGACAGTAATCTGGCTATCGGAATCGTTGCCTTGGGCGGTGGCGTCGGCTGCTGGCTGGCCGTCGCACTCAGCAACCGGTTTTCCAGAGAAAAAACCTACATCAATGTCATCATGTCAGACAGCATCGAAGCCATGCAGGAACTGCGCGACTTTCTGGCGTATCACCATATCACCAATGTGGCTTCTGACAGCTATACAAGAGACTGGAACAAAAAGACGATCACTATTACGGCCTATGCTGAAACCAAAGCCCAAAGCCGTATCATCGATGCATATCTGAATCAGGCATCCGTAAAGTTCAAGCGCCTGGTTCACAAACAGTAAGGAGGAATCAACTATGACCGAAATGCCTTACAGCAGCGAACAGCTGAAGCAGATTACAAACGGTACTGAACAGGGTATGCACGCCCCGTTCCCCCAAGAAAGATATGCCAATGGGTCTATTTGAATCTGTAAAAAATGCAGTATCTGCCCGAAGTGCTGCCGAACGGTATGGAATCACCGTTAATCGAAATGGAATGGCCTGCTGCCCATTTCATGATGATTCTACACCCAGCATGAAAATTGATGAGCGATACCATTGTTTCGGATGTGGCGCCGATGGCGACGCCATCAATTTCACCGCGCAGATGTTTGGACTTTCCCAACTGGATGCAGCAAAAAAACTGGCACAGGATTTCAATATTCCTGTCCAGTTTCAGAAAAGTCCCTATTCTCCACCCGTGCAGCCTAAGCCAAAGGTTCTCAATCCCAGGCTGGCAGAACAGAATGCTGTTCAGCTTCTGACTGATTATCTGCAGATCCTCAAAAAGTGGGAAACGCTATACGTACCACGGGAGCCTACCGCTGAATGGCATCCAAAATTCACAGAAGCCATGCAGAATCGCACCTCGGTTGAGCAGGCTATCGACCTCTTTATGCTTGAGCCACAATCCGTAATCGTTGCATGGATGAAAACACATGAAGCAGATTTAGAAAAATTGAAACAAAGGAGAGATTCCATCATGGCCGAAAAGCCCAGTAACAAAGAACGGCTGAAAGAGATCACAGACAGCATCGAACAGGGTATCAAAGACTTGTTCCAAAGCGACAAATATCGCCAGTATCTGTCCGTCATGTCCCGCTTTCACCGTTACTCCGTCAACAACACAATGCTGATTTTTATGCAGAAGCCGGATGCCACATTGGTAGCCGGCTATAATAAATGGCAGAACCAATTTGAACGCCATGTCAAAAAAGGAGAACACGGTATCACCATCATTGCCCCGACGCCGTTCAAAAAGAAAATCGAGGAACAAAAGCTGGACCCGGATACAAAAGCTCCCATGCTGGATAAAGACGGCAACATCCTCACCGAGGAAAAGGAAATCGAAATTCCCATGTTCCGTCCGGTGAAGGTCTTTGACGTCAGCCAGACAGACGGAAAGCCTCTCCCCCAGCTGGCATCCAGTCTGAATGGCAATGTCCAGAACTTCGAGGTATTCATGGACGCTCTGAAACGCAGTGCCCCTGTCCCTCTGGCCTTTGAAGAAATGTCCAAGGATACCGATGGATATTTCAGCCCGACTGACCAGCGCATTGCCATCCGTACCGGTATGAGTGAGGTCCAGACGGTATCTGCTGCCGTCCATGAAATCACCCACAGTAAGCTCCACAATAGGGAGATTCCCACAGAACAGCCTCAGTGGCAAATCATGATGGTGAGCGAAGGCGGGACCCGACACCCGTTCATGGGTGGATTTGCTTCTCAGGCGGACGCAGAGGTCACCTGCGAGGATATGCACTGGGAATATACCGACGAGAACCGTTTTGTATGGAGTCTGGAGATTTGTGAAGATACGCCCATCAAAGCATTCGTAAAGAAGGACCGGCACACAGAAGAAGTGGAAGCTGAAAGCGTCAGCTATGCCGTCTGCCAGTATTACGGAATCGAAACCAGCGAAAACAGTTTCGGCTATATCGCCGGATGGTCACAAGGGAAGGAACTGTCTGAGTTAAAGACCAGCCTGGAAACCATCAACAAGACTGCCGGCGAACTGATTTCCGACATCGACCGCCACTACCAGGAAATCTGTAAGGAGCGGGGCATCGATCCCCAGGCTCCGGCTGTTCCCGAAGCTCCTCTGGAAGCGAAAACGGATGACAGCCGGTGGCGCTGCTATGTGATTCCCGATCTGATGACCTGGAATGGCCCAGCTCTGAAGGAACAGCGAGAAGCTGCCGAAAAAATGATTGGTCGGATTGACTACCTGGGATTAAACGGCAATGTTCGTGAAAGCATCGAATACAGCGATGCCCGGGAGTTTGAAAACGCTCTCCGGGATGACACCGATTGTGGCATTCCGATGAGTGTTGTTCTGTACAAGAACAGCGATGGTGAGGTCATTCCCCATAACTTCATCTTTGAGCTGGATCCTCCTCCAAAGGGGCTGGATATCATTGAAAATCCCGCACCCGGGCAGGTGCCCACCGATCGGACTCCCATCGAATTTTATGATACCTACGAAGAGGCCGCAGCACGATTTAACGAACTGCGCCCCCAGGAGTACAACCAAAAGGAAATCATCAATCCCCAAAGCAACCTGTCCTATGCCCGACTGACCTTCGGCGTCCAAAGAGAAAATCCGCCCAGTGCTGCTGACCTGCTCCATGTGCGAGCAGGTCAGAACTATTTAGTAGAAGATTTCACCCGAATGAGTGCGCTTCATACTTCACCGGAAGTAATGGAAATCCTCCAGCGGATGAAGGAAGATCTGGGATTTGACCGGGTCAATTGTTACGAGGCAGATTCTCAGGGGCTGATGCTGCCGCCGGTGGATATGCCGTTCTCTGACTGGGAAAACGATTATTTCCCCAAAGCGCCGGAGGAGCCTCCTGTCATGAGTGCACCTATTCCCTCCACGGACGGAAATCAACGACCGCAAGGACCGGAAGTTCACCTGGACGAATATCCCCTGCCCGATGAAAAAAGTGAACCTGATCTGCTGAAGCAATGCGGATATCTGGACGATGATCTGCTCCCTGTCTCGATCGATCGTGCCTATGATCTGATGGAGCACGATCTGACCGTCTATCTGGTACAGGAGGGAGAAAGTCCGCAGCTTGCGATCGACACTTCTGATCTGGATGACCACGAAGGTTTCTTTGCCGTCTCTCGTGAAGAATGGGAACATTCTTCGGAATTTCACAATGCAATCGAGGACCGCCTGGATCAGCAGCACCAACGGGAAGAAGCTTTCCTCGACTTTCCCGCTGACTGCTTCGCTATCTATCAGGTACAGAAGAACGATCCTGACGGCATCCGTTTCATGAATCTCAATTGGCTGGATCAACATGAGATCTCTGTCTCCCATGACCATTACGATCTGGTCTATACCGCCCCGCTGACTATTCCGGGAAGCACCGATGCCACACTGGAAAAACTGTTTGAACAGTTCAACTTCCGTCATCCTGCTGACTATCACAGTCCCTCTATGAGTGTCAGCGACATCGTTGCGCTCAAGCAGGATGGCGTGGTATCCTGCCATTACGCAGACAGTATCGGCTTCAAGGAAATCCCTGGATTCTTGCCTGAGAACCCCCTGAAAGCCGCCGAAATGACCGTTGAGGACGACTACAGCCTGATCGATGGCATCATCAACAACGGTCCCAAAGTACCGGAGCCGGAGGTCAAGCATAAAAAGCCGTCCATTCTGGAAAGGCTGCGTGCCAGCAAGGAAAAGCCTACAAAAACAGCACCCAATAAGAGTGCGGAAAGAGAGCGATAATATGAAGGATCTTACCCATGACGAATTCAACCTGCTCTGTATTTACAGAGGCAGTACCCGAAGCGAAGCAATGGAGAGGCTGCGATCCATGAAGAAGTATCTGGAATCCGATGAAGTGGAGCTGCTTCAGATGACTGACAGTGTTCTGCAGAAGCTGGACGGTATGACTGATGCCGAATTCAACCGGCTGGACCTGGTTCCCGATTTCAACGAATAATCCTCAAAGGGGGTGACCAAAGGTCACTCCCTTTTGTCTGCTTCAATAGAAAGGAGGGCACTGCTTTGCCCAGCAAATTACAACTGTACAGTCAGATGGCCGAAGATGCCTCCAGGAAGATCACCGGTACCTATCAGGGATGGACGGACTTCCTGCGGACAGCTGGACGGCTCTACAAATACCCCTATCACGAACAGCTCATGATCCATGCCCAGCGCCCTGATGCCACAGCCTGCGCAGAATATGACGTCTGGAATCAGAAAATGGGGCGATATGTTCGGCGCGGCTCCCACGGAATCGTACTCATTGACACAAGTGGAGACCATCCCCGCCTCCGCTATGTCTTCGATGTAGCCGATACCGCTGAGCGCGAAAGATCCCGCCGGCCCAATCTCTGGGAACTCCGCCAGGAACACTCAGAAAGTGTCCGGGAGGCACTTTACAATCACTTTGAAGTCGGTGGGATCACCCTGGCCGATCAGCTTGAGGAGACTGCACGGTGGATCGTCGATGACTACTGGCATGATCATCGTGAGGATATCCTCGGCATCGTTGACGGTTCGTATATTGGCGATTATGATGATGAGGAAACCATTCAAAACACCTTCTGCGAAGCCGCAACGGTCAGCGTCGGATATGTGCTGCTGTCCCGCTGTGATCTGGAGCCGGAGGAACGATATGAGCCTGTGGATTTCATGCAGGTCTTCGACTTCAATACTCCTCAGACCGTTTCTGCTTTGGGCTGCTGTGTAAGCACCTGCAGCGAAACGATTCTGCGGCAGGTGGAAGTTGCAATCAGAAAATACGAACGTACACAAAGCCAGTCTGAGAAGGCTGCAGAAAGGACAACCGAACATGAACAACCTGACTTACACGAAGAACGGCGACTATCTGATCCCCGACCTGAGTCTGCGGGAACAGGAACCCCAGTCACTGGGCAAATACGGGAGACTGAGGAAAACCTATCTGAAGGAACACAGACCCCTGCTGTGGAATCAGATGATCCTGTCAGAGGCTCTGTATCCGCATCTGTGGGAGATCGACCGGACAGCGAACAGCCGGCTGGAGCAGATGATTCCCCCGATGATGGCGGAAGCCGGAGTGACGGAGCAGCTGAAAGCAAAGGATCCCATGAAGTGGGTGCAGATGATGAACTGCATCAAAGCACAGGCAGAGGAAGTGATTCTCAACGAACTAGTTTACAGCTGAGTCTGTTTCCCTCTGAAGCCGACCAGATTGCCATAGTCGATGAAACGGAGCGTGATGATTCACACTCCGTTTTTTCTATGCCCATTTCTCAGGCGGATATCGATGATCTTCTGCGATTGGGCGGTAATGCAGACCATGCCAGAAAAACGATCGTGGTGCAGTTCTCCAAAGGAAAATCCGCTGAAGAAAATGCCGATTTCCTCCAGAGCCTTTTTCACGGTGGAAATGGTATCATCACTGAAAATGGTCGATACGCTGCCTGGTACTCTGAAGATGGCATCCATGTGGCTCCTGGCGGCTCTGTACAGCATCTTCCTTCCGCCACAGTCATTCCATGGGAAGATGCCGCAATCCGCATAGACGAGCTTCTGGAGGCTGGTACCTACGCAACCAATGTGGAGGTGCAGGAAGCCAGCCTATATGAACACACACAGATTGCCCAATCTCTATGGTATCTTCATAGTGATCTGTCAGAACAGGCCCGCAATCAGGGCCTGCTCGGTTTCATGGACGCATTTCAGGGTGGAGGCTTTCCCGATGAAACTGCCCGAATCGCAGAGGCCCTGACTGATCCTCTCAATCAGGAATGGCTGCAGAAGGACTTATCCGCCTTTATTCAGGAATACCGGCAGCATCCGGAAGTGCTTCGCTTCCGTAATCACAGGCCGGAAGATCTTCTGAAAAATATTCAGGAGCTGTCTCTGCCTCGACGGGAATATGCGTGGAGCTATGCCCAGCTGCCTGAGATTCGACAGTTTATTACAGAGGATGAAATCGCTGAAGCCCTCACCCATGGCAGCGGTGTAGCCGGTGGAATGGATCGGATCTACGCCTTCTTTACCGCAGATCACACGATCAATGAGCAGGTCGATTTTCTGAAAACGGAATATGGAATCGGCGGCCGATCTCATGCTGTTTCATCTTCCAGCCGAAGCAGTGAGGATCACAGCGGTAAGGGAATCCGTCTGAAAAAAGGTGACTGCCCGGAAGTCCAGATGAGCTGGAATCAGGTGGCCAAACGAATCTCCGACCTGATTCGACAGGATCGTTACCTGAGTACAGCGAGTCAGGAAACCCGTCTTGATGAGAAAGAAGATCCGATTCCTGCCGAAAACACTGAAGCTGTGACCGAACTGACCGACGATCAGATCACGGATCTCGCTATTCAGAGATGGAACGGCAATATGGACAGTAAACGGGCCGTCGTCCGGTATATGGAGGACCACGCTCGGGAGAAAGATACCGCCCAATGGCTTCGGGCAGAATTTGGACAGGACCTTGCTGCCTTTCCCATCGGAGACACCGGTACAAATCTGTCCTGGCCCAAGGTCCAGCGGCGAATCGCTAAGATGATTCGTGAGGACCGGTTCTTTACCGAGGAGGAACAGGATAACTGGGAGCATATCGATCCCGTTGCCATCCGGGAACGGCTGGACAGCGGTGAATCCCGACGATTTGTAGAGGGAGTTCTCGCTCAGGCCGAGGCTGACGCCAATCAGGCACAGCAGATCATTTCTGCCTTATCCCCAGACCATCAGCTTTTGGTTCACGCTATGGAAGTCGCTGGCTTTGCGTACAATCCCCTATCGGGATTTGATTCGCAGCAGGTATTCCAAACTCCTTCCGGATATCCTCTTTCCTTTGCATCCTGGGACGAGGTCTACGAATGGATCAATACTGCCGAACTGAAAGATGAGCCTGGACTCCGGGACAAAGTGCAGGCTGTTCTGCACCCCGCGCAGGATCAGGTTCCCTCATACCAGGTGGGAGATACCGTCTATCTGGAAGGTGATCCCTACACCATCACCGAAATCAGCGACAACCAGGTGGAAATGCTTCCGCCCGGTCTGATCTATCCTGTCTATCGTCTGGAAAGCAAGGAAACCTTCGAACGCCTGTTGATCCAGGATGACCGGAATTCTTCCGACACTTCCCTTCCCGAAGAAAAAACTCCGGTGACAATCTCTCCTGTTTCTGAGGTGCCCGCAGAGAACTTCCGCATCACAGACGATCATCTGGGTGAGGGCGGTCCCAAGACAAAATTCATCGACAATATTCGGGCCATTCAACTCCTGAAGCAACTGGAACAAGACAATCGGCAAGCAGCGCCGGATGAACAGGAAATCCTGTCCCGATATGTGGGATGGGGCGGCCTGGCTGACGCCTTTGACCCCGAGAAAGAAAACTGGGCCAGCGAGTACCAGGAACTGAAGGAGGCCCTGACTCCCGCAGAATATGAAGCCGCCCGCGGCTCCACCCTGAATGCTCACTACACCAGTCCTACGATCATCCGCGGCATCTATGAAGCCATCGAAAACATGGGATTCCGGACCGGAAATATTCTGGAGCCGTCCTGTGGTGTGGGTAATTTCTTTGGTCTCCTTCCTGACAGCATGGCAGGGAGCAAGCTCTACGGTGTGGAGCTTGACTCGATAAGCGGCAGAATCGCTCAGAAGCTATATCCTGATGCTGACATCACCGTCGCCGGTTTTGAAACCACAGACCGCCGGGATTTCTATGATCTCGTCGTTGGAAATGTGCCCTTCGGTCAGTATCAGGTAGATGATAAGGCCTACAACAAACTGGGATTCAACATTCACAACTACTTTGCGGCCAAAGCACTGGACCAGGTACGTCCTGGCGGCGTTGTTGCTATCGTGACTTCCCGCTTCACCATGGATGCCAAAGACAGTACTGTACGCCGGTATCTGGCACAGCGAGCCGACCTTCTGGGCGCAATCCGGCTGCCGAACGATGCCTTCAAAAAGAACGCCGGTGCAGAAGTTGTCAGCGATATTCTGTTTCTGCAGAAGCGGGACCGCCCCATGGATCTGATCCCGGACTGGACACAGACCGAAGCCAACGAGGATGGCTATGCAGTCAACCGTTACTTCCTGGATCATCCCGAAATGGTTTTGGGCATCGCCACCGAACAGACCGGTGCTCACGGAAAAGAGTACACAGTAGCTCCCATCCCGGACGCTGATCTCGCACAGCAGCTCCATGTAGCTATGGAAAATCTTCATGGTTCCTATCAAGAATCCGAGCTCCCGGAATTGGGTGAAAGCGCTTCTATCGACAATTCGATTCCTGCTGATCCCACCGTCAAAAATTACAGCTACACCGTGGTGGATGGCGATGTGTACTTCTGTGAGAACAGCCGTATGGTTCAGCCGAATCTGAATGCCACAGCCAAAGAGCGTGTGAAGGGCATGGTGGAGCTGCGGGACTGTGTCCATCATCTGATTGATCAGCAGCTGGATGGCTATGTCACCGATGCTGAGATTCAGGCCACACAGGCAGAATTGAACACCCTCTATGATACCTACACCAAACAATACGGTCTGATCAACAGCCGTGCCAACGCTCTTGCATTTTCCGATGACAGTTCCTATTATCTGCTCAGCTCTTTGGAGGTTCTGGATGAGGACCACAGTCTGGAACGAAAAGCGGATATGTTCACTAAACGCACCATCCGTCCGCACGAAGCAGTTACCTCTGTGGACACCGCCAGCGAAGCTCTGGCCCTCTCCATTTCAGAAAAGGCCTGCGTGGATATGGAGTATATGTCCTCTCTGACCGGAAAAACCGAACAGGAACTGTTTTCTGATCTGCGCGGTGTCATCTTCATGGATATGGACCGCAAGCCGGATGGATCCTACACCTACCGTACTGCCGATGATTTTCTTTCCGGCAATGTCCGTGAGAAACTGTCGTACTACACGAAAGCCCTGGACTACACTCAGGGCACGGAAAAATACAATGCGATGCTGGATAACGTAGAGGCCCTTCGACAGGCGCAGCCCAAAGATCTGGATGCCTCTGAAATCGAAGTCCGTCTGGGTGCTACCTGGATCAATCAGGAATATATCAAACAGTTCATGTTTGAACTTCTGGAGACGCCATTCTATCTGAAGCGCAGCATGGATGTGATCTTCTCTCCTTTTACTGCAGAGTGGAACATCAAAGGCAAAAACAATGTGAGCTATAACGATATCAGCTCCCGTGTAACCTATGGTACTGAGCGGGTCAACGCCTATAAGATTTTGGAAGAAACCCTTAATCTTCGGGATATCCGAGTCTATGACAGCGTTACCGATGTGGACGGCAAAGAGCGTCGGGTCCTCAATTCCAAGGAAACCACTCTCGCTCAGCAGAAGCAGCAGTCTATCAAAGAAGCCTTCCAGGACTGGATCTGGAAAGATCCCGAACGCAGACAGGAGCTGGTATCCAAATACAATGAGATGTACAACAGCACCCGTCCCCGGGAATATGATGGAAGCCATATCGTCTTCAGTGGTATGAACCCGGAAATCAAGCTGCGGGAGCATCAGCTCAATGCTGTAGCGCACATCCTCTACGGTGGCAATACACTGCTCGCTCATCAAGTAGGTGCCGGCAAAACTTTCGAAATGACTGCTGCTGCCATGGAAAGCAAGCGCCTGGGATTATGCCAGAAAGCTCTGTTTGCCGTTCCAAACCATCTGACGGAACAGTGGGCCGCAGAGTTTCTTCGGCTCTATCCCTCCGCCAACATCCTTGTGGCAACTAAGAAGGATTTTGAACCTAAGAACCGAAAGCGCTTCTGCGCCCGGATTGCTACCGGCGACTATGATGCCGTTATCATCGGTCATTCGCAGTTTGAAAAAATCCCTGTTTCACAGGAACGACAGCAGCGGCTTCTGAATGAGCAGATTGCGGAAATCGAAGATGGTTTACAGGAACTGAGAAACAGCGGTGCAGAACGATTCTCGGTCAAAAGTCTGGAACGGACAAAGAAAAGTCTCGAAGCAAAACTCAAAAAGCTCACTGATAGCGAACGCAAGGATGATGTCGTCACCTTTGAACAGCTTGGTGTTGACCGGCTGTATGTGGACGAGGCACACAGTTTCAAAAATCTGTTTTTATATACGAAAATGAGAAATGTTGCTGGACTATCCACATCTGACGCACAGAAAAGTTCGGATATGCTGATGAAGTGCAGATACATGGATGAGATTACCGGAGGAAAAGGTGTCGTGTTTGCCACCGGTACTCCGGTCAGCAACAGCATGACCGAGCTGTACACCATGATGCGGTACCTGCAAAACAGCACGCTTCGGAAGCGGGGACTGAGCCACTTCGACTGCTGGGCTTCTACTTTTGGTGAAACCTCCACCGCTATCGAGCTTGCACCCGAAGGCACTGGATATCGGGCCCGCACCAGATTCAGTAAGTTCTTCAATCTTCCCGAGCTTATGACCCTGTTCAAAGAAATCGCCGATATCAAAACCTCCGACCAGCTTCATCTTCCCACACCGGAACCGGTCTATCATACCGAAGTTGCTCAGCCTACAGAAATTCAGCAGAGCATGGTGCAGGAGCTCTCCGAGCGGGCTGCTACGGTCCACAGCGGCTCCATAGACCCTTCCCAGGATAACATGCTGAAGATCACCTCTGACGGCAGAAAGCTGGGGCTTGACCAGCGTGTGGTGAATCCTGATCTGCCTGATGAACCGGGCAGTAAGGTCAACACCTGTGTCCGGAATATCGTCCGGATTTATGAAGAGGGACAGGACGAAAAGCTGACTCAGCTGGTGTTCTGCGACCTCTCTACTCCCAAAATCGTATCTGCTCCCAAAGCCGCAAAGGCTTCAGCTGGAAATCTGGATAATCCCGAACTCCATGCACTGCAGTCCGCCACGGGCGAAGAAACAGAATCCCCATTCACCGTATATGAGGATATACGCTCAAAGCTGGTGGCCTGCGGAATCCCCCGGAACGAAATCGCCTTCATCCATGAAGCCAATACGGAAGTCCGGAAAAAGGAACTATACGCAAAAATGCGTACCGGTCAAGTCCGGGTACTGATTGGTTCCACCAGTAAGATGGGGGCCGGCATGAATGTTCAGGACCGTTTGGTCGCTCTTCATGATCTTGACTGTCCCTGGCGTCCCGGTGATCTAGAACAGCGTTCCGGCCGCATCATCCGACAAGGCAACCATAATAAGCAGGTCCACATCTACCGCTATGTCACCGAAGGCACTTTCGATGCCTACCTGTGGCAGACCGTTGAAAACAAGCAGAAATTCATCAGTCAGATCATGACTTCCAAATCCCCTGTCCGGTCCTGTGACGATGTGGACGAAACTGCACTGAGCTTTGCTGAAATCAAGGCGCTTTGTGCCGGCGACCCCCGAATCAAGGAAAAAATGGACCTCGATGTGGATGTGGCACGACTCAAACTGATGAAAGCCAACCACCAGAGCCAGCAGTACCGACTTGAGGATAACATCCTCAAGGTATTCCCGCAGCAGATTGAGCAGAACAAAGGCTTTGTGGCCGGATTCCAGGCAGATCTTGCTACACTTGCTGGCCATCCACACCCAGAGAATGGATTTGCCGGCATGACCGTCAAAGAAGATGTCCTGGTTGATAAAGACAACGCCGGTGCCGCTCTTCTGGAAGCATTCAAGGATGTGAAGGGCATGGAGCCGGTTCCCATTGGCAGTTACCGCGGATTCCAGATGTCCCTAACTCTGGAGGACTTCGGTCGTGACTATATCCTGACACTGAAGGGCCAGATGACCCACCGGGTGCTCCTCGGCAAGGATGCCCGTGGTAACCTGACACGAATCGACAACGTGCTGGACGCTATGAGCAGCCGTCTGACAGCCGTTCAGAATCAGCTGGACAATCTCTATGCCCAGATGGATTCGGCCAAAGCGGAACTGGGAAAGCCCTTCCCGCAGGAGCAGGAACTTCACGATAAATCCATGCGTCTGGCAGAACTCAATGCCGTTCTAAACATCGATGAGAAAACACCGATAGAAGTAATGGCTGAAGATGCCGGAAAAGAAAAAGCATCTGTTCTGGGAAAACTAAAGAACCTGTCCGCTCAATCCCACTTGGGACAAAAGCGGATATCTGAGAGGGAGGAACGATAAGATGTCCGGACAAGATTTGAAACAGGTTGAACTCTACCTCAACTCCGCCACCTATGCCCGCGAACACGGGGAGCTGGATCGTTACCGATCCTCCTACAAAGCCAACATCAGCTGCAAAGAGGCTATCACCAACGCCATTCGAGAGAACTATCAGAACAACCGTCTGAATGCCGATGCAACTTCTGCCCAACTTGGGGAGAAGTTCAGCACCGACCGGATCGCCTATGTTCTCGCGGTCACGATTCAGCATAAAGGATGGGACGGGCGCATCTCTCCTGAGAACAAGACCTGGGCTGAAACAATCCCAACCTTTGAAGATCTTGATTCCTGGCAGCAGGACCGAAGTGTACATCTTGTAATCGATCAGACCCATCCAGGTCTGATTGATCTATTCGTTACACAGTTCCGAAAAAGCCTGGAACTGAATCATCAAACTCCTGATAAACGCCCCTCCGTACTTGCCAAGCTGAAAGAGAATTCCGCTGTTGCCCAGGATGTCACTGCTCCCCCCAAACCTGCAAAGGAGGCCACGCGATGAGTGCCGAATTCATGCGCCGTAACATTCGGATTTCCGTCCGGTTGACGGAGTCCGAGCACCAGCTCTTGAAAGAAAAGATGGCTCGGATTGGTGTTACCAATCAGGAAGCTTTTATCCGTAAGATGATTCTGGATGGTCTGGTCATCCGATTGGAGCTTCCCGAACTGCAGGAGCTGATTTCGCTCCTGCGGTATTCCAGCAACAATATCAACCAGATTGCCAAGCATCTGAATGCATCCGGGCGGATCTATCAGACCGACCTTGATGACATCAAGGCCAATCAAGAAAAGCTCTGGACCATGGCCAACGAGATTATGATGCGTCTGTCAAAGCTACAATAAATAGAGGATGCCGATGGAAATACTCCATCGGCATCCTTTTCTATTCTGTCATTAGCCGCTACAATACAAGCAAAGAAAGGGGGCAACCGCTCATGAAAATCATTCTGAAACTACTGTGCGCGCCGATCATCGTCGCTCTTTGGTTCATCACGGCCATCTGCAATCTAATTCTGAAACTTTCTTCCATCGTCCTGGCTTTTGCGGCAATTCTATTCGCCATTGCGGCTGTGCTGAAGCTTATCGAAGGTGCCACTACTGCCGGCCTGATTGGACTGTGCATTGCGTTTCTGTTTTCGCCATACGGTCTGCCGACTCTGGCTGCTCTGATTCTTGCCAGACTTTACTGCCTGCGATACTGGCTACAAGATATTGCTTTTAATTAAGGCTAGAAAACCTTTTACACCCCCCTGTCCAAATAACATAGCTATCCATTGTCGGACGAACCAAATACTCCAAAATAAACTATAGTATTTTTACTGAAGAGCTATATAATATGCTCATAGGATAAGGAACGTCATTCCTTAAACAAATAAGCACAAAACAGCCGCAGGAGACCGAAGGTGCCTGCGGCTGTTTTTCAGAACCACTACCTCAAATCAGGGCAGTGGTTTTCCTCTCCGGCGCGTTCCCGGATCGTGTTTGCCACAGCGTCGATGAGCTGGCGCTTCTGCTCCAAGGGACAGTTCAGCTTCTCGACATACCGCAGAACAAACTGTGCGTGAATCCGGGCGAGCCGCTTCTGAATCTCCTGCCGGTCTGCCTCCGACTTGGGATAATGGACAATCACTTCCGTGCCGAACACCCCCTTTCCTGTTTCCTCCTATGCCCGATTCGGCCCGGTATGACCGGCCAGAATCGCCGCCGCTTTTCTGAGGTTTTCCGCAGCCCCGGCCCGCCGGCAGCAGGAAACATTATAGATTGCAGTTTTCCATATGCTTATAATTTCCTTTCGGTTGCAGAAATTACGCTATCACTATAAGACAACGCTTCCATTACAATATCGATAATAGAAGCTGTGAATTCCTTCTTTTTAATGCCCATAGCGCCAAGCAGTTTCTTGTTTCTTCTGAAAGTCTTAAAAAGAAGTTTCTTGTCCGTTTCATCCAAATCGATTTTATAGAGGAGATTGGAAAGAGAAATAATCAGGGTCTTGAATTCCTGGCACATTGCGGTATCTGATTTTCTGTGCTTCCAGGCAAGAAATTGATTCCAGTTATCTTCACCATATTTTGGCTGTAAGCCCATGATCGGATTAACCAGCAACTGTGTGGAAGAAAGCATCAGATTCAGATATGCTCCAAGCTGATATTGCTGTTCTTCTGTCATAGCATCATAATCTGTTCCAAAGGATTTAACCGCAATAATTGCCTCTTTTAGCAACTTACTTTCATTATCAATTCTGGCAATGCGCTCATTCAGCTCAACAATTGCAAGCTTGTAGGATCTGACATCTCTTTCACTGATTAACGTGAAGATGTTTTCAATTTTCTTCTTGTCACTGGAAGACTTCCAAAACATCAATCCGCTGGCAACAATGGCTGCTCCGGCGATTGCCCAGCCGATTGGTCCGGCAAGCGCAAGAAAAGCGTTTCCAGCCGCCATTCCTCCTCCGCCTGCTGCCAGAGCTCCGCCGCCCAACCAGGCCAGTGCTGCATTTGTCGCTGCCGCTCCGCTCAGTGTCGAGATTGCAGTCCCCGTTGATGCCACGCCAAAGGTTGTGGCAATGCCCATCGCTGCAGTCGGCCCGAGCGCTGCAACTGCTACACCGGCACCGACTCCGGCAGCCCCAGCGCCCACATTTTTTACGGCTGCTGTTTTATAGTCATTCTCGATCTTCTCAGCTTGCTGCTTCCAATTCAATCTGATTTTCTTCAGATTTTCACACGCTAGCTTCTTTTCACTCGGTATATTACGAATCGCATCGAATAAGTCCTGTATCTCGTTGAGTGAAATGCAGAGATCGTTTGAATAAGTTCCAAGTTCCTCGATTTTCTTATTTGTTTCATTTATAGCTGCCTGAGCCTCATCTTGAGCAAGCTGTAATTTTGTTCTTTTCCTCTTCATTTCGAAGATCCCCCTCGAAAAAACGAATCTATCTCTTCTTTTGATCTTAATATCCGATTTTCAGGAACATTACGCAATTGGGCAAGCTGAACAGATTTATTGAAAGCCTCTTGGTACAAACCGCTTGATTGAAAGTCATTCACAAAGGTCAGAAGCTGTTCGTCGTTATAGGCATCAGAAAGTTCCCTCAATCCGCTCAGATAATCTGATACAATGATTTTTTCTCTCTTTATATACAGGGCTTCGCTCTTTGCTCCGCTTGATTGAATCCCTCTTTTGGCTTCCCCATATAGAGAGATCGTAAATCGACCAACTCCCACTATATTTAACCGCATAACGAATTCAGCGACATTAAAAGATCCTACTCCGGCAGTAAATCCCCGAATTGCCGCATCACTGACATCAATCAGGCAAAATGTTCCGTGTGCAACCGTCAGCATTCGTTTCACGCTAGCACTGGAGAATGGCTCACAGGATTTCCACAGCAGAGAGAAGCATCTTTCCTCCCGTGGAATGGTCATATAATATTTTACAAGCCGCCGTACAGCGTACATCAGCCTGACAACCATTTCATTGATAAAAACAGGAATCGCCTGTGTCGTTTGGAATCTGACATCATATCCCTTTTCAAATAGGGTTAATGCCAATTTATTTACTGACTGATTGAATTCAGAAACCGGAATTTTCAGTTTTCTTTTGATTGCGATTACATCGTTTGACCATGCCCAAATCGGCGACGGAATGCCCATCCCTCTGCCTTTGCTGCTCGAGGACCCCGCAGCATCAGAGATCAGATGGCCTATCCAGTTTGCAATTCCGCAGAAAAGCTTGCTGACTGCATTATTTCCTCTCAGCTCAAATTGGCCGTCTGAATTGGTCAGCGAAATCAATTCTCCATTTGAAACGAACCCGGAAGTATTGGTAAACTGATTGAGAATCGAGAAAAACAGTCCCAGAAGTGTCGGGTTATGTCCCAAAGACTTAAAATGATGGTTGCTCGGAGTTAAATTGATCAGTTCCCGGAAAATTCCGCCGCCAACACTTTGATCATAGGGGACCTTAAACTTTTTCTCAAGGTATCTTATCGCAGCCGATACTGCATTTTTATCACCCTGATATCCGCAAAGTTTGGCAAAATCAACGGTTCTGGCGGCAAACCATTGATCCGTAATATCACCTAACGGGGATTCTCCAGGCTTTCCGACCAGGAAGATATCGATAATCCCGCACAGCGCTCCGGAGCTGGCGGCTAAAATATAGTCGTACCGATCGCAATCCGGTTTCAGAGCCTTAATCGTCTCAACGGACTCTGCAAGCTGTTCTTCCAGATCATGCAATTCTTCGTCTGCTTCAACCAGTGCAGCAGAAATCGTTTGGGGGAATCTGTACTGATCATTATCTACGCATAAATCAAGTAAAATGGCTTTATTTTCTTCCATTTTTCCCTCAGCACCTTTCATATATTTTAGGATTCTTCCGCAGCAGCTTGCAGCGCCATATCCTTCCGCATTCTTCGGAAGACTGCGTTGGGGCTTCTGGCGAAATCCGAAATGGCGTACTGTGCGAAAATCTTTTTTTCTCTGGACACCGAGATCATGCCTTCGTCGAAGCTCAGCATAAAGCCATTGAACTTAAACGCCAGGTTATGATCCTCATCGTTGATGGAAGTGCTGTTGATGGTGCGTTTACGTTCGGAATACAACCGGTACTCCTCCGAACGAATCCAAAGTTCCGGAATTTCTGTGCTGTGTTCCAGTAAAAACAGATTGGTAAGGTAGCTGACAAAGCCAATTTCTTTGCAGCAATCTGCTTGGAGAGTTTCTTCCCGTCCTTGATTTCAAACCGATAATAAAGCTCGTTGGAGTCCTTTATAATTTTGGAAATCTGCCATCGTTACACGAGACTACACCGAATCTAGCTCTTGCATTTTCAGTCTCTTGGTGCGAAGCAAACAGATTTCCCAATTCGGTGTTCGAGAAAATCCGAACTCTCTTGCGGTCGATTGTATCGCCGGTAATTCGTCCTGAGAATTCTAATCCTGCATATATCAGTTTCGGCTGTTTTGTCTCACCGACATCGAGGTGATTGGCATCAAAAAACCAGCAAATTTCTTTTGGAATACCCGAAACATTGTGTTCAAAGAATGATTTATCACAGTATTTTGACAGTAGTGGTCTGACTTATGATCTCCCAGGAATAGAATTTCCCTAATTGTCAGCCCCAATTGTACCTGCTGCGTTGATGGCCGCATGAGACAGGGAAAATACTTCACAAAGCGTTTTGGTAATAACACACAATTTATTTGACATCATTATACCGCAAGTATATCATTTCATCAATCAGATTGCACGATTCTGGAGAAAAGATTCTATCTATTGGGATATAAAAATCACCATGAACAGTTTTTTACAATTCAAGGTCATTCCGGGATCTAGAACAAGAGCTTCAGTAATACACTTAATACGCTCATTTTCATCCATCAAATGATTGATGAAAATGAGCGATGAAACCTTCCGGAGTGAATTTTCACTATTTTCACCCTGAAAGGTGAATATTCACTCTACCATGTGAAAATTGAGAAAAACATGCCACTACCGCAGTGATAGTGGCATGTTTACTTCTATTATGTTGAGGTTTCAAAACAGCTCTTGTTTTACGCCTGACTGCCGTCATGATGCTGAACAATTTCCTCCAGATCATACAATCGCAACATCCCAGCCTTCCCGAGCAATTTCTTTCATCTTCTCGTCAAAGGCGCTCTCCGAGAACAGCGCATTGTAGTACCGCACATAACTTTTATGTGTACAATTTAATCATGACGTTTCCTATGTTCTAAAAACAACAAAGGAGTAATTACTCATTAGGCAATTACTCCTTTATCTTAATTCAGATTACTTATTCTCACTAAGGTATTTTCGAATTTGAAGTACCATTTCTTCGTAAGATATATTTGTATTCAGAATCTCTGTTATATATTTGTGAAAGGCTTCATCTTTTCCTTTTCTAACTTGCAGTTCCTCAACATCACTTTTCAATTTTGCATTATCTGAATTTAGGCCGGCTATTATGTTAGTTTGCTCCGATATTTTTTGCTGTAACGTCTGATTATCTTGCTCTTTTTTCTTACAATCATAATAAAAAGAGTGAAAGTATTTCGAGCATACCAACTCTTCAATTGCGACAAATGTTGGCGATGAAGAAGGGATATTTCCTCCTGGCTGTTTATATTTTATACGGGCAGTACTAACAGACCGGATATCATTAAGTTTTAGAACTGAATCATGAGATAAAAATGAAAATTCTGATACCTTAAGCAAAAACAAATCGCTTTTACTCGACGGATTATCTATGGGATGATATGCGTCCCGATGGTCAGTCCTACTTAAATTTAAGGAAAAAATTGGTAAAACATATAGTAACTGTCTAGACTGCCCGATAACGAGACCTCTATGTTCATATGACATCTCGGGAACATAATTTTTTCCAAATTCAAACTGATAAATGTCACCTTTTATTATGTTACGATGAATTAACTGTCTATTTTTTGCAGCTGCCCAAAATATATCTGATTCCGCAATTCTTTCTATCTCGTCTTGCTTCGACTTTAAGACTAGATCATTCATAGCGGTAACTGAACGTATATATTTCTCCGTAATCCTGCACCTACCATTCACTATTACATTAAAAAAGGCTGTAGATTTTGTCTACAGCCTTGACCCAAACAAATTGGGGTGGTCTCGTCGACCTAAATTAAAGATGGCACTTGACCTCGTCGGTCTAAAAAGCTATGCTTTTGTGCAGTTATTATATGCTCAAAAACCTTTTTTGTCAACTATTCATTTATCTATAATCACTATACTATGATTCACATCATTTTATGCAATTTCATATTAGAATCTCATTACCAAATTATGGTTCAGTAAGTCGTGATTTGGTAATTGCATTCTACTTGCAGCCCTACGAAAAAGCGAACGACTTATGAAATTGAAAATATTGGCACCATGCCCTATAATAGCTTTGGAAAAATATTATCTGCACATTGGGTTCGCAGAATTTACAACTCCTGTTATAGACAAATATAAGGAGGTATTCCGTATGGAGTATGCAAGCATAGGACTATGTGTTCTTGCTGTCATCGTCATCACCCTGGTCTTGAGAAAGAAACACACAGATCCGAAAGCAATCACATCACAGTCCACAGCCGTCCAAAAGTCAGACGGAGAAAAGCAGCTGTCGATTCCTATCGAAATGTTCTCCACTGATTTTCTGGACAAAAGTAGTACTCTCACAGAAATCACAGATTCCAAAATACTCGCACATATCGACCAGGTAATTCCAGGACTTCTCCAGGCTGGAACAGCCGCAGATACTGCTGTACGCACTGCTCAAGCAGGAAATGAGGTGTTGTATCGGGCTATTCTTCCTGCCGGTGCAAAGCTGTCAAATTCACTTGAAATGGAAGGTGCTGTACGAGGCTTCTACCATGGAGAAGACGGAATTCGTGGACACGCAAACTGGATTACAGCAGATACCACAGGCGGCGTATCAATAGCCGCAAATACTGCGGCAGCAGCTATTGGTGTGGCTTCCATGGTCGTCGGTCAATACTACATGACGCAAATCAATGCTGAACTAGGAAAAATCAGTGATAGTATTTCTGAGCTTTCCAATTTTCAGAACAATGAATTTCGCAGCAGAGTATTTGCATTGATCAGCAGTGTTAAAAAAATTACTGAATTTAAGGATGAGGTCATCGAAAATCAAGAGTTGCGCCACTCTAAAATAATCCAGTTGGATAGCCTGGAAGAAGAATGTATGAAGCTTCTGGGACAGGCCAACCTGACTCTTGCTGACATTGCGAAGAAAACAGGACTGGACTTTCCCGCTTATGAAAAAGAAGTCCAAGCTGCACAGAGCTGGCGGACCTATCAGGAAACCTTACTGGCTATACTCTATCAGATCGCCGATTTGCGGTTTGCCTTGTATTTAGGCACAGTATCGAGAGAGCATTGCAATGCTTCAATTTCTACCTACACAGAGCAAACCGAAAATACACAGAATCGGATGAATGCCTGGCATCAGGAAGCTGCAAAGCGTCTGGGAATCAATGTCACAGATTCTGTACGCAAACGTACTGGCCTCGATAAGGCGGTACACTATGTTCCTGGTCTCATGGATAACAGGAAAAATTTCAAGGCGATTCAGGGCAGAATTTCAGAAATGATTACCCATCAAACAAGTCCGATTATCTGCCAGCAGGATCAAAGTGATCTGTATGCAGAGGATGTGCAGCTTATCTCCATGAACGGAAAGATTTACTATTTGCAGTCTCCAAAATCTGAAGCATAATATCTCGTATAAGGAAGGGCCGCTATCGTGACGATAGCGGCCCTTCCTTATGTGATTCGGTTATCAGCTGTTCCATGCGGCGGATAGCAGTGTCCTCAATCTCCAGGCAGTGGTCGAAAAGCTTTTTGGTGAGTACCAGCTCATTGTAGTAGATGAGATTGTGCTGCTTGAGGAAGGATTTCCTGAGGCGGCCGTAACGGCCCAGGGAATCGTGATTTAGTAAATCTAGATTTTGGCAGGCAGTGCCTGCTGACTACTCGTTACCCAAATTCCTTATTTCGGCACAGGATACGCTCAGTGACGGTGACTGATCTCTGGAATTACGGGGTACACATCGGCTAAAATCAGCCTCGTCATTTGAAGTACCGCTCCCAGGTGGTCTTACTGATCTGGACCTGGTGCTTTCCCAGCGGAGAAGCTTGCCGGAATGGACGCCCAGGTACCTGGCATATTGCGGGATGGTCATGCCCAGGAATTCTCGCTTGGCCCGGATCTGACTGCCCTGGTCATGGTAGAGGAAGAAATTATACTCGTCCATTAGGTCCACCATGTCCATCCCCAGAATCTGGGCGATCTTCTCCAGCTTGTCCGGCGGGTAATAGTCCCGGCAGGCTTCCTCGTAGCGAATGTATGTACTGCGGTCAATGTCGGCGAAGTCAGCCACCTCCCGCTGCAGAAGGGCTTTCCAGTGACGATACCTGCGCAGTTTATCTGCCACTTCCGATGTCAAAATAGCCGTGAGGTTAGGGTTACATTTCATATTTGTCTGACATCGTATTATTGTATTTTTCAACGCCATGAATTCTATTTCTTATTACAGCGCTTGCTGAATCAACTGTCTCATACACTCATTGACAACGACTTCAAACGCATGTTCCTGCTTTACACCATTGATTTCATACTCTATGTAAAAATCACCAAATGTTTGTTGAATAGCCTTCTCCAAGGTAAGGCTTTTGTCCTCTAGCATCGCCAGCCTAATGTTATTCAGTTCATCCTCAAAATCGCGTATATTTTCCCAAAAAGTCTCGGATATTCCGTCTGTGATCCAATCTGCATCTAAATCTGATTCGTTCCAATCCTCTTTCTCAGGCGTTAGGTAGAAATAGAGATTGATATTTGCTTTCTTACTATTGCAGCGCGCAAGTATTTCCTCATCGAATTCTGTACTCATAATTATCCCACCACCAATTTATTTGTTTTCTTCAAGAACTTCGCAGGGATCGGGTGATCTAGTTTCCAGGTGATATTCATGGGCCGGGAGCCTGTGTGCTTGACATAGTTCGCAGTACCCAGAAATGTAAATGGTGCCGTACCCAACTCATCATCTTCATATTCTCGCACAAACAGCAAAACCTTGCTACCCATTTCTTTATGATGAATGTAGCGCTTTCCAGTAGGTGATCCAGACGCCGTGGTACTCTGACTTTGCCAATGGAACAGCCATTCGTTGATCGAGTAGTCATTGTACATGGTACTGGGAGAATACCGGTCAGCTGCCTTATTGAGCGTATTGATGAACACATCAATCTTCTTTTCCGGCAGCCATTTCACGCCCTGACGCACGGCACTGGTATTGAGATAATCTAGCGCAACCAGCAGCTGATCCCTGGTGTAACGGCAATGCAGATCCAACGGGCAGTCAAATCCGAGATCAACCTCTGCGTCAACAAAATCAATTCGATCATAGTTGTATTGCAGCAAGTCCAAAAGCTCTCCCAACATCGTTGGGCTATTCTTCATATCACGAATATTGCGCACAACTTCCGGATCATCCCAACTGGAAGCTGCTTTTCCCCAGATGGTAATATAAAACATCTGCATCATACGCTGCTCAACCATCGCCATTTGTTCGATCTTCCGGCTATCTAACCCTGGCAAGACTTTTAACAGAAACTGAATCCATCGCCTCGAATCAATCGAATCAACCCGCTTGAATGCCCGCGTAAAAGCCTCTTCTACAGGTTCAGAAAAATCATCTCTGACTCCTGCCTCGACACACAGTCTGGAAAAGCTAAATTTTGCATAAATGATGCTGGAACTTCTATGGTTATAGGTAAGGAAATTGTTTAGAGTTAATGCTAGACCACTATCTTCTTCAAAGGAAGCAATCCTAGAAATCAAGCGGCTGCGGTTGCCGAAGGATGCTGCGATATTATCCAGTATCGTTTTCGCCGCCTTCTTCTCCAACTGGATATAGCAGCCCTTGGGAACCGACACAAAGCCGTCCTTGATCTCTCGGGTCACACTTCGAGTGGTGTTGGACAGCAGCGCTGCGAACTTATCCTCAAAATTATATTTCTTGTTGGCCTGACCGATAAAGTCCAAAACAGTCAGGCATTCCTTTCCTTCGCTCAGTCGCAGGCCACGGCCCAGCTGCTGCAGGAAGATAGTCAGCGATTCGGTGGGACGGAGGAACAGGACCGTGTTGACCTCCGGAATGTCCACGCCTTCGTTGTAAATATCCACGACGAAGATGAACCGGACCTTGCCGGAAACCAGCTGATCCTTGGCATTCTTCCTCTCCTCATCGGGGGATTTTCCGGTCAGGAACATGGAGGGAATCCCATGCTCGTTAAAGTACCGGCACATGAATTCTGCATGATCCACCGATACGCAGAAGCCCAGGCCCTTCACGTCGTCAATGTCGGTCACATATCTCAGCAGAGACGTCACCACATGGTCTGCACGGCGATTTGCGATGGCTCCACTGAGTGTATAGATATTGGACAGTTCGGCCTTGTCGTAGCCGCCTGCGGCCCACTTGAGCTTGTCCAGATCGACCGTATCGGTGACACCGAAATACTGGAAGGGACACAAAAGCTTTCGGTCAATGGCCTCCGGCAAGCGGATTTCTGCGGCAATACGGTTATTGAAATATGGCAGAATGGATTTTCCATCCATACGCTCCGGGGTAGCCGTCAGGCCCAGCAGGATCTGGGGCTGGTAGTAATTCAGCAGTTTCTGATAAGTGGGAGCTGCGGCATGGTGGAACTCGTCCACGATGATGTAATCATAAAAATCAGGAGCCGTCTTATGGGTAAAGTCCTGAGAATTAAAAGTCTGAATAGAAATAAACAGGTTCTCGACGCTGTCCGGCTTGTAGTTGCCCACAAACATCTCACCGAAGTTGGCGTCCTTGAGGACGGCCCGGAAGGTATAGAGGCTCTGCTTCAGGATTTCCTCCCGGTGGGCCACAAACAGCAGCCGGCACTTCTCCCCGGGATGCTGCTTCCGGAAGCGCTTATAGTCCAGCGCTGAAATCACGGTCTTGCCGGTACCGGTAGCTGCCACCATCAAGTTACGGTTGAAGCCCCGAACAGTCCGCTCTGCTTCCAGCCGATCCAGAATCTCCTGCTGGTAGGAATAGGGCGTAATGTCCATGGTGTAGACCTGATCCCGGTTGCCGTCCAGATATTTTTCGGCCTTCAGCGCCCGAGCCAGACGCTCCCGCTGATCCTCAGAGTAATACTCAAATTCACTGGAATTCCAATAGCTTTCAAAGGTGGCCGCAATCTTGTCGATGGTTTCCGGCAGATCCTTCCGGGTCACCTTGACATTCCACTCCAGGCCGCTGGAAATAGCTGCATTGGACAGGTTGGAGGAGCCAACATAAGCCGTCGTAAAACCAGTATCCCGGTAAAACACATAGGTTTTGGCATGGAGCCGGGTGCGCTTGGTATCGTAGCTGACCTTAATCAGCGTATTCGGCAGTTTGCGCAGCTCCTCAATGGCCTTCACATCGGTGGCACCCATGTAGGAGGTGGTAATGATCCGCAGTTGTCCCCCATTCTGCGTAAACTCCCGCAGCTCATCGATAATCAGGCGCAGGCCGCTCCACTTGATGAAGGACACCAGCATATCGATGCGGTCTGCAGAGACGATCTCCTTTTTCAGTTCCGTGAACATCTGGGGCTCATGGATGGCACCGGTAAACAGAGAGCTTTGGGCAATGGAGGTCTCCGGCCGTTCCACATCTTTGGCACACTTCCCTGCCGCAAGTCTCGGATCCGTCTCCCGTAAAAGTGCAAGCAGCTGCTCCGCCCGCTGGGCAACGCTCATGGAAGCAAATTCCGGTTCTTTCGTGACATTCTGAATTAGCGTTACAATCTGATTCGTCAGCTCAATTTGCGCAAAGAGATCCCCGCCATTGTCCCGCACATTGTCGAGGCCGCTTTCAATGACTTCGCTCAGATACTGGGAAAGCACCTTGGATGCCTCGGCCTTATCGATGGGCGCAACTGACTTCCGGGCTTCTGCAATTTCAGTAAGCTCGGTGTCCAGCTGATGATTGATGACTTGTTCGTATAGTCCGGGATGTAACATCGTGTGAATCCTCGTTTCGATCTTTCTAATATGCAGAAAAGCCCTGCCGGTTTGGCAGGGCTGTCGTTGGTATCATTCGGTGCTGCCCTTTGATTGTTTGGGGTTACAGCGTTGTCTATATGATAGCAAATATTGAGGGCTGTTGCAAGGTATAGTCAGTCTCTTTATACATAATCGTTTCATTGTCCCCGCAAAAATCTAAGATTAAAGGTGGTTTTATATGGCTACTACACGAATTATCCCAATGCACCTTAACAAGGGCAAGACCATTTCTCAGTGTTTGACCGACCGCACTGAATATGCAGAAAACCCGGATAAGACCGAGGGTGGTTCCCTGATTTCCTCTTTTGCCTGCGATCCGAAAACTGCAGCCGCCGAGTTTGCACTTTCCAAACGAGAGTATCGGGAACTAACCGGTCGAACTCAAAAGAACGATATCATCGCCTATCAGGTGCGACAGTCCTTCAAGCCAGGAGAAATAACGCCCGAAGAAGCCAACCAGGTTGGCTATGAATTTGCCCAGCGTTTCACAAAAGGCGACCATGCGTTTATCGTCTGCACCCATACTGACAAAGCACACATTCACAACCATATCATCTGGAACTCTACTGCGCTGGACTGTACCAGAAAGTTTCAGAATTTCTGGAGAAGCACTGAAGCCGTTCGGAAGTTGTCCGACCTGATTTGTATCGAGCATCAGCTCTCTGTGGTGGATAATCCCAAGCGTCATGGTCTGAGTTATGACAAGTGGCTCGGTGATGCTGAAAAACTTTCGCAACGAGATCAGCTCCGTATCACTATCGATGCCGCCTTGAAAAAAGATCCGAAGAACTTCGATCAACTTCTCCAATTCTTAAAGGACGCCGGATACTCCGTAAAACCTGGCAAACATCTGGCTTTTTTCCATGATGGACAAAAAAAGAATATACGACTCCGTTCGCTTGGAGAAGGATATTCTGAATCGGATCTTCGTGATGTTCTGGATAGACGGCGCATTCACTCCCCTTTTGTTAAAAAGAAATATCCAAAAGGGCCTCTAAAAACTACCTTGATCTCTGAAATTGAAGCAAAAATGAATTCCGGAAAGGGACCTGGCTATGAACAATGGGCTAAGGTCTTCCGTCTCAAACAGATGGCCAAAACAGTTCAGTATTTACAAGATAACGGATTGGAGGATATTGACGAGCTTTCCGCTGCTACAGCCAGCTCTAAGGCACAATTCCAGGAACTGAAGGAACGAATCAAAAACACCGAAACTCGAATGGCTGAAATACAGACGCTCAAAACACATATCATCAACTACTCCGATACCAGAGAAACTTATGCCGCCTATCGGAAGGCCGGCTATTCTAAAAAATTTCTCTCGGAACACGAAAGTGAAATCATCCTGCATAAAGCTGCCAAAAAAGCTTTCGACGAATTGGACCTGAAAAAAATGCCCACCGTCAAAAGCCTGAATACTGAATTTTCATCGTTGCTGACAGAGAAAAAGGCTGCTTATGCGGACTACCGCAAAGCCCGTGACGAAATGCGTGAACTTGAGGTCCACCAGAAAAATATTGAGCTGATTCTTGGTATGGATGAAAAGGAGACGCAGACAAAGGAGCATCAGCGTGAAGAAAAATAAGTGCCGTCAGGTGCGCAGCCGGAGAAAATTCTCCGTCAAAGGGGTATGGGGATGTTGCCCCATCAAGCAGAAAGCCACACCGGCAGCGGTGTGGCTTTCTTGTTTTTTGGCTCCAAAAGACATTGCTTGCTAAACTACTAATCGAAGCATACAGCTGCCCGGTCACCCGGACAGCTGTATTTTTAATTACAGGGTACTCATGACGCGGCGTTTACTACCGATCTGCAAGCAGAATCTTAAAGGACCTTTTTTCACTCTCTGAAAGGTTATCATACATGGCCAAAAGGCCTTCTACTCGACTATTGTGCAAGCGCTCTTCCACAAGTAGCCGCACTTCATTCAATCTCTCTTCTGTAGATGCCCGAAGATATGTAGGAGGAGATGCTGTTTTATCTAGCCAGGCCTGACACTCCGAAGCAGACATTTTGCCATAGTTTGTTTCAGTCGCCTCAATATGGTTGTGAACCCATGCCGCTTCTTTTCTTATCAGATCACTTCGTAATGTTTCAGCAGCATGTCCAATAGCCTTCGCACACCTATGTGTTGCATAACAGCCTTGACTGATATAGTCCAGCAAACTATCCAAATCCTGGGGTAAGGTCTCAATTTTTTGAATTGCATCGTCAACATCCACCTGCACATTGATGATCTTATCCTGCGCTTTTCCGTCCAACTGCATCTGCATAAGATCTGACAGCTTTGTAAGGATCTTACGAAGTTGTAAAACTGACTCCGCGCTATATGCTTCTGCCACCGTTGATGCATACACGCCCAAGATTTCCGCCTGTTTTTGATTTAGTTCATTCTGTACCGCTTTGATACGTTTAACCAGCGGTGCTGCAATATCATCGGGCAACTCCTCTGCAGCAGCAAAGAACTCATCCCAAGCAGCAAGTTTTGCCTTCATTTCCTCGCAGTCAGAAAACTTCGTAACATTTCTGCTTTGAGCAAGATCCTTTTCGCACTCAACAAAAGAACTCTCGTACTTCTGTCTCACGCGCAGATCTGTTTCAATCTCATACAAACGCTGTTCCGTTGCATCTGCATATTCCTCGCAGCCATGTTCACGCAGAATTTTCGCCGCACGGCCATATCGCTTCTGGTTTTCTGAGAGCTCTTCAAACTTAAAGGACAGTCTTGCCAATGTGGGGAGAAACTTTGTCGTGAGTAACTGCTGTACAGAGCCTTGTAATTCTAGAACAACCTCTTTTTGTGCTGCAGTATACACATATGCCAGACCGACCTCAATGGGGTCAGAAACAACCGGCATCAAATCAAATACTTTTACAAATGAGATAATATCAAAATTATTCTTCAGAGAAGTAACATGACTTTGGGCCTTGTTTAATTGCTCATTAAACGACTTCTGTAGTCTAATACCTGCATCCAAGTAGGTGTTAGCTTGTCCTATTTTGTATTGATTGGCATCGGTTTCGCCCTCTTGCTCAACCAACTGTGCCAAATTATTCTTCAGCTGGCTACATTGGGCCATGTTCGTATTTAACAATATCTCATCACACAACTGGGCCACTACATCGATGCTGGCATAAGCATTTTTTTGAATAACGATTTTCTTAATCGTAGGAATTTTCAACTTTCCTCTATCGGTACTCCAATGCTTAGGCATCAATCTCTCTGAGCCATAATAATATAAATACTGATTCTCATAAAAAGCGATAAAATATGAGACTAACAAGGAAACTGAGTTCTCGTTCATGCCGTATGGTGGTTGCACGAACTGATAGAAGAGCTGGTAGACAGAATGTCGTTCTCCATCAGCAAGCTCATCTGTAACCTTAGTAATGATCTCATCAATGATAGAATTTCCTGGCGAAACCAGTTGACAATTCTGATTGAAAACCTTCCATGAATGCGCCGAAGAAAGAGAGAGTGTAGAGTTCACTCGGTTCTTGTCTTTAGCAGAAAGTGCGTTGTATCCTTGCTGATTCATTAGTAGGTGGTTATACAAATAGCAGCACACCTGTGTAAGAGTTGTCTTAGCCTGGGTTTTGGATTTATTTTCAAATCCATCAAATACAAATGGAACCGGTTTCGTAAACAGTTCATTGAACTTTTTAGAGCAAAGAGCATTTATCCGCACATCATAGGTTTCTAACCCATGAGGTCCTATCATATTTCTCTTTGCAACGCAATTCGTAAATTTACGACAGAGCTTATTATCCTTTGAACGAAGTTGATCTGCAATATGCTTGCGGAATCGCTCCTTGTCAGATGTCGAGAACTTTTGCATTGCCTTTTTTACGGTTAATGCAGCCAGCATTTCCTGTTCACTGTCATCCAAGAAAAGTATTATAATAGGATACTTAGAGAGCTCCAGCTTTCGATACAGCCGACTTAGTTCATTTACCTCATTTGTTGTGTTTCCTGAACAATAAGCGTATATCAGTAACCCTCGTGCCTGCTCACCATCGCAGTTTTCTGTGATATTACAGATTTCAGTTTGTAGGAGGTTTTCATTTATTTCGCTACAGTCTATCAACCGCTTTTTAAAGATCCATTCTGTCGAGGAAATATGATGCTCTTGTGCAAATGAAGTTTCTACCGGCTGGTTCATTGAAATATAAGCCAGAACCGTTTCGTCCATATCGTCGATAGAGGCTCTCACACCTATACGATATCTAGCAAAAATTCGCTTAAACTCATTGAAGCCATTAGCTTCCGCAATGAGATCATATGTCTTAGAATGCTCGTCAAATGCAACCACACCATGCATTTCTTCGAGGGATTTTAATACATGCTCCACCTCATCATTTGAACAATTAGAACACAGCTGAATAGCCCTTACTGCATCAGCTCTATCATAAAATTCCATTCGTCCCATGTTGACTACTAGAACAGATTTTAAAATTGTCTTTTCAAGATCCGACAGCTTGTCGCCAACCTTAACAAGAATATCTCGATAAAGCATGCAATATTGACTTGATACAAGGCCTTTTTCTTCAGAATTCAGCATCTCTCCGAAAATACCGGAGTCTACAATCTGATACGGGTACACATAGGGTAAATACGAGCCATCAATTTCCACATCTGCTATTGTATCATACATTTCCGCCGCAAATGCTAATGTAGACCGCTGCTGCATCCACTGATGGGAACTCGATAAAAGCCATACTGTAATTGGGTGCAGTGGATAGCAGCCATTCAGAATAACATTGATATAGAGTTCGTCAGAAGTCCAGACGCTTTTCTTAGTAGCTGCTCTATCCCATCGTAAAAGTGCATCTTTGTTCTTTAAGTGATAGTTGCCATATCTTCCAATTGCAGTACTAACAACACGGCTAAACTCACGGGGTTTCTTCTTTAAAACATTTGCAAGGATCGTTTCGAAATTCGAAGAAAGAAACAGATTTTCACTTGCTGTACGATAGCGTTCGAGATATCTGGTGATATTGGAAGTTTTCTCGATTCGTGCCAGATATGCTTCCAGCTCGCTCTGAATGAAGCCCACGAACACAATATTACCGTTTGCAGATTGGGCCGCCTCAAAAATCTGCTGCAGTGCAGCCTCGCCGGCGATGGCAGGGTTAGCTGCAGTATATTCAATATACCGGCCGAACTCATCAAACAGCAACAGAACTTTGTTGAAAGGCTTTCCTTCTCCACAAAGTTCGGCTTGAATAGTAAGTAAGATATCCCCTGCAGACAATCCTCGATCCCAGGCAATGCTATCTCCGTTGATTTCTTTGTAGACATTATTGATTACAGTCAGAACCCTGCTATCATTTTCAACGCTTGAAATCAAGTAGTTCTTTAAAGCAAGGCCGCTGATGCTGACACCAGTTTGACGAGCCTCTTTTTCGAACTGTGCTTGATAGACAGCAAATGTACGATCTACAAAATGTCGTGCAACATCATAGGATTTTGTTATTTTTCTAAGTAACTTATCACTTATTCCGTTCTGGGCAAGAGAGAGTCGCACACATCTCAAGATCTCAGCATCTAGGTTGAAATTATTCATGCCGTTCAGAACAATAACTAAATTTTTCTTTGTATTTTGTTCTTCAATATAGGCACCAATCTGTGCATCAGCTGCTGTTATATTGGCTGTAACCGCCTCAGCACATGTATCTATGCCCGCAAACAGGGCACCCAAGCATACTGCAAGATGCGATTTGCCGGTACCGTATCCGGCAATGGTCATCACAAAATTATTTTGAGAATGTGATGAATAAAGTTTATCCGAAATGGTTTTTGCAAAGGAGGCAGTATCCATCAAGCGATGTTCGCCAGCTTTCACATCTGTGGTAGAAACACCATAGTATTTAGGTCCGTGGAAAACATAGCTTTCTGCAACAGCCTTGACCCTTGCTGCATCGTAAAACCATTCAGTCTGAACAGCTCCGTTAAAGAAGTTTTCTTTACTGAAGCTGACTAAGTCTTTAACCTTCATACTGCCTCCTTACCGTCATAGTAATCGACTATACAGTTGCGGAATAATATTTTCCGAACTCGCAGTTCTAATAATCGTTGCAGGATATAATTGGCGATTAACTACCAGCAGTCCTTCATCGCTTAACGAATCAATCACGTAATTGCATTCGTCTTCGTTAAAGCCAAAAATCTTGCCAAACCCGATTTCATTCTTCAATTCAAAATCAGTAATTTCCCTTTTATCCGGAAACATATGCTCCCAGCTGTCCAACAGCGCATATGCGTACACAAATGTTAAGTCAAGCTTTTCGACCTGCTCATGAAAAGTAATAGAATCATACCAGTCAATGAGACCAAGCCGAGAAAAACACCCATCCACGTAACTACCCCGGACGACAGAGAAAACTTTCTTGTTCATGTTTGTGCATGGAATTCCACACCAGGCATTAGCCATTGTGAAAAGTCGATCCTGACTAATGGATTCTCCAAAACCAGGGTGTACCTCGTGCACTAAATAGGCCCACTGCGGTGCGCCTAATTGTTTACGTACCATACAATAGTGGCAAATCCAAAGCGTGAGGTCTTCGTGCAGGTAGGGATCCTGCACGAAGACCTCTTTTCCAAGTGGTGTCAGCGAGAGTGAATAAGTTCCTTTATCGTAAGCATAGTCAATTAACCCCATAAACTGCGCATACTTAATATGGGGTTCCACCTTGCCCTTCTGTTCACCGGTAGGGATTCCGCTTACATCACTGATCTCATACTTCGAACCAGAATAGTTTTCTGCTGCCAGATTGAGAAGTTTTGCAATGTAAACCATCTCCGGCTTGAAGGTCTCATGGAACTCCAGGCTAGATTTATTAATCATGGTTCAATCTCTCCTGTAGACTCGTTATTTTTACAATTCTCGGCTCGTACTTCGTCCAACGACCGTTTCTGACCATATTGCCACAAGTGACACATTCACCCTTTTTAAGCGTTTTCAGCTTAGGGGCCCATTCCTTGGCGCCCTGAGAGTCAATATCAATATTCTTGGCGACGGTCATGACACCATCATCCGGGGGACAGAAGTACAGCTTTTGACCTGCTTGCTGCAGTCTCTGGATCTCGTCATCAGACAGCTGGGGCTTCATAAACTGCGTTGCATACCATGCCGAGATACCAAACTTTCGTCCCTCTGTAAGGAACTTTGCACTCGGCGATTCAGCATCGTGACTTAGATTTTGTGCTTCATCAAGGACAATCACAAACGGATGCTCTTCGTTTCCGTTCTGAACACAGTAGTTCCAGATATCCCACAGCAGCAGCTCTGTCAGCAGCAACTGAGTGGGACGATCAAAACCGTCAAGCTGCACTACATAAACCATACCATCGCTGTCTCTAACGGTATCCCAGTTGAATTTTTCGTTCTCCGCAAAAGCATCTAGATCAAGGAACGGCTGAATTTTACTTAAAACTGTTTCTGCCTGCTTCGCTTGCGATGCATTCAGCTCATCCACTAGATAAGAGAACGACATCGCATCTTTATAGTGTTCTAGACCATTTTTGATTGCATTATAGAGCGCACTATTCTGCTGTCCTCCGAACCCATAGACCGTGGTAAAGACATTAGCAAGCCTTCTCGCTACAGAAGCTTCTTTTTCAACGCCTACGGTGCCACCAACTTTCACAATTTGACGAGCAAAGGGATTAACAGGAATTCCGTCAAAATATACACTACGTTGCTGTATTCTATCTCCCAGCTCCTGAATAAATACGGGGTCCAATTTATCCGGCGTAAATCCACTGGTATAGTCAAAGACAACACCGGAAACTCCCGAGCGAACCATCTCCAAGAGTAAAGTCTGGATACAGTACGTCTTACCACAACCAGAGTTACCATTAATGAGTAGATGGCGATTGTTCAAGCTCTTGTTACCAAATTCCCAGTAATAGTTTTCTTTGGTTCTCAGATCTTGTCCAATCAAAAAACGAACATCCGCAAGTGCAGGCGTTACTTCTGCATTCGAATCATTTTCAGTGCACTCGGGCGCACGGTCTTCTTCCTGCATTTCCCCCTGATTATCATTTTTATTTACATTCTCTTCAGTCGAAACAGCTGCAGACTCGCTCTCAATACGTCTCTTATGCACTTCAATTGCAGCCTCAAAAGAGCGATCTGCAAGAAGATGTCCTACAGCATCTGCAAAGCCACGGCCTAACTCTGTTAAATGGAAGGATGCAACAATGCTATTTTCCAGCAGCATATTTTTTCTGAAAAGGGTAATTGCAGAATCAAGAACCGTTTCCCACTTTCGATTGCCATTGTCATATACCAATGTCTGATCGTCATCAGAAATATTGAAGGTAGCGCTGAACCACTGAAGAGATTCTTTTCGTGTATGATCCTGGCCATCGTTGAGGTAGTCTAAGAACGGTCGATAGACCTTTGAAACACTCGGAATTGTTTCTCCGGTGGGAACTTTACGAGACAGACCCACCGTAATAGCAGAAATATCCTCAAATTCCCCTTCATCTTCCTCTTCGTCGGCTATCTCCGTCTCCGGATTACGAATTTCGTTACGAGTAAAGACTGCAGTACGCTCCTCAGGCGGAAGCAGCATTTTTTGAATATACATCTGACCACAATTGTGACAGATCATTTCGTCCAGTACAATTCCGTCTTCTGCCAGTTCTTCAGGAAGTGTTGAATCGATTTTCCATTCTACCGGTGCATCCGCATCAGAATCTAACCAGAAAGCAAAAATATCACCGCTCCACTCCACTTGGTATTTACCGCTCAGAATACCATAAATCTTATTACGAATGACCATATACTCATCAGACGTATTGTTAAGCTTCAAGGGCGAGAAAATAATCGCGCGATAAAGCTGATTGAGCCAATATCGATGCAAAATACTCTCATTGTCGGGATTCCAATTTGCACTCATAGTGCTGATACCCTTCTCCAGCTGTGTTTGAGCTTTGATAATGTGGTTATCATTCTGGAATCCCATTTTGCATTCGATGATTTTTATGTGAATATCCAGGTTCTCATTCGGATCCAGGTTATGCTCAGTTTTAGGAATTTCAATAAGCATGAAGTCAGGCCGCTTGTTATCCTTACTAAGCTCATCGTCTTCCGTAAACCAATGCTTATACGAGTCCAGACTCACAAGAGCTCTGACTGCATAATCATCATTCTCTTTGGTGAGGCCAAGCATCTGAAGCGTCAGAATATACGCAAGAAAACTATGGATTTCATAATCATACGGATTTAATGCTTTTAAAATCCGGCTTCCGTCCATATACCGAGAGAGCTCATCCACACAGTATTCCGAAGCTTTTTTCAGACGGTCCTCATCCCAGTTGTTAAACTTCTCTTTTATGCGTTTCTGGAGCATATGCTTAATATCCAGAAGAACGTCATTTCTTGCCGAAACCGTTACATTCAGCTCTCCATAGCTACCTTCACCGGTAGTAAATCCAATAATTCTGCTCTTTTGTTCCTCCAGCATCTTCCTGTCAATGGCAGGATCGACACACACAACCCACTTGCACATATTATGCGAGATTTCAATAATACGATCCTCGATATCCGTCAATTCCATCGTTCTGAAAGTACGATAGACACCTTGCTGGCTATGTGGATTGGCAACAATAAAGTTTGCTTGGGTATGTTCTTTTGCCGCCAGGAACTGGAACTGTGAAATGCTTACTTTTCGAGACATTCCATGCGTAGATGAGATCGTATCCGGCGTAAAGGTCATGGGGAATTTCGCCTGATCCTTATCAATAATCTCATCGCCAGTTGTATCGAACCAAACCTCTGCAGCCTTTAAAATATCATAGTTGAAACACAAATCGCAGTTTTCAAGCAGTGCTTCCAACGCGTCTGCATCTGATTTATCGCTAATTGTGATATTACGCAAAAATGTATTTACTGTCACAATTCGCTCATCATCAAAATAGCTATCCAGCCACTTTTTAAGATAAGTCGCAGAATTTTTCTTACAATTGAGGCAAATAATCCTCAGATTGATTGTAGCTGAAATATCTGCAGCTTCCAATTGCTTGGCTATAGAATGAATAGCTGCAACAATATGCTGCATATCAGAGGGCGCAATAAACGCAATATTAAGACCGTCTACTCTCGATGGGAAGGTCCGGACATAGTCCATTACATTACGAACAACAATACCAGATACAGGTGTCGGGTGCAGCATTGCAGCAGCATCTTCATCGTCAGTTACGATAGCACTACCAAATGCATTTCCTGAAATCAAGTCTCCTGACATTTCGGAATCAAAGTAAACGCCGTAATATTCCCACATACTTCTGCAGGTAAGGTTAACCGAGGGCTTTCTAATCACAAAATCTGCGCCCTGTGTGATAGAAGAAAGCTGCACCAAATTACGATGTTTGAACAGAATTTTCTCTCGGTTCGTATCGGAATTCATTTTTGATGTTATCAGTTCAGCAAATCCATCCCGAAGAAACAACTGCTGTGCATCAATTTTCTCCAACATAACCGGGTTGTATGCCGGGAATAGTACTTCTCCCATATCACATTTTACAATCACATCTCTGTTAGAGGAAATCGTAAAACAATTCAGGAGCAAGTTAATCTTTTCTCGTTGCACATCTGTAAATTCAACATAATGCACACTAATGTACTGCATTAAGTCAGTATATGTCTTAACTACGACCCTTAAAAGATCCAATGCTGTATACAGGCCATGATCTGTCAGGGCAACGGCAAAAGTACTAAAGTCATTACACAGAGTATCGAAAATGGCCGCTACGGGGCCTGTAGAAAAATACTTGTGAATTTCTCGTACATGCTCTTGCTGAAGGACTTCGTCATCCATCTGACCAAGCTGAGCATAAAACTCATCTTCGCTTTCACACCGAAGATAGTCCTGGATGTTTTTGCAAATAGCCATCGTAGGAATGGTATAAATATCCCCATCCCTGAACAGTACATCTCCAAGATAGGAGAATGCATTTAGCCAAGGCGAATAAGGTGAAAAGGCCCATTTGAATTCGTAACTGTGCGCGTGTTCCGAATCAGAAGCTTTAACCGTAAAATGAATCTTACACGGATCGCCCCATTTCCCCGTACTACGAACACAATCCATCACATACTTATGATTGCTAAAGTCAAACGGATCCATATCGTTGTCATAAGAAAATGTTATCTGCTCATCATTGTATACGATATTGCTGCTATTATAAAAGTCCAGAATTCCACCCAGAAAACTGCATACATTCCGGAACGATTCTTCTTTTTGACCTTCAATGCAATCTGACAATGAGATTTTATCTACACGCATTTGATACCGTGTAGGGTATGAACCGTATGTGTCCTGGAACCGATCTGCAATATTCAGAAAGATTCTGGAATATGCGTCCATTGGTGCACCTGTTTCAGTCGGTGCCTTTTCTGAAGTTTTAGAAGGTAACTTTGCGCCTTTGATTTGCTCTATAATAGCGTAATCCACATGCAGCAGCTTTTCACGGTTTATCTTAATGTCCTTACCGCACATAAAGTTTATTACACATTCTTCAAACTCATCGAAATTGGCGAAGAGCTCTGTATCCATTGGAAAAGGTGCAGAAGGATCAATTTGTTTATCGTCTGCATATTTCGCAAACTTTTCTCTAAGTTTCTTTAGGGCAGAAGCAGACGGAATATCTTCAGCTCGTTCGATAAATTTAATCGCACTCGTAATAATTTTAGCTGATGATAGCCTCCCCTTGCTTAAACTACTAACCTTAGGAATGAACTTTGGAGAAACAACACTGGGAATTTCCCAAACTTCATTTAACGTCTCGCAAATGTATCCAATCAATTCCTGACAAGAAGAAAAATGGAGTCCCTGCAGATTGTCTACAAAGCTACTAAGCTTGAAAATATCAACATTGATGCTGTTAAACAGAGTACGGTAGAGCGTATGAATTGCCTTGCGAGATTCGTCGTTATCAAATGAATTCAGTTCCAGTATATTAGCAAACCATGCTCCATAGTTTGTACTCAGGGATGCAATGATTTCACGCGGAGAAATCACAAATGTGGTGTCTTTCAAACTGCCCGCATCATCCTGAGCTGCTTCTGTACCCATCAGCAAAATAAGCGCTGTTTGATTTTCTGGCAAATTAGGGGATTCATTTCTCCATTTTGTAATGGCGTGCTCAAAATCCACATAACTATGCTGCTCATACCCCATGGGGTGGTCTTCATCGTAAATGGAATTAGTTCCCTTGTGCAGGAACATCAGTGCCTGCATCCAGCTCGAATTGCCTGTAGCCACGAACTGCTTATACTTTTCCAATGTAAGCTTTGCGACGAAGGTAGAAAAATCCGGAGTACCCTGAAGGGCTTCGCATACTGATTTGTAGATAATCGGATTATCAAAGCACTCCAGACGTACCAGATTAATTTCGTTACGTTTGGCATGCCGCAAAATTTGATCTGTGATTACCGTAATCAATTGTTTCATTGATCAGATTCCTCCTTTTCATAAGGATTTTCTACAATAGCAGTTGCATCTGACAGATCACGTAAAAATCCGCAATCTTTTAACTTTTGTGCGAATGCCTCCAAATTAGATTCGAGGAAAGAATAATCTCCCACATCCGCTACTGACCCGGCTGTCATTTCTTTCTTATACTGTTCCGGACCAATCACCATGCCGAAATGAATGTAAAGCTGATGGACAAACTCATCTAGTGTAACCATCTGCTTGGGTGGGATAATAGATAACACCAAAAACTTTATAATGTCTTCAGATAACGAGAATCGCATACCCTTTCCGGTGTTAGGAATGATAATTCCGATCATCTTACCAAGCTTTCTAAACAAACGGTAGGAATCATCCGCAGCATTTTTGATAATAGACTGATCGTCTTTTTTATCATCTAATAAAGGACGGTATTCCTCAAGTCCACGATACAAATATGTACTAATGATTTCTTCATTATGTCCGAATGCTGCAATTGCACATTTTTTTGCTTCGATATTCTCATGGCCGGCGCAATTAACATCAATCACCCAGCAATTACTCTCGCCTTGAGAAGCCGCAGCAAGATACATCATTCTCAAGATTTGGAGAATAATTCCGTTTGCAAGCATCTCCATTTTTTCAAAAGGATGTGATTTGCTGTTCAAGAAATTCTCCAGTTCGCTGAGGGTCTGCTCATTTCGCTGTGCAAAGGAAGCTGGAATCATTCCCAGTTTCTTGACCACAGGCTTAACATCTTGACTTCCTACATAATATTCTTCCCAATTTCCCTGCACAAAATTGCAGAGGTAAGAAAATTGAGGAAAACTCGATATCATTTCACTCAAGCGCTGCTCAATGACTGCTTTATAGCTGGGATATTCGGAAATTGCATTCATGAGATGCAAATAATACACTTCACCGCCACGGCACATGTAGGTATATTTGTGATAATCAAATTTATCATCGATTTTGCAATCATTCACGTCAAACTTCAGCGGTTGACGCCAGCTCTTCACACCCATTCCTTCAGGTAGAATCACTTCCGGACAAATTGGCAGCACATTTTGGTCAAACCACGACCGGCTCTGATTAACAGCACTAAATCCCGTAAGAAGATTCTGGATAATCGTGATGCTGTTTTTCTTTTTCGGAGCATTTCCGCCAATCATTTGCGATTCCAGCACTCTTACGCACTCTTTGTATGCTTCTTTATCAACCTCAGCTTTTCCCTCCAACTTGCTTTTCGGAAGGAAAATAAAGCGCTTCAGACCGATTCTGAGTTTCGGGATATATTTAAACTGCCCATCTGCAGCTTGCTCAATAGGAAACATTTCCTGAGTAATGAATGTAGGATTCTCTAACGGATTCTCTCCTCCGCGTTTTTCTGCAATCGCAACCTGGAGGAATTCAATAAGATACTCATATTTGGTTTGACTGGGTTGAATACGATGGCCAAAAAGGATGCTTTGAAGTGGATAATCTTTCTTTGAGATCTTTACATCTGGATATGTTTTCATGCCCAATTGCTCCTTACTCAATACTCAATTTCCTGTTGTCAAAAGAAAATCTTTCGACTCTTTGTCCAGTAGCTGTATTGATAATGACAGTCAATTCACAGTCTTCTTCAGATTCCGGAGTCTCTTCTCCAAACTGTTCAAGAAGCAATGCATCGAGCTGTGCAATGCCATGGGTTAGCGCAGGATTATTGTTCGAAGAGATTGCACCGTCAATCAAATTATTGAAATAGGTAATCATCGGAAGGGAAAGTTTAAAGTCCTTATCTCCGAGCTTTAAATATAAATCGAACTTTTTGTCGACATCTTCAAACTGATTTTCCGCATGTTTTTGTACTATTTTTAGGTCATTTTTTCCGGCCTCGCCTAAAACAATCATTACATTCTGGAAAACATCGTCCTCTCTTCGAAGTGTCAGGGGGAGCTCTGTCTTGCCTTCCGGTAAATAGCCTGTATTTTTAATATACAGTGCCTCAAAAACGACCTCCTGCATCTTTCGAAGCATAACATTGGACTGCTTGCTAGAGATCAGTCTAATGTAGTCTGTGTACGATTCTCCAAAAATCTGATTGATGATATGATCTATATCACTTTCAGACTCGCACAAGCTAAACAGCAAATAAAAACGTCTAATCGCTCTTCTCAGTTTCAGCTCATCTTCATGTTTTTTTACATCCTGTAGCTGATTTTCATCTGTAGTTTGATAATGCTTTCTGTATTTTTGAGTCAACGTAACTAACTCTTTTTGAATACTGGGGACAAAACAGGAGAAGTCGTTACTGACGAACAACGCATAATCCACATCAAGAGCCACTTTATCCAGTGCAAGTTGTTGAATCTGTGCGATGCCTTTGATCTGTTCTGCGTTTTTAGTCTTATTCAGGCCTTGATAGCCGAAAAACAAATTCGCAAAATTGTAGATAAAGAACGGTTCTTTTAGATACTGAATCCGACTCTTAATATAATCACAAGTCAGATTTCCAGTCAGCGCATAACTAATTTGGCCAACCATCTGCCGAATAGTCATGCGCTTGTCATTTTCATAAAGGAACCGGTAATAATTCTCAATAAAATAGGAGACACGATCCACGTGGGCCGTAACCAATTCGTAGTTGTATTTTATCGGACAACGATTGGCGCAGGGGCATTCCGTGCAAGGAGTCCACAGTTTCGGAGCCAGGATTTTTTTGAGGATACGGACCGCAAAGGGAACATTGTCTACTCGCGCAATATTCACTAGCATAAATTCATACCCTTCTATTGTTAAGCTATCATCCGCATTGACATCAAGCTGTGTAAGAAGTCTGGACTGAAGAGACATATGTTCTTCATCAGAAAAATTTTCGCCATTCTGCTTTTTCTTCTCTCGAATCAATGCTTCAAATGTTTTTAGTAAGGGACCAGTATTGCTAATCAGAAGGCTAGTCTTTCCTCTATCAGGGGCTGTTAAGGCCGTTCTGAGCGCTTCCACCTGCTTTTTTGCGGAAATTTCGCTCATATCCTTATAATACAAAAAATCGTCGTATTCTTTTTCAACACACAGGCCTTCACAGTCACGCAAACGTCCCAACATTTTAAGGACTTGCACCAAAATGCTGGTTTTACCGTCACCAGCATGTCCTGTAAGAATAAAAGCCTTATGATTACCGGATTCCACACAGTCCGAAATATATGTGCCTAGATTGCGATCAACCTTAATTGAATCATAGTAGCTGCTTTTTACCTGCGTTTCCGCAAGAGAACCGGTGGAATTTCCGCCGACATTATTTGTTGAGTTCAAATAGCTTATAAATTCATTCATATTTGATCCCCCATAATATCTTTTACAGCTGCAATTAGCGCATCAATATCCTCGATTGTATTGAAAAATCCTACACTTGCTCTCACTGTACCGTATGTATCGATTGTACCGATTAACTCGTGAATATATGGAGCACAGTGAAATCCCGTTCGCACAGCAATATCGAAATCTTCACTAAGAATGGTTCCAACTTCGCTGGGCTCATAGTCCGGAATATTGAAGGAAATCACGCTGGTATGTCCCACATTGGCCGACGGCGAATAAAGTATTACACCACTGTCTCTTAGACCACTCAGCAATCTGTTGGTTAATTCCTTTTTCTTTTCTTCAATCTGATCTGTCCCAATTTCATTCAGCCACTTCAAAGACGTATTCAGACTTGCAATTGCAATAATATTAGGACTTGCAAATTCAAATCCTCCAGGGTACGAATCTTCCATCTTTAGATTTAGAGAATCAGATCCCGTTCCACCAGAAAGTACCGGTTTAAGCCTGTAGGTAGTATTGGTAACGAAGCCGCCAACGCCCCAGGACGCGTATAGATTTTTATGGCCCGCAAAGATAAGAAAATCGATATCCGTTGTCTTCAAATCCAGCTTTAGGAGGCCCACAGACTGCGACCCATCCACAATAACCACCGCCGAATACTCTTTCGCTTTCTCTGCGATCGTCTGAATAGGAACCACTGCGCCGGTAACATTGCTTACATGATTCATGAAAACGTAATCAGGGGGATTCATTGCAAAATCATGTTCTAGCGCTTCGAGATCCACCGCTTGTGTTTGAGCATCAAACGGCATGATTCGAATATTGATTCCATACTGTTCGCTGATCTGATTGAGCGGACGTGCAATCGCATTATGTTCGAATGGCGTGATGTATACATTCTTGTACGAATCCCATTCTAATCCGAAGATAATTTCATTGGCTGCAATCGTAGCGGATGGAGTAAATACAATGCATTCTGGACTTACTGCTCCCACAAACGAAGCCATTAATTCCCTCGTTTCGTCAACAATCTGCATTGCTTCAGTGGCAGCACTATATCCGCCACGTCCAACATTAACTGCTATCGTACGTTGGATGTTATTTACGCTGTCATATACACATTCCGGCTTTGGAAATGTGGTAGCAGCATTGTCCAGATAAATCATATTATTTCTCCTTAATGGATGATTTCACCGATAAGTTTTGCAAGAATTGCAAGTTGTTCGTCCGGTTCAAGTGCATCATTGTACTCTTCGAAAACAGATTTCAGATTATTCAGTGCGGTTTTTCCGAGCGGTGAAATTGCCTCCGCAGTAAAGGTCTTCTCCACCTGTACACCGTCCAGCGTAATCAGAATTCTTCCGCCATCCTGTGCCACATTCTCATTTTCCTGATACTCATTCACACGGCCAATCGCTTCAGAAATTTCTTTGATAAAGCTTTCAGCAGCATTATCATTCCAATCTTCGATTGCAATTGCCGCGAAAATAGAAACAAGAACGTCCAGCAAATCGTCATCATTATAAGATTCAATTGCACCGGCCGTCGTAAGCAGCGAATTTGCCGCTGCATCAAACACGTGGGTTTTGGTGGTTTCCGGCAATTTCTTGTACCAGGCAATCATGGATCGAGACAGGCCGCCCTGATAGCCAGGCATAAACATAGCAGTAAGCTTTTTAATTAGTTCTGCTCTATAACCATACAGATGGGCGTCAAGTATGTTCTTTGCTTTTTCAATAGCCCCCAAGCACTCATCGAAGTTTTCTCCTTTACTGAGCTTTGTGATCCACGATCCAAAGAGCAATTCACGCGAATTAATTTCAAAACGCAGTAGATCATTTCGGATCAGCTCAACATCAGAATCGATGATTTTTTCCTCACCATTTTCCAAATATCGTTTGAATTTCTTGGTGTATTCAGGAAGCGCACGAGCCCAATTTTGCATACTTTTCACGATGGAGTATACACGGTTTATGCTGGGAGTTCTCACATCTGTGTACTTTTCGAAGAGCTCCTGAAGACCATCCAGATAGTGGTTTCTCTCGGCGGTTCCCGTTTCAATTAGTATCTCATAATCCGAAGGACTATCGTTTAAACTGCTCAATGCGCTTGCAGAAAGTTCAATTTCTTTTCCTTTAAAGTAAAGGACAATACTTTCTTTATACTGGCGCATTGCATACGCAATATAAAGGGGAATAACGCCCTTACGCATACCGTAGGGAGCAGACATCAGCGTTTGATACAGGGTATGGAAGCTGCATCTGCTCTTTTCACTGCCGCGAATAAACTCGTTAATCTCACGGAGCACTTCATTCATGCCTGCATCCAGCACAACAGAGGCAACATCCAGGCCAGTTTTCTTAAAAGCAGACTTGAAAATACTGACTTCGGGACCCGAGCCCTCCATGCATGGAATGAATGTATCCTCCGCGTGTTGGAGAACCCATGCCACAACCAAATCACGGGCCTTAGTATTCTGGCTGTTCAGCTTACGCTTATTAACCATCTCGTTGTTCACTACCGGAGTCAAGTTATAACAGCGGTTGCAAATATCAGAAATGGAATGATTCAGCTCGACCTGCCGGCTGACATCAAGGCTGCCTTCGCAGGTCCAGTAAGTACTGTATTCGCTGGAGGGCGCAAACATCGTATAAACAGCACTTTGGATGCGCTTTTGAATGTCTTCGCCGTATACTTCCAGTTCTTCAATAAAATGCGGATCCTTACTAGTACCCAGAAGTTTCTTGGCTGCTTCATATTGTTTAAGCAGTCCTTCATATACGAACGGATGCGTCGTCGTACAGATAACAATCTGGGGAGTCGATGTAAAACTCTGTAACTTCTTAATTGCTTTTTCAGTTACAGCCGAATCTTCACTAACGATGTTGATAATCAGTCCATCATACGGATTATCGATCAGAAGTGCCTTTCCATTTTTGCACTGAACAAAGGCATTTGCATCCATATAGATCGTCTTGAAGCATCGCAGCATACTGAACTTGTCATTATATGCTCGAGGCATAACATATCCCAGTTCACACGCACTCGCTAAAGATTCGCAAATATTAATTCGAGACATAGATGTTTTCACATAGTTCTCTACACTACGCTGAACATCCACACCGTTAGCAGTCAAAAGGACAAATTCTGACGAATCGCGCTGAGACAAAATGTGTCTCTTGAGCAGATCACGAGTAGCTCTATCGAACTCCTCATCTGCCATAAGTAGTGCGGCTTTAATATGTGCAGGTACCGGCTTGAGCCGCTCATCGCCAATGATATTGATAATTGCGATGGCCTTGAGTACGCTCAGCTGAGCTTGATCAGATACCTGTCTGATCGCTGAATCCGTCTTTGCCCACACACTATGCACGGAAGCATTGAAAATCTCTTTTTTGAAAAGCTCCTCAAAATATCCGTAAATATAATCAACGGTAATCCATTGGAGCTCAGGGTGTTCGTTGTTAATAAATTCCCGGAATGTATACTGATCTTTCTGGGCCAAAAATGTAAAGAGAGTTCGTTCATTTTGGCCAACCAGCTCACTTACATGCAGTAAGGAGAACGCACTGAGAGGAGATAATGGGAAGCAGCCAAATACAAGCTTTTCGAGATATGCCTCTTCAGACAAATCGGAAAAAAGGTTGGTTCTGGAAGAGGTATCTGCCACACGCTGAAACTCATTTTCATGTGCAGAACAGAAGTCCTCAAACCCGTCTTTCTTTATAATGGCATTGGCAATCAGCTCATAGCTCTGTTCAGAGGATGCCACAAATCGAACTTTTCTGAATCTGCCTTCAACTGTTTTAAAACTATCACTGGAGGAATAATCCAGAATATCCTTGTGGGTAATACAGGTAAAATGCAGCTGGGCATCTTTGCTTCTAGTTGCGGCCTCAGCCATATCTTGAATAATTTTGAAGTTGAGCATCTTGCTCTTCTCCAAATTAGCTTCCAAAAATTTGCTGAATTCGTCAAAAATGATGGTAATACCGCAGTAATCAGTTTGCTCTTTCAGAGCCGTTACCACAGCCATATAGAGCTTCACGACGTCCATATTGGTTAATGGATTGAACTCAGTGCCTGCTGCAACTTTGGGGTAACACTTCCTGAAGAGCCGGTACGAGCGCTGATTAAACTGCTTCAATCCAATACGCAGTTCATCAATGGTAACCTTGCTCCGCTTGAGCTCTTTTTTAAGTTTACAGAAGGCATCAGGGAAGGCTGTTTCCCATTTATCAATCACAGAGAGCGCCGAATCAAAGTATGTGGAGGGCAATAATTGCTCCAGTCCAGCTTGAATCAACGCATCATTGATCGCAACAAGGAAGGACTGATTGATATCAGTAGAGTTACTATTAATAATAACAGGCAGCGTTCTAATTTCCGATTCCACAATTGCTCTTGCGAGAGCTCCAACTTCCTGGTCAACCCGAGTAATTTTATCGCACAGCTCAAACTGTATTTCACGAGCTTTTTTCTTCTCTTTTGCGTTGTGTGCGCGCAAATCTAACGAAGTAAGTGCCGAGAGAACCAGCAGCAGGTGAGATTTGCCTCTACCATAAGGGCCAATTAGAACGGTAGCTCGATTCTGAGACTCCGTGTTATAGTAATAAGACCGTAAGAAAGCGCCAAGCACTTTTACGGATTGCTCTGTCGGAATATAGCTCCGTACTTTTCCTGTTTTATTCAGGTCGTATTCAAGATTAACCGAAGCTTGAAAGCCTTGGTTGACCGCAATTAAATCATCATATCTCATATATTATCGTACCTGTGCCTTTTTGTAATACTCGGTCATGATCTCTTCAGGTTTCTTCATAGCCTCAACATAGACCATATCCAAACCAGCAGTTCTATTAATAGTCAGGTATCCTGCAATACGAAGCTGATCCAGATACTCATTGATAGCAACTCTGTTCAAATTAAAGACTCTACCAATATTATTGGGAGCCGTCAATAAATCGTCTATGCTAACCGAGGGTTTCGACTCGCTGAGATTTTTTGTAATCACATAGAGAACTGCGAGTTTATCTAAGGTACCACGTGCAGGCATAGATTTGATAAATGCGCCTTTGGTCTTGACACTTTTTTGCATTAATCCCAAGTCAATCAAGGGACAATCCAAGCTTTCCTCAGGATGGGTATCAATGACACTATTTTTCGAGATCATATCTCCAGCATGAGAGTTGATGTACATCTTGATGATGCTTGTACAGTCATCTGCAAATGAGCTCTCAGAATAGGCGCAGCCTTCCTCCATCTTTTTGTCCAGCAACACTCTGCAGGAATCAATCATGTTCTCTTTGGTAAAATCCTGTCCTTCATATTCGTTGAAGAAAATATTCCAAACCATACATAAGGTAGAGTTTGAAACAATATGATAATGCACCAGAAACAGGGTAAATAAATCATCAAAATACGGGTCAAACTTGGCGACAATATCGCCAAAATCTGCAGTAATAAACTGAGAGCGCTTTCTTCCTGAATTGGTGTAACGCTCTTCAGTAAGATGCGTTGCTTGAAGCCAGAATCTGATAGATTTCACCATTTTACTACCAACGCCCAGCTGCTCCATAACATCTTCTTGCGAAAACAGATATTGATCTTCCTTTACGCACCGCATACCTTTTCGGAGCCAGCCCTCTCTAAAATTGAAGGACTCGTTACCCTTCAGTTTTACCTTTTTTAATCTATCACTCATTTTTCGGAATATCCTTTCCCTCTAGGCAACAGTACTCTTCGCATATAGCAGCCACCTGTGTAATGGTTAATGCACTCAAAGCAATGTACGCATTTATTTTCATCGATTTCATAATGATAATCCGTATCTCCCGGACCCGATTTAACCAGCTTGATCGCATTGAATCTACAAGCATTTTCGCAAGCGTGGCATCCGGCACACAACTGATACTTTGTAATTTGACACTTGAATTTGAGTTCAATATCAACCGTTTTGGTTCTATCTGCTATGGGCGTGCTAAGAATGGAAATTCTTAGTTCTTTACTGCCAATACGTCCCTGAAGTTTCATAATGGGCTGTTTGGTTCGATGGTCCAGAATATATACTTCTCCCAATCGAGTTTTACCCATTTCAAAGTTGAGATCTCCAAACGGTTTGAAGAACTCATACATATCAGCTGTGATGGGCTTATTCAGCACATAGTTGAACGTTTTTGCATCCGTTGCACAGGGTTTGAAGTTGATTGCAACATTTTTGCTCAGCTCCATACCCGCTCCACCTTGGCGAGCTTTCCAACCACCGCTTTTGACATATTCCTCAGGATCTGTTTTTCCCATCTTCTTTGCGAAGTCTAACAAAATACCGTTGAATCGCTTCGATAATTCTGGCATATATATTGCAGAGAGAAACTGTGCCCAGTATGTATTGTTGGGACATAGCCAGCAGCCCACTCTCGTATAGCCAAGACGATAGGCGTCATTAAAATCGATTCCTGTCGTCAACAAGTATAACCAAATGTCATAATCGATCCAGTCAATGATTGGAGATGCAACCAGCTGTTTACTAATTTTCTTACCTTGCGAAGACCTTTCATACGAATTACGGCTTGTGGATTCACTTCTTCGGATGCCATAAAACGTCAAGACCGTCTTCTTGTCTCCAAAAGTTCTTTTGATCTTTTCTCCAATAAAGCCCGTTTTAAAAATGGTACAACACCATCTTAACGATCTGCTGGGCGGGCCAAAGGTTTCACAAAGGCTAAAGAAATCCTGTTCCTTATTCTCTGCTCGTAACATTGGAGTTTTGCGATTTTCCTTTTTAAATCGCTCGATATACTTGTATGTTTCCGGGAATTCCAAGGTCGTATTTCCAAATATATGAATAATGTCAGGTCTCGAAAGCGCCTTTCTAACCAGATCACTAACAACCGTGGAATCTTTACCACCTGAGAAAGATACAAACATCGCACAGGTATCATCATTCTCATATCGTGCAGCTTTGCTTCGGATAAACTCTCGTGCTTCATCATTGATATGATGATACCGACCAGCGTTTGCACTGACCCACCGAGACATCTCATCCTCAAATGCATCATAATATTCCTTAGGATCATATTTGTCCATTTCGGCTTTCACTTCGTCGGGATTCATCTCTTTCACTGATGCAACCGAAAAAGGAAGACGCTTTCCATTAACGTAATAACGATTACCCGTTGCGTTCCAAACAGATTCAGACATATACGCCAATGGAGTTTTCTTCAGCACGCCAAGCAGTAGTCTCTCTTCTGGAAAGACCGGACGGACGTCTGACGTAAAAGTATTTCCATGCGTTCCACACACCGGACACACTTCATCATAAATAGGGACATTACAAACCGGACACCAGTACAATTGGCTGTGCATTTCAGCTCTTTTACCACAATAAGGACACGTGCTGTCCTTTCCGTTCAAATCTTCTGGTGTGTATTCTTTATTGCATTCTTTGCAAAAATATTTAATCATTTATGTTCCTCATTGCTAGATATAACGCCGATACCCATCTTCCTCATGATTATGCTATCTCCCACATTACGTCCAGAAGATTTACGTATCTGCCAGTAAAATTTATCTCAAGTCAGCAAGCTATATTTCAAGCCATACATTTTATGTAACTGCCAATATAGACATATATTTTTCAAGCATACCGTCCATATTTTGTCAATAGATACGATAACATGTACATTATAGCTGCTTTACTGTAATATTTCAACGAATTTTGAAATTTCTCCTATTTCAAAAAGTCGCTCCGGTGCTCCTGATTGCGCAGACCATATCCGTGGTAGTTCAGTTCAGCCACCTTCAGCGCAACCAAATTAATGTCCGACGACATAGCCGTAGCGATCTGCTCCACTGTGTAGTCATAGTTGAAGACATAGTCCAGGATTTCATCACTATCCAGCAGGATCTCAGCTGCCACCATATTCGCCTCGTATTCCGGACGGGTACTCATGTCGTAAAGCATGAACTCCTGAATGGCACCGGTCTTGGCCAGATTTCGATGCAACTGATCATGTCCCAGCTCATGGGCACACACAATCCGCTTCATCTGTTCACTCAAATCTGCATTGATGAAAATGAAGCGATTTTTCTTGATTACCCGATACATTCCTTTCAGTGACCCGAATCCTTTGCAGAATAAGACCTCAATGCCGAGGCCTTTCGCAATTTCAAAGGGGTCCCTGGTCTTAAAGCGCTTTACAAGTGCATCTCCGACTTTGGTAAGGTTTTCTGCACTCATACCAGCACCTCCCGTCGTATAACAGTGTACCAAATCATATGTACAATAATCTTCTCTCAAACACTCCGAAAATATCTCAGTCGTTTTCCGGCTTTTGGTATTTCTTCGGGGTGTATTTTTTGTTCTTTTTCTTGGCAATCCAGTAAGCTTCGTTCAGAGCCATCATTGCGCCCTCAAGAGCATCTTCGCTCAATTCACCGCCGGCAAACATTCCGGTAACTTCACTGACCAGCTCATCAATATCCCTGGCAGCTTTTGCTCCGCCCTTTTCATTGGCCTGCAGTATGTACATATCTGCGGGTCCCATCAGATCTTCCTGACGGACGCCCAGAACACTGGCCAGCTTCTCCACGACCTTATAGTCTCTGGGTCTACGGTCGCCCAGCTCATAGTTCTGAATCGTCCTCGTCGTCATACCTACAGCCTTCGCCAACTCCGCCTGAGTCATGTTCGCATGTACCCGGGCCTCTCTCAGCCGATCTTTAAATACCATATTAGCACCTCTTTCATATCCGTGAACACGAACACTTTTTTCGTTATAAGCATTGACACGAACATCTGTTCGTCTTATAATATCCCCACAAGGTAGACGAACAGTAATTTCATGTTCATGGTACCACACGAACATTCTGAGTGTCAACCATAAATCTTATTTAATGTCATTTTCTCTATCCGGAGGTGGTTATTATGGAACGATCTATTCTTCATAGTGTAGGAGGAATAAATGGCAACGCCTTATAATATGATTTTAAGTGTTCCATCTTGAAGGTTTATTGAAATACAACTGATATAACGGAGGAAAAAATGGGTTATTTAATTCTGTTTTTAGTGTTGATGATTGGTTATATTCTCGGGATGCTGACGATGGCCTGCTTGACAATGGCCCACCGAGAAAGCGCACAGGAAAACCATGAAATTCAGGAGGGTGTTTATGATGGAGGTCGTATATCATAAAGTATGCGAAATAGATTGCCTACTGTGCCGTACACGATTTGCTACAACCATAGTAGGTGGAACTGATATGAGATACACTGATAGAATCCTTGGTCAGGAAACCTATTTGTTTGGGAATGACAGCCGCAGGTTTGTCGAAAGGAAGGTGTACTGCTTATGATTTTGTCCCGTTCTGAGATTGAAACGATTGCCATCGGAGTTGTGCGTGATTTCAAACAATGCTTCTGGGATCCCTCCACAATTCGTGACAACACCCCTTGTGCTATCCCAATCGATCAGTTTGCCCAGGAGTATCTGAGGTTGGTTGTGAACTACTACCCACTATCCAAAGATGGGCACCTTTGCGGACTGACTGCGTATGCAGACACAGAGATTCTTCTGGAAATTAACGGTCAGATTCAAAAAATTCCACTTAAACAGAACCAGGTTATTTTAGATTCTAGCTTTCTAAAAGATGGCAATATCAAGAAATCCTGTGGCAAAAGGCGGTTTACCCTGGCCCACGAGTGTGCTCATCAGATTCTTTACCAGTTGGGCCACGATTCCGTGAAGAAGGACTCTGCGCACTTGTATTCCTGCCGGACTGTTTGCGCTCCACGGGAATTAACGACCCAGGAAGACTGGGATGAGTGGCAGGCCAATGCATTAGGTTCTGCCATCCTGATGCCGTGTGAGGACCTTGAGACTGCTTTGGAAAAATACCGGATACGATATCCATTAAAAGCGTATGCCGGGCACTTTCCTTACCTGGACCGCATGGCGCTGGACACTCTCTGCAGAATCTTTGGGACATCCAGAACCGCTATGACCATCCGTCTGGAGCATTTGGGGCTCCTCAAACAGCTTCCCCGCTTTGAATTCCATGATCCTGTGGAGGTGACTATATGAATCGTGCGATCCATGTCCAAGAGCCATCGGAAGAGCTGCAGTACAAAATCATCCAGGCACGACAGGCAATCGCTTCACAGAAGCCGAGGTATATCAAATGCCCTTATTGCAGAAGAAATACCATTGTTGTGTTTGAAGATACCAGAGGCCATGTGCAGACCAAGTGCAAAGCCTGTGGGCGTGAAACCGTATTTGACGTTGTAAACATGAGAAAAATCATTTTTCGGGTTTCTGCGTATAATAAATAGCAGTTTCTCGACCTTAAAAACTAAATTTAATATTACATAGCTGTGCTATGGAGCCGCTGATAGGCGATGTCTTCCAAGGCCGCATGAGTAGAAATTCCCTTTTGGGTTTTTCTATTTATCGGTCTGGATTTCACACCTGTCATGCGGCTCTTTTTTTGTTCCTATTTCCGCTCCGCACAGCGGAAGGGAACAAACATGAAAACATTAAAAGAGTTCGACTACGATCTGTGGACTACGGAAGAAGATTCCGTAAAACATTATTGGACCAGAGTAAAAACTACCGGCGAGGTCAGCGAAGTCTCCCATGAGGTCATGAAATTTCTTCGGAATGAAGAAAAACAGATGCGCCGTGAAATCGAATCCTCAGAGGAACGCGGAGGCTCTGATTTATCTTACGACACAATCCCCACTGACGATGAAGATTCAATCTGGCTCCGAGATCCGAACAGCATGGAGGACAATATCTTAGCAGAAGCTCAACTCGAAGAATTGAGATCTTCTCTTACTCCGGCACAGCTATCCGTTTTTGAAGAATGTATCATGGATGGGAAACTACAACCTGTCTACGCGGCTGAGCATGGTGTTACCCAACAGCTTGTTAGCAAAAGATTATCCTTCATCCGAAAAAAAGCAAAAAATATTTTTAGTGAGGGTTGTTTTTAAGAAAGAAAATGTCCGTTGTAAGGTGAGAAGGCCAATTACACCAAATCGTTTTTGTATTTTCGGTTTTCTTCGAATCCTCCTTCGGGAGATCCGCTGGAACCTTGACAACTGAATACCCATTCATCGGGTCTTTCTCTGCATTATGAGCAAATGCTCTAAGCTGCTTTCGTGGGTGCGCCAGGACCTCTCTTTTGGGAGGGCGAGCGATACAACCTACACGATAAAAGCCGGTTTGCCACCGGTCACGGCCATGACAGATGCAGAGGACAATGATACTTCTGTAGCCGAAAGGCGCAGCCTCCGGAGCACCCGGGGGAGGTGAGACTCCTATGGATCAGCCCAGCAAGCTGACGCCCGATGACTTCCCTTTCAGCTCCCGGGGTGTCGAGGACAAATTGAGAGCGTACATAACCGAAACCCTTCACTCATTTTACTATCACATACAAAGGAGAGAATCATTATGAGATATCCTGACCAATTCAACAACGAAGGTTATTTAGATATGACTGCTTATCTTGCTACCAGGGGCATGACCGCCCGCAGGACCCCTGCAAACGAAGACTGGGTCTATCACCGGGGTGATATTTATCTGGCCAACCTGGACCCCTGCATCGGCTCTGAACAGGGTGGTACTCGTCCCGTGGTCGTACTCCAGAATGATGCCGGCAACTACTACTGCCCCACCATCATCGTCGCACCGATCACTTCCCGCACTGACAAGCGCCTTGACCTTCCGGTGCATTACTTCATCCGGAGTGCCCATGGTCTGGACGGCTCCGCAGTTGTCCTGCTGGAGCAGATCAAAACCATCGATAAATGCCGGATCCATAAATACCTGGGAAAAATGACCTCGCGTCAGATGGACGAAATCAGCACCCGCTTGGAAACCAGTTTGGGGCTGTATGTTACCGAGGCTGTGGAAGCCCCCTGATCGGTGCTGCTTCACATAAGACACCAATATGAGAGGAGATCGACTCTTATGAATTCTGAAAGATTTACTTCCATTGACGAACTTCCAATCATGTTAAATGCCGATCAGGTTGCTGATGTACTGAGTGTTTCAAGAGCACAGGCATATATTCTCCTGCATCGCAAGGACTTCCCTACCTTAGCCATCGGAAGACGTTTGCTGGTTCCCAAACACAAGCTTCTGGCTTGGATCGACGAGCAAATCAAGCAAGGGCTCTGGGCATGAAAAGCGGAGGTCTCCCGTCTGGGAGACCTCCAATGCGATCCGTTGGTACCGACATAAATGTCGGCACCAAATAAAAATTTACTGTTTGCAGCTCAGGAGCGCAAGTTTCTGTCACAGATTTTCCTTGAACTTCTGGACAACTTCTCCGGCATAGTAGGTTCCGTTTCAGCCCTGTCCTGCAGTTTGTAATCCGAATAGCCCCCGTTTTAACATTGCAATTCTACTTTTAACATTTGGAAAGTTAAATTAAAAAGCACAAGTTAAAAGGTCCGAAACCATTGACCGTTCTTAACCGAGGCGGTCATACATCACTAAAGATTTGACATACTTGAAAAACCGGATGGCCTGTGGTACTTTGAATATGCGAACACCCATACTCCGGTAGAAAGGACTGACATGGCAAAAAGATCAAATGGCGAAGGAAGCCTTCGCCGCAGACCGGATGGCCGTTGGCAATTTCGAGTTATGGACGGATATCTGTCCGATGGTCGTCCGCATATCGTCTATTTTTACGGACATACTCAAAAGGAGGTTCGAGCCAAAGTAAAGGAGTTTGAACTTCAAAAAGCAGCAGGAATCGATACTAGCGTCTGCTATACCTTTTCTGACTGGGCCGACTTCTGGTATGAAAATCATCGTTACAACATCGCTGCAACCACCCAAGAAAGCTACCGTTACACGCTCAAAGTTCTGAAAGAACATTTTGGCCGACGAAAGCTCTCCGAAATCAAGGCTTATGACATCGAGCAGTTCCTTCGGAAGCTGCAAAACGAAGACGCCTCCAAATCCCGTCTGTCTCAGTGCCGGGGTATGCTCTATCAGATTTTCAACAAGGCCGAGGCCAACGACCTCATCATGAAGAACCCGGTGCGCTTTGCCGACAAAACCCGCTCCATGGACCTGGGAAGCCGCAAGGAGGCCTTCACAGCCGACGAAGTTCGACTTCTGATGGAGCATCTCCCCTTCGACCGCATGGGCCTGAGCATCCGTCTGATGCTTGGTACCGGCATGAGAAGTCAGGAACTACTTGGCCTGGAGCCGAAGCACATCACAGAAGACGGATCTGTCATCCAGATTCGGCAGGCTGTGAAAAAGGTCAAAGGCTCTGTAATCATCGGTCCGCCGAAATCCCGGGACAGCTACCGGGATGTGCCGGTACCGCCCAATCTCCGGTTCTGTGCCGTCCGGCTCCGTCAGACCGATAAGAAATTCATCTGGGAAGTTGGAGTGCAGGATCAGCCCTGTAACCCCGACTGGTTCCGGAAGAAGTTCAAGGAGGCCATCCAAGAAATCGACGGGGTCCGGGTCCTGACGCCGCACAGCTGCCGGCACACCTATGTATCTCAGATGCAGGCCTTGGGTGTAGACCTTCCTACGATTCAGAGCATCGTCGGACATGCCGACATTGATATGACCCAGCATTATCTCCATGTGCAGGACAACATCCGGCAGCAGGCCGTGGAGCGCTTCAGCGAAGCTTTTGGCAATGACCATCATGCCTAGTCTACACCGTTTTATACGGTGCAATGGGCATTGGGGTCAAATTGGGGTCAAAAAATAGCACCCCCTGCAACAAGGGGTGCCGAACCGGAACTATTTTATATTCAGATATAAAGAAAAAGTTCCGAAACCCTAAGATTTCGGAACTTTTCTGGTGGAGATAAGCGGGATCGAACCGCTGACCTCTTGAATGCCATTCAAGCGCTCTCCCAGCTG
>RCNI01000039.1_pt1 | contig 85034 bp, 78 predicted proteins | sample 2041151 | NCBI WGS metagenome assembly RCNI01 (sample SAMN09708214, study PRJNA481090) | feces metagenome | isolation source: feces | place: Antarctica: Albino Rookery
GGGTTCTCTTCTTTTTTGTACAAAGCTTCCGCGAAAGGGAGATAGAGATAAAAGAAAAAGAGATGCGCTTTTGCGTATCTCTCTTTTTTTGTAGGTCGTAGAAATCGGACTCGAACCGCCTGTCCATCTCGCGACGGTTTGCCGCAAGGCAGAGGAGCGAGGGACATACAATGCGAAGGATTGCAAAGCAATCGAACGAAGCGAAGCTTCGAGTCCGCCCAGTAGCTCCAGTCGAGAGCCTCGACGCGTAATTCGCGAAGGGGTTCTCTTCTTTTTTGTACAAAGCTTCCGCGAAAGGGAGATAGAGATAAAAGAAAAAGAGATGCGCTTTTGCGTATCTCAAAAATCGGACTCGAATCGCCCGTCCATCTCGCGACGGTTTGCCGCAGGCAGAGCTTTTTTACAGGAATTTTTATTGGTAAATGGGGAGACTTTGTAAAAATTGGCGTTCTTCTTGTGTTAAGTGATAAGCATCCATGGGCTCTAGGCTATGGTTTTCTCCCTCTTTAAAAAAGACGGTGCCGTCTTCTTTTGCGTAGAGATATTCAAAGAATTCTTCTCTGTTTCTAAAATCAGATATATGGAACTTTTCAGACTTTCTATCTCCCACACAGGTGACAGAAATGTAATAATGAGTAGAGCGATAATGTCCAGTGGTAGTAATGGTATAGGTTTCCACAACGTACTCTTTGATGTTTTCGCTTTCCATGTACACCTTGCTTTGATTGAAAACATTTACTTCTTCTATCGTGTTGTTTTTTAAAAGAACAACTCTTGGGAAAAAAGAAAGAGCTAGGCAGAGTGGAGTTATTATTGCCCAAGTCCAAAAAACGATAAGAGCAACTTTTCGGTTGTGCTGTATTTTTTCTTTTTGCTTCTTAGGATATTTTCTCTTCGGATCTATTTTAGGAATGACAGGTGTGCCTTGCTTAATATTGTCAATGAGGATAAAAGGCCATATTACCAGAGAGATTGCAGGAACAATCATAAAAAAACGCCAGTTGGTTTCATGAAATGCTAATGTAGAGCTGGTAAGCAAAAGTGCGCTTTTTATAGTGTGATAACAAAAGCCAACGAAAAATATTAGGACTGTGAGACAAATCCATTCCAACAAATCTCTCCAGGACAAATGTGGAAGAAAGGTGTTCTTGAGAGATTTTTTCTTGTTTTTCATTACTCTCTTCCTTCTTGTTTAAAAGTAATCTCACTATACAAGATTTTGACAGGAAAGTCAATGCGGATAAGGCATGTGTTTTTTTTTACAAATTGTTTTGCAATTATCGGCTATAATATCAAAACATAAAAGACGTGGGAACCCCTCACAAGGGTTCCCACGTCTGACTTTTGATAGAAACTTTTCTTTGGCTTTGCCCCTTCCTGTGTCTTCGGAAGGATGAGTATTCCGTGCTCTGCGGAGCACGGCTCGGGACGCTGTCCCAAGACCCTGCCGCCTTTAAAAAGGCGGGCGAAACTTTGAATATGCTACACGAAAGACAGATGCTTTTGGCGGGCGGATAATATCCGCCCTTACGAGTTGTTGCCTTTTACTTAACTAAAATCTGCACAAAGTCCGTTGTGCGAACTATTTGTAAAAGGTCTGCACTAACTTTCCCGTGATTCGTTGCCGACCGTTGTCGGCTAAAAAAGCGGGCAAAACTTTAAATGCTATTCCTCAGGAGCTGAGTAAAACTATAAAAAAACGGGCGGATAATATCCGCCCCTACGGGTTGTTGCCTTTTACTTAAATAAAATCTACACAAAGTCCGTTGTGCGAACTATAGGTGAAAAGTTTTCACTATATTCTCCGTGTGTTAGTCGTCGTTCTGTGACGACAAACGGGGGAACCCCTCACAAGGGTTCCCCCGTCTGACTTTTGATAGAAGCTTTTCTTTGGCTTGCCCCTTCCTGTGTTTCCCACAGGATGAGCATTCCGTGCTCTGCGGAGCATGGCTCGGGACGCTGTCCCAAGACCCTGCCGCTTTTGAAAAAGCGGGCAAAACTTTGAATTACGCTACACGAAAGTACGTTGAGCGAACTACGAGTAAAAAGCTTTTGCTAACTTTCCCGTGTATTCGCCGGGCGCCGTCGCGCCCTATTCGTCTTTGCCGCAGCAGTGCTTATACTTCTTTCCGCTACCACAGGGGCAGGGATCATTTCTGCCGGGTTTCTTGGCTTTTCTGACGGGCTGTTTCTTTTCACTGCCGTCGGATGCGCCGGAAGTGCCGGTAATCTTTGCCTGCTCTTCACGCTTTACTTCTTCGTTGGTACGAAGCTGAACGGTGAGCATGCCTGTAACGGTGCCTTCTTGAATAGCAGAGGTCATTTCGTCGAACATGTCGAAGCTTTCCATACGGAATGCAACAACCGGATCCTGCTGACCGTAAGAACGAAGGTAAATACCGCGCTTTAATTCTTCCATAGCGTCGATGTGGTCCATCCAACGGAGGTCAACGTTCTGTAAAAGAATCTTTCTTTCCAGCTCCTGCATGATGAGGTCGCCGTATTTTTCGCCCTGGCTCTTGTACTTGGCTTTTGCATGGGAAAGGAAGAGGTCTTTGAAATCATCCTGAGAGGAGAGACCCTCTGCGGAAGCACCCTCTAAAACCCAGCCGAGCTTTGCAATCATACCCTTGACGTTCCACTCGTTCATCGGAAGAGAAGTCGGGCAGTAGAATTCTACCTGCTGTGTGAAGTAGTCTTCAATCATCTTTTCAATGGTTGCGTGTAAGTCCACACCGTCCAAAACTTGATTTCTTTGACCATAGATAACTTCACGCTGTTTGTTCATAACATCATCGAAGTTCAAAACGTTACGACGGGTTGCGAAGTTGTTGGATTCAACCTTCTGCTGTGCGCCCTCGATGAGTCTGGTGATCATCTTGTTTTCAATCGGCATATCGCCAACGGACTTGAAGGAATCCAAAATTGTATAGAAACGGTCACCGGCGAAGAGACGAAGTAATTCGTCTTCAGCGGAGAGGTAGAAACGGCTGGTACCCGGGTCACCTTGACGACCGGAACGGCCGCGCAACTGGTTGTCGATTCGTCTGGACTCGTGACGCTCTGTACCGATGATGTAAAGACCGCCTGCCTCGCGAACCTTGTTTGCCTCTTCCTGCAATTCTTCCTTATGCTTCTTTTCGAGAGCACGGAAGGTTTCGCGTGCTTCTAAAATGTCTTCATTGTCTGTTTCAGCAAAACCGGTTGCTTCTGCGATGAGCTCTTCGATGTAGCCCTTCTTACGCATTTCGGATTTTGCCATGAACTCTGCGTTACCGCCGAGGATAATATCGGTACCACGGCCTGCCATGTTGGTTGCGATGGTAACTGCACCGTATTTACCTGCCTGTGCAATGATCTCGGCTTCCTTTTCATGGTACTTTGCGTTGAGCACTTCATGCTTGACGCCGCGCTTTTTGAGAGCCTTAGAAAGTGCTTCACTCTTTTCAATGCTGATGGTACCGACAAGAACGGGCTGACCCTTTGCATGGCACTCTATAATCTGGTCGATGATTGCGTTGAACTTTGCTGCTTCGGTCTTATAAAGTACGTCCGGCAAATCTTCACGAATCATGGGCTTGTTGGTCGGAATCGCGATAACGTCGAGGGCGTAAATCTGCTGGAATTCTTCGCTCTCAGTCATTGCAGTACCGGTCATACCGGAAAGCTTATCATAAAGACGGAAGTAGTTCTGGAAGGTGATGGTAGCGAGGGTCTTGGATTCTCTTTCTACCTTTACGCCTTCTTTGGCTTCAATCGCCTGATGCAAGCCTTCGGAGTAACGACGACCGAGCATGATACGACCGGTGAATTCGTCAACGATTAAAACTTCGCCGTCTTTTACAACGTAGTCAACGTCACGCTTCATAACGCCGATTGCACGGATAGCCTGCTCAATATGGTGGTGGATGTTCAAGTTTTCAGCATCCATTAAGTTGTCGATGTTAAAGAATTTTTCCGCCTTGGCAATACCCTGCTTGGTAAGGGTTGCGCTCTTGGCCTTTTCGTCTACAACGAAGTCGCCGTCTGCGTCGATTTCGTCTTCGGCGTTCATCTTGGTGTCGAGCTCTTTAACGGTAATCATCTTTAAAGATTTTGCAAAGGTGTCTGCAATCTTATAAAGGTCGGTGGACTTGTCGCCCTGGCCGGAAATGATTAAGGGGGTTCTAGCTTCATCGATTAAGATGGAGTCCACTTCGTCGACAACGGCGAAGTTGTGGCCTCTTTGTACTCTCTGCTCAGCATAAAGCACCATGTTATCACGAAGATAGTCGAAGCCCATTTCGTTGTTGGTACCGTAGGTGATGTCTGCGGCATAAGCGGCCTTTCTTTCTTCGTTGGTGCACTCGTGTACGATAAGACCGACGGAAAGACCGAGGAAACGGTAAAGCTTGCCCATCCATTCGGAGTCGCGGCGTGCTAAGTAGTCGTTGACGGTAACGATGTGTACACCCTTGCCGGAAAGTGCATTGAGGTAAGCGGGGAGGGTAGCCACAAGGGTTTTACCTTCACCGGTTTTCATCTCGGCGATTCTGCCCTGGTGCAGGATGATACCACCGATAATCTGCACGGGGAAGTGCTTCATATTGAGCACACGGGCGGCAGCTTCACGGCAAGTAGCAAAAGCTTCGGGTAAAATATCGTCTAAGGTTTCGCCTTTTGCAAGTCTCTCCTTGAATTCGGGGGTCTTTGCCTTTAAGGCATCATCGGATAAAGCGGCGTATTCTTCTTCGAGAGCTAAAACTTTCTTCTGAATCGGCATAACACGTTTTACTTCTTTAGAAGAGTAGTCGCCAAATATTTTGGTTAAAAATGACATAAACATAAATCCTTTCCGCATTCCCTTTAAGAAATGCTTACATACGCTGCCTATTATAACATATACATTTAAAAAAAGCACGCTTTTTTTATAGAAAAACGAAGGAAAATTGACAAAGTTTTAAAAGACGTGCATTTCTTGGAATTTTAGATTGTTAAAAAATCAACATTTTTCGTAAAAGGTGTGAAATTCTTAGGAATAACTTCTAAATTCGTTGACTTTACATGGAAAATTTGATATTATTTTAAATAGTAGTTTAGGGCAATTTTGTGCCTAGAAAACTATGGTTCGGTTATATAAGGAAAATCACGCGAAGGAGGAATTACTTTGACCGATTCAAGAACAAAAGCCTACTTAAATCTCTATGCAGTTTTAGGCACGCTCGAAAATCTTTGCGAGCTTGACGAGAAAGCAAGAAATATGCTGTATTCTCTTAAAAAGCCCGTTTCCATTTGCATTGAGGTGAAAAATGGCCCCTGTGCAACCATTAAATTCACTTCTAAGGGCTGCCGCATGGAAGACGGTAAACAGGATTGCGATATTTTGCTTCCGTTCTCATCCTGCGAAAAATTCAACGGTATGATTGACGGTACAGTTACCCCGATCCCGGCAAAAGGCTTCACCAAACTCGGCTTCTTATTAAAGACGTTCGTTCCGCTTACCGACCGCCTTTCTGAGCTTATGCAACCCACTGAGGAAGCATTAAAGGATCCGGAATTCTTTGCACTTTCCACAAAGCTTACCTTCTACACCATTGCTGTTGCACTTGCACAGATTGGTAACCAGGATGAACTTGGTAAGAGAAGCGCTGCTGCTATGTTGGACGGTGACATTGCCTTCTTAATTAAAGACGGCCCCGCTGCAACACTTCGTGTAAAAGACAACCACATCGTTGCCATCAAGAAAGCACCGGAAAATCCGCGTGCTATTATGCAGTTCGACACTTTAGAGCTTGCTCATGACCTCTTCACCGGTCAGGTCAATGCACTCGAGTGCATCGGTATGGGTACAGTTGAAATCCGCGGCATGGTTTCTATGGTTGATAACATGAACCGTATCTTGAACCGTGTTGCTCTCTATTTAGCGTGATTGGAGGAAACAGAAGACTATGAGTAAATTTCCTGAATATAAACATGATAAAGGCCGTGCATATTTCGACAGAGCAATGAAAGTTATTCCGTCCGGTATCTACGGTCACTTAGGCCCGGCAGAAGGTCTTTGGGTTCCCGTTTCTAAATGGCCCTATTTCTCTGAAAAGGCACAGGGCACCTATTTCTGGGACGTTGACGGCAACAAGTACATCGACCTTATGTGCGCTTACGGCCCGAACGTTCTCGGCTATAACGATCCCGACGTTGACGCTGCTGCTATGAAGCAGTTAAAGCTTGGCAACTGCACCACCTCTCCCTCCAAGGTTATGGTTGAGTGCGCTGAAAACCTTGTAAACACGGTTGCATCTGCTGACTGGGCATTCTTCGCAAAGAACGGCTCCGATACCACAACCTTAGCAGTTATGGCAGCTCGTGCACATACCAATAAAAAGAAGATGTTCTTCTTAAAAGGTTACTATCACGGTGACTTCCAGTGGGCACAGAAAGCGGACTATCCGGGCATTCTTCCCGAAGAAGTTGCAAACAATGTTGTTGTTCCGTGGTTTGACCTTCAGGCTCTCGAAGATGCTTACAACGCATGCGACGGCGATGTTGCAGGTCTTATCGCACAGCCTTATGACCACGGTAACTTCTATGATAACAGAGTAGCCAGCAAAGAATATTGGCAGGCAGTTCGTAAGTTCTGCGACGACCATGGTATGGTTCTTATTTTCGATGACGTTCGTGCAGGCTTCCGTCTTGACCTTCAGGGCTCTGACCACTACTACGGCATCAAGGCAGACCTTATCTGCTTCTGCAAGGCTCTTGCAAACGGCTATAATATGTCCGCTCTTTGCGGTGGCGAACACATGAAAGCTACTGTTTCCGGTCTTACCTACACAGGTTCTTACTGGATGAGCGCAGTTCCGTTCGCAGCATCTCTTGCATGTATCGACAAGATGAAGAAGCTCGACACCCCCACCTTGTTCAGACAGCTCGGTACCGAACTTACCGACGGCCTCGTAGCAGCTGGTAAAGAACACGGCTTCGACCTCAAGGTTTCCGGTGAGCCGGCGCTCTTCTATCTCAGAATAGCGAACGATGACAGCTTAATGCTTCATCAGGAGTGGGTTGCTGAGTGCGTAAGCAGAGGCCTTTTCGTTGCTTCTCACCACAACCACTTCATCAACGCAGCTTTAACACATGAGGACATCAAGAAGGCAGTTGAAATTGCTGAGGATGCATTCTCTGTTGTTGCTAAGCGTCACCCCGAAATCAAGGGCTAATTCGCAACTTAGCGGCAGTGCCGCAAAAAATAAAAGAACAGCATAGGGAGGAACATTATGCAAAAAGCACCTTTAACCAAGGAAGAGTGGCTTGCACTTGAAAAGAAAGCCAATGATTTGCGTCATCTTTGCTTACAGACCACGGTTTGGGCAGGCAGCGGCCACATCGGCGGCGGCATGAGTGTTATGGACATTCTTACAGTTATGTACCATCGCTATCTCAACATTAAAAAGGATGACCCGAAGTGGGAAGACAGAGACCGCTTCATTTTAAGTAAGGGTCACGCAGGTATTGCTTATGCACCGGTTCTTTGCGACTTCGGTTACAATGACATGGAGCAGCTCAAGACCTTTAACCTTACCAACTCCAAGATGGGTATCCACCTCGACTCCAACAAGGTTGTCGGCGTTGATGCTTCTACAGGTTCTCTCGGCCACGGTATTCCGATTGCCGCAGGTACCGCAATCGCAGCTAAGGTTCTCGGTAAAGACTACACCACTTATGTAGTTACCGGCGACGGCGAATTGGATGAAGGCTCCAACTGGGAAGGTTTAATGACCATCCGTCAGTACAACCTCACCAACTGCATCACCATCGTTGACCGTAACCACTGCATGATCGACGGTAACACCGAAGATGTTATGCAGTTAGAGCCTCTTGCAGACAAGTTTGTAGCATTCGGCTTCAACACCATCGTTTGCAACGGTAACGACATCGTTGACCTTTGCAAGGCTATCGACGCAGCACACGCTTGCAAGGATAAGCCCACAGTAATTGTTGCAGACACCATTAAGGGCGTAGGCATTAAGCTTACTTCCGGCAACTATAAGTGGCATTACGGCGCAATTGATGACGCTATGGCAGAAACTGCTAGAAAAGACTTAGACGAATACAGCGCAGAGCGTATTGCACGTTGCGGAAAGGAGTTTGAATAATGGCTGGAGGATTTGTTTATAACGTAATTGAAACACCCGAGCTTTCCACTTCGGAAATCTACGGTAAGACCTTAGCACAGCTTGCTAAGGAGCATCCGGAAATCGTAGCTGTTACCGCAGACCTTGCGACTTCCACCAAGCTTACAGACTTCACAAACGCATACCCCGAGAGAGTATTTAACGTTGGTATCGCAGAGCAGAACATGCTCGGCGTAGCAGCAGGTATGGCAAGAGCAGGCCTTGTTCCCTTTGCTTCCACCTTCTCCGTATTTGCATCTCTTCGTGCAGCTGACCAGCTCCACACCGACATTTGCTACCAGAACGTAAACGCAAAGATTATTGCAACCCATTCCGGTACTTCTTTCGGTCAGGCAGGTTCTACACACCATGCAATCGTTGACCTCGCTGTAACCCGTTCCATGCCGAACCTCACCGTTATCTGCCCCGCTGACGGTTACGAAACCGCTAACGCAGTTAGAGCAGCTTACGAAAACTTCGGCCCCTACTACATCCGTATTAACCGTGGTTTCGACCGTGTTCTTTATGATAATGAAGATTACGGCTTCGAAGTAGGTAAGGCTGTTGAGGTTCACCCCGGCACAGACTGCACCGTTATTGCTTGCGGCTCCTGCGTATTCCAGGCAAGAGAAGCTGCAAAGTTCTTAGAGAGCGCAGACGGCCTCAAGGTTCGTGTTCTTAACATGCACACCATTAAACCGATTGATAAGGAAGCTATCCTCAAAGCTGTTCAGGATACTCGCCGCATCATCACCGTAGAAGACCATAACGTTATGGGCGGTCTCGGTTCTGCTGTTGCAGAGGTTGTTGTGGAATCCGGTAAGGGCTGCGCATTCAAGAAGCTCGGTCATCCGGACCAGTTCGCACCCATCGGTCTTCATGAAGACATCATGTCCATCGTTGGTATTGATGCAAACGGCATCATCTCCGCAGTTCGTGAGCTTATGCATCAGGACTTCGAACTTGATGACGATTGGAACGACGAAGTTTAATTTGTTCGTTTTCTTAAAATTAAAGCATCAAATTAAACGAAGGAGAGTGAAAAACTTTGCATACTAAGGAAGAATTATATTCCAATAAAATTTTCTTTAACGCAGCACTTCCGCTCGTTAAGGTCATTGCAAATGATGTTCCGTCTCTTGCTAAGCAGTTTGAAAAGGTTCACGCGGTTATCCAGGTAAGCGCATTGGACCCCGACGCTGAAGGCGGCAAGGTCGGTATGCATTTCGTAGTTAACGGCAACCCCGGCGGCGAAAACGAATGGCTTGTTCATTTGAACAAGGTAGACCCGAAACCGCACGTTGAGTTAGAATTCAAGAGCGTAGAAGCCATGAACGCTTTCTTTAAGGGCAAAATGAGCCCCGCAACGCTCCCGAAAATGAAGGGCATTGTGTCTCACTTCGGTGCTTTTAAAGCATTCTTAATGACACTTCTTAAAATGTCCTCTCTTCTCGGCGCAACCGAAGCTCCGAAGGATGAAGCAACCAAAGAACTTTTGGTTAAATGCTTCTTCTACCTTCTTTCCTCCGGTATCAGCCAGCTCAACAAGATGGGCCATGAAGATATTCACGATTGGACTTCTAAGAGCCCCGACCGTGTTTATGCATGGGCTGTTGACAATTATCCGAGCGTTTCGGCTTACCTTCGCATTAAGGCTGGTAAGTCCAGAGCAGGCAGAGGCGAATACAAGCGCGCTATGCCGTTCTTCACCTTGCGTTTCGATTCTCTCGACAGCGCACTCGGTATCTTACTTGGCACCGACGATATGCTTGAATCCGTAAAGACCGGCAAGCTTATCATGGATGGTGCTCCGGAATTCGGTGGTCAAATCGGTTCCTACATGTTAGAGGTTGCAGCACTCGCAAAATAAGTGCTTACTTAAAACATAAAATAAAATCGGGGGTAACCATGGCGTCTGCGGACGTGGTGGTTGCCCCCGATTTCTTGCTTTTTACATAAATTTATAGTATAATAACAAGGATACGTAGAAAAATCTACAAAAACAGATATTAAACACCGAAGGATGTGGCGTTTCTTTTATGAAGATTAAAATTATTTCCGACAGCACCTGCGATTTATCCCCCGAGCTTCTTGAGGCTTATGATATTACCCTCACTCCGCTCATGGTTACCATCGGCGACAAAACCGGTAAAGACGGCTTAGAAATTACACCCGATGAGATTTACGATTTCGTAAGTGTAAACGGTGTGCTTCCGAAAACCAGTGCAGTAAACGTTGCAGATTATACCGCAGTATATAAAGAATGGACCGAAAAGGGTTATGAAATCGTCCAGTTCTGCATCGGTAGCGGCTTTTCGAGCACCTATCAAAATGCTTGCCTCGCCGCAAAAGAATTCCCGAATGTGCATGTTGTGGATACCAAGAACCTTTCCACAGGTCAGGGCTATTTGACCCTGTATGCCGCAAAAATGGCAAAGGACGGTGCAAGCTTAGAGGAAATCCTTCAAAAGAGCGAGGAACTGACCTCCAAAATGGAAACCAGCTTCATCTTAGACCAGTTGGAATATCTTCATAAGGGCGGCAGATGCTCCGGCGTTGTAGCCCTCGGCGCAAATCTTCTGAAATTAAAGCCTTGCATCGAAGTAAAGGACAACGGCATGGTTGTCGGCAAAAAATACAGAGGCGACATCCAAAAGGCGGCAGTTCACTATATTGCAGACCGTTTAGAGGGTCGCGAGGATATTGACAAGAGCCTTATTTTCATTACGCATACCAAGTGCTCCAGAGAATATGTGGAGTCCGTTCGTGCACAGATTGAAGCCATGCATATCTTCGATGAAATCTTAGAAACCGAAGCCGGCTGCACGGTAACTACCCACTGCGGCCCGTCTACCCTCGGTGTTCTTTTCTCCAGAAAATAACGCTTTCTAATATAGCAAAGCGGTATGGCGGCTTGCAGTCTTTATGTATGTCATAATCCAAGCAATAAATCCGAATTTGGAGGGTTTACAAATGATACATGACTTAATGTATATAGAACTAAAAACAGGATATTCCGATGACGGACCTGCATGGATTGGGTATGTGAAAACCTCAAAAAGTAAAAAAACAATTTATTTTAATGACCATGCTTTTCAGAAATATATAGGGGCATATTCAAACTATATAGATGTTGAAAATGGTGATGAATATTGGATTTCTGGATTGAAAAGAGAAGAAAGCAATCGACATTGGGCAGGGCGTGGTAAAATTATGATTGACCGTAGGGCCGTTGATGAATATCTTTCCTTTATTGGAGAGAAGGAACTGCCGCTAAACTTATTTGAAGTGATAGACATGGAAGACAAATTCCCTGTTGAAAGGGTAAATGCCTTATTAAATCAAAAGGCATAATGGCAAAGGCAAAATCATAAGATGGTTAAAAGCAGTGTGTCAAAAGAGATTGGATACACTGCTTTTTTTGATGTATAAATGGTATCCTTGCTGGCGTTGCATTTGAAAATTGTCCTTTTCTTTCTATATAGCGAAAAAGACTTGCAAATTTTTTTATTTGTGGTACAATATCCTTGTTCAAAAACAAAATAAACCTAAGAAACACAAAGAAAAAGGCAGTAGGAAAATGCGTTTTGTGCGAAAAGAGATTGGGTGCCTTGGCTGAAAACACCCGAGCGTGCGGCATTTTTTGAACATTCACTTTGGAGTGGCATGGCTGAACGGATTCCTCAGTAGGCTGTGACGGAGCCACCGTTATATGGCGCGGAAGTGTTGGCTTCTTTTGAAAAACGGGTGGTTATAAACGACTGTAACGTCGTCCCTTTTTGGGACGGCGTTTTTTATTTTGTAAAGACAAAAAACGATAGAAATTCAAAACGAAAGGAACGAAAGCGATATGAAAGAACAGCTCCAAAACATTCGTGAAAGAGCAAAACAGGAAATCGCAGCGACCGCTACATTGCAAGACCTCGAAGCTTTGCGTGTACAGCTCCTTGGCAAAAAGGGCGAGCTTACCGCCATTTTAAAGAGCATGGGCAAGCTCTCGAAAGAAGAGCGTCCCGTTATGGGTCAGCTGGCAAATGAAGTGAGAGGGGATATTGAAACCGCGCTCACCGAAAAGACCGCAGCTTTAGAAAAGGAAGCTCTCCAAAAAGAATTGGATGCCATGCCTCTGTTCGACCTCTCCGAGCCGGTAAAACTCGAGGAAGGCTCTTATCACCCCATCACTCTTGTACAGCGTCAGTGCGAAAACATTTTCAAATCCATGGGCTTCACCGTGGAGGATTACAGCGAAATTGTTTCCGACTACGAGTGCTTTGAGTCCTTAAATATCCCGAAGCATCACCCTGCACGTGATATGCAGGACACCTACTATCTTACCAACGGTCAGCTTTTGAAGTCTCAGACCTCTGCGGCACAGAACGCTATCTATAAGAAGTACAGAGATGCGCTCATCAACGACGGCGTGCCGATTAAGGCCATCTTCCCCGGCAGATGCTTTAGAAACGAAGCCACCGACGCCTGCCACGAAAACACCTTCTTCCAAATGGAAGGCGTTATGGTAGACAAGAACATTTCCATTTCCAACCTCATTTACTTCATGAAAACCATGCTTTCCGAAGTATTCCAGAAGGATATTAAAGTTCGTCTTCGTCCGGGCTTCTTCCCGTTCGTTGAGCCGGGCTTCGAACTCGACATTAGCTGCCTTATTTGTGACGGCGAGGGCTGCCCCTCCTGCAAGCACAGTGGCTGGCTTGAGCTTTGCCCCTGCGGCATGATTCACCCCGAGGTTTTGAAAGCCGGCGGCATTGACCCCGACGAATATATGGGCTTCGCTTTCGGTCTTGGCCTTACCAGACTTGCGATGATGAAATACGGCGTTAAGGACATTCGTGACCTCAACTCCGGTAACTTAAAAGCACTTTCCCAGTTTACGGATGACAAATAAGAAAGGAGAAACAAAGCTATGTTTTTATCAATGAATTGGATCGAAGATTTCGTTGACCTCTCCGGTCTGGACAAAATGGACTTAATCAGCCGTTTCTCCCTCTCCACCGCTGAGGTAGAAAACGACATTTACGAAATGGGTAAGGATTTAGAGGGCGTTGTTGTTGCGGAAATTTTATCCGTAGAGGAACATCCCGAATCCAAAAAATTACATCTCTTAAAGGTAGACATCGGCGAAGCAGAGCCGACCGATGTTGTCTGCGGCGCACCGAACGTTAGAGTTGGTATGAAAACCGCTTTCGCAAAGCTCGGCGCCCGTCTTGGCGATATCACCATTGCACCGCGCAAGCTTGCTGGCTACCCCTCCAACGGTATGTGCTGTTCCGAAAAGGAAATCGGCATCAGCGATGACAATGACGGCATCATGGACATCAAAGAGGATGTAAAGAACGGTACCGATATTAAGGAACTCTATGCGATCGACGATATTGTTTTCGAAGTCGATAACAAATCCTTAACCAACCGCCCCGACCTTTGGGGTCATTACGGCATCGCGCGTGAGTTTGCCGCACTCGCTGGCAGACCGTTAAAGCCGCTCGACACCGTAGACTTAAAGCAGTATGAAAATCTGCCCAAGGTGGATATGAAAATTGAAGATCCGCTTTGCCAGAGATATTCCTGCTTACAGATTGAAAACGTACAGCGCTCCAAGAGCCCTATGAATATGCGTATCCGTCTTTACTACTGTGGTATGCGTGCCATTAACTTCCTTGCCGACCTTACCAACTACTTGATGCTCGAAATGGGTCAGCCGATGCACGCTTTCGATTCTCGCAAGGTCGAGAAAATCCGCGTAAAGCGTTTTGCCGAACCCTTCAAGTTCACCACCTTAGACGGCGTAGAGCGCAATATCGACGAAAACACCCTCATGATTTGCGACGACAACACCCCCGTTGCCATTGCCGGTATCATGGGCGGCTTAGATTCCGAAATCGTGGACGATACCACCGCACTCACCCTCGAAAGTGCTACCTTTGATGCGGTTTCTATCCGTAAATCCACCGCTCGCCTGGCACACAGAACCGATGCCTCCATGCGTTACGAAAAGGCGCTTGATCCCGAAATGACCGTAACCGCGATTGCAAGATTCATGCGTCTTTTGACCGAAGCGGATGCAGACGTAAAGGTGATTTCTTCTCTCACCGATGAATATGCAAAGCATTACGATACCGTAGTTTTAGATTTCGATAAGAAATTCATCGACCGCTATACCGGCATTGAAATTTCTAACGAAACGATTGTTAAGACCTTAGAATCCTTAGGCTTCGGCGTAAAACTCGACGGCGACAACTTCTCCGTAACCGTACCGAGCTGGCGTGCCACAAAGGATGTTACCATTAAGGCAGACATCGTTGAAGAAATTACCCGTGTTTACGGCTACGACAACTTCGCTGTGCACACTTCTGTTGCACCGCTCTATCCGGTTCGCCCTGCGACCGAAAAGACCGTAGAGGACCAAATGAAGGATATTTTGGTTAAAACCTTCGCCCTCCACGAAGTGCACTCCTATATCTGGGCTTATTATGATGAATATAAGGCACTCGGTATGGAGATTGAAGACAACATCAAGCTTGTCAATGCCACTAACCCGAATATCGAAACCATTCGTAAATCCATTGTACCGACCCAGCTTTGCCAGGTGAAGACCAATGCTTCCTACAAGCCGAGCTTCGGTATGTTTGAAATCGGCAGAGTGGTAGAGGGGCTTCGCGAAGACGGCCTTTGCAACGAGCACAAGAAGCTCTGCATCACCCTCTTCTCCAAGAACAAGGCTTCCATGGAAGTTCTCTACAAAGAGCTTCGTGATATGCTGGCAACTTTGGCGGCAGACATTAAGCACAAGACCTTAGAATATAAGGCAATTGAAGCCACTCATTCCTATGAGCACCCGAGAAACCTCAACGCTATCCTTTGCGACGGCAAGGTTTTGGGCGAAATCGGCATCGTACACCCGACTGTTTCCAAGAATATCGACAAAAAGGCAATGATTGTCTTTGCAGAATTGGACGTACAGGCATTCGCAGAAATCGAGGACGGCAGCATTGTTTATGCAGAGCCGTCTAAGTTCCCGGGCATGGAAATTGACCTTTCCTTCGTTTCCGAAACCTTTGCTCCCATCGGCAAGGCGATTGAAGACCTCCACTGCGAGCTCTTAAAGGATGTCGCTGTTGCGGATACCTACCGCGACGAAAACGGTAAATCTATCACCGTTCGCATGACCTTTGCGCATCCGGAAAGAACCCTCAAGCGCGAAGAAGTTACCGCTGTAACCGATGCTTTAATTGCCGAGCTTGCCAAAGAAAGCATTGTTTTAAAGGCACAGTAAGCATAAATCAAAATTTTAAAAACCGCTCCGAAATACACGGGGCGGTTTTTTTGTGTCTCTTCCTTTTTTGTAAAATTTGTCTAAAGCCGAATGCTCTATGCATAGTTATAAGTATAAATATTCATAAATATGCAAATTATTTGTATTTTTATTCAAAAAACACTTGCATTTAATGAATAATTATGCTAAACTATGGGCAACGTTTCGGAACAGTAAACAAAATCTAAAAGAAAAGGAAGAACTGAAAATGAATAAACATCTTAAAAAATTTTTAGCAGCGACCATGGGTTTAACCCTAGCGATTACAAGTGCAATTAGTGCAAGTGCTTGCACAGGTATTTATGTCGGCAACAAAGTCAGCGAAAACGGCAGCACCTTTATCGGCCGTTCGGAAGATTTAAAAGATATGCACGGCAAGGTTTACGAAACCGTCCCCGCGAAGGATTGGGAAAAAGGTTCTATGTATAAAGATGCATACGGCTTCTCCATGCCGAATCCGAGCCACACCTACGCTTACACCTGTGTTCGTGATTCCTATGCAAATAATGAATATGTAACCGACGAAAACGGCAACCCCACCGGTCAGCCCTATGCGGCAGCCGGTATGAACGAAAAGAGCGTAGCGGCTACGGCAACCGTTTCTACCTATTATAATCAGGCGGCAAAAAAAGCAGACCCGCTCGTTGACACCGGTATTTGCGAAATCTCCATGGTAAGCGTAATCTTAGGCAGTGCGAAAAGCGCAAAAGACGGCGTAAAGCTTCTTGCCAAAATCGTAGACACCTACGGTGCAGGCGAATGCAATGCCCTCGTTATCAGCGACAGTCACGAAGCTTGGTATATGGAAATCGTTTCCGGCCATCAGTATGCGGCAATCAAGCTTCCCGACGATAAGGTCGGCGTGAACCCCAACACTCTTTTACTTGGCGAAATCAATGTAACCGACACCGAGAATGTGATTGTTTCTAAAGACCTTGTAAAGCTTGCAAAAGATAACGGATTCTTTAAAACCGGCGAAAACGGCATGTTCCACGTAGCGCTTTCCTACGGCAACCCCACAAGCCTTTCCGGTCGTTACTATCAGGGCGTTTACTATGTGAATCCCGAAGAAGCAGACAAACTGAATCCCAGTGAGGAAAATCCGCTTTCTCTCTTCGTTGATCCGGCAAAGAAGCTTTCTACCTTAGAAGTTTTACAGTACCTTGCCTACCGTGGTCAGGGCAGTAAAATGGATACCGATAAAACCGGCACTTATCCGATTGGTAACAATCGTCAGACAGAATGCCATGTATTTGAAATCCGTTCGAATATGCCGCAGGAACTTGCAACGATTGAATGGCTCGCTATGGCAGATGCCGAATTCTCCGTATTCGTTCCGTTCTATGGCACTCTTTTAACCGAAACCAACGCCCTGTATCAGAAAGAAGGCAACACCTTCCAAGAGGATTCTATCAACTGGAACTTCCAGAAAATCAACCACCTTTGCGACAAGAACCGTGATAAGAATGTAGGCAAAAACGTAAAGGCTTATTTTGAAACCTATCAGGAAAGCTTGATTGAACAGCAGAAAGCCATTGATGCCGATATGGTTAAAATCTTAGCCCAGGATAAAAATCTCGCTAAAGAAAAAGCAACCGCCCTTGGCAACAGCCTTGCAGAGCAGATATTCGCTATGTCGAAAACCGTTTTACAGGAATTAGAAGCTTATCTTGCCGCCGGTGATTTCTCTAAGGAATTCGTACCGAGCGCTATGACCGAAAAGGTAATGCCGAAATACAGCTTCGCCGAAATCGGCGGCACCGGCCTCGTAGAAACGGATGTTCCGACCGATGACAGCGTACAGAATGTAGAACCGCAAACAGACGGCACAGTAGATACCGCTGTTCCGGAAATCCCGAAAACCGGCGCAGAATTTGCTCCGCTTTCTCTCTTCGTTTTAAGTGCAGCTGCAGGTACAGCCTGTGTGCTCCTTAAAAAGCAGAAGAAAAATGATTAAAACCTTTCTCTTCACCTCCTCCATATAAAACAAAAAGCACCGCATGAGCTTTAAACTCATGCGGTGCTTTGGTTATAGAATTTAGCAAAAAGATTCGGCGAATTAAATGCCTTTATAATGCTTTGCCTTTTCAAATTCGTCTTGGATTTCCTGCTCGGGTGCTTTCGTGCAAAGGGAAACAATGACGATAGCGAGAGAGGAGAGAATGAAGGCGGGAAGTAATTCGTAAATATCCCAGCCACCGCCCAAAGGACGAATGAGATTTCTCCAAATGAAAACGGAGATACCACCGGTGAGCATACCGGCAATCGCACCTGCGCGGTTGGTACGCTTCCAGAAGAGGGAGAAGAGAATCAGCGGACCGAAGGTTGCGCCGAAACCTGCCCATGCGAAGGAAACTACCTTGAAAATGACGCTGTTTTCATCCCAAGCAACGGCAACACCGATTACGGTGATAATCATCAATACGATACGGGAAACCCACATAACCTCTTTGTCGGAGGCATTCTTCTTGAATACGCCTTCGTAAAGATTCTTGGAGAATGCGGAAGAAGCAATCAAGAGGTAGGAGTCGGAAGAAGAAATGGTCGCCGCCAAAACGCCTGCCATCATGATACCGGCTACAACCGGGTGGAAGAGGGTACGGCTCATGATGATGAAAATGTTTTCTGCGGCAGAAGCGGTGCCGAGATATTCATTTGTCGGGAAAAGTGCTCTGCCCATAAGACCGATATAAACGGCGGCGGCAAGAGAAATTACGCACCAAATGGTAGCAATACGGCGAGAACGCTTTAATTCACTGCCCTTGCGGATTGCCATGAATCGAAGCAGAACCTGCGGCACACCGAAGTAGCCGAGACCCCAAGAAAGGGTGGAAAGAATGGTGAGCCAGCCGTAGGGGGTGGAAGCACCAAAGAGCGGTGCACCGTTTGCAACCTGCTGAACGCCTTCTGCGTTGACTACGGGATTTGCCACCATGGAAAGGGAGAAGAAGCCGTCAATGGACTGTGCATTGGCAATAACTGCATTGAAGCCGCCGGCCTTTGCTGTGCCGAAGCCGAGCACAATAATGAGGGCACAGAACATAACCACACCCTGCATAAAGTCCGAAACACTTTCAGCAAGGAAGCCACCGAGGAAGGTGTAAACCAAAACGAAAAGTGCACCGGCAATCATCATAGAATGGTAAGAGAAGCCGAACAGCGTGCTGAAGAGCTTACCACAGGTAACAAAACAGCTTGCCGCATATACGGTAAAGAATACCAAAATGAAAATGGCGGAAATCGAAAGGATAACTTTTTTCTTTTCGTGGAAACGGTTGCTTAAAAAGTCCGGAACGGTAATGGCGTCACCGGAAACAATGGAATAGTTGCGCAGTCTCTTTGCAACGATGAGCCAGTTAACATAAGTACCGATGGCAAGACCGATAGCGGTCCAAAACGCATTGGAAAGACCACACCAGTAAGCCACACCCGGCAGACCCATTAAGAGCCAGCCGCTCATATCCGAAGCTTCGGCGCTCATGGCGGTTACCCACGGACCTAAGGAACGTCCCCCTAAAAAGTAGTTTTCTGTGTTTTGATGCGAACGCTTAGCAAAGAAAACGCCAATGCCGATAACAATCGTCATATAGGCGAGCATCGCAATCAAAATCTTTACGGTTTCGCTAGACATGAAAAACCTCCTAATACAATATCCTTTCCATTATACAGGAAAAATAGACAAATGTAAAGTATTTAGCCGTATATATAATGAAAAGGGGGTCTCATCTTGCAAAAAAGTGCGAAAAGCGTATAATAAAGAGAGAAAAAGGGGGAATTATATGAAGTTACGAAAAAGAACAGCACTGCTTTTAGCCATGGTTTTACTATTTAGCGTGATGGCGACAGGATGTACCAAGCAAAAAGAATTACCAAAAGAGCCAAGCTTAACCGTCGAAACGCTCGAAAAAGAAGGCTATAAGCTCGTCTTTTCCGATGAATTTGAGGGCGACAAAATTGACACAACCAAATGGCGTCTCGGCTATCATCAGCCCACAAGACGCGGCGGCTATTATGACGCCACAGAGGACCTTTTGTTCCAAAAGGACGGTGCGCTCACCATTCGCACGCTCTATAAGGACGGCCCCTATGGCGAGGGCTTCTATACCTCGTGGGTGGAATCCTGCACCAAGGACGGCGTGAGCAGTAAGCCGAAAACCGAGGATTTAGAAGGTTTTGCAGCAAAGTACGGCTATTTTGAAATCCGTTGTATCGTTCCGCCTGCGGAGGGGATTTGGTCTGCTTTTTGGCTGAAGCCCGACAGCGATGTGGGTATGTCCAAGGACGATGTTCTCGGTACAGGTGAGGACGGCGTGGAAATCGACGTTATGGAATCTCCTTGGTATTTTAACGGGGGCAAGAGCCTCAATCAACATGTGCTCCACGGGGACGGCTATCAGCTCGATAAGGTGGAAGCTTCCCCCATCTACAAAGTACCGGATATGTATACGCAGTTCCACACCTATGGCGTTTTGTGGACAGAAAACGAATATATATTCTATGTAGACGGTAGAGAAACGTGGCGTTCCACGCATACGGTGGAGGATGAAAATTTAGGCGTTTCCCAAGTGCCCGAGTATATGCTTCTTACCGTGGAAGTCGCTGGCTATTTGGATGAAAACAACAATCCGCATCCCGGTAAAGAACTGGTGGAGGGCAAAGAAAAGAAAAGCTGGTGCGGTGATCCTATGAACAACGATAAGGAAAAAGCTTATGATTTTATAGTGGATTATGTCCGTGTCTATCAAAAGGATGTATAGCGTAAATTTCGGCGTTTTACCCTGCGTATTTTCTATGACAGGATATTGACAGAAGCGACTAAGTATGCGATAATCTAGCGTATAGTATTCAACTTAGTGTTTAGTATTCGATGTGGAGGTTTAGCAATGAGCGAAACAGTTAAAAAGATTCTTTGTGCTGCGATGGCGCTGGGATTACTCGTTTCGAGCTTTTCCGCTTGCGGAAAGAAGGACGAGGAAGAGGAGTCCATTACACGCAATCCCAATGTGATTGAAGCGCCTGCAACCGAACCGGCAGCACCTACCACGGAAGCTACGACAGCAGCTACAACGGAGCCTGCAACACAGGCACCGCAACAATCGCAAAAGCCGCAGCAACCGCAGAAGCCCGCAAAACCGCAAGGCGGAAGCAGTATGAACGGTACAGATTTTACCACACAGATGATTAAGGCGTTCGGCTACAATTACGATACCAAAGAAGATTGCTTCTATACCGAAATCAACTCCTGGCAGAGACAGGGTAACTTCATCGGCCACTACGATGCCGTTGCAAAATTCGGTAATATGCGTTACAAAACCACAAAAATCGACTTCGATGCCAGAGATGAATCCGGCAAGCCCTACAGCTGGCGTTTCCAGCTCTGGAAAGGTCAATATGGTCCGTTCGGTGGTGCAGAAATCGGTGCTTATATGAAAGAACCCGGTTCTTCCGACGAGAACCCGAATGCAACCGACGAACTTTATTACTGTGCAGATGACGACCACCTCTTCTCTATGGAGTTCACCCTCTATATGAATTCTGAGGATTACTATATGAGCCGTAAGTTCTTCACCCGTCCGTGGCAGAAGCACTGGTGGCTCACCGGCTTCAAACAGCCGAACGGCTCCTTGGATCCCGAAAAGCTTGTCATGCAGGCAAGAATTCGTATGCCCAACGGCGAAATGGCAGACGGCATGGAAGCGGGCTTGCAGAAGGCTGGCTTTACAAAGGGCGATGCACTCGCCACCATGGACACCTATAAGCGTGTCGGCTGGGACTTCTTCTTGCTTTGGAATGAAGTGGGCAACCTCAACTATTAAGCCAAATAAAAGCCCGAGGAAATCCTTGGGCTTTTTCTTTATCCTGAAATGAGGGGGATTTTTATTTATGAACTATCATTTTTTTGCACTGGCATCCAGAACGAAATATATTCACCGCTGGGCACTGATGCGTAATACCACGCCCGAAACACTCAGTCAGCATTCCTACGAGGTAGCGGCAATTAGCCATGCGCTTGCGACCTTAGGAAATAAACGTCTCGAAAAGCAGTATGACAGTGCCCGTGCGGCACTTATGGGGCTGTATCACGATGTGCCCGAAATCATCACCGGCGATATGCCGACACCGATTAAGTATTTTAACGGGAAAATGCGTGAAGCCTATGCCGCAGTGGAACAGCACGCAGGGGAGACCCTTTTAAACATGCTCCCCGAGGATATGCGCGAGGAATATGCTTCTCTTTTGACCGAGGAGACACAAAACGAAGCGGATAAGGCACTTCGAAAACTCGTAAAGGCGGCGGACAAGCTTTCCGCCTATATCAAGTGTATTGAAGAAAAGAAGGCGGGAAACAGGGAGTTTTGCGATGCGGAAGCGGCAACCCTCGAGGGCATTCACAAGTTAGATTGCCCCGAAGCGGAAATTTTCTTAGAAGAATTTATTCCTTCCTATACGCTTTCTTTAGACCAGCTCAAATAAAACAAAAACGGGTGGATGCAATTTAGCATTCCGCCCGTTTTTTAAAAGCTTTATAAAAAGGAAAAGAGCCGATGAAACTTCATCGGCTTTAAAAGATAGAATATTGACAAATTAAGGTTTCCTGTGCACCACCACAGGTCTCCTTCGTTGTGTCTATAGAATACCAAGGGATTATGGCAATCCACTTGCAAATTTATGAATAAATTGTTAACAAATTGCAATATTTAAAAAATTTTCTCGTCATAATGGAAAAAAGCGCATAAAATCAAGCGAAATCGCGAATTTGTCTTGACAGAAAAAAAGCCATGTTGTATAATACTCGAGTATCTAAGACAAAGGGAGGGAATAAGATGAGCCAGGTAAAGGTCAAGGATAATGAATCCTTGGAAAGCGCACTTCGTCGCTTTAAAAGGCAAACCTCTCGTGACGGCGTTATTCAAGAAGTTCGTAAAAGAGAGCATTACGAAAAGCCTTCTGTAAAGAGAAAGAAAAAATCAGAAGCTGCTCGTAAAAGAAAGTTCAAGTAAAAATTGGCGGGCGATTTTCGTCCGCCTTTTTTCTTCTTATGGAGGATTTTTATGGAGAACACGGCACTTTTAATGCCCCGCTACCGATTCCGCAGTGTACTGGATATTACCCCCGAGGATTTAAAAAAGATGGGCGCCGAGGCGGTTGCTCTGGATATTGATAATACCCTTGCCCCCGACGGAACCTTTCATTATGTCGACGGTGCTTCGGAGTGGGTGGAACGCATTAAAGCGGCTGGCTTCCCCATGATGATTGTTTCCAACGGCAGCTTCATCCGTGTAGCACCGATTGCGAAGCATTTCGGTCTTCCCTATGTTTGCTTTTCTGGAAAGCCGAAGCCCAAAGGACTTTTGAAAGCAGCAGAGCGTATGGCAACGCCCATAGAAAAGGTCGCCATGATCGGTGACCAGCTCTTTTCCGATATAAAAGCCGCCAATTCCTGCGGCGCGATTGCCGTTCGCACCGACCCGACCGAAGGCAGGAATTTGTATCCCTGCTTTTATAAGTGGAATTATAAAAGGGAAGCACCAATTTTAAAAGAATTTGAAAAAACACATGGATATGGGGTGGAAGCATGATTGAAGCGTTACAAAAAGCCATTCGCGAAAACGATAAATTCGATGGCGCGCTGATTTTCTCCGAAGAAAACCGCCGCTATTTTACAGGGTTCGCATCTACAGACGGCTATCTTTTGGTGAGCGCTGACAAGGCGATTTTCATTACGGACAGCCGCTATATCGAGGCGGCACAGAAGAAAATTCAAAACTGCGAGGTACGCTTGCAGGGCAAAACCTACAGCCAGCTGTTAGAAACCTTTATCGAAATGGGCGTACAGCGTGTGGCAGTGGAGGCTTCTCGCGTAAGCCTTGCGGAATTTGCCAGACTGCAAGAGGGCTTAGAGCCTTTGTATGTGCTTTCCGATTCCACACTCGACGAAATAATTACCACACAAAGAGAGGTCAAGCGTCCCGAAGAAATCGAAAAGATTTTGGCGGCGCAAAAGATTGCAGAGGATGCCTTCGAGCATATCTGCGGCTTTATAAAGCCCGGCAAAACCGAAAAAGAAGTGGCTTTGGAGCTCGATTTCTATATGCTTTCTCACGGCGCAGAGGCGCTCTCCTTTGAAACTATCGCAGTGACCGGTAAAAAGACCTCCATGCCGCATGGCGTGCCGGATGATACGGTCATTCAAAACGGTGATTTTGTGACCATGGATTACGGCGCAGTGGTCGACGGCTATCACAGCGATATGACGAGAACTGTTGCTGTCGGTGAAGTTTCCGAGGAACAGAAAAAGATTTATAATATCGTGCTCGAAGCGCAAACCGCGGTTTGTGACGGCGTGAAAGCCGGCATGACAGGCAAAGAGGGCGATGCGCTTGCCCGTGACATCATCGAAAAAGCAGGCTACGGCGCCTATTTCGGCCACGGCACAGGGCACGGCGTAGGTGTGGAAATTCACGAAGAACCGAGATTTTCTCCCACATGTGGTGCGACTTTGGTGGCAAATAATGTTGTGACTTCCGAGCCGGGAATTTATCTTCCGGGCAAATTCGGTGTCAGAATCGAAGATATGGTAAGAATCACCGAGAATGGGTGCGAAAACCTTACAAAATGTCCCAAAGAATTGATAATTCTATAAAAAACTCTTGAAAAAAGAGCAGCAATCATATATTATATAAATAATAGAAAATTCCGCTTTGTGCAGACGCATAAAAGGCATTTTAAAAACGGAGGATTTTAAATGATTACAGCAGGCGATTTTAGAAACGGCGTTACCTTCGAAATGGACGGCAACGTTTATCAGATTATCCAGTTCCAGCACGTTAAACCCGGTAAGGGCGCAGCATTCGTTCGTGCAAAGATTAAGGACGTTATTGCAGGCGGCGTTGTTGAAAGAACTTTCAACCCCGACGAAAAATTCCCGACCGCTTTCATTGAAAGAAAGGATATGGAATATTCCTACACCGACGGCGACCTTTACTATTTCATGGATCCCGAAAGCTATGAGCTTATCCCGATCGGTCCCGACGACCTTTCCGACAACTTCAAGTTCGTTAAGGAAAACATGGTATGCAAAATCCTTTCCTACAAGGGCAAGGTATTCGGCGTAGAGCCCCCCACCTTTGTTACTCTTGCAGTTGAAAAGACTGAACCCGGCTTCAAGGGCGACACAGCAACCAACGCTACTAAGCCCGCAACACTTGAAACCGGCGCAGAAATTCAGGTTCCGCTCTTCATCGACGAGGGTGAAATGATTCAGATCGACACCAGAACCGGCGATTACATGGGTAGAGCCTAATTCAATATTAAATTTTAAAACTATGGAGGGAACTGACATGACAGTTACTGAAAAAGCAGCTTATTTAAGAGGTCTTATGGAAGGTCTCGATTTAGACGAAAAGAAAGACGAAACCAAAATTTTCAAAGCTATGCTTGACGTTATTGACGATTTGTCCTTGACCGTTTCCGACTTAGAGGACGAAGTTGCTCTTATGACCGAGCAGCTTGACGCTGTAGACGAAGACCTCGACGAACTCGAAGGCTTTGTTTATGACGATGAAGATTACGACGATTGTGACTGCTGCGACGACGAAGATCTCTACGAAGTAGAGTGCCCGGCTTGCGGCGAGACCGTTTACTTCACCGGCGAAGACATCGACCTCGGCTTTGCTGAGTGCCCGGCTTGCGGCGAAAAGCTCGAGCTTGAGTTTGAAGATGAAGACGATTGCGACTGCGACTGTGGTTGCGATTGTGAAGAATAATTCTCTTTAAATGCATAAAAACCGCCTTCCCTTTCGGGAGGGCGGCTTTTATTTTGCCTTTTTACGAACGAGAGATTCACTTGCGGGCGGATTATATCCGCCCCTACGGGAAGTTGCCTTTTACACAGATAAATTTTATACAAAAGTTTGTACTAAGTTCCTCGTGATTGGCAGGCACGCCGACTCTGTTCATTAGCGGTTGCTTTACGGGAAGGAAACAGAGTGAACGGGGGAACCCCTCACAAGGGTTCCCCCATCTTTACTTTTATAAACACTATAGTCTGTGATACCCCTTCCTGTGTTTTGGAAGGATGAGATTTCGCTTTCTGCGGAAAGCGCTTTAGGGCGTTGCCCTAAAAATCCACCGCTTTTAAAAAAGCGGGCAAAAATTTAAATGCAAAGTACTTTGTGCGAACTATCTGTAAAAAGTTTGCACTAAGTTTCCCGTGATTCGGTGGACGCCGGCGCGTCCGTTGTGCGAACTATTGGTAAAAAGTTTGCACTAAGTTCCCCGTGCATTAGCTGTCGCCCTGCGGCGACCCCGTGCGTTAGCCGTTGTCCTGCGGCAGCAGAAAACTTTTTTTCTTGTAAAAAGTTTTCTCTTTGCGGTTTGCACCGCAAATTCACTTTCAAAAATACGTTTCTCGGGATAGGAAATTCCGTGCTCTGCGGAGCATGGCTCGGGACGCTGTCCCAAGACCCTGCCGCTTTTAAAAAAGCGGGCAAAACTTTAAATTGACCGCACAAAAGTCGTCTGTGCGAACTATCTGTAAAAAGTTTGCACTAAGTTCTCCGTGCATTAGCTGTCGCCCTGCGGCGACCCCGTGATTCGGTGAACGCTGGCGCGTCCGTTGTGCGAACTATTGGTAAAAAGTCTGCACTGTCCTTCCCGTGCGTTAGCCGTCACCCTGCGGTGACCACAGTTTACAGAAAGTTAATAATTATTTGCCGCTTTACTCTTGCAAAAGTTTCCAATCGGGTGTATAGTGTGTATTAGCACTCGAGGAAAGAGAGTGCTAAAATGATTTGGAGGCATTGCACAATGGGCAAGAAACAATTCAAAACAGAATCCAAACGTATGTTGGATTTAATGATTAACTCTATTTATACCAATAAGGAAATTTTCCTTCGTGAGCTGATTTCTAACGCGAGCGACGCGATTGACAAGCTCTATTTTAAATCTTTAACCGATAACAGCGTACAGCTTTCCCGTGACGATTTCAAAATCGACATCGCGATTGATAAAGAAAACCGTACCCTCAAAATCTCCGATAACGGTATCGGCATGACCGAAGAAGAACTCGATAAGAACCTCGGCACAATTGCCAAGAGCGGCTCTCTCCAGTTCTCGAAAGAAAACGAAACCGCAGACAAAGATGTCGATATTATCGGCCAGTTCGGCGTAGGCTTCTATGCCGCTTTCATGGTTGCCGATAAGGTGGAGGTTTTGAGCCGTGCGTTCGGCAGTGATAAGGCATTCCGCTGGACTTCCGCAGGCCTCGACGGCTACACCATTGAAGAAGCCGAAAAGGATACCGTTGGTACCGAAATCACCCTGCATATCATGCCGTCCTCCGAGGAAGCCGGTTACGATAAATATTTGGAATCCTACACCATTCAAAATCTTATTAAGCAGTATTCCGACTATATTCGTTTCCCCGTAAAAATGGATGTGGAAAAATCCCGTCCGAAAGAGGATAACCCCGAGGAATACGAAACCTACGTCGAAAACGAAACCATTAACAGCATGATTCCGCTCTGGAAGAAGAACAAGAGCGACATCACCGAAGAGGAATATAACAAATTCTATTCCGAAAAATTCTACGCTTACGATAAGCCCCTTAGAGTCATTCACCAAAAGGCAGAGGGTACAGTGAGCTATCAGGCACTGCTTTATATCCCCGAAAAAGCGGATTATAACTACTATTCCAAGAACTTTGAAAAGGGCTTGGCGCTCTATTGCAGTGGCGTTAAAATCATGGATAAGTGCGCCGATCTTTTACCCGATTGCTTTAGCTTTGTAAAGGGTATTGTCGATTCCGAAGACCTTTCCCTCAACATTTCTCGTGAAATGCTCCAGCAGGATAGACAGCTCAAGGTCATCGCAAGAGCCCTCGAAAAGAAGATTAAAAAAGAGCTTGAGGATATGCTCAAGAATGAGCGCGAAAAGTACGAAACCTTCTGGAAATCCTTCGGACTCCAGTTTAAATATGCGATTTATAGCTCCTACGGCGCAGAGAGAACGCTCCTCGAAAATTTGCTTCTCTTCAAGCGCGCCAGCGACGGCAAGCTCTGCACCCTCAAGGAATACAGAGACGCCATGCCCGAAGAGCAGAAATATATCTACTATGCGGCAGGCGAGAGCGCAGAAAAATTGGCACTTCTTCCGCAGGCAGAACTCGTTCGCGACAAGGGCTTCGATATGCTCTATTTGACCGACGATGTAGATGAATTCTTAATGCAGATTCTCCACGACTTCGAGGAAAAGGAATTCAAATCCATTTCCGGCGACGACTTAGGTCTCGAAACCGAAGAAGAGAAGAAAGAAAAAGAAGAAAAAGCCGAGGAAAACAAAGACCTCTTTGCAGCGATGAAAGATGCCCTTGACGGCAAGGTTTGCGAAGTTATCCTTTCCTCTAAGCTCAAATCTCACCCAGTATGCCTTTCCGGTAAGGGTGCGCTCAGCATCGAAATGGAAAAGGTTTTGAACACCATGCCCGGTGCGGAAAATGTACCGAAAGCAGAGAAGGTTTTGGAAATCAACGGCGACCACGCTGTATTCGAAACCCTCAAATCTGCCTTTGCCGCAGGCGATACCGATAAGGTAAAGCTTTATGCCGAGCTTCTTTACAACCAGGCAAGACTCGTGGAAGGTCTTTCTATCGAAGACCCGGTTGCGTTCTCTAACGCGATTTGCGAGCTGATGAAATAAGATTTTTAAAAAGCAGGAAGCGACTTTTTAGGCTTCCTGCTTTTGCTTTTTCCCTATAGAATCTTTTAAAAACTTTTCTCCCATGAATTGACAATTTACGATGAGGAGACTATAATACTATACGAAAACTGAATGACAATCCCGAAACACAGGGGCGCTGGTGCAAGCCGGCTGAGATAAAGAATATCGCTTCTTTAACCCTTAACCTGATGCGGATAATGCCGCCGTAGGAAGTTTGTTGAAAAGATAAATGCAAAACCTTACGGTATTCGGAATATCGTGAGGTTTTTAATTTTATATGGAGGTGTTACAATGCAAGCCAGCGTAGCCATTCAGGTTTTACCTGAATCAAAAAACACAGAAGAACTCATTCGCATTGTAGACGAGGTAATCGCCTACATCAAGAGCACAGGTCTTAACTATTATGTCGGTCCGTTTGAAACCACCATTGAGGGCGACAGCTATGACCAGCTCATGGATATTGTTAAGGAATGCCAGCACGTGGCGATTCGTGCCGGTGCACCGTCGGTTTCCGCCTATATCAAGGTTGTATACGAGCCGGAGGGCGAGGTGCTGACGATTGACCAAAAAGTCACAAAACATCATCAATAAGCTTTCACCGCTGATTGCGCTTTTAGCCGTTTTTCTGCTGTGGTGGGTTGTCACAGGCTCGGGGGCTGTGCCCTCGTTCATGCTGCCGTCCCCCGTGGATGTAATTAAAGCGTTTGTGAGCGATTTCCCGCTGCTCATGCGTCATGCGTCCGTAACCTTGACCGAAGCTTTTTCGGGTCTTGCAATCGGTATCGCTTTAGCCTTTCTGCTTTCGACGCTCATGGACAGATTCGATTTTCTCTATAAGGCGCTTTATCCGCTTTTGGTGATTACCCAAACCGTGCCGACCATTGCGATTGCACCGCTTTTAGTGCTTTGGATGGGCTTCGACATGGCACCGAAAATCACCTTGGTGGTGCTGACAACCTTCTTCCCGATTGTGGTCAGCCTGTTAGACGGCTATAAAAATGTAGATGAGGATGCCGTGCGCCTCTTGCGTAGTATGGGTGCAGGCAGAATGAAAATCTTCCGCTACATCAAGCTTCCGAGTGCTATAACCTCATTCTTTGCAGGCTTAAAGGTCTCTGCTTCCTATGCCGTTGTCGGCGCAGTGATTGCAGAATGGCTCGGCGGCTTTGACGGCTTAGGCGTTTATATGACGAGAGTCAGAAAAGCCTATGCTTTCGACAAAATGTTCGCAGTAATTATCTTTATTACGCTGATTAGCCTTTTGTTAATGTGGTGCGTCAGCCTTCTTAAAAAACTCTCAATGCCATGGGAGAGAACAGGAGAAAAAGAAAATGAAAACAAGTAAAAAAGTTTTAGCTTTGATTCTTTGCCTTGCTATGCTGTTTAGCTTTGCAGCATGCGGCGGCAAAAAAACCGAAGAAAAGGATTTACAGAAAATCACCCTTTGCCTCGACTGGACACCGAATACCAACCACACCGGTATTTACGTTGCACTCGAAAAGGGTTACTTTAAAGAAAATGGCTTAGACGTAGAAGTGGTTCAGCCCGGTGAAAGCACCTCCGCTACCCTTTGCGCAGCCAACAAAGCCCAGTTCGCTATCGAAGCACAGGACACCTTAGCTTCTGCCTTCGCAAGCGATGAACCGCTCGGCGTAACCGCTGTTGCGGCACTCCTTCAGCACAACACTTCGGGTATCATTTCCCGTAAGGGCGAGGGTATGGACAGACCTAAGGGCTTAGAGGGTCACACCTATTCTACTTGGGATATTCCGACCGAGCTTGCAATGATTAAACAGGTCGTTGAAAAGGACGGCGGCGACTATTCCAAGGTAAAAATTATCCCCAATACCATTACCGACGAAGCAGGCGCACTCAAAGAGAAACTCACCGATGCTATTTGGATTTACTACGGCTGGAGCGGCGTTTCCGCAGAGCTCAGCGGTTTGGATTTCGATTACTTCAGCTTTAAGGATATGGACCCCGTATTTGACTATTACACCCCGATTTTAATCGGCAACAACGAATTTATGCAGGCAAATCCCGAGGCTACAAAGGCACTTTTAAAGGCTCTCAAGCAGGGCTATGAATATGCGATTGCTAACCCCGAGGAAGCTGCAAAGATTTTGGTAAACGGCGACACCACAGGCTCCTTAAAGGATTCCTTAGAACTTGTTACTGCCAGCCAGAAGTGGCTCTCTACACAGTATAAGGCAGAAGTGGAACAGTGGGGCTACATTGAACCGGCACGTTGGGATGGCTTCTATCAGTGGCTTTGGGACAACAAGCTTGTAGAAAAAGAACTTCCCGCAGGAACAGGTTTTACCAATGAATATCTCCCCGAATAAACCTCTTTTAGAGGCAAAGAACATAAAGAAAAGCTTCGGCGACCACCAGGTGCTCGAAGACATCAGCCTTTCGGTGCAGGACGGCGAGCTGGTCTCGATTTTGGGTGTCAGCGGTGTCGGCAAAACGACCCTCTTTAACATCCTTTCGGGTCTGAATATGCCCGACAGCGGTGAAGTTTTCCTCAAAGGGGAAAATATCACCGGTAAGCCCGGACAGATTAGCTATATGCTCCAAAAGGATTTGCTTTTACCTTATCGCACCGTGCTCGATAATGTGGCATTGCCGCTGATTATCAAGGGTATGCCCAAAAAGGAAGCGCGCGAAAAAGCCGCACCGTATTTTAAGGAATTTGGCTTAGAGGGTACAGAAAAGAAATATCCTGCTAAGCTTTCCGGCGGTATGCGTCAGCGCGCGGCACTGCTTCGAACCTATCTGGCTTCGAGCGGTGTAGCCCTTTTGGATGAGCCTTTCAGCGCACTCGATACCATTACGAAAAGTGCCATGCACGAGTGGTATCTCGACGTGATGCGCGACATTCAGCTCACTACGCTGTTTATTACGCACGATATGGATGAAGCGATTAAGCTTTCTGACCGCATTTGTATTTTGGGTGGCAAACCCGCGCGGATTGTGGCAGAAATCAAGATTGAAGAACCGCGCCCCAGAGGCAAGAACTTCGTTTTGACATCGCGCTTTTTGGAATACAAAAAGCAAATTGCCGAAAGCTTAAAACAAGCCTAAGAAAAAAGACTTCCGATGTTTTGTCGGAAGTCTTTTTTGCGTCTGTAAAAGCCTTAAAAAACACGAGATTAACGAGGTGAACGGGCGCAAAGGTTTACAATTTGTTTCTTGACTTGAAATAGGGGATTGTGATAGAATGTCAAAAAAATAACAAGGAGTCAAAGAAACGAATGAAGAAAAAAGCGATTTGTACGCTTTTGGCGGTTTGCATGCTTTTGCAGACGTTTAGCTTTTTAGCTGTGGCAAAAGCACCGCAGGAAATGCCGAAAATGGAGAAAAAAGGTGCGGCAAATGTGCAAACCTATATAACGGATGAGGGCAAAACGCATACGCTCTACTGGGCGAAGGGCATAGACGCACCGACCATCGAAACCAAACAAAATCCGAATCCCGCTTACGGTCTTAAAAAATACACCGAGCGCTATAATGTCGGTCAGCCCAACGAGCTTGTGTATTCGTTTTATGCTATGGGCTTTACCCCTGGTCACGGCTGGTATGATATTAACAAAATTGACGCGCAGGGGATAGATTCCAACATGTGCTTTGCAGTCGCTTCTGCCAATCTTATGCAGTGGTGGTTGGAGCAAAACCGTGAGAATATTGACCGCTATTTGGCACTCCATCCGCAAAATGCACCGGGACTTCGTGCACCGCAGGATGTGGAACTTTACCGCAAGCCGCCCGAAACCGTATTCGGTAAGGACAGCCCGGTTTATGCGCTTTACAGAAATGTGTTTAACATACCCAACAAAAGAGGGTATCATCCGGATTTTTGCATGGATTTCTTCTTGAATGGCTATAAGCCTGATTTCAATGCCTACCCACCGAGTAAACCTGCGAATTTCGTACCCGACAGCAGAGCGGGATTTTTCTATCCGGTATTCGGTAAGGAGCTTTTGACGACCTACGATTTAACGGCGCAGATTTACGAGGAGTTTAATCGCAACTTAAAACAGTGGTTTCTGGACGGCAGAGGCGTTGTTTTGGCACTCGATATGATGGGCACCTCGCACGCCATTACCATTTGGGGCGCGGAGTATGATGAAAACGGCAACCTAATCCGTATTTTTACCAGCGATTCCGATAACTTGGATGAGTATTTGGTGCAGAGCGGACCGGCGGTGCGTGAGTCCATGCAAAGCTTCAATGTGATTAGCGATGCACAGGGCTATGTGCGCTTTTCCACCCTCGAAAACCGAAAAAATCCCAATGAAGGCTCGGCTTTGCAGGCGATTTATACCGTATCCCTCGGCGAAAGACAGTGGGAAGAATATTTTGCCAAGCAAGAGGGGACGCTTCTAAAAGGCGATGTCAACAAAGACGGCAGAATCACACAGGCGGATTATGACGCCATGATTTTAAACACGAAAAATTTAGACTATGTACCCGAAAACGAAGATGCCCTTTATGTACAGGACTTAAACGAAGACGGAGCGGTGGATGCCTTCGATTTGGCATTGCTTTGCCGTAAACTGGATTAAAAGAAAAAAGACTGCTTCTGATTTTAGAAGCAGTCTTTTTGTTATTTGGTTAAAGTGCCGCCGTCGCCGTAGAGCAACAGTAAAATATCATCTTCAAAGCCGGTTTCGGTGTCGATATAAACGAGCAGTTCCTGCTCCTTCGCGTTTTTACAGTGAAACTCGTAGGCTTGTTTTTCTTTGCCGCTTTTGGTGGGAATCACGGCTAATTTCATGTCTAAGGGCGTTAAAAGCGGACTTAAATTTTTTCGCGCCTGTGCCTCGGGAATTTTCGGCGTTTTGAGTGTTCTGTCGTGGTGATTTAAAATATAGCCGCGGCAATCCGCCGAAAGAATCGAGCCGTCATGCAGACTCACGCTGACTTTGATAAGGTCGGGGTAGCAGGTGTAGGAATTTTCTGTGTGCGCAAAGTTATAGGTGCAAATACCGTCACTCACGGCATAATAGCTTTCTTTCATATTCTCGAAGCCGTTTTGCTTTAAGAAATCCTGCGCCGCCGCAAGGGCCTCCTCGGTACTGAGCGTTTCTTCGCCCACGAACTTGGAAGAAAGCATATAGAGCAGATAACCGCCGTTTTTGGTAATGGCGATAGAGGTTGTGCCGTCGTTGAAACGGTAGCTTTGGGAGGCATCCTCTTCGTCGGATGTGAATTTTAAGGTTTGCGGCTCAACATTTAAAATCTGCGCCGCTCTTTTTTGGGCTTCGTCTTTGGAAATTGGCTCGGCGTTCTTTAATAAATTGGATTCGCGGTTGCTCATGTGGTCGGAAAACGGACCATCATAAATGAGGCTCGGATATTCCGTGAAGCTTTGTTCGGTGTCCTCTAAGCTTTTCGAAAGCGTGGCCGCATCCTCCATATTGGCTTCTAAGGCTTCATCATTTGCGGCTAAAGTCAGTTCGCCGCTGTAAAATTTACGGCGCATTTCGGAAATCTCCTTGGAGAGTGCATCCGAGAAATCCAAAAGCTGTAAAAGCTGTTCACGCTCCTTGGTTGTGATGCCTTCACCGCGCTCCTTTTTCTTTTGCAGTGCCATAACAAAATCCCCGACCTGCGAAAGAAATTTATAGGTATTGGAAAGCTCACTTCCGGGAATCGGTAAAATGCCAAGTGTGGTTTTAGCCCCCGTGGCATCGCGCCAAAGATTGGTGGCAAGGGTACTGAGCATGGGGGTGGTATTGGCGTAAATGCCTTTTTGCAAGCTCACCTGCATATTGCTGACATAGGCATCCAAATCGGAGAGTGCACGCTCACTGACCAGCTCCATTTGCTGCTCGCTTTTTTTGGCGCGTACATTTCCCGAAATTGCGAACACAGACAGCACGCAAATCACAAAAATTAAAAAGGATGCAAGGCGGATTTTTCCGCGTTTAGACATCATTTTTTCCATAATCTTCACCTCTTTTTTAGAATTTCCTCAAATTTCAAAATTATACAAAATTTTTTATGAAAAATCCGTAAAATTCCGCTTGTTTTATTTGCCAAACCGTAAGTTTTCGTGTATAATAAAAAATTGAAAAATTGTAGTTAAAATGTAAAAGGAGCGTTCATTTTTGGAGTGCTATTTAGATAACAGCGCAACGACCAAGCCTTGTAAACAGGCGGTCGAAGCGGCAACCAAAGCCATGACCGAGGTCTTCGGCAATCCGTCATCTTTGCACGCGCATGGCTTTGCGGCATTACAGCTTTTAGAGAGTGCAAGAAACACCCTCGCAAAGCCCTTAAAAGCCGAGAGCAGTGAAATTTATTTTACCCCCTGCGGCACGGTTTCCAACAACACCGCCATTTTCGGTGCGGCGAAGCTTTTAAAGCATAAGGGCAATAAAATCGTAACTACCGCTATGGAGCATCCGAGCGTGTTAAAATGCATGGAGCGTCTTTCAGAAGAGGGCTTCGAAATCGTTTATTTAGAGCCGGATGAAAACGGCCAGATTTCTCTCAATGCACTCGAGCAGGCGGTCGATGAAAAAACCATTCTCGTCAGCATGATGGCGGTCAATAACGAAGTCGGCAGTATTTTACCGTTCGACAAGGCCAAAGCCATTATCGAAAAGAAACATGCACCGGCACTTTTGCACGTGGATGCCGTGCAGGCATTCTTGAAACTGCCGATTGTACCGAAAAAATGCGGCATTGATTTACTTAGCGCCAGTGCACATAAGGTTCACGGCTTAAAAGGCTCGGGTGTTTTGTATGTGCGAAAGGGATTAAATATCCGACCTTACCTCGTCGGCGGCGGGCAGGAAAACGATATGTGCTCCGGCACGCAGGCGATGCCTAACATTGCGGCGTTTGCGGCGGCTGTCGAAGCCTTCGGCTATACAAAACAAAATGCTTCTAAGGTTGCAAAAATCAAAAACGTACTTTTAGAAAAATTACAGGGCGCAAAGGGGATTGAAATCAACTCTCCCGAAAACGCACTGCCCTATATTTTAAATCTCTCGGTTGCAGAAGTTCCCTCACAGGTGAGCGTGAATTTCCTTTCGATGCACGGCGTTTCGGTTTCCGCCGGCTCCGCTTGCTCCAAAGGACACAGAAGTGCCGTCTTAGAAGCTATGGGGCTTTCTCCCGAACGCATTGACACGGCGCTTCGCATCAGCTTTTCGCATGAAACCACCGAGGAAGAAGCGCTCTACTGCGCCGAAATGCTTTTGAAAGAAACAGAAGAACTTAGAAAAAAAGGATAAGCCAATGAAAGAAATTATTTTAATTAAAAACGGTGAGCTTGCGTTAAAGGGTCTCAACCGTGCGACATTTGAAAGCGTGCTTGTAAAGAATATCAAGCGCCGTATGTATGATTTAGGAAAATTCACCATCAGCCGTTCGCAGTCCACCATTATGCTCGAACCCAAGGATGACGACTTCGATATGGATGAAGCGGTAGAGCGTCTTTCCAAGGTATTCGGTATTGCAGGCTTCCAAAGAGCTGCCGCCGTATCGAAGAATATGGAAGAAATTCTCGCAACTGCTGCACCTTACCTCGAAGAGGATTTAAGAAGAGTCAAAACCTTTAAGGTGGAAGCTAAGCGTTCCGACAAGGCGTTCCCGCTCACTTCACCCCAAATCAGCTGTGAGGTCGGCGGCAAGCTGTTAGAGGCTTTCCCACATTTGAAGGTGGATGTGCACCACCCCGAGCTGACCGTAGTTGTGGAAATCCGTGAACATGCGGCTTATATCCGCGGCGACCAAATCAAGGGTGCAGGCGGTATGCCCGTTGGCACAGGCGGCAAAGCGGCAATTTTGATGTCCGGTGGTATCGATAGCCCCGTAGCGGCATGGATGATGGCAAAACGCGGCATCGTACTTAACGCGATTCACTTTGCTTCGCCCCCTTACACCTCTTTGCAGTCCGAAATGAAGGTGCATGACCTCATTCGCAAGGTAGCGGCATACGGCGGCGACATTGCTCTCTTTACCGTACCGTTTACCGAAATTCAGGAAAGAATCCGTGAGGATTGTCCCGAGGAGCTCTTTACCCTCGTGATGCGTCGCTTCATGATGCGTATTTCCTGTGCACTTGCCGAAAGAGAAGATTGCTTGGCTCTTGTGACGGGCGAAAGCGTCGGTCAGGTAGCCAGCCAGACTATGGGTGCTCTCGTTTGTACCGATGCCGTAGCAGACAGACCCGTGTTCCGTCCCTTAATCGGTATGGATAAGGAAGAAATCATCGAGCGCGCCAGAAAGATTGACACCTTCGAGATTTCTATTCGTCCTTTCGAAGATTGCTGTACCGTATTTACACCCAAGCATCCGAGAACCCGCCCGAAAAAAGAACTTTTAGAGGCGGCAGAGCAGAATATGGATGTCGAAGCCTTGATTCAGCGCGCTGTAGAAGGCACGCGCAAGGAACTGATAAGGAATGAGTTTTAATGACCGTTGAAACGAAAGTTGTGAAAGCCCTGCAGGAAAAGCAGCTCACCTTAACCACAGCGGAATCTTGCACCGGCGGTATGATTGCCCAAAGGATTACCGATGTGTCGGGCGCTTCGCAGGTGTTTGAATGCGGCATTGTGAGCTATTCCAACCGCATTAAAGCCGAGATTTTGGGCGTTCGTCCCGAAACTCTCGAACAGTTCGGTGCCGTAAGCGAAGAAACCGCCAGAGAAATGGCAGAGGGCGCAAGACGCCGTGCCGGGGCGGATTTAGCCGTTTCGGTCACCGGTATTGCAGGTCCACTTTCCGATGATACAAACAAACCCGTTGGTTTAATCTATATCGGATTTTCCGACGGAAGTCAAACAGCCGTGCAAAAGCTGCAAAACGATTTTACGGGCGATGTTCGCCGTAAGAATCGTGAAGCGGCAGCCGATGCGGCACTCAATCTGGTTTGGAGGTATTTAGAACATGGAAAACTTTGAAAAACAAGACGTTCAAAAGGTCCAAGATACACAAGAAACCACCCCGCAGCCCCAAAAAGAAACCAATAAAACGAAAAAGACCGTCATCAATATTATTTTGGCGATTTTAATTGTGATTATGCTCGCGAGCGCCATCGGCTTCACCGTGACCATGGTCAAAAAGAAACAGCACGAAAATGAAATGCAGAACTTAGCAGAGCTTGTGGAAACACAGGGCGAAACGGATACGCAGGAAACCTATCCGAGTGAGCCGGCAGAAGTTTTGCCGCAATACCGTTCGGCATACCAAATCAATTCTGATTTAGTGGGCTGGATTCGCGTGCCGAATACGCATATCAACCACCCCGTAGCGCAGAGCGAGGATAATGCTTTTTATCTCTATAAGGATTTTAAGACCAAGGAAGGCTCTCTTGCACAGCGCAGTCGCGGCACCATTTTCATGGATTACCGCAACAATATTCAGCCACTCGATAAAAACACAATCCTGCACGGGCACAACAACCTCGATACTACCATGTTCTCCGACCTTGAGAAATACAAGGATTTGGATTTCTACAAAGAAAATCCCGTTGTGTATTTCGATACAATTTACGAGGAGCACGTGTGGAAGGTGTTCGCGATATTTTATGCCAACGCTTCTCCCGAGCTGGATAACGGCTATGTGTTCAACTACGTTTATCCGGCGATGACGGATTCCAATTTTGCAGAGTATATTCAGGAAGTTGAGAAGAGAACCTTGATTAAAACCGATGTTGAGGTGCTTCCCACCGACAAGATTTTAACCCTTTCCACCTGTACGAGAGATTTGGATTTAAAACGCGGTAAGCAGGAAAATGTGCGTATCGCGATTTTAGCACGTCTTGTGCGCCCGGGCGAAAGCGAAGAAGTGGATACCTCGAAGGCCAAGCGCAACGAGAATCCCAAACATCCACAGCTTTGGTACGATAAGCACAAGCAGGAAAATCCCTATAAGAACGATCCCAGATGGTACCCGAAAGGAGCAACCAAATGAGCCAGAAGCCCAACGATGAACAGAATATGCTTTCCTTCGAAGAATTGAAAGGAAAGTTGCAAAACGATAAACCGGAAAAAGATCCCGAAATGGATGCGCTCCTGGCGGATCTTCGCGAAATTTCCGACAGCTTGCCCGAGGTAACCCCCGAAAAGGCAGAAGCACCTAAAGTGCAGGATGCGCCGAAAGAAAAAACCGCCGAAGAAGAAAAGCAGGAATATAAAAGCATCTTCGACGATGTTATGAAATCGGTCATGGAAACGAGCGAGGAAGATAATACAACAAGAAAAAGCAAGTTTGCCAATACCGACAGCCAGTTTGTAGACGTAACCAAAGCCTATGAGGACTATGGTACGCAGGCAGAGAAAAAGAGCGAAGAGGATTTAACCGATTATATGGCGCAGGCACAAATGCCCACAGCGGCAGACCCTGCCCATTTAAAGGAATACAGAAGCTTTAACGAAATTATGAAGGATTTCTTCCGCAAGGTGTTCCCCATCAAGGGCGACTCCGTCGGTGAGGGTATTCGCAAAATCGTTGCCGACCTCGCTGTTATTGCGTTGGTTTTCTGTGTCGGCTACTTCGCGATGTACGGTATTAACAGCTACAAGGCGAAGAAACAGCAGGCAGAGCTGAACGGTTACGTTCTGCCGGAAGAGGTTGAGGATGTCAGCATGGAGGGCGACGAGTGGGCGGAATTTATTTCCAAATACCCCAACGTGCAGTTCCCCGAGGGCATGATGCAGAAATATGCTTATCTTTACGCCATCAACCCCGATTTAGTCGGCTGGATCAATGTGCCCGGTACTATGATTAACGTACAGGTTGTGCAGACGGACACCAACGAAGCGGAATATCTGCACAAGGATTTCTACGGCGAATACAGCCGCTACGGCACACCCTATATGGACTATAGAAACGACCCAAAATATTTGAATCAGAATACCACGATTTACGGTCACCATATGCAGGACGGCTTGGTTTTCGCTGACCTCAAGAAATACAAAACCGTAGAAGGTTTTAAAGAAAATCCGGTTTTCTATTTTGATACACTTTATAAGAAATATGCGTTCAAGGTGTATGCGGTTATTATTTCCAATGCTTACGAGGAAGACGATAACGGTTACTTATTCAACTACACCGTACCGAATTTCAAATCGGGCGACCATTTCATGAGCTATATTGCGGCGCTCGATGAGCGCAAGCTTTATACCACAGGCGTAGATATTAAACCGGACGATAAGCTTTTAACGATTTCTACCTGCACCTATGAATTTGACAGAGCACGTCTTGCCGTAGTGGGCAGAATGGTGCGTGACGGAGAAGATGAGAGCGTGGATGTGGAACTGGCACAGCCGAATCCCTCTCCGCGTTATCCGCAGAAATGGTATGATAAAAAGGGTCAGCCTAACCCCTATGCAGATGCACCCCGCTGGATGTATTAAGCGGAAAATATAGACAAAACCCAAAAAGGAATGGATGAAGGATATGAAAATGAAACTGTTTGCGCTTTGCAAAGAAGAAACCGGTGCGGTTTCTAAATTATTGGTGCGCATTGTCGGTACATTTGATGGCATCTTGGAAGAGGGCGAGGATTTCGCGCTGTTCCATGACCTCAAAGAAATGCTCCCCTCATTTGCAAAGGCATTGAAGTCAGGCAGTAATATTGTTCTGGCTTTAGATAAGGAAGAATACAATGCTGTTCGCAAAAAACTTTGCGCGGCGCTTTCTTTAAAAGAAGAGCAGAATGCGGTTCTTTTAGAGCGTTTGGCAAAGACTAAAAAAATCTCCGAAGAGGAGAAGGCAATGCACGCCGAAATGCCGCAGGGTGCAACCGTATTCCCGACCGAGAATGGTATGTTCTCCGGCTTCTTAATTGAAAAAGGCAAACAGAGCATTTTCTTCTTCCCGTTAGAAGATAAAAGCCTCAAAACCATTTTAAAGCAGGGCGTAGCACCGCTCATTACCGAGCGTTTCACCCAAAAGCAGGCGGCACTCCAAGAGAAAAAAGCACAAGAAGCACCGCAAGTGCCGGAAGCTCCGGCGCAGGAAGTGGCACCGGTTTCTTTGGATGGCTTAGATGTTTTAGAAAAGACCTTAGCGGTTTTAAAAGCGGCCGATGCAAAAGTAGCCATCAGCGGTACCCCCGGTGCAGAACCGGTGAAAGCGTTCGCCGAAAAGAACCCCGAGTTTGAAAGCTATTTTACCTTTACGCCCCATGTAGAAGACAAGGGCGAATATAACCTGACCGACTATGCGGCACTTTTGGCAAAATCCGCTAAAGAGCTTACCGGCAGTACCTACGGTGCAAGCATTTCCGAAGTCGGCATGGGTGAAGGCGGCGACTTCATCTGCATCACGGTAGCCGATGACCAAACCGCATTGGTTCGCAAAATTTACAGAGAAGAAAACGAAAGCACAGAAGCTTTCATCAACGATGCCGCAGAGGAGCTTTTGGAGCTTATCTATGAAAAAGCCTCCGGCAAGGGTGCTGTCGGCATTGAAATTGCCAACGCAGAACCCCCGAAAAAAGCAGGCTTCTTCCAAACCACAGGTGGTAAGGCCCTCATTGCGGTTTTATGTATTTTGATTGCCGCAACGATTGCAGTCGGTTCTATTTTCATCGTGCGCGAACGCAAAAAGCGTGCCGACCAGGAAATCGCCAGCCAGCTGGTTGTGCCGACTACTGAAGAAGAAACCAAGAAAATCGAAGCACCCGTCATTGAAACCATGCCGCTCAGCCAGCTGATGTATAAAGAAATGCTTGAGGGCATTCAGGAAACACCGGCAGAGAAAAAAACCGAGACCGGCGAGGGCGCGGCGATTGATACCTCCGATGCACAAACGACCTCCGAAATTCCGAAAGAGATTATCGTCAACGGCATCACCATGGATGCCAAAGAAGCGGTTGCCAAAATCGTGGAAGCCGAAATGGGCCCGACCTATCGCGAGGATGCGTTAAAGGCACAGGCCGTTTGCGTTTATACCTATTTAAAATACCGCAACACCAACTGGAAAATCACCGGTGTTACCATTGCCGAAAATTATTCCGACGAGGTGTATAACGCGGTTCGTTCCGTATTCGGTGAATATCTGAGCTTTGAAGATAAGCCCGCATTCACGCCTTACTTTAAGCTTTCCGCAGGTAAAACAGCCGCGGCGGATTCTATTTATAAAAAAACCTTCCCCTATCTTCGTCCTGTAGAAACCCTTTCTGACAAGACCAACGACAGCTTTAAAACAGAGCTGATTTTCCCCGCAGAAGAAGTGAAGAATATGCTTCTTGCTTACGATGCAAATTTAGAAATGTCTGAAAATCCGAAAGACTGGATTCAGGTAAAGGCCCACAATGCGGCGGTGAATACCGGCGTAGGCTATGTAGATGTTGTTTCAGTTTGCGGTAAGGAAATCTCCGGCACAGAATTTGTGCAAAAGATTTTCACCGGCAAAAATATTCCGTCCACCTGCTTCGAAGTGACTTACAATAAGACCACAAGCGAGTTTAAAATCACTGCTTATGGCAACGGCCTCGGCGTAGGCATGAGTCAGGCAGGTGCAGACAAAATGGCGGCAACCGGCTCCAATTACGTGCAGATTTTAGCCAAGTTCTTCCCGGGAACAAAAATCAGCGTGTAATTTGAGTTTGCATATATAGAAAATCAATTCACATAGATTCAGAAAGGATGATTTTAAATGGCAATTTTAGTAACAGGAGGTACGGGCTTCATCGGCTCGCACACCTCGGTTGAATTAGTGAAAGCAGGTTATGACATTGTACTTGTGGATAACTATTACAACTCCAGCCCCAAATCCTTAGAGCGCATTGAGGAATTAACTGGTCAGCCGATTAAATTCTATGAATGCGACATCCGCGACAAAGAGGGTATGAGCCGCATCTTCGAAGAAAACAAGATCGAAGCTGTAATCCACTTTGCAGGTCTCAAGGCTGTCGGCGAATCCTGCCAGAAGCCGATGGAATATTACGATAACAACATCGGCGGTACACTTGCTCTCTGCGAAGTTATGCGTAAATATAACTGCAAAAACATTGTATTCAGCTCTTCTGCAACCGTTTACGGCATGAACAACGTTTCTCCCTTAAAGGAAGATATGAAGACCGGCGGTACCACCAATCCTTACGGTACTACAAAGTACATGATTGAAATTATCTTAGAGGATATTGTAAAATCCGATGACGAGTGGAATGTAACTCTGCTTCGTTACTTTAACCCCATCGGCGCGCATAAAAGCGGCAGAATCGGGGAAAATCCGAACGGTATCCCGAATAACCTTATGCCTTATATCACACAGGTTGCTATCGGCAAGCTCAAGGAGCTTTCCGTATTCGGTAACGATTATGATACCCACGACGGTACAGGCGTTCGTGACTACATCCACGTTGTAGACCTTGCAGAAGGCCACGTAAAGGCTGTAGATAATATCTTAGAGGGCAAAAAGGGCGTGCAGGTATTTAACCTCGGCACCGGCACAGGTTACAGCGTTTTGGATATTGTCAAAGCGTTTGAAAAGGCAAGCGGTGTAAAGATTCCTTATAAAATTGCACCTCGTCGCCCCGGCGATATTGCTACCTGCTATTCCGACCCGTCCAAGGCAAAGGCTGTTTTAGGCTGGGAAGCCAAACGCGACATTAACGAAATGTGCGAAGATTCCTGGCGTTGGCAGAGCCAGAACCCGAACGGCTTTGAGGATTAATTCAAATTAAAGAAATGAAAAAACAGAGGGGTACATGTTTTTTTGAAAAGGAGCTTTACCATGAAGAAAAATAAAACCCTGATTATTGTTCTGGTTGTCGTTTTTGCCGTAGTCGCTGTTTTAGTCGGCTGGGGCGTTGGCACAAGAAACGGACTTGTTGAAAAAAGAGAAGCCGTTACCGAGGCGCAGTCTGCGGTGGAGGTCTTCCTGCAGAGACGTGCGGATTTAATTCCGAACCTTGTAAGCACTGTAAAGGGCTATCAGGTACACGAAAAAGAAGTGTATACTGAGCTTGCCAATGCCAGAGCGGCACTTTCCGGTGCAAAGACTGTCGGTGAAATGGATGCGGCAAATGAACAGCTTTCTTCCGCACTTTCCCGTCTTTTAGTTGTGGTAGAAAATTACCCCGAACTGAAAGCAAACGAGCAGTTCCAATATCTTATGGATGAGCTTGCCGGCAGTGAAAACCGCATTGCAAAGGCTCGCGATTCCTACAACGAGGTAGCAAGGGAATACAACACCAAGATTCAAAAATTCCCAACTTCCGTGATTGCTTCTATGGGTCACTTCGACAAGGCCGAATATTTCAAAGCTTCTGCGGATGCACAAAAAGTGCCCGAAGTGAAGTTTTAAGCGGAATAACCCCTAGAGAAAAAACGGAGAAAAAATGATGAAAAAACATGGGAAACGGATAGCCGTATTAGCGCTGTGCCTGTGCCTTTTCTTAGGACTTTGTCTTTCTGTCTCAGCCAAAAGAACCTATCCCAAGCCGCAGAGTAATTTCTTTGTGAATGACTTCGCAAACGTAGTGAGCGACCGTGATGAGCGAGAAATGCAAGCCCTCGGCGAAAAGTTATTTTCGGACACCAAAGCGCAGGTCGTTTTGGTGACCGTAAAGTCCTTGGAGGGAGAACCCGTAGAGGACTATGCTTATCATTTGGCAAATGCATGGGGCATCGGTGACAAAGATGATGATTCCGGCGTGCTTTTGCTTTTTGCGCTCGATGAACGCAAAATTCGAATCGAGGTCGGCTCTGGTCTGGAAGGCCAGCTTCCCGATGGTAAAACCGGCCGTATTTTAGATACCTACGCCATCGAGGATCTTCGAAAAAATGATTTTTCCAAAGGTCTGAAAGCTACCTACTGGGCGCTTTGCAACGAAACCTATCACGAATTCGGTATCGAAAACGATGAGGACTACGTGCCCATCGAAAAGCAAAAACGTCCGAAAACACAAAACAACGTTTTAAAATCACCGAAAATGCAGGTGCTTTATTTTCTTGGCGTGATTTTATTGCTTGTTTTCCTGCGCCGACATGGCATCTTTGTTTGGGGCTTCCCGTTTGGCGGTGGTGGCTTCTTTGGCGGAGGCGGCGATGGCGGTTTTTCCGGCGGCGGAGGATTTTCAGGCGGTGGCGGCGGCTTCTCCGGCGGCGGTTCATCCCGAGACTTTTAAAAAAAGGAAGAATGAACTTTGAACGGATTTGCCCTTAAAATTACAGCGATTCTGTTGATGCTGCTTGACCATATGAGCATAGGCTCTCTGTCTGTCGGCGGATTAACACTCCGCTTTTTCGGCAGAATAGCCTTCCCGATTTTTGCCTATTTGCTGGTGGAAGGCTTCCACTATACCCAGAAAAGCGGCAGAACCGGCGCCTATTTAAAACGGCTGTTTCTCTTTGCCGTGCTTTCGGAAATTCCTTTTAATCTGCTGATAACTGGCGATTGGCTGAATTTTGAGCATCAAAATGTGTTCTTTACGTTAGCCATTGGTCTATGTACGTTGTGGATTTTGGAAAAGAGCCTACAGGAAAAGAAAGAGTATATCGCCGTAGCAGTAGTTTTGGCGTCTGTTGTTTTGGTGCATTTCCTGCACACGGACTATGCAGAACGAGGCCTACTTTTAATTATACTTTTTTATTTGCTTCGCGAGAAAAAGTGGGGCGTGGCAGTGGCAGTTTTGTGCTTTTGCTTCTTCGCACTGCTTCCCATTCCCTTGTATTGGAATCCGGACATTTACTGGTTGCAGTTTAAGATATTTTCGTGGTTCCAGCTCGGCTCGCTTTTATCTATTCCGCTGTTGATGGCTTACAACGGTAAACGGGGCTACAACAGCCGCTTTATGAAGTGGTTCTTCTATGCGTTCTACCCCGTACATATGCTGCTCCTCGTTTTAATCAAAGCTTTTTTATAAAGTATAAAAATAAAAAACCGACACAAGGAAACTTGTGTCGGTTTTCTTTTGCTTTATTGTTGCCGAAGAATTTCGGCTTTTGGGGTTAGATAGAATTTAAAAGCGGACCGATGTTTTTAATAACATCCAAAAGGCAGCTTAAAATCTTGCCGAGACCCTTGGGCATGGATTCGTCATTTAAAATCATCAAAAGACCGTCTGCCATCTTCGGGGAGAACACGCCCATGCTCATGGCAATAAAGTCACGAATCGGGGTTTGAAGTGCAACGGCAGTTGCCATTTGGCTCTCATTCTCGTTGAACATGGTCTTGATTGCCGTACGAACGAAGCCGACAATTCTGCCACCCCATACGCCGCTTTCTGCATCCTCTAAGGTGTTGTTGAGGGTCAACTTTTCGCCTGCCGGACGCTCTGAGGGCGGAAGAGGTTTGCCATAAACGGCAGTGAATTCTTCTGCGGTAATGGCGTTGACATCAGCGGTGTAATAATCGGGGGCTGATTCTCTGTAATCCGGGATTTCACATTCTACGGTGGATTCTACGTTGACAGTAGCCTCTAAGCGAATATCACGGGAGGAAGCGCCAACCAAAATATCGAACTTGCCGCTTTCAACGTGCCAGTCGTGCAGAAGTATATTGTAATAAGCAAAGGCACGCTTGGTAAGCTCAATAGAAACTTCCTTTTCTTCGCCTGCCTTTAAGAAGACCTTCTTATAGCCGCGAAGCTCTTTTTCGGGACGGTAAATGGTGCTTTCCTGGTCACGAACATAAACCTGCGCAACCTCTGCGCCGTCTACCTTGCCGACGTTCTTTACCTTGAAGGTGAGGGTCAAGGTGTCGGTATCTTTCATCTTTTTCTTGGAAAGCTTTAAGCCGCTGTATTTAAATTCCGTGTAGGAAAGGCCGAAGCCGAAGGGGAAGAGTACGTCTTTCTTGGCGGTATCGTAATAACGATAGCCGACATAAACGCTTTCTCTGTATTCCACGGAAACCGGTGTGCCGGGGAAGTTTTTGTAGCTCGGGTTATCCTCGAGAGAAAGGGGATAGGTTTCGGAAAGCTTACCGGAGGGGTTGGCTTTGCCGAAGAGCAGATTTGCGGTTGCACTGCCGCTTGCCTGACCGGAGAGGAAGGAGTGAAGCACAGCCTTGGTCTTGGAAAGCCACGGCATCTCGATTGCCGAACCGCCGGAGAGTACCACAACAACGTTGGGGTTCACTCTTGCCACAGCGTTCAAAAGTTCAATGTGCGACTGCGGAATGTGTAAATGGCTTCTGTCATAGCCTTCGGATTCGAAATCTTCGGTAAGACCTAAGAAAAGAAGGGCAACGTCGCAGGATTTTGCAAGCTCGGTGGCTTCTCTGAGGAGGGTAAAATCGGTTTTGTCGGTTTTCTTATTATAACCTGCCGCATACTGTACCTTAGCGCCCATGTCGAGCATGGAGTCAAAGGCGTTATCTAACTTAATCGGGTTGAGAAGTGAACTGCCTGCACCTTGATAGCGCGGGGATTTTGCCATTTCACCGATTACGGCAATGGACTGCTCTTTTTGAAGCGGTAAAATGTGGTCTTCATTGCGAAGAAGAACCATAGACTGTTCCGCAATTTCACGGGCAATTTCGTGGTGTGCGTCACTGTCATAGGTGTAGTTACTGCCACGAACCTCGCAGGCTTTCAATGCCATGTCAATCATGCGGTCGCAAAGCTCATCCAAATATTCTTCGGAAACAATGCCGCTTCTGACAGCCGCAACAATTTGACGGTTGCCGATGCCGTTGGAGGAGGGCATTTCCAGTTCCTGACCGGCTAAAAGACCGGCGACACGGTCATTTTCTGCACCCCAGTCGGTCACGATGATGCCCTTATAGCCCCATTCGTTACGGAGCACATCGGTTAAGAGCCATTTGTTTTCTGCACAGTAGGTGGCGTTGAGACGGTTATAAGCCGCCATAATGGTCCAAGGCTGAGATTTTTTAACGGCCATTTCAAAGGCGGTTAAATAAATTTCACGAAGCGCTCTTTCATCGACAACGGAATCCACGGTCATGCGGCGGGTTTCTTGGCTGTTTGCCGCAAAATGCTTCATGCTCGTGCCGATGCCTTTGGACTGCACACCGTCAATAAAGGCGGAAGCGCAAGTGCCGGAAAGATAGGGGTCTTCGGAGAAATATTCAAAGTTTCTGCCGCAAAGGGGAGAACGCTTAATATTAGTACCCGGGCCTAAGAGCACGGAAATCTGTTCTTTTAAGCATTCTTCACCGAGGGTTTCGCCCATTTTATAAAGTAAATCGGGGTCCCAGGAGCAAGAGGTGGTTGCCGCGGTCGGGAAGCAAATCGCGGGTACGCCCATTAAGGATTTCTTTTGCTCCTTGGTCTTTTCCTTAATGCGCTTACGAATCCCGTGAGGGCCGTCAGTCATCATAATAGACGGAATACCGACACTTTCAACGGCTGCTGTATTCCAGTAGTCTCTGCCGGAGCAAAGACTTGCTTTTTCTTCTAAAGACATTTTTGCGAGAATCTCGGGATGCTTCATGTTCTGCCTCCTAATTTTAAAAAATCCTATAGAATAGGCTATATTACCCTATATGATAAATCATTTTTGGGGGTTTTGCAAGTCCTCCGAAAGAAATGAACGTTTTAGGCTTCTTCGTCGTTTTCGCCTTCAATACCGAGCAAAGAAACAGACTCGGATTCTTCCAAATCTTCCACATTTTTAAGCTTTTTACGAATGATAGAATTACGCTTTTGTGCATCGTCGAGTGCTTTTCCTGCATCGTCGATTTTCTTCTTTGCCTTTTCGAGTACAACGCCGAATTTCTCATACTGCGCCTTGGTTGCGCCGAGTAAAAGCCTTACTTCGTTTGCCTTTTCGTTGATAGCCACGGTCTTAAAGCCCATGGAAAGAGAATTTAAGAGAGCGGTGATGGTGGAAGGGCCGGCAATCATGACGTTGCAATCGTTTTGAATCTTTTCTAAGATGCCTGACTGCGAAGAAACGATTTCAGCATAAAGACCTTCGGTCGCGAGATACATAATCGCAAACGGTGTGGTCTTGGGTACGCAAATGTATTTTTTAATGAGCTTCGCTTCATCATAAACACGGGATTCCAGTGCTTTTCTCGCCGCCTTGACGGCTTCGGGGTCGGCGTGATCTGCGGCGGTGCAAAGACGAACATAGTCTTCCATCGGGAATTTGGAGTCCACGGGTAAATAGGTGATTTTGGATTTGTCATCGCTTGCGGGAATACGAATGGCAAATTCCACGCGCTCGGTATCTTTCTCACCCGTAGCCACGTTTTTGTCATACATATTCGGAATGGTCTGATCTAAAATGCCTTCAAGCTGAATTTCCGCCCAAGTGCCGCGCGCCTTGACATTGGTTAAAACACGGTTGAGTGCGCCGACGTTATCGGTGACGCCGACGGAAAGTTCCTTCATTTCACCGAGGGATTTGTATACGTTTTCCAGCTGCTCGGAAACGGTCTTAAAAGAGGAATTGAGGCGGGTGGTCAGGGTGGAGGTGAGCTTTTCATCTACCGTGACGCGCATTTCCTCGAGCTTCTTTTCGTTGCTGTCCTGCATTTTGGAAATCGCACTCTCCACGATTTTCGATTGCTTTTCATTCTGCTGTGCCGTGCTTTCACGAATCTCGGAAAGAGCCTTATGTACGCTTTCACTGAGAGAGATTTTCTGCTCTAGGTTGGATTTGGTAATTGCTTCGAGACGCTCATTCATTTTGTTGAGATGTTGGGCAATTTCCATACGGTTGCGCGCAAATTCATCGGCAGTTTTTCTTTCACTTTCCGAAACCTTAGAGGAAAGCTTCTGCGCTTCGATTTTTAAAGCTTCGGTATCCTGTTTTACGTTTTCAATGTCCTTTTGTACTTCGCTTTTGCCGTTTTTCTTTTTGAGAGAGACTGCTAAATTCACAATCATAACGATGAGAATTAAAAGACAAAGCAAAAGAAGAATCATTTCTGTGGGAGTCATAAAAGCACCTCGTTTTTTAAGTTTCTTTGCCAAATTTTTGGCAATTTTCTGTATCTATTATAATAGAAAAGCCGAAAGGTGTCAACGAAGCGCCGTGCCGAAGCCCCGAAAAGGGGACAGGGAAAATCAAAAAAATAAGGGACGGATGCACTCCGCCCCTTGCGTGAAATTTAAAAATAGTTACGACTTTTTCTTTTTGGCTTTTCCCTGTGCAATGCAGGGAAATTCGTTGTCTGTGTCGGCAGTTCTTTGCACCTCGTATGTGCCGAAGGTGCAGTTTAAGCCGAAGGCGGTGGCTGTGTCTAAATTCTCCGCGGCGGCTGTGGATTTAGAAAGATTTACATCTTTTTTTGCTTTTTTGTTTTTCATAAAATCACCTCAAAGAAAGTTTTTCCAAAAAGACAAAGGCTATGCAAAAGCTATTGAAGCCAGCTATAAAATTTGCTATAATGTGGGGGATTTTGAAAGGAAAGGCGTGTACCGAATGGCGAATCAAAACCCCTTGGTAAATTTACCAACCCTGCTTTTGCCGTGGTATGAACAGAATAAACGTGACCTGCCTTGGCGCAGAGACCGAGAGCCTTATCACGTTTGGATTTCGGAAATCATGCTACAGCAAACCCGTGTCGAAGCAGTAAAAGGCTATTATGCACGCTTTTTAACGGCGCTCCCGACGATAGAAGCCCTTGCAAACGTCCCCGAAGAAGAGCTTTTAAAGCTTTGGGAGGGACTCGGTTATTATAATCGCGCGCGAAACTTAAAAGCGGCGGCACAGCAGATTATGGAAGAACACGGCGGCAAATTCCCCGAAGATTACGAGAGCATCCGTGCCTTAAAGGGCATCGGCGATTATACCGCAGGCGCGATTTCCTCCATTTGCTTCGAGATGCCGCGTGCGGCGGTGGACGGCAACGTTTTGCGTATTGCGGCAAGACTTTTGGCAGACGAAACACCCATTGATTTGCAAAAGACCAAAACCGACTTGGCAAAGCTTTTGGAAGAGGTTTATCCGAAGGGGCAGTGTGGTGCGTTTACGCAAAGCCTTATGGAACTCGGCGCAACGGTTTGCACCCCACGTGCGTGGCGGTGCGAAGCCTGCCCGGCAAAAGAAATTTGTAAAGCTTATGCACAGGATACCGTGCAGAATTTCCCCGTGAAGCTGCCGAAAAAAGAAAAAAGAGTAGAAGAAAAAACCGTCTTTTTATTTTCCCATGACGGCAAGCTCGCCATTGAAAAACGAAAGGCAAAGGGACTTCTTGCAGGGCTTTGGCAGTTCCCCAATAGTGAACAGGCACTTTCCCCCGAAGCGGCTCTGCAAGCGGCAGATGAAATGGGCGTGCATCCTGTGAACTTAATACAGGAAGTGCACAAAACGCATATTTTCACGCACATCCGCTGGGAAATGACCGGCTATAAAATCGAATGTGCCGAAGAAAACGAAAAATTTATTTGGGCGAGCGAAGCGGATTTTAAAGAAACCTATGCGCTCCCAACCGCCTTTAGAATGTTTTTAGAAGACTAAAACAGCGCAAAAAGCAGGCAGAAATTCGCCTGCTTTTTTCTTTTTACTATAAATAGAAAGGAGAAAAGCAGAACAAAACGCAGGATAACATTACCAAATTATTATTTTTTTGTGAACTTACTAAAAAAGACTTGATTTTTTCTAAAAAATGGTTAAAATAGATATTAGCACTCGGGGATAAAGAGTGCTAACCACACATTGTTTTATCATTTAGGAGGCATATATTATGACAATCAAACCCCTTGCAGACAGAGTTGTTTTAAAAGCTGTCGAGGCAGAAGAAACCACAAAGAGCGGCATTATTTTAGCGGCATCCGCACAGGAAAAGCCTCAGGTTGCTGAAGTTGTAGCAGTCGGCCCCGGCGGAATGGTAGACGGCGTAGAAGTTTCTATGTATGTAAAGGTTGGCGACAAGGTCATCACCAGCAAGTATTCCGGCACTGAAGTGAAGATGGATGACAAAGAATACACCATCGTTCGTCAGGCAGATATTTTGGCAGTTGTTGAATAAACATAATCCCGTTTGAAACGATAGATTTTAGAAAGAGGTAATCATCATGGCAAAACAGATTATTTACGGTGAGGAAGCAAGAAAAATGCTTCAGGCAGGTATCGACAAGCTTTCCGATACCGTTAAAATTACAATCGGCCCCAAAGGCAGAAACGTTGTATTAGACAGAAAATACGGCGCACCGTTAATCACCAACGACGGTGTAACTATTGCTAAGGAAGTTGAGCTTGAGGATGCATTCGAGAACATGGGCGCACAGCTCGTAAAAGAAGTTGCAACCAAGACCAACGACGTAGCAGGTGACGGTACCACAACCGCAACTCTTCTTGCACAGGCACTCGTTCGTGAAGGCATGAAGAACGTTGCAGCAGGTGCAAACCCGATGGTTGTTAGAAAGGGTATGCAGAAGGCAGTTGACGCAGTTGTAGAAACTGTTAAGAAGAATGCACACGCTGTAAAGACCACCGATGATATTGCTAGAATCGCAACCATTTCCGCAGCAGACGAATTCGTCGGCAAGCTCATTGCAGAAGCTATGGAAAAGGTAACCGCAGACGGCGTTATCACCATTGAAGAATCCAAGACTTCTGAAACCTACAGCGACGTTGTAGAAGGTATGCAGTTTGACCGCGGTTACATTTCTCCTTACATGGTAACCGATACCGACAAGATGGAAGCTGTAATTGATGATGCGCTTGTACTCATCACCGACAAGAAGATTTCTTCCATCCAGGAGATTTTACCGCTCCTTGAAAAAGTTGTAAACGCAGGCAAGAAGCTCGTTATCGTTGCTGAAGATGTAGAGGGCGAAGCTCTTTCCACCATCCTTGTAAATAAGCTTCGTGGCACATTTACTTGCGTATGCGTTAAGGCTCCGGGCTTTGGCGACAGAAGAAAAGAAATGCTCCAGGATATCGCAACTCTTACCGGCGGTCAGGTCATTACCGCAGACCTCGGCTTAGAGCTTAAAGATGCAGACATTATGCAGCTCGGTAGAGCAAAGCAAGTTGTTGTAACCAAGGAAACCACCACCATCGTTGATGGCGCAGGCGACAAGGATGCAATCAAAGACAGAGTTCAGCAGATTAGAAACCAGATTGAAGCTACCACTTCCGACTTTGACCGTGAAAAGCTTCAGGAAAGACTTGCAAAGCTTGCAGGCGGCGTAGCAGTAATCCGTGTAGGTGCTGCAACCGAAACCGAAATGAAAGAAAAGAAGATGCGTATCGAAGACGCTCTTGCAGCAACTAAGGCAGCTGTGGAAGAAGGCTCCGTTGCAGGCGGCGGCGTTGCACTTCTCAATGCTATCCCCGCTCTTAGAGAGCTTGTTGAAGCAGAAGCAGATGCAGACGTTAAGACCGGTATGCGTATCGTTCTCAAGGCTATTGAAGAGCCGGCAAGACAGATTGCAAAGAACGCAGGCCTCGAGGGTTCTGTTATCGTAAACGAAATCCTTTCCAGCGATAAGGCAGGCTACGGCTTCGACTTCTACAACGAAGAATATGTAGATATGTTTGAAGCAGGTATCTTAGACCCCGCTAAGGTAACCCGTTCTGCACTCCAGAACGCCGCATCTGTTGCAGCTATGGTTTTGACCACCGAATCTCTCGTAGCAGATATTCCGGACCCGCAGGGTGATGCCGCAGCAGCTGCTGCAATGGCAGCACAGACCGGTGCAATGTATTAAAAATTAGCCGCTTGAAACGGTAAATAAGAAAAGCTGTCTTGCAGAAATGCAAGGCAGCTTTTTTGTGTTTAAAAATAAGTTTAGTTTCTTGTCTATAATTTGAAACTCTTTGGAAGCAAATCTCCTAAGGTGTAGGTTTCAAAGGTGCTTTTGTCGTTGCCCAAATAGATTTTAAAGCTAGGCTCGCAAAATTCCGCCATAACTTGACGGCAGACGCCGCAGGGAAAACAGCTTTCCTTAAACTCGTTTTCTTCTTTGCCGACAATGGCAATCGCCTCGAATTCCGTAACGCCCTCGCTGATGGCTTTGGCAAAGGCCACACGCTCCGCACAAAGAGAAGGGGAGTATGCGCCGTTTTCAATGTTACAGCCTGTGAAAACCTGCCCGTCCTTGGTTAAAAGTGCCGCACCAACATGAAAATTCGAATAGGGTGCATAAGATTTTTTCACGGCTTCTAAGGCAAATTCGATTAAAAATAAAGGCTTCATCGGGAAAACTCCTTTCTCTTTCGGGGAATATGGTTCTTTTCTTCTCCATTTCGTAATAGGTATATAAAAAAACGAATGTGGAGGGATTTTTTTGGATTTGATTCGATACGGTAGCCGCGGAACGAACGTGCAATATGTGCAGTTGGCACTTTATCGCTACGGCAATAGTAATTTGGCGATTGACGGGATTTTCGGCGCGCAAACACAGGAGGCTGTGCGCACGTTCCAAAGTCAAAACGGACTTTCACCCGACGGTGTGGTTGGACCCAAAACCATGGAAAAGCTTATGCCGCTCCTTCGAGGCTATGCCGTCCATACGGTGAGAAGCGGCGACACGTTTTACACGCTTTCTCAAGATTATCAAACGGATTTGGGCGGTATCTTGCGTGCGAATCCAACCAAAGACCCCGACCATTTGCAAATTGGCGACAAGGTGTTCATTCCTTATGCTTTCCCGTTAGTGCCGCACAATGTAAATTATTCCTATTTTCTGACAGCGTGCATTATCGAGGGCCTCAGCGTACGCTATCCGTTCTTAAAAACGGGCAGTATCGGTAAGAGCGTCATGGGTAGACCACTTGCCTATCTTTGCATCGGTAAGGGTGAAAAAGAGATTTTCTATAATGCATCACACCATGCCAATGAGTGGCTGACAACGCCCGTTCTCTTGACCTTTGCAGAGGAATACTTAGAAGCCTACGCTCTGAACGAAGAATTTGGCGGTAAAAGCGCCAAATCGCTCTTTTCAGAGTATAGCCTATATCTCGTGCCACTTGTGAATCCCGACGGCGTAGACCTTGTTACAGGCATTTTAAACGCAGGTGGCTATTATAACTATGCAAAGCACATCTCCGAACAGTACAGCAATATTCCCTTCCCCTCGGGCTGGAAAGCGAATATCGAGGGCGTGGACCTCAATTTGCAATATCCTGCCGGCTGGGAGGAAGCCAAACGTATTAAAGAGGAACAGGGCTTTTATAAACCTGCACCGCGCGATTTTGTCGGCAAAGCACCGCTCACAACGCCCGAAAGTATCGCCATGTATAAATTCACGCAGGCGAAGAATTTCCGCTTGACGCTTTCTTACCACAGCCAAGGAGAGCTGATTTACTGGAAATATGCCGACTACGAGCCGGAACGCTCGAAAGAAATTGCCGATTATTTCGGCGAGGTCAGCGGCTACACGGTTGCCTTAACGCCCTATAATTCGAGCTTTGCCGGCTATAAGGATTGGTTTATTCAGAGCTATAATCGCCCCGGCTATACCATTGAAATCGGTACGGGTCAAAGCCCCTTGCCGCTTGCCCAGTTCCCCGAAATTTATAAAAAGAATTTCGGCATCCTTTTAGGTGGCATGACGCAGATGTAAGCTTCACGGCGTAACCGTTTGCTGGCAGAAGACAAAACAGCTTATAAAAAAGCCGCAAAAGGGCGTTCCTTTTGCGGCTTCAATTTGTTTACAGAAGGCTTGCAGCGTCTTTGTCCATGAAAATAACTGCATTGGGGTGGAAGTGCAGGATGGAAGCGGGGCACTGCGGTGTAACGTCGCCGTTAATCATAGCTGCCATAGCTTCTGCCTTTTCTTTACCAGTTGCAATCAAAACAACCTGTTTTGCTGTCATAATGGAACCAACGCCCATGGTCAGTGCATAATGCGGCATGGGGTTTTCATCGAAGTATTTGGAGTTAGCTTCGATGGTGCTGTCGGTTAACTGTACCTTGAAAGAGGTCTTTGTGAAAGCCTCAGAAGGCTCGTTGAAGCCGATATGACCGTTTCTGCCGATGCCGAGAAGCTGAATGTCGATGCCGGCATTGCGAAGCTCTTCGTCATAGCGAAGGCATTCTGCGTCAACATCTTCTGCGTTGCCGTTTAAGAAGTGTACGTTTTCTTCTTTAATATCGGTGTGGTTGAAGAGCTGCTCGTGCATGAAGGTGTAGTAGCTGTTTTTGTCCTCTTTCGGGAGGTCAACGTATTCGTCTAAGTTGTAAGTACGAACATTCTTGAAGCTAACTTCGCCCTTTTCATAAGCTTTATACATATATTCATAGGTGGGAATCGGGGTAGCGCCGGTTGCAAGACCTAAAACAATTTCGGGGTTCTCTTTTACAGCATCTACAAAAAGCTGACCTGCAGCCTTGCCGATTTCCTGTGCGTTGTCTAAAATAATGACTTTCATTGAATTCACCTATTCCTTTTTGCATTTTTGAAATTTAATATATTTCTAGTATAACACAAAATGATAAGAATGCAATAAATTTTAGTTTGCGAATCGGATAATTTATAGTTTACATTGTTTAAAAAAATGTGCTATACTGGAAGGAAGTAAAAGTAAAGGTGGCTTTACATTATGCTAAAATGCGGAATCGATACAGTGGAGATTGAGCGCATCGAGAAATCTCTGAAAAGCCCTTCCTTTTTGACGACGGTTTACGGTGAACGTGAACGCGCCGAATGGGAAAAACGAGGCAAAAGAGCCGAAAGTGCCGCGGCAGCGTTTGCGGCAAAGGAAGCTTTTTCAAAAGCCCTCGGCACAGGAATTCGCGGCTTTCAGCTTTCCGAAGTCGAAGTGCTGCACGATGCACTCGGCGCACCGTATTTTCATCTTTCTGGTAAAGCGCGGGAGCTTTCTAAAAAAGCAAAGCTCAAATTCGCGCTGAGCATTACACATACCAAAACCTTAGCAACTGCCATGGTTGTAGCTTATGAGGAAGGAGCTTTCTAAATGGAATATGTTTTGAACGGGGCAGATATTAAAGCCCTGGAAGCGAGCGCCGATGCAAACGGCGTTTCTTATCTTCGCTTAATGGAAAATGCAGGCGCGGCTTGCGCGAAGGCGATTCGTAAACGGTTCGATGCCGCGCAGAACAAGCGTGTCAGCGTATTTTGCGGTAAGGGCAAAAACGGCGGCGATGGTTTTGTTATCGCGAGAAAGCTTTACGAAAACGGCTACGATGTGCGTGTGTTCTTGCTCCTCGGTGACCCGACAGCGGAAAATGCTATCGAAATGCGCGCCAGAGCTGCACATATGGAAATTCCGATTAGTGAATACGATGTACATTCGCCTTTACAAAAACGCTTCATTTTAACTTCGGACATTTTGGTCGATGCCTTGTTCGGAACGGGCTTTTCCGGCGACGAATGCGAGGCACTTTCTGACCTTCGTGCGGTGCTCGAAGAGGCCGAGGGAACGGTGTTTTCCGTCGATGTACCGAGCGGACTTTTGACCGACAGCGGTGCTGTTGCGGCAGAGCCGGTAAAGGCAGATGTCACCCTTACCGTAATGGCGTTAAAGCCGTCTTTGACCCTGTATCCTGCCAAACGCTATGCCGGTGAAATCGAGGTGGTGCGTATCGGTGTTCCCGAAGAATTATATGCACCCTACGACACAGTATGCACGTTAGAGGATGAAGATATTTGCGCCATGTTCCCCAAAGCCGAAGAGGATGCCAATAAAGGTGACTTCGGTAAGCTTTTAATCTTGGCAGGCAGTTACGCGATGCCCGGCGCGGCAGTGCTTTCTTCCGCGGCGGCGGTCGAGTGCGGCGCGGGTCTTGTACGTTTGGCATTCCCCGATAAGGCTTATGCGGCTGTAACGGCAAGAACCCCCGAAAAGGTGCTTTTGCCGCTCGAATCCAACCGCGAGGGCAGAATCTCCTTCCAAAATGAAAAACATATTCTTGAAGCATTAAAATCTGCCGATGCTTGCCTTTTGGGCTGTGGCATGGGTGTGGATTATGATACAAAGGCCGTGGTAGAATCCGTGCTCCGCCATGCAGAAATTCCCGTTATTTTAGATGCGGACGGCATAAACGCGGTGGCTTCTGACATAGATATAATTAAAGAAGCAAAAGCTCCGGTTATTTTAACCCCGCATCCGGGCGAAGCGGCACGTCTTTTGGGCTGTACGCCGCAGGAGGTGCAGGCGAACCGCTTAGAGGCCTGCCGTGCGATTCACGAGAAAACAGGTGCTGTGGTTGTTTTAAAGGGTGCAGGTACGCTCTTAACGGCAGACGGTGTACATTTCCTGCTCAACTTAACAGGGGATGAGGGCTTAGCTACAGCGGGCAGCGGCGACGTGCTTGCCGGTGTTTTGGCGGCGTTCCTTGTACGAGGCTTAACTCCGATAGAAGCGAGCGCAGTGGCAACCTATCTCCACGGCAAAGCCGGTGAAGCGGTTTCCAAAGCTTTCTCGAAGAGCGGGAATACCCCGTCCAAAGTGTTAGATATTCTCCCGAAGCTTCTTGCCTCTTTTGAATAAAAGACGGAGAGGAACTTAGGCACATGCAAGCTATCAAACGCACCCTTTGCTTTTGCATGGCAGTTTTCTTACTGCTTTGCGGCTGTGAACGAAATAAGGAAGAAAAATCGAAGCCGCCTTTGCAGTTCTCGGCGCAAATCGAAGTGACCCACGGCAAATTGCAATATACGGCGGATTGTACCTTGCATCACGCGCAAAGCTGTGATTTGATGTTCAGCGCACCCAAAGCGCTTTGCGGCTTAGAGATTTTGCAAACGCCGATGGAATGTACCGTAAAGCTTCTCGGCTTGGAAGTGAAAGCGCCGATTACTTATCTGCCGCAAACTGCCTTTGCAAAACTGCTGTTTACGGCGTGTGCCTCGCTTTCTGACCCTGAAAATTATATCACGCAAAGAAGCGAAAATAAGCTTTATTATATCGGCAAAACGCCAAACGGCGAAGCGTTTACCTTCGTTGCCGATGCCGAAACCGAGAATTTAGAAGCCTTGGAAATGAAAGAGGAAGGCTTAACGATTCACTTTTCGGCGTTTCAAAGATTGTAAAATAAAACCCCTTGTGCAAATTTTACTGTGCACAAGGGGTTTATTATTTTTGGAGCTTTTCAAAATAGGAAAAAGGCTTCCTGTTATAATAAAAAAAGAGGCGTATAGCTTTGATACACCTCTTTTATACTTTTTAGTTTAACTGCCGAAGCTTAGTTTATCGCAATTTTGATTACGATTTTACGAACCTTTTCCGACACCTTGCCACAGCAACCGGGCTTGTGTGCTTCGTGGGGATAGAAAACAGCGAACTGGTTCGGCTGTAAAAGGAAACCGCAAATACCGCTTTTGCCTCTGAGCATTTCTACATCGTTTTCTGCATCATAGGGAGAAGAAACTTCCAAGGCTTCCGGACGCTCTAAGTAAATAAGCTCTCTGCCCGAAATAAGGAACTGGAAGTCAATGTAGCGGCGATGGGTTTCGAAATCCTTATCTGCCGCCGGAACGGTGTCATATTCAATTACGTTTGCAAAAACGTTGTCGCCGTCCAATTCGTAGTGGCCTAAGGGCAAGGGCTTCTTTAAATAGTTTACAATGAAGTCATAAGCCATAATAGAGCTCTCGTTCTTCTGTGCGTAACGAAAAAAGTTGTCAATATTGTCAAAAAGCATGGGTTTAGTCCTCCTGTGCGTTATTGGTAACCATGTGAACATTTAAGTGATTATAAGTCATTTCAATATTGCGTTTATCAAAATCGGTTTTGATTTGTTCTAAAAGCGCAAATCGAGCCGGCCAATAATCTTCGGTTTTCACCCAAGCGCGCACGATATAACGGATGCTGCTGTCATCATAGGAGAGTACAGCGGCAAAGGGCTTGTCGGGTGTGTCTAAAAATTTATCCACTGCCGCCACAGAAGCGAGCAGAGATTCACGAACCAGTGCAATCGGGGCATCATAGGAAGCAGAAATTTCCAAATCGACGCGGCGGTTTTCCTGCGTGGTAAAATTCGTAACCTTTGTAGCAACAATTTTGCTGTTGGGTACATAAATGAGCTTGTTGTCTACGGTGGCAATACGGGTATGGATTAGACCAATGACCTTAACCGTGCCGCTGATGTCGTCAATCTGCACGTAATCCCCAAGCTTAAAGGGCTTTGTAACGAGGAGCACAACGCCGCCGGCGAGGTTTGAAAGGGAATCCTGCACAGCGAGGGAAGCGGTTAAACCGACAACAGAGAACGCGGCAAGAAGAGATGTAACCGAAACGCCGAGCGTGTCAATGACAATCATCGCCATGAGGAAATAGAGCAGAACTTTTACCGCGGCGCGAACGAAGCGCGTAAGGTTTGCATCCATGTGCATTTTGTCAAAGAGCCTGTCTGCAAAGCGCATCACGAGCTTGATGAGCAAATAGCAGACTACAAAGGCAATCACGGCGGCTAAAATCTTGCCTACGGTGAAATTACCTACGGCGTAGTTTAGGATTTCATGAATCTTTTCCATAATATGTATTTTCCTTTTCTAAACGGGGAGAATGCTTATCTTGCACAAAAAATAGTTGTTGCTAAGGTGAATTGCGCGAGATAATAAAGGGTGTGATTTAAAATAATATTGAACTTTGTGTTCTTGTCTTTTGCAAAATACATACCCGACAAAACGAGGTCGGAAAGCAAAAAGAGAAGTGCACCGACGAACATAACCACCCACATACGGTGGAAGTGGGTAACGACCATAAACATGAACGCAGTTGTCATGGTTAAGGATAAAACGAAGGTGTAAAGGAACACAATCAATTTAAATTTACCGTACTGCATTTTCATGGGCTTTTCAATGAGAAGCGCAATGCAGGCGATAAGAAGTGCCAACGCAATGGAAATCAGAATGGTTTTCAGGTTAAACGGCCCTGCGGAATACTGCGCGCAGATGAAGCAAATGTGCCCAACCAGGAAAAACAGGAAGCCGGCATAAAGATAGGAATCTTTATCGCCCACATAAATCCATTTGAGGTCGAGCCAAACATCGCCCAAAAGACCACATACCAGACCGAAGAGCATGAACGAGCCGAAGTCTAAAAAGCTTCGATTGCGGTTTGTTGCGGCAACCGCTACGGCAATAAAGCAGAGGCTGGCAACTGCTTTTGCGTAGAGACCTTGAATACCGCCTTTTGTGACACGCTGCCATAAGAAACTAACTGTAGCAAGAACACCGATTGCTAAGAGAACCCAAAAATACATAGGGAATCACTCCTGTTTCTTTATTTATGGGCATATTATACAATAATTTTAAAAATTATTCAATAGTATTTTGCAAATCTACAAATGGTCAGCGGACTGTTCATAAGTTATGAAAAAATCACGCAAGGACTACCGCGAGGGCGGATTTTGCGTGATTTTTATGTTCTACGGGCTTATTTTTTATCCAAAAGCGCAGAGAGCTCTTCCATGAAGGCGTTAATGTCACGGAAACGACGATATACAGAGGCGAAACGCACATAGGCAACCTCATCAATATCTTTTAATTTTTCCATGGCAAGCTCGCCGACCTGCAAAGAGGTTACTTCGCGGTCGAGAGAGTTTTGCAGGGTGCTTTCAATGCTGTTTACGGCTTTTTCAAGCTCATCCATAGTAACCGGACGCTTTTCGCAAGCGCGCATCATACCGTTTAAAAGTTTATTTCGGTCGAAAACCTCTCGGGATTTATCTTTCTTAATGACCAAAATCGGAAGACTTTCAATCACCTCATAGGTGGTGAAGCGCTTGCCGCACTGTAAACATTCCCGGCGACGGCGAATTCGGGAGCCTTCGTCTGTGGGTCGTGAGTCAATCACTTTGCTTTCTTCATAACCGCAAAAGGGGCATTTCATAGTATCACATCCGATCTAGAATTAAACAGACACTTTATAGGGTATAGTATACCATTTGAATCCTACAATGTAAAGAATTAGAGGCATTTTTTTAAGCCCTCGTAAGCGATTTTTATATCTTCGGGGCAGGTGTAGCAGTAATCGTAAAGCTCGAGCATGTAATCGCCCTTGTAGCCCTTTTTCTGCATGGTTTTAAAGAAGGCTTTAAAGTCGAATAAACTGCCCTCACAAAACGGCAGGGCACAGGGGGCATCTGCCGTGCAATCGCTGATGTGAATGTGTGCTATCGAGTCGGAAAATTCTTCGACGAATACGGCGGGGTCAATCTTTACCTTTCTTGCCTGTTTTAAATCAAAGACCATGTGGAAGCGGTCGCCGAGAAAATCCCGCATACGTTTTAAATAATCGGGGCTTTGAGAGCGATAGAGTGCTACATTCTCTTGGCAGAGGAGGATGCCCTCTTTTTGCGCTATATCAGACAGAATACCGAAACGCTCGAAAACCTCCTCGTCGGGAATGCTGCCGGGGATTTTAGCCCCGTGCATCACTAAAACATCCGCCCCGAGTGTGTGCATGCCGTCGAAATAACGCTTAAAATCCTCTTGAGATTCTAAAAAGCGGCGGTTGTAGGAACTGAAAAAATAATAGGATTCCGTGAAAGAGGCATAGGTGTGAAAGCTCTTTACGCGAAAACCGTAGGAATCTTTAATCTCTTTAAATTTCTCTATATAAGCCGAATCCAACTCGTAAGGGGAATTTACAAAAAGCTCTGTGCAGTCTGCGCCGAGCTCGCCGACGAGCTGTAGGGATTCTTCTGTGGTGTGCGGATAAAAACATCCGGATGAAATGCCGATTGCCATGCGTGGACCTCCTGGGACATGATGCTTCCAAAATTTGTGCGTTGCGGCACCGATTTGTGTATAGTAATATTGTAAAGGGAGGGATGCCAAAATGCAAGCCTTATTTAGAGAACTGAAAGCCGTTTTTCAAAGCTTTCACAAATGGACAAAGCGTCTTTTACACATCGGATTGCCCATAGCGCTCTTTTGCCTATTTGCGGCAGGCTATTTCTATTATATAGCGGATTTTTCCGAAGAATATTACAAAATGCTCCGCTTAGCAGAAGATTTCTTTATCTGCGGCAGAGACTTTCTCAGTATTACACTGATTTTTGCGCTAAGCTTTGAAGCACTGCAAAAGAAAATCGCTTTGGAAGAACGAAAAAATAAAGATTCTTAAAAGAAAAACCGCCGACAAAAGCTGCCGGCGGCGCAAAAGCCTTTTGCAAACGCAAGAAAATATTTCGTTAAAGTTTTAAAGGCTTTCGCTGAAAATAGCATGCGCAGATTGCCTTTAAAAATGCAAAAAAATAAAAAAATAAAAAATTTAGCAAAAAGACTTGATTTTTTCTGCAGCATGTGATAAAATACCAAAGCATTGAAAAATGATTGAACTTCGAACGGAGGTAAGTTACATGACCGTACTTGAATACATTCTCGGCTCCTTGCTGCTTCTTGTAGCTATTGTGCTCATCGTTTTAGTTATGGCACAGAAAAGCAGAGAAAACGGCTTGTCCGGTGCAATCGCAGGCGGCGGTGCTTCTGATACCTTCTTCGGTAAACATAAAGGCAGAACGGTTGAAGCAAAAATGGCAACAGCTACCAAGTGGCTCGGCGTCATCTTCTTTGTTCTCGCTTTTGCAGCAACACTTCTTATGTTGTTCTTCTAAAGCATATAAAGCGATTCTGAAGAGTCGCTGTTATATGAGCCATTAGCTCAGTTGGCAGAGCACTTGACTTTTAATCAAGGTGTCCGGAGTTCGAATCTCCGATGGCTCACCACAAAAAGAACCGTACTTTTCGTGCGGTTCTTTTTTTATGCCCAAAAGGAATTTGATGCCGGAAAAGCTTCAGCACCACATCGTGTAGGGAAATTTTCTACCGTAAAAGGCGGATAGGATATGATTTTATAATCCTTCTTTAAAGGCTTGCTTGCAGAATATCCTACCCAACTTCTTGACTATGCATACAATAATAAGAGAACAAATTTTAAATGAAAAAGAAGAAAAGCATAAATGAAGCATAGAGCACTGATTGTCGCTCTGGCGCTTTTGTTCGCTGTTTCCATGACAGCTTGCGATGCCAAAAACGCCGCGATTGAAACAGAAGCTTCGTAGGAAACGACGGAAGCCACCGTTGCAGAGCCTGTAATGATTACAGTCGAAGACTTAAAGCCTCTTGTCGACAAAGGCACCCTTTCACGAGGGTGTCTTTTCTTTATAGAAAAAACAAGAAGCACTTTGCAAATCCAAAAGGCATACGGGGTTTTGCAAAATAGAACCGCTCTATTGGCATAAAAAAGAGATACGCTTTTTCGGCGTATCTCTTTTCTTATGTAAAATTTTATTTTTCCTGCTTTGCGTATTCGTCCATGTCCTGCATGGTAACGGTTTCCTTGACGTTGTCTGAAAGCATCTGGTATTTATCTTGATAGTAGTTAGAACCTGTGCAATCGAAACTGCCGTCGGTCTTGGCATCAATAATGGTACAGCCACGCTGTGTACCGATTTTAGAAATGCCGCTGTAGGCGAGGTAGTCAATGCTATAACCATAAGTTAAACGAATGCCTTTATAATCCAAAGAGTAGTTGTTTAAATGGTCATGGCCGCAGAAGATGCCCTTCTGACCGCCGAGGGTCTGCATCGTTTCAAAGAGATTGTCATCCTCTAACGGGATGCAAATCTGACTGCCGATTTCACCGACCGTACCGTAATGAAGCTGTACGTTTTCGGTATCTTTATAGTCGTTTCCAACATACTCATTCCAAGCGTTTTTGTATTCATGGAGCGGAATGTGGAAGAAGAGCATCGAGGTAACCTCGCCGAACTGCTCACTCTTTTCGGCTTTAGCTTCTGCGTCATCCTTATATAAGGTATCTAAGGTTGCGGCGTTTCTTTCGTTGAGCGATAATACCGTATTCTTATACCACTCGATTTGGTTGTCGTGCATGTGGTCATATTTCCAAAGAATACCAAGCTTGTCGTCCTCGGTGTAGGCGTGGGAATCCAACAGGAAAAGCGCCTGTGTTACAATGCCGTCTGTATTCTGCACTTCGATTACGCTGTTGCCGAAGCCGTCTACATCGGCACTGCCCTTTTGGAAGAGACAATGCTTTAAGGTGTCGCCGCCATAATAATCTGCCATATCCTCACGGGAATAATAGCTGTAGGCTTCGGTATCGTGGTTGCCGAATACGGGAATCCACGGCACGCCGAGTTTTTCCATGAGGGTGGAAAAAAGCTTTGCGGAATGCATGTTGTTCATCGTGCCCGAAATGAACGGCACGGGGAACGAAATATCACCTGTGATAATTACAAGGTCGGGCTTTTCCTCGGTGACCATGGAGGCAACAGCGTTAATCGCCATAGCGTCTTTCTTCGAGGAAAGACAACCGCCGCCGAGATGCACGTCGGTGAGCTGTAAGATTTTTAAATCACGGTCGGTTTTAAAGACCCAGTTGCCGTTTTCGCTTTTTTCGGGAAGCACAGCATCGGGATTTTCAATCGTTTGAAAGGATGCGGCAAGTTCGGTGTTTGCTTTGAGGCTGACCGCATTCAAAATGGAAAATACAGCGGCGCAGAGCAGGTTGAACACCACAATGACGCCGAGAATCCAAAGAATGACCTTTCCGACCTTCTTTAGGGTTGATTTGCTTTTGGTTTTAGACATGAATTTTCCTCCCATTCTATATGGATATTGATAAAGCTTTGCGCTCTAAGTTCCGCTTTGATTTGTGCGCCGAGAGCCACTTTGTCTGCGCCTTGCGGTGCTTTTAAAACTAAAACAGCGACTTTGGCTTCTGCGCCGTAGTCATGCACGTCGATTTCCTTTGCTGTAACGTCTGTGCCGAGTTTTTCCAGAACCGCCTGCACAGCGGCAGTGGTTTGGGCATCCTGTGTGCCGAGAAGCTTAGAAACCGAGGCGCAGATGAGCTTAATGCCGGAAACAATAATCAAAAGGCTGATGACCAGCCCCATAAAACCGTCTAAGGCGAGACCAATTTTGTTGGCGAGCGTAAAGGAAACGAGCGCTACCGCCGTAACGCTGGTATCCATGAACGAATCGAGCATAACGGTTTTGAGCACATCCGAGCGCGTCTTTTTATAGCGGTATAAAAAGAAAAAGCCCAGTCCCAATTTTACAAGACAGGTTGCCCCGATTAAATAGGCGTAACGCTCATAGAACCAAACCGGTGTGGGCATCGTGAGCCGCACAATGGAGTTATAAGCGAAAGAAGCACCCGTTAAGGTGATGAGAACCGACATCACAAATTCCAATATGTATTCGATTCTGCCGAAGCCAAAAGGATGTTTTTCGGTGGCGGCTTTCCTTAAAAAGAGCGTGCCGCAAAACGCGAGCGAAATCGACAGCGTATCCAAAAGATTGTTGATGCTGTCGGTATAAATACAAAGGCTGTTTGTGCGAAGCCCGACATAGAGCTTTACAACAAACAGTAAAAAGTTCACAACGACCGCTAAAAGTAGCGATCCGCTATATTTGGTTTTCAAACATGCACCTGCTTTAATGTGGAAATAAACTAAAAACCATAAAATGGTAAACACTTTTTATAAAAAATCACGGATTTTCACTTAAAGTAGAGTATAGCATATCTCCTGCAACGAAGCAACGCTATAGACAAAACTTAACTATACGAAATCTGTGCATTTTTTTGGCTATATTCACAAGAAAAAATCGCTCTTCGAAAAGAGCGGTTTGTTTTTTATTCTGCGAGCAAATCCGTAAATTCTGCGCCAATAAGCTCGGCTAAGGCGAGGGGAGAGAGCTTGATGCTCGAACCAACTCTGCCGCCGCTGATATAAACTTCGGGAAAATCTTTTACCGAAGCTTCAATTTTGGTGGTAAAAAGCTTTTTCATGCCCACGGGGGAACAGCCGCCGCGCACATAGCCCGAAACCTTTAACAAATCCTTGGGCGGAAGCATGGAGAGCGATTTCTCTCCGACGGATGCCGCACATTTTTTGAGGTCCAATTCCTCGGCAATCGGAATCACGAACACATAGTGCTCACCGCTCTTGCCGACTAAAATGAGCGTCTTTAAGGTGCATTCTACCGGTGCACCCGTAATTTCTGCCGTATGTAAGCCGTCGATAAATTCATCACATTCATAGGTCAGGCTTTCGTAGGGGATATGCGCCTTATCTAAAATGCGCATCACATTGGTTTTAATTTCTTTTTGTTTCTTTGCCATGGTATTGCCTCTTTTAACGAAATCTGCTCCTATTTTACCACAAAATCACGAAAAAGCCAAAGCACCAAACAAAATTTTTCTGTTTGTTCATAATTTCCTGCAAGACTTTTTCAGAATCTAAGGTATAATAAACCTATAGAACGAATTAGGAGATGTTTTTATGTGCACATCTATTTGCTTTAGACCTGGGGACTGCTACTTTGGCAGAAATTTAGACGTGGAATTTTCGTTTTGCGAAGAGGTTGTCATTACACCCCGCCGCTTTCATTTTGCTTTCAAAGACGGCAGGGATTTTCAAAATCGCTATGCACTCATCGGCATGGCGGCAGTGATTGACGGTACACCGCTTTACTATGATGCTACCAACGAAGCGGGACTTTCTATGGCAGGGCTGAATTTCCCGAATAACGCCGTTTATTTAGATCCGCAGGAGGGGAAGGATAACGTGACCTCCTCCGAGCTTCTTGTCTATCTTTTAGGGCAGGCAAGAACCGTGGCAGAAGCCAGAGAAATTTTAAAAAATGTGCGTCTGACGAATATCCCGTTCAATGCTTCTATGCCGCTGGCACCGCTCCACTTTATGCTGAGCGATAAAACGGAATCTATCGTCATTGAGCCGACGGCAGAGGGACTGAAAATCTACGAAAATCCCTATGACGTGATGACGAACAATCCGCCGTTCCCTTACCATATGTGGAATATGCAGAATTATTTGAATCTAAGTCCGGCGTTTGGTGAAAATCGCTTCACCGAGAAGTATGAGCTTAAACCCTTTGGCGTGGGTATGGGGGCTATAGGTCTCCCCGGCGATGCTTCGAGTGCTTCCCGTTTTGTGCGTGTGGCGTTCCATCTTGCCAATGCGGCGAAAGGGGAGAGCGAGGAAGAAAACGTCAGCCAGTTTTTCCACCTCTTAGACAGTGTTGCTATGCTCAAAGGCTCTACCCTCACCAAAGACGGCAAAAACGACATTACCCTCTACAGCAGCTGCTGCAATGCGGATAAAGGGATATACTATTATAAGAGATACGAAAACAACCGCATCACCGCCGTAAATATGCACCATGCGGATTTAGACGGCGAAAAGCTCATTTGCTATCCGATTCGAAAGGCGCAGGATTTTTATTTCGAGAATTAAAGTTCCGAATACCGAAGAACTTCTATCCTTATATACTATTATAATATAAAAACACCCCTGTCGGCGAGGTACTACCGGCGGGGGTGCTTTTTATATAGGAAATAATTTGACGAACGAAGATTTCTTTTTAAGCGGTGGGCTCTGTAACAGCCTGTTCTGCCTTTTCGGTGTTCTTTTCTTTCTTAGCAGAAACAGCTTCGTAAACCTTAACGCCTGCAACGCTGAGAACAACGGAAACCAGAGCAACGAGTACCCAGCCCATACCGTCACTGTAAAGCGGAAGCTTCTGAAGTGCGGTGCTGACAACGCCGAGCGGAACTTTAACACTTTCGAGTGCGTGCAATACGCTGACAAGACCAACCATGCCGACGGTAAGCGGATAAACCACTTTGTTGCCTTCGAGGAACTTGTCGCAAAGACCCAAAACGATGAGAACGATTGCAACGGGGTAAACAGCGTTAAGAACCGGAACGGAGACGCTGAGGATTGTGGAGAGACCCTGGTTGCAAACTGCAAAAGAGAAGAGAGTGATAACAAGTACACAGGTTTTGTAGTTTACCTTTTTGAAGAGACCCGCAAAATACTGGGAGATAGAAGTGATCAAACCAACGCAGGTGGTAAGGCAGGCAACGGTGAAGGTGAGTGCTAAGAGAACTGCGCCGGGTGCGCCGAAGACTTCCTGCACGATGCAGCGAAGGGTCCATGCACCGTTATCCTGAAGCGGATAAACTGCAGAGGATTTCATGCCGAGATAGGTGAGCATACCGTAAACGGTAGCGAGGATGCCGCCGGCCACAAGACCTGCGCGAAGGGTGTAATGCATAACGCCTTTCTTTTCGGAAACGCCGAGGGTGCCGAGGGTGGTGGCGATTACAAGACCAAAGTTAAGAGCAGCGATCGCATCCATGGTGTTATAGCCTTCTAAGAAGCCGGTTGCGAAAGCAGCGTTTTGATAAGCTTCCTGCGGTGCTGCAACTGCTGTTTTGCCGCCGAAAAGGAAGCTGACGAATAAAACAACCAAAAGGGTTAAAAGAGTGGGGGTTAAAACCTTACCGATGCGGTCTACAAGCTTCTTGGGGTTGAGTGCAAGCCAGCCAGCGAGAAGGAAGAAGACGAGAGAATAAAGAAGCATGAACCACGGTGCATAGGAAGCAAGGTTCTGCGGGAGATACGGTGCGATAGCCATTTCAAACGGAACGGAAGCAGCTCTCGGGATGCCGAGGCCGGGGCCGATGGAAAGATAGATAAGAACAGTAAAGAAGATAGCGAAGCGGGAATCTACTTTACGAGCAAGCTTGTCAAGACCGTTGAATTTTGCAACGACGAGAACGCCCATAACGGGAAGAACAACGGCGGTGAGTAAGAAGCCGAGAAGTGCAACCGGGGTTTTGCTACCGGCATTCTGTCCTAAGAACGGCGGGAAGATTAAGTTGCCCGCGCCAAAGAACAACGAGAATAGCATAAAGCTGACAAGTAACATTTTACGTTTAGAGAGTTTCATGATGTTTTCCTCCGATAAAAATTTTTAAATCTGTCTGATTCGTTCGTGTGTTGGCGCGTCGAACAGCAGAAAGTGTAGATGTTTAGGTTAAGATGGCAATAAAAAAACGCCCTTCTTTAAGAAAAAGAAGGACGATTACTAAACCGCGGTACCACCTTGATTCCGAATCTATGATTCGGCACTTATTGTATCCAACAATACAACGCAACTGTAACGGGTCTTGACTCCGGCGCACTTACTCTTGTAAAACAATTTCAGGTTGCTTCTGCGGGATGATTTCATCTTGTCGGTTCTTTTGGTAGCTCACACCAACCGCTACCTCTCTGAAAAAAGGAACCGGGACTACTTATTCCCGTTGTGTGAATTTGTCTTTTTTCGATTTGTCCGTATTATAGCACCCCTTTTTTTAAATTGCAAGCTTTTTTTTAAAATTTCTTTTTTTCTGCTTCCGAAAAGGTAAAAAATCCCTTGAAATACAAGGCTTTTTAAAGCTAAAAATTTTTTAAAAATGCAAGTTTGGAAAGGCAATCATGCAAAATGCCTTAAAGGGGCAGGTGAAATAGTTCACAGAAAGTTTGCCAGATTTGCATAGATTTTTTACGCTTTCTTTGCGAAAAAGGCCCTCTCTTTTCTTGACATGATATATTGAAAAGCGTATAATTTTTGAATGTAAGCCAATGGTTTTTTGCATAATATAAGGAGGAAAAAATCATGAAAAATACCATTATCTGTATTGGTAGAGAATACGGCAGCGGCGGTAGAGAAGTCGGCGAAAAGCTTGCCAAAAGCTTAGGCATTCCCTACTACGATAAGCTGTTACTCAAGGAAGTGGCCAAAGAACACGGGCTTTCTCTTTCCGCGGTTGAGCGTGAAGATGAAAAACCGATTGACCTTTCCGCCCTTTCCAGCGGCAATATTTTTGCCGACAGTGCTTCAATTTCCACAGCATTCTATTCCCAGCAGCAGCTGGTATATGATGCACAGCAAAAAACCGTTTTAGAAATTGCGAAAAAGGGCAGTGCCGTGATTATCGGCCGTTGCGCTTCTTCCGTTCTTCGTGCGGCAGGCGTGCCGGTGCTCTCTGTTTTCCTTTATGCAGATGAGGAAGAAAAAATCGAGCGTATCGCCAAGCGTAACAATTTAACGCAGAAGGCGGCTGCCAGACGTATGCTCAAAATGGATAAAATGCGTCGCAAATTCTTTGACTTTTACTCTGATACCCCGTGGGGTGCACCTGCCAGCTATGATCTTATGATCTCCTCTAGCCGCTATGGCGTGGACGGCGCAGTTGAAATTATTAAAAATGCACTCCTTTTAGAAGAAGAAAAGAGGCCTATCTCTCATGAATAAAGACCTAACCGTAGGTAAACCCAGTAAAGTGCTTTGGTTGTTCTGCTTGCCGCTTTTCGGCAGCGTTATCTTTCAGCAGCTTTACAACATCGCCGACAGCTTTGTTGCCGGTAAATTCATTAGTAACGATGCCCTCGCGGCAGTCGGCAACAGCTACGAAATCACCTTGATTTTCATTGCATTCGCGTTCGGATGCAACATCGGTTGTTCGGTTATTGTATCTCAGCTTTTCGGTGCGAAACGCTATAAGGATTTGAAAACAGCGGTGTATACCACCCTCATTGCCAGCGGTGTTTTGTGTGCAATCTTGATGGTTTGCGGCTTCTGCTTCTCAGACGGCCTGCTCTCTATGATTCACACCCCCGAAGAGATTTTTGCAGACTCCAAGCTTTATTTAGACATCTATGTGTTAGGCTTGCCGTTCGTGTTCTATTATAACGTAGCAACGGGTATCTTCTCCGCCCTCGGCGATTCCAAAACCCCGTTTATCTTCCTTGCCTGCTCCTCGGTTTCCAATATCGCCGTAGATATTCTCTTCGTTGCAGGCTTTAAAATGGGCGTTTCCGGTGTAGCTTGGGCAACCTTCCTTTGCCAAGGTATCAGCTGCATTTTGGCGGTTATCTTCGTCCTCTTACGCTTCAGAAAAATCGAAACCACGGGCAAGGTTAAGGTTTTCTCCTTCCACCTTTTAAAGCAAATCTCGATTGTTGCCGTGCCCAGTATTTTACAGCAGAGCTTCATTTCTGTTGGTAATATCATCATCCAGAGCGTCATCAACAGCTTCGGCCCCGCAGTTATCGCAGGCTATTCGGCTTCGGTTAAGCTCAACAACATGGTTATTACCTCTCTTACAACGCTCGGCAACGGCGTTTCCAACTATACGGCGCAGAACCTCGGTGCAGGCAAATATGACCGCATCAAGGAAGGCTTCAAAGCCGGCGTGCGTATGGTTTGCATCATTTGTGCACCCCTTGTGCTCCTCTACTTCTTCGGCGGCAGAGCACTCATTTACATCTTCCTTGACAGCCCCACAGGTCAGGCAATGGATGTTGGTGTACAGTTCCTTCGTATTCTTGCACCGTTCTACTTCATCATCTCCGGCAAGCTGATTGCCGACGGTATTTTGCGCGGCGCAGGCAAGATGGGACAGTTTATGACTGCCACCTTTACCGACCTTATTCTTCGTGTTGTACTTGCCATTGTGCTCTCTAAGACCGCACTCGGCGTCACCGGTATTTGGCTCTCCTGGCCGATCGGCTGGTGTGTTGCAACGGTTGTTTCAGTTATCTTCTATAAAGGCATGAAGCTGCCTAAGAACATCGACAAGGACAACGAGGAACCCACAGAAGAAGCCGTTTTAACAGAAGAAACAGCTTCAGCAAAATAAACCCCAATAAAAAGACCCTGTCTCCCAAAGAGACAGGGTTATTTTTTTATTTCTTTTTCTTTAGGAAAACAAAAAGTAAAGCTACAAGAGCTAAAATCAAGCAGAGCACAGCGAGCGCAACGGCGGTGTACACCACCCAGTCAAAAATTTGGTCATGCGCATAGAGCGTGTAAATACAGCCTAAAACGCCGAGCAGAATCGACAAAATACAAGCACCCGCCAAAATTCCTGCGGTGTTTAACAGCCGCTTCTTTTCTTCTTTTGTGCGCTTGCGTTTGTCTTGCGGCGCATGCGTGCCTTTTTTGTGCATCACCTTGCCGTAAAAAATCGGGGGCTCTTGTGTCTGTGTCTGTTTAAAATAGGTTTCCAAAAGCTTCCAAAGCCACATAAAAATCCTCCGCCCAAGTAAACTTGTCTTAGTATAGCATGTTCTGTTTTAAATTACTATCTTTTTGCGCTGTAAAAATCTTCCTTCTATAAAAGCGGGATTTTTAAGCCTGTTCGTCTCCCAAACGATTGTCCGACCACTTGATTTTTTTAACCGCAATGAGCAGGCAGACGGAACTGATTGCCCATGTCACAGGGTAAGCGGTGAATAGCACGGTAATGTCGGGGATGAAATGCACCAAAATCGAAATATAGAGGATACGGAATACACACCAAACCGAAAGCATAACGAGCATTGGCGTCATCGAGCGACCCGTGCCGCGCAGAACTGCCGCACAGCCGTGGGAATAGCCAAGTAGGAAGTAAAAGAGCGTTTCCACCTGCGCCTGTCGAATACCGTAGGCTAAAACCTCTGGCGTTTTGCTGAAAATACCGATGAGCTGGGGCGCAAAAAGGAAGAAGAGAACGCCGATGGTTTCCGACGTGGCAACGGTCATTAAGGTACCGATTCTGCCGCCTTTTTTTGCACGTTCCAGATTACCTGCACCGAGGTTTTGCCCGATGAAGGTGGTAATCGCCATGGTGATACTGGTAATGGGTAAGAAAACGAAGCCTTCGATTCTCGAATAACTGCCGCAGCCTGCCATGGCGGCGTCGCCAAAAGCATTGATATGGCTTTGTACTACAACATTCGCAATCGCAATCACGCTGTTTTGAATACCACCCGGCAGACCAAAGCGCAAAACCTTTTTGAGAATGTTCATATCGGGACGAAGCTTTTTAAGCTCTAATTTTACAAGGAATTTACCGCTCATTAAATGCGCAAAAGCGAGGATTGCACTTAAAAGCTGACCAAGCACTGTAGCCAGAGCGGCACCGCTTACACCCCAATCAAAGCCGGCGACAAATAAGAAGTCAAGTACAACGTTGGTTGCGGAAGCGATAATCAAATAATACAGCGGTCGACGGCTGTCTCCGAGAGACTGAAAAATACCCACTGCCGTGTTATAAAGCACAAGTGCCAAAAGTCCAGCACAGTAAATGCGGAAATAGCGCACACTTTCGGGCATAACGTTTTCGGGTGTGCCCATTAAACGCAAAATCGCAGGGGTCAACAGCACGCCGAACACAGAAAGAAAAATACCCATGACCAGCGCAAAGGCGACCATGGTGTGCACGGATTTTTCTACGCCCTTTTGATCCTGTGCGCCGAAGCGACTCGAAATAACGACGCCGCCGCCAAGGAATACGCCTTGGCAAAAGCCAATGAGTAAAAAGCAGAGACTGCCCGAAGAGGAAACCGCGGCAAGGGCTAAATCACCGCAATATTGCCCGACAACCCAAGAATCCACCGTGTTATAAAGCTGCTGAAACATGCCTCCCAAAAACAGGGGAAAAGCAAATCGCAGTAAAATTTGCGGTATGTTGCCACGGGTCATGAGTTGTTTTTCGGCTTTCATCGCATTACCTCCATTCGTCTCTTTAACCTTATAATTTTAATCTTTTTTTACTCGTTTGTCAACGCGAAAGCCGCCCGTTTCTTGCTATTCATGTCGATTTATGGTATAATTATCCAATATTATGGAAACAGTTATTTTAAATAAATAGGGAGTCTTTGAATGTCTTCTACACCGATTCAAGAAAATAAAATGGGCACAATGCCCATTCCGAAGCTGTTGATTTCTATGTCCTTGCCGATTGCGATTTCCATGCTCGTGCAGGCACTTTATAACGTGATTGACAGCATGTTCGTGGCGCGCATCAGCGAAGCAGCGTTTACTGCGGTTTCACTCGTGTTCCCCGTGCAGAATATCATTATTTCACTTGCCGCCGGTACGGGTGTTGGTATCAACGCCTTGCTTTCGCGCTATCTCGGCGAAAAGAAGCCCGAAAAGGCAAATGAGGTTGCCAAAAACGGTGTGTTCCTCGCCCTTGTGACTGCCGGTATTTTTACAGTGCTCGGCACAGCGCTTTCCCATATATTCTTTACCATGCAGACCGATGATGCCGTAATTATCCGCTACGGTTCGCAGTATATGTTTATTATTTCCCTTTTCTCGTTCGCTATCATTTTGCAAATTACCTTTGAGCGTCTTTTGCAGTCCACGGGCAAAACGTTCTACAGCATGATTGCACAGGCGACAGGGGCGGTAATCAATATTATTTTAGACCCGATTTTGATTTTCGGTCTTTGTGGTCTGCCGCGTCTCGAAGTTGCCGGTGCGGCTCTTGCTACTGTGACGGGTCAAACCGTTGCCTTCCTCATTGCGCTTTTCTTTAACTGTAAAAAAAATAAAGAAATCAACTTTAGCCTGCGCCGCTTTAAGCCGTCTCAACAGACGATTTCTAAAATCTATGCGGTTGGCGTGCCAGCGATTATCATGCAGTCTGTTGGCTCTGTGATGACCTTCGGCATCAATAAGATTTTGCTCATGTTCTCCTCGACTGCCGCGGCTGTATTCGGCGCTTGCTTCAAGCTTCAAAGCTTCTTCTTTATGCCGATCTTCGGCCTTTCCAACGGCATGGTGCCGATTATCGCCTATAACTACGGCGCAGAGCAAAAGAAACGGATTCAAGATACCTTTAAAATGGCACTTGCGGTGGCGATTACCATTACGAGTATCGGTTTGATTCTCTTCCACGCCGTGCCGACCTTCCTCCTCAAAATCTTCGGCGCTTCCGATCAGATGCTTTCTCTTGGCGTTCCGGCGATGCGCCTTATAAGCCTCAGCTTTCCTTTTGCCGCTGTGGTGGTCGTTTGCAGTGCACTGTTCCAAGCGCTCGGCAACGGTGTTTACAGCTTGATTGTTGCCGTGGCAAGACAGCTGGTTGTGCTTTTGCCGGTGGCTTATATCTGTGCAAAATTCGGCGGACTCTCTGCCGTTTGGCTTGCCTTCCCGATTGCCGAGGGCGTTTCCGTTGTAATTTCTCTCTGCTTAAAGCATAAAATTTATAAAGATAAGCTTTCTAAATTTGCCTAAACTTCTGCCGCTGTCCGAATACGGATGGCGGTGTTTTTATTTGCAATCCCAAGAAAGATTTGCTATACTAAAAATGATGAAAATCCGTGGAGGAAAGCTATGCGTTTAAAAATTCATTCAACTTATGATGTTTTAGTGCTTGGCTCGGGCATTGCCGGTATTTCAGCAGCACTTGCGGCAGCAGAAAACGGGGCAAGCGTGGCAATGGCGTGCAAGGGAAAGTTATTTTCCGGCTCGAGCTTTTATCCCGGCACATGGGGACTCGGGCTAATCGGTCCTGCCGATGCGTCGGACGAAGCGGATTTAGCGGATTCCATAAAAACTGTAGGCTGTGGCATGGCGCAGGAGAATTTGGTAGAAGCTTTTGTGCAAGGCATTGCGCCGGCGATTGAAAAGGTGCGCTGTAAGGGCGTGAAACTGCGCCGTGCGAATAGCGGTGACCAAAAGGAATTTATTCCATGTTTTGACCGAAAACACAGAGACTGGAACGGTATAGAATTTGACAGCGCACGCAAAATTTTCTCACAGGAGCTTGAACAAAACAAAACGCAAATTTTCGAGGGTTTTGAAGCCGTGGAGCTTGTGAAAAAAGAGGGACGCGTTTGCGGTGCGGTGCTCTCGAATAAAAAAGAGCTTCTCTATGTCGGCTGTAAGGCTTTAGTATTGGCATCCGGCGGCTACGGCAGTTTATTTGCGCGGCATTTATGCACAAACGATGTCGCTGGTATGGGACAGGGTTTGGCTCTGGATGCGGGTTGTCGGCTTCTGAATATGGAATTTATGCAGGTGATGCTCGGCTATCTCGCTCCGGCGTATCAAACCGTGTTCAACGAAAAGGTCTATCATTTTACAGAGTTCTTAAATCCCGACGGCACACCGCTTTTAAATACAGAGGAACAAGCTCTGTTAGAACTGCGTTCTACGCATGGACCATTTACTTCGAGGCTGGCTTCTAAGGCGGTGGATTTAGCAATTCATCGCGCTTCGTTAGAGCATCCGGAGGGCGTAACGGCACGGTATTCTGCCGAGATGAAGCAGAATCCGCCCGAGTTCGTAAAAACCTATTTTGACTGGTTACAGGCGGCAAAAGGACTTACCATGAACGACAGCATACAGGTTGCCTTGTTTGCACACGCGGCGAACGGCGGCGTTTGGATTCAGCCCGATGCTGCAACTGGGGTAGAGGGTCTCTTTGCGGCAGGCGAGGTCACCGGCGGTATGCACGGTGCGGACCGCATCGGCGGACTTTCTACCGCCAACGGCTTGGTATTCGGCGGCAAAGCAGGACTATCCGCGGCAAAGGCTGTAAAAACGGCAGGAGCACCGCCCGAAGAAATCGAGTTTAGCGCCATGGGGGCGAAAGGAACCGAAGGTCTCTTTCAAAAATTACAAAACTGCATGGCGCAGTATGCCATGGTCGAGCGAAGCGGCGAGGGGCTGAAAACAGCACTCGAAACCGTGAAAGCCTTGCGAAACGAAATGCCTTTAAAGGAAACCGCAGACGTTGCCGAAATCACCGCGGCAAAACGCTTCCTCTGTCAGCTCGAAACGGCAGAAGCCATTTTAAAAGCCGCAAGCCTCCGAACCGAAAGCCGCGGTTCTCACTACAGAACCGACTACCCCACCGAAAATCCCACCTTTGCAAAACCCATTTGCGTGGAAAAGGTGGATGGGGAAATCGTGGTAAGGTTTATATAAAAGGTGGCGTAGATAGAATTATGTCTACTGGTAAAGGAGAAAACTATGCTTGTTCGGGTTTATGACAAGGAGCGCAAGTAATATTATAAATCTATGGTGTATGCGAAGGTGGATACCGACTGGTTATCCCGATGTGTGTACAAATTTTCCGTTTCTTTCAGATCTTTTGGAAAATCTTTCTGTTCCCGTTTCGTGATATGAAATAAAACTTCGAGAAACGGAGGACAAAGCAAAATGGAACTATATTTTAACACAGCAAGATGTAAACGTGCAGTTTAATGATGCGACGTATGATGGTAGCTATATATCAGCCTTAAATTTAAAATGGAGAAAATGGACTGAGAGACCATGAAAAAGCAAAAGAGCTAACAGCTGATTCTGTTAGCTCTTTTTTAAATTTTTTATTTTTGCCACGAGGACATTTACCGCTCAAAAGTCCTTGACTTGCAAGGGCTTTGTTTTTATTATTCCCACTCGTCGCAAGGAAACTTGGCTTAAACACTTTCGTTCAGAGTTTGTGCATCCTTATCTTTTGATTATTTTAATTTATTCGTAGTATCGGGCCTATACTGCACGATGTTATCATCGGTGATAATATAACCATAAATTAATCTAAATGCAACTTTTTCAAAAAAGTATTTTCCGCATTTAGAAAGAAGGATGTCCAAGTCGGAAGGCGTTTATCTACATGTTTTAAAAATGGTTTTTCTAATAAATGGATTCTAATCAAATCAATTGCTGCACAAATGATAAAAATTCCCAATATACTGCAAATCATATGAGCTAAGAACCACGGCCGACTGAAAGCATAAACATTCTTCAGTAAATCATACCATAGCCACTGGCGCATTGCGTCGCTGTTGGCATGAATTAAGAGAATACCAAATGTAGTTGAGGAAACTGTGTTAATAAAATGGCTTGTTTTAATATTTAAATTTTTGAAGCACATAAAAGCTGAGAAAGCCGTAATTGTAGCAAGGGGTTGATTGGAATCGATTATAAAATAAAATGGCAAGAATTTTCCGACTTTTTCACCCAAAAAAGTACATCCAATAACAGATAGACAGGAAAGGGTGATGGTGATAAGCATCATAATTTTCCATAATTTCTGATTTTCAAAAAACTTTTTAGGGTATAAACGTATGTAGGAAGAAATAAGGTATAAAACAATAAACCAAGAAACGTAGTTAAAACTGACACTAAATTTGGGCAATAGAGCAGGAATCATGTAAATCAAAGCGCAAAGGGAAATAAGACGAAGATGCATTCTTTCACTTATATTATGAATAAGGGCATTTATAAAAGGAATACAGAGGTAAAACATTATAAATGCACTGCTAAACCCAGTTGAAATATCCCTTACGGGAACCAAAGCGAGAACAAAATTCGTAATAGAAAATGGCTCGTATCCGGCAAACATAAAAACAAGATAAATCACTACATTGTAGAATTCAATTTGCATGAAAAGCTTAATAAACTTTCGTGCAGAAATATGACTTCTACACATAAAATATCCCGTAATAAACACAAAGCAATTAATTCCGATTTTTCCCCATGAGCCTACCAATAAGGTAATTATAGAACGAAGGGATGTAGGGTCTGCTTGAATAGGGCCATCTATGGAAGTTAATCCAGAATTAACCACATAGTGATGTGCAATAATCATTAACATTGTAATTATTCTGAACAATTCAAGGTTTGAATTTCGTTCCGCTCTGCGGGAAACTGGATTCCCCTGTGTCGCTATTATGCTATTGGTCTTCATTATTTATTTCCTCTTATTTCTTCTTATATATAAAATAAATTATACAAAAGTTTAATGACTGTGTCAAGAATATTTCCCCCAAGGACTTGAAATAAAAAACTTTTTCGTCAAAAGGTAATGTTCACTCTCTTTATCCCACCATCGGATAAAATGCAAATTTAAGGGGCAATCCCAAAGGATCACCCCTTAAAGATGGTTATGCGTAGACCAGTTCAGTGTTCACGAGTTCCAATGCTCTGTTACGGATGTTGTTCATCCGCACAGAGCATTGGATTTTCAGCTTGGCTTTGGGAGTTGCGTTCATTTTAAAAATTAATTACCTATAAGCCGCTTACTGCTTTTATCAGAGATAGGTAAACCATTTTTGCATCCATCGTGTTGCAAAAATGTTGCAACAATAAATCTGCAAATAAAGGAACGTCTCCAAACCGTTGCATTGCAACAGCTTGGGGACGCATTATATAACCAGATGATATTATTCCCACTCGATTTTGTCAATGCTATTTCTGAGAAAAAGCCAGTAAAATCGAGTGCATTTATTCTCTTTATTTTCTTTATTGTCTCTAAAATATAGATTATTTATATCTTTTGCAAGCATAGTGCAAGCACACACTGCTTTGTACATACAGTGTCCTGTATTACTTGGATTCCACAGTGCAGCGGTCTACGGCATACTCCAGAAACGTACCGATCAATTCATTGCGGCTTCTGCCAGTCTGTGCGGAGATTTCATCAATCCGCTGTACAATGTCTTCGCGCACCCGGACAGAAAATGTTTTATAGCCATCATCCCCCTTGGGGCGCTTAGGGTGGATCACCAGTTTATCATCCTTCATTTCTATCACCTCTCTGTTAAATTTTATGTTTCCAGAAAAGTGATTTATATGTTATAATTTATGTTATAAATTATATGAAGGAGAGTACATATGACCGAAGCCGAATTAGATATTCTGAAACAGCTGGCCTTTGAACAGTATGAGCAGTTTCACGATGGCCTAGAAGTGCTGCTGAGCAGTGATAAGAGCCTCTACAAGGCCTTTGGGCAGGGCCCCCATACCAAACACCTCAAACCGGAAAATCTGCGTCTGACGTCAAAGGAACGCTTTACGTACCTCATGGGCTTTATTGATGCTTTGGCATGGGCAACGAGGAAAGACCACATAGATATAGCCTCATTCCATACCGATCCCAAAGATTTTGAAGATCCCGATGAAACACCAGAGGAACGAGCTAACTTCTATGAAAAAAGGTATGCTGGACTCAGCCCAGAAGACCGAGCCGAATTAGAAGCATATGATAAAGAGAACGCCGAACTTTGGGCTGCACACATTGCCAAAACAATAAAAGAGAATGAAGTCTTGAATAAGCTGATTTTGAAATTTGTTACAGGCGAAGAATAAAACTCTTTTTAATAAATAACAGGAGCGTACTATTAAGGTACGCTCCTGTTACGTTGGAAAGATAAATGATGGTAATACCCTATTAGAATTAGATTCCGTTGTAGTTATCCCATCTCCATTTTAGAAAATCTTTATTGATAAAGTCAGGAATAACAATTTTAGGGGGAATAGACCAACCATAATCCATTCTGGCACGGTTGGAAAGTTCAATGTCCCCATCAACAGAAATTCTCAAATGTCCCGCATCAAATAGCGTGTGAATATCCGTTCGCATTGCAAAACCATTAGCAACGGTATCTTCTCCGTTATATTTGAACGGCACAATGTGGGCTGCTTCCAAAATTTCTGGCATGGTAACATTCGTGATTACACAACGTTTACATGCACCCAGTACTGCCCTACGGAAATTTGCTTGATTAGGCCGTGCAACATGAGAAATTCTCACTCTTTTGCGCTCAAACTCAGAGGTTACTTCTGTTGCCCGAATAACATTTACTGCCGCAACTAGGTCATCATCTTGCTGATTGGTAGCAATTATCTCTTTAATCTCATCAAGCAATGTCGAATTAAGTATATATCGCTCCTCTAGGCGATGCTCTCCCTCTGGACAGCCGACATATCCATAATTGTTGAGAAACAGCAAATATTCCCGTGCAATTCTCATGTCATTAGCACCAGTGCAACAGTCCGGCCACCCGATTAGTGAAATATCTCCAGCCCTATACCACAGGATAAAATTCACATAATCTTGAACAGTAGCATGGCAACCTGATAAAGGAATGATGATCTTTATCAGTTCTTCTGTTGTAATATATGCCTGTTGAGAGCTGCAATCATACAATGCACATTCAATTGCAAGCAATAGCCGCAAGGGGTACAACATTAAGCCCGAATCTAACCATTGCCTACACTCGTCCTCACTCTGAATATGCGGGTTAGGCAGTTTAAATGTCTGAACTGTAATCGCCGCAAACTCGGTTTGAGAAATATCACGGTCAGCCACTTTACGTCCGAATTCAGTTAATCTTATCTTACCAGATCTTTCACCAGGTTGCAGTAATCCTACGGCTCTCCAATATTGTCCTGAATTGCGAATTAAGTTTCGTTCGCCGGTACGTCGAGCAAGATCGACTCCGATATTGGTATCTTTTATAGCCTCAGATAAATCAATCAACTCTTTTGCAAACTCAGGGGAGCTATACTTTACTCCCATGGGTTCAAGTTTACGCATACGAAATAGGACGCCAAGTAAAACAACAGGGTCATTTAATCCCTCGGTACATTGGAGGCAAGCCCATTTCCACTTAAAATCCGGGAATGGTTTTGTCGGAATAAAGTTCTTAGCAAGCACATCTATCCCTCCTTATATTGGTTAAATACATTTGCAACTGCATAACCAAGAAGCGGAGGTACAGCATTTCCAATCTGCCGATATACTGACGAACTGGTTCCGCTGAATTCATAGTCCAACGGAAAACTTTGAACAGTTGCCAATTCTCTGCACGACATCCGCCTCAGCCCATTTGGATGTGGCAAAATAACAACACCACCCTTGTTGTCACCACGCGCGGTTACTGTAGGTGCAGGCTTATTAGGGTCGAGTGGTCTATGCCCCAAATAACCATTGAATTCCAATTTGTACTTTGAGTAAACATGGTTTGGTAAATCGTTTGGCAAGTCTGGATCAGGAATAGGTGCCATTGCTTCAGCAACTGAAACCCATTGGGGGAGGCTATTGCTACCATCTTTGCTGTGTGTTGGTTCGGGATAGTTATACTCAAAATCTACATCATTTCTAACGCCGACAATAATTACTCGAATACGTGTTTGAGGCACGCCGTAGTCGGCTGCATTCATAATCTTATATTTTACTGTATAGCCTAATTGACGGAAGTCATTGAGAATCATCTCAAAAACTTTTCCTTTGTCCAGACTTGTAATTCCTTTAACATTTTCGGCTAAGAAAAACTTAGGTTTCTTCGCTTTGATAAGTCGAATTAGCTGTTTATACAAAACATTTCTTTCATCAGATACATGTCGTTTGGTATTCGCAACAGAGAATCCTTGGCACGGAAATCCCCCAATAATAATATCGCAATCAGGAACATCAGCCTCACTGATTTTGGTAATATCTTCACAAACAACATGGTCTCCAATATTGTGTCGATATGTTTCTACTGCATCTCCGTAAAGATCATTGGCCCATATGATTTCATGACCGGCCATCTTGAATCCTAAGTCCAGACCACCAGCTCCGCAGAACAACGATACTACTTTCATACTGTTTTTTCCTCTTCAATTCTTTTAAGTTCTTTACCCAGTTGTTGCGCAAAATGGACAGGAACAGCATTACCAATTTGGCGATAGCAGGAATTCATAGCCCCTGTAAAGTGAAAATCTTCTGGGAAGGTTTGCACACTGGCGCTCTCTCTAATAGATAAACGTCTTTTTCCATTGTAATGAGGAATTGCACAAACACCGCCCTTACCATTGCCGCGGGCCAAGATAGTCGGAGAAGGTTTATCTGGGTTTGTCTGACGATGTCCTGTGAAGTTGCGGTATTCAACCTTATAAGCTGAATATACATGATTAAGTACATCATTGGGCGTGTCGGGATCAGGAAAATGATCAATGGCATCTTTGATCGATACCCATTTAGGTAATCCATCCGATCCATCTTTGCTGTGTGTTGGCTTCGGAAAACGAAAAATCATTTCGGTGCTAATATCTTTTCGCTGCCCAACAATGATAACTCTCTGACGAGTTTGAGGGACACCATAATTTGCCATATTGACCAATGTAACTGTCGTAATATAGCCAGCATCTTCAAAATCAGAGACAATTTGTTTGATTGCTTCGCCGTGACCCAAGCTAAGAATTCCCTTTACATTTTCTGCAATGAAGAATTTGGGCTGTTTAATTTTAATGGTATTATAGAAAAACCTGTATAATTGGTTGCGATCATCTTCCAGAGTTCGCATTCTATTAGCCAAAGAAAAACCCTGGCACGGAAATCCACCAACAACAACATCTGCATCAGGGAGTTCCTGAATATCAATATTTTTAATATCATCACAGACAATGTGGTCGCCGATATTTTCTTTGTAGGTAGCTACTGCATCTTTATCAATATCATTGGCCCAAATAATATGATGACCAGCCATGATTAATCCTAAGTCTAATCCGCCTGCTCCGCTAAAAAGTGAAATTATGTTCATTTTTGGTATAAACCATCCTTCTATTGTTATCTGAGGTTTTGAGAATTATTTTCAATGTGTACGTCAACCAAGTCCCCAACTTTACAGTCGAACAGGCAGCATAGTTTTTCTAATGTCTCAAAATCAATTCGTGTTGCCTTGTCATTATATAAATTGGATACTGTGCTCCGCGACAGTCCCGTAAGCATGTGCACATCTTGAATAGAGTATCTATGCTTTCCCATTAGGGTTGATAATGTACAATGGACAGGCATAATTGATACCTCCTGACTGGTTTTGCAACTATTATAACATGAAAGCCAATTATTGTAAACAGGTAGTCGTTCATCTTAATCTGCTAAGGCTTCACCACTAAATAGGACTACTACATTGTTCTTCCCGGAAAATTAGTAATTATCTTCAATATATGTGCATATCAAAAGCCGGTTTGTTTTGAAAACAAGCCGGCTTTGTTTGAATCAATATTTAGAAACGAACAGTTTCAATTATAGTCTCAATAGAGTTTTCTGACTTCAAAAGATCGATGCAACGATAGATGCCCGAGTCATCAGCTCGAAACAATTCTAAATGGTGGGCTGCATCTTTCCGATTGTAGTAGAAATACTCTTCGTTTGGCTGACAATCTTTCCGAATAAATCTTACCAAATACATTTCTGTATCACCGTATCTTTCTTAATTCAGAATTAGAACTAGTCGTCTATTTCTGCAGTAGTTCTGATACCCGCTGCTCCCATTCTTCTTTTTTGATGTTCTCCAAAAAAGGAATCTCACCCAAGAGTGCCAGCAATTCATAATACGACTTTTCTAACGCTTTCCAATCCTCGTGACTTGCAAAGTGTGCTGATAGTTTGTATTGTACGCAATTTGGTTTACGTTGTTTCCAATCCGATTGATTTCATATAGAAATTCTTTGCCAATGCTTTTATCCATCGTCCAAAGCCCACGCATAAGGCCTTCACACAAAATCAGTTTTCTGATGTAGTCGGCCTGAGATAAGCCATGTTCATATGCATTCTTTATCAGCAGCTGCCTTTCTTCCTCTACAAGCCAAATTTGAAGTTTATGGGTTCTGAGCCTGTGTGATTCTGCCATAGTTATAATCTCCTCCAGAACTTCCTCACGGTGAGTAAATCGATGTCGTTATTTCAAAACGTAAGTGGGGGTCTTAGGGGGCTTTGCCCCAGTGCAACGACTAACAAGCGGGTAATTACAGAACGGAGTGGGAGTAATTTCCCCCTGCTTGCTAAAAGCATTATCACCCTGTTCTAAATGGTGATAAAAAGCAATAAAAGAGAAAATCAAATCCGTTGATCAGGCTTCTTCAAGCCATTAAAAAGTTCTAAGATCATCCGCAGCTGTTCCAGCTTGTCCACGTCCAAATCAGCCGCAGATTTCAAATTCTCCAAATGTTCTTCAATGTTTTTTAACTGGGTTTTCATTTCTTCTGTTACACGGATATTTCCGTAACAGACTACCTTTTGATGCATCAAAGATTGAACGCAGAAGTCTCTTTTCAGCAAACCAGAAAGGGCCACTCGCTGATTGATCCAGTCTCTTTCTTCTTCGGAGACCCAGATGTTCATATTCAGTTTTCGCTTGCGCCCCTCTGCCTTTTTCTTTTCTGTTGCTTGGGGCTGGCTATTCGTTTTCTTGTACATCTTCATCACCACTTTTTATCTTTAATTCTGCACTTGCTCGTGTCCGATCTTCGGCCAATTTATCTGCAAGTTCATATTGCTTTGATGGGTACAAATGCGCATACATATAGGTGATTGAAATGCCTTTGTGCCCCAATCGCTCAGCTATTGCTACAGGCGAAAATCCCAATTCAATCAGGTGTGCTACATGGGAGTGTCGTAGGTCATGGATTCGGATTCTTTTTACGCCGCTCTCCTTGCAGCCTCGATCCATTTCGTGATGTAAATAGCTTTTCGTAACATTGAAGATTCGCATATTGGACTTGATTCCGTATAAGGAAGCAATGAAGTCCTGCATTTCTTCGCAAAGGAAGTCCGGTAATGAGATTGTCCGGTTGCTCTGCTCCGTTTTGGGATCGGTCACAAAATCCTCTCTCCCAATACGCTGAAATGTTTTGTTGATGGTCA
>RCNI01000040.1_pt1 | contig 82741 bp, 90 predicted proteins | sample 2041151 | NCBI WGS metagenome assembly RCNI01 (sample SAMN09708214, study PRJNA481090) | feces metagenome | isolation source: feces | place: Antarctica: Albino Rookery
GGAGCCAACTAATTGGCCGGTTGGTCAAGCGGTTAAGACACCGCCCTTTCACGGCGGTATCGAGGGTTCGATTCCCTCACCGGTCACCAATTTCGGGCGCTTAGCTCAGCTGGGAGAGCGTCTGCCTTACAAGCAGAATGTCAGCGGTTCGATCCCGTTAGCGCCCACCACGAAGATTTAGCACTTCAACTAAGTTGAAGTGCTTTTTTTATTGCTTTTTTCAGTCCGTTGCGGAAAGATAGCATGCAAATGTTCATTTAAGCACCTGGCTAAGAAATTTGTACTAGGTTTTATGCAGGTACTTAAAAAAGAATAGACTGTATTGAAGCCAGTGTTGTTTACGGCTATAAGTAGCAAAACCTGTATAATTATTAACAGAATGCAAAAAACAACCTACCTAGCCTGAACCTAAAATAGAGCGAAAAGAAAAACTCTGATTAACAAGCTCTTGGTTAATCAGAGTTTTTTATAGGCTGATGGGTTTCAATCGCAACCGGCAGCACGCTTTCGATGAAGGCTCGTACCAGGGCGGATTCAAAATCCAGTCCTGCCTTATTCTGCAGTTCTACGATGGCTTCAGCGTGAGTTTTCTGCCAGTGCAGGGTGCATGGATTAATAGTACTGTCATAATAGTCCGCAATGGCAATGATACGGGCGCCGATGGGGATGTTTTGTCCTTTGAGACGCTTAGGGAAGCCCGTTCCATCCCATTTTTCATGGTGTGCCCGGATAATACTGACGATATTGGTGAATTCAGGAATGTTTTCCAGCATGCTTGCTCCAGCCAGGCAATGCCTTTTGTAAATAGCTTCCTCCCTCTTAGTGAGGAAAGGTGCCTTATATAAGATGATGCTGGGCGTTGCCAGATGGCCAATGTCATGAAGTAGAGCTGCCGTCTGGATGGTAGATACATCCCTGGGGGAGAGGCCAATCTTGGCGGCAATGCTGGTAGCGTAATTGGCTACCTGCTTACTGTGCAGATAGGTCTTTTCATTTTTTAGCTGTAGCATTTTTAAGTAGAAGTCGCAAATTCCCTTCACATGCACGTCACAGGGGAATTCTAAACACTGTGGTATTGTAATCATAGTAATCCATCCGTTCTCAACTAGTGTCAATAGTATAACACTTTATTAATAATTATTGAATAGTACTTGCGTAAAAAAATTACAAAGCCTATAATCTAAGGAGTACAACTCAGGTCTGTGGTTGAAAGTCGATGCCAGTTGCAGGCAAAACGATCCACGTAAGCAGCTGAATTTGGCTGTGAGCACGGTGCAGCTTAGAAGTAAGTCCTGCCGCCATTTATAAATTTGCGGCGAGAGAGGTAGTAGTGGGGAGCAAGGTCTTAGGAGCGAACCCTCCAGCAGGCGAGTGTGGGGGCGAAAACCAGGTCAGCTGAGTTGTATTAAATTTCTAAAATCTTGCATATTTTTTAATAAAAGGTATTGACGTTTACGGAAAATGGTACTACAATAAATGTAATGTTTATGCAGGTTTTGTGATTAAACTTTAAGGAGGCTGGTCTAGATGAAAAAACTATTGATTTTAATGATGACTGTAATTGCAGCAGTAGCTATGTTGGCTGCAGGCTGTGGTGGTGGCGATAAGAAGGAAAGCGCCAAGGTTTTCCGTGTAGGTACTGAACCTACCTTTGCACCCTTTGAATTCCAAGAAGAAGGTAGTAAAGAATATGCGGGTTTTGATATGGACCTGGCTCGAGCTATCGGTAAACAAATGGGTTACGAAAAGGTTGAAATTGTGAATATGGGCTTTGATGCTCTGGTTCCCGCTTTGAATGCTGGTAATGTAGATATGGTTGCTGCAGGTATGAGCATTACCGAAGAACGTCAAAAGTCTGTTAATTTCTCCGATCCTTACTATACTTCCGGTTTGATTATCATGGTTAACAAAGATAATGATACTATCAAATCCCTTAAAGATCTGGAAGGCAAACGTATTGCTGCCCAAATCGGTACTACTGGCGATAACAAGGCAAGAAGCGTCGCTAATGCTGTAGTAACTTCTTTCAATACTAATACTGAAGCTGCAATGGAACTGACCAATAAGGGCGTTGATGCTGTTATCAATGATAGCCCTGTAGTTGGCTATTATTTGGCTCAAGGCGGTAACAAAACTGCTAAAACTGTTGGCGATGTTATGGAAGCTGAAAAATATGGTCTGGCAATGAAAAAAGGTAATGACCAATTAACTGCTGACGTAAACAAAGCTTTGGCTGAGCTGAAGAAAAATGGCGAATACGACAAACTCTACCAAAAATGGTTTGGTGAAGTAAGCAAATAATTAATTCGTTTTAAACGGAGCACATTGCGGTTATGAGCCAACTTGTGCTCCGTTAATTTATTTTTTATATTTTTATTTTGAGGGGGCTTTATTATGAAAAAGCTGGTATTATTAATGATGACAATTATCACTGCTGTAGCTATGCTTGCTGCGGGCTGCGGTGGAGAGGAGAAGCAGACAGCCAAGGTTTTGCGTGTTGCAACTAACCCTACCTTTGCTCCTTTTGAATATCAGGAGGAGGGCAAGAAGGAGTATTCAGGCTTCGATATGGACCTGATTCGTGCTCTGGGTAAACAGATGGGTTATCAGGTAGAAATTCAAAGTATGGGCTTTGATGCTTTGATTCCTGCTTTGAATGCGCATAATATTGACGTTGCTATTTCTGGTATGTCCATTAATGAAGAGAGAAAGAAGGCTGTTTTGTTTGCTGAACCCTACTATACTTCTGGTCTGATTATAGTAGTGGCAAAGGATAACGAGTCCATTAAAAATTTGGACGATTTACAGGGTAAAAGAATCGCCTGCCAAATTGGTACTACTGGTGAGAAGGTAGCAAGAATGGTTGCTGGTGGTAAGGTGAAAGCCTTTAACCACAATACTGAAGCTACTCTGGAATTAAAAACCGGTGGTACTGATGCTGTGATTAATGACGTACCCGTTGTTAAATATTATTTAGCACAGGGTGGTGACGAATTTGCCAAAACCGTGGGTGAGGTCATGAATGCTGAACAGTATGGTATTGCTATGCATAAGGATAATACTGCACTGGCTGCAGAAATGAACAAAGCTATGGCTGAACTGAAGGCTAATGGTGAATTCGATAAGATTTATGCAAAATGGTTTGGTGAAGCGAAATAAATTCCTGTGAAGAGGGTAAAGGTAAAAAGTTGATTTAGAGTCTGGAACGAAGGGACGGAGAAGAAAAAAATGAATTTTGAGTTGATGACTGATTCCATACCACTGCTACTTGCTGGTGCTGGAATAACTGTAGAAATTACTGCCATGAGTGTTGGTATCGGCATGCTCATTGGTAGTATGGTCGGTGTAGCACGTTTATGCACTGTTAAGCCTCTGCGCTATTTGGCTAATGTCTATGTAGATTTTATTCGTGGTACCCCTTTGCTGGTACAAATCTTTTTGGTATATTTTGCTCTGCCCGGCTTGATCGGTACGCGTGTGGACCCCTTTCTGGCTGCAATTGCAGCCTGCTCCATTAACAGTGGTGCCTATGTAGCAGAAATTTTCCGTGCCGGCATTCAATCCATCGATAAGGGTCAGATGGAGGCAGGCCGTAGCTTGGGTATGAGCTGGGCGCAGACCATGCGTTACATTATTATGCCCCAGGCCTTTAAACGTATTATTCCTCCTTTGGGTAACGAATTTATTGCCATGCTGAAGGATTCCTCCCTGGTTTCTGTTATCGGCTTTGAGGAATTGACCCGTCGTGGACAACTGATTATCGCTCGTACCTATGCTTCCTTGGAAATCTGGTTGGCGGTTGCTGTTATTTATTTAGTAATGACCTTCTGTGTAGCAAGGTTGGTAGGCGTGCTGGAGAGGAAGTTTGACACCAAATGACAAAAGAAATGATTAAAATTAGAAATCTGCATAAAAGCTTTGGCGATTTAGAAGTTTTGAAGGGCGTTAATATGTCCATTGCTGAAAAAGAGGTAGTGGTTATTATTGGTCCCTCCGGCAGTGGTAAGAGTACGCTGCTCCGTTGTATGAATTACCTGGAGGAACCTACTGAGGGCACTGTAGAAATTGATGGTGTTTCCCTGACAACAGCGAAAAACATCAATGAGGTACGTAGAGAGGTAGGCATGGTTTTCCAACGCTTTAATCTTTTTCCGCATATGACGGTTTTGGAAAATTTAATGCTGGCGCCGATGAAGGTGCGTGGCATTAAAAAGGCTGATGCCGAGGCTACTGCTCTGACCTATCTGAAAAAGGTCGGTCTGGCTGATAAGGCTCATGTCTATCCGGAAAAGCTGTCTGGTGGTCAACAGCAGCGTGTAGCTATTGCCCGTGCTCTGTGCATGAAGCCGAAGGCTCTGCTGTTTGATGAACCTACCTCCGCTCTGGACCCGGAAATGGTAGGCGAGGTTTTGAATGTTATGAAAACCTTGGCTGAAGAGGGTATGACCATGGCTGTAGTAACTCATGAGATGGGCTTTGCCCGTGAGGTAGGCGACAGAGTGGTGTTCGTAGATAATGGCATTATCCTGGAAGAGGGTACCCCTGAAGAAATTTTCTCCCATGCTAAGGAAGAAAGAACCCGTAGTTTCCTTTCTAAGATTCTCTAATCTTGTAAAAATGTTACACTTTTTAGATATTTTTTAAAATATATTAGAAATTTAATAAATTTTGCAGGTATAAACCTTTACATGGCGAAATGTTATAGTAACAAAGGAGCAATCCTAAAAAATACCTTGAGGTATCAAGGGAGGTAAGAACTATGACTGTAAATGTAAAAGGTAGAAATGTTGAAGTGACTCCGGCCATGAGAGAGTATGTGGAGAAGAAAATCGCAAAGGTTACCAGACAGTTTAAATCTGTTGGCGATATCTCCGCAGTAATGAAGATTGAGCACGGCAACCATATCGTTGAGATTACTGTTCCGGCAAGTGGCGTGTTGATTAGGGCACAGGAATCCACTAAGGATATGTACACCTCCATCGATTTGGTAGTAGAGAAAATTGAACGTCAAATCCATAAATATAAAACTCGTCTGATGAAGAGAAAGTATAGCAATTTTGTTGATCCTACTCCTACTCCCGCTCCAGTAGCAGATGAGGGTGAATTTGAAGTAATCAAAAACAAGAGGTTTACTTTACGTCCCATGAATATCGAGGAAGCTATTCTCCAGATGAATTTATTGAACCATGATTTCTTCGTTTTCTATGATTCTGACAACGAAGGTGTAAGGGTTGTATATCGTCGTAAGGATGGTAAGTACGGCCTTTTGGTTCCAGAATTTAAATAACTAAATAATTTTACCTAAACTTCACAAAAAGCACGGAACAGCTGTTCCGTGCTTTTGCTTTTCAATATATTTTCTGATATAATTTATTATTAGGTGTACTGTCTTTCTACACCATAAGATTCAGGGAGTGATAGATTTGCTGTTTGAGAGCATTATAAAGAAAATTTTTGGTGATCCCAACGAAAAAGAACTGAAGAACATAAGAGTTATCGTAGATAAAATCAATAGTTTGGAAGAATCTATGAAAAGCCTAAGCTCTACCAACTTAGCTAGAAAAACCGGTGAATTCAAGGTTCGTCTGCAGAAAGGTGAAACCTTGGATGATCTTTTACCGGAGGCTTACGCAGTAGTTCGTGAGGCTTCTCGTCGTGTAACTGGTATGCGTCATTTTGATGTGCAGCTGATTGGTGGTGTTGTTCTTCACCGTGGCAAGATTGCAGAAATGCGTACGGGTGAAGGTAAAACCCTGGTTGCAACCTTACCTGCCTATTTGAACGCCCTTACCGGCAAAGGTGTCCATGTTGTTACCGTTAATGACTATCTGGCAAAGCGTGATAGTGAGGATATGGGCCGTATTTTTAAATTCTTAGGCTTAACGGTAGGCCTGATTGCTCACGATATGGATTTCCATGATCGTCGCGCTGCTTATATGGCAGATATTACCTATGGTACTAACAACGAATTCGGCTTCGACTATTTGCGCGATAACATGGTCGTAAGTGAGGACCAGATGGTACAACGTCCTTTGAACTACTGTATCGTCGATGAGGTTGATAGTATTTTAATTGATGAGGCCAGAACCCCGTTGATTATTTCCGGTCCTGGTGAAAATTCCACTGAGCTATACCGTGTTCTGGCACAGGTAGTTAGTCAGATGAAGGAAGGCGAGGACTATACTGTTGATGAAAAACAAAAACAGGTAGCTCCCACCGAGGTAGGTATCGCTAAGGCAGAGAAAATGCTGGGCATTGCCAACCTGTATGACAATGAACACGGCATGGACTATTCCCATCAGATTATGTGTGCCTTGAAGGCGAAGGCACTGATGCACCGTGACCGTGATTACGTGGTCAAGGATGGTCAGGTTATCATTGTTGATGAATTTACCGGTCGTCTGATGTTTGGTCGCCGTTTCTCCGAGGGCCTGCACCAGGCTATTGAAGCTAAGGAAGGCGTTAAGGTAGAACGCGAAAGCCAAACCTTGGCAACCGTTACCTTCCAAAACTACTTCCGTATGTATAATAAGCTGTCCGGTATGACCGGTACTGCTAAGACTGAGGAACAGGAATTCCAGAAGATTTATGGTCTGAGCGTTATTGTTATTCCTACCAATAAGCCCATGATCCGTAAGGATTATCCTGATGTTATTTACAAAACTAAGATTGCTAAATATAAGGCAGCCGTTAACGAAATTGAGGAATGCCATAAATCCGGTCGTCCCGTACTGGTTGGTACTACCTCCATCGTCCAATCCGAGGAGCTGTCCGCTATGCTGAAACGTCGTGGTATTGCTCATAATGTTTTGAATGCTAAATACCATGAAAAGGAAGCAGAAATTATTTCTAAGGCTGGTCAGTACGGTGCCGTAACCATTGCTACTAACATGGCAGGTCGTGGTACCGATATCGTGCTGGGTGAGGGTGTACCGGAATTAGGCGGTTTACATATTATCGGTACTGAACGTCATGAAAGCCGTCGTATTGATAATCAGCTGCGTGGCCGTTGCGCACGTCAGGGTGACCCTGGGTCTTCTAAATTCTTCCTTTCTCTGGAAGATGATCTGATGCGTCTTTTCGGCAGTGATAATATTGCCGGTATTATGGATAAATTGGGCCTGGAGGATGACGAACCTATTGAGCATTCCCTGGTTACCAAATCCATTGAAAATGCCCAGAAGAAGGTAGAAGCACGTAACTTTAATATTCGTAAATACGTGCTGGAATACGATGATGTTATGAACCAGCAGCGTGAGGTTATTTACGCTCAGCGTAGAGCCATTCTTCATAAGAGCAACCTTAAGGAAAATATCATGGAAATGGTGGAAAAGGTTGTGGCACGTACCATGGCTATGTATGCACCTCCCGAGGTATATTCTGAGGACTGGGATTTGACCTCTCTGATTGCTTATGCAGAAGAATTTTACGCACCCCGTGGTTTACTGACTGTGGAATATCTGCAGAACCTTAGCCGTGAGGAGCTGGATGAATATCTGCATCAGGTTGCCAAGGAGCATTATCAGGCTCGTGAGGATTCCATGGGTCCTGAACTGATGCGTGAGCTGGAAAATCTGGTTATGCTGAAGGTTGTTGATAACCACTGGATGGAACATTTGGATGCTATGGATATGCTACGTGAAGGTGTGGGCCTGCGTGCTTATGGTCAAAAGGATCCTTTGGTTGAATATAAATTTGAAGCCTACGATATGTTTGAGGCGATGATTGATGCTATTCAGGATGACGTCGTACGTTATATTTACCATGTTAACGTAGTAACTCAACCGGTGGTTGAGGACCGTCTCCATAATTCCACTTTAAATAATCCTGCTGGCGATGATGGTGTTGCAGGTCCCGCTGTGAAGGCGAAAAAATAAACTGTCGGATAAGTTTATATAGTTTTCTCATGTAGCAACAGTAGAATGATACTGTTGCTACATTAATTAAGGAAAGCTGCTCGGGATTCTTTTTTAGAGTCCTTTAAATAACTAAATTTGCATATGAAAGGTTGTGAACAACTTGCTGATTGAAGAATACAGACCAGAAATCAACAATTTACAGGCAAAATTAGAAGAAATGAGGGGATCTCTTTGACATTGCTGTCAAAGAAGATCGTATTGCCGAACTAGAACATAGAATGGGGGACCCTACCTTTTGGGATGATCCTGATAAGGCTAATAAAATAGCACAGGATGTCAATTCTCTGAAGGATGAGGTGGAAACCTTCCACGGCTTAGCAGCTAATGTGGATGATTTGGAAGCTCTGTGTGAAATGGCCATGGAGGAAAAGGATGAAAGTCTGTTACCAGAAATGGATGAGCTTTTGGAAAAATGTAAAACCGATCTGGAGCATTTGGAATTAGGTATGCTCCTTAGTGGTGAATATGATGCTAATAATGCTATTCTGACTCTGCACGCAGGTGCTGGCGGTACTGAGGCCCAGGACTGGACCTCCATGCTTTACCGTATGTTTACCCGTTTTGCCGAAAAGAATGGCTTTACTGTTGAGGTATTGGACTTCCTTCCCGGTGATGAAGCAGGTGTTAAAAGTGCGACTATCCAGATTAATGGTCACAATGCCTATGGCTTTATGCGTTCTGAAAAGGGTGTACACCGTCTGGTAAGAATTTCTCCCTTTGATGCCAATGCTCGTCGTCATACCTCCTTTGCAGCAGTGGATGTAATGCCGGAGATTGACGACAATGTAGAAGTTAATATCAACATGGATGAGGTGCGTGTGGATACCTATCGTGCCAGTGGTGCAGGTGGTCAGCACGTTAACAAAACCTCTTCTGCAGTACGTATGACCCATGAGCCTACCGGTATCGTGGTACAATGCCAGAATGAACGTTCCCAGATCCAAAACCGTGAACGCTGTTTACAATTGCTGCGTGCTAAATTGTATGAATATGAAAAGGCTAAGCAGGATGCTCTGATTAGTGATATTGCCGGTGATTACCAGGCTATTGAATGGGGTAGTCAGATTCGTTCCTACGTTTTCCAACCTTATACCATGGTTAAGGACCATCGTACCAGCTGTGAAAGCGGTAATATTCAGGCAGTTATGGATGGGGATTTGATGCCCTTTGTAGAAAGCTATTTGCGTAGCCAGCAAAAGAAGGTTTAATTTAACGAAAAAAGGTGAAGTGGATGAAAAGCCGTTATAACCCGGTACTGATAGTTGTTATTATCCTCGGTTTAGTTTGTTCCTTATGGATTAACTGGAACCGCCATGAAATAGAACAAAATAATAATACTGTAGAAATGGCCATGGAGTATGAAAATCTCTGTCGGTTAGCCGCTTTGGAAGGCCTACCTGAAGCCACCGTCCTAGAAAAATTCCATGAGGCAGGTATTACCTCCCTCATGGTTTTTGATACGAATTTAAAGCGCTTGAGCAATAGAAATGTGCTTCATGTAGCTACGGGTGGAGAGCTGCGCCAGGCGCAAACCCTGGGCTTACCTCCGGCAGGACCCTTTGCCGGTATTACTACTCCTGTCGAGAATGCTGTGTATGTGGCACCTAAGCAGGATAGGGAGGCTTATGAGGATACTGTTGCTGATTTAAAGTTGCGTTTTGGCAAGGAGCGCGTGCTTGAATTAGGGACAGCAGAAGCGCCTCTGGTTCAGGTGTTGGGTAGCACCACGCTTGTTCCTCCGGAACGTTATGATGAGCCGTTGGGGGTTTTACAGGCACCCTTAGGACTTGCAGTTCGGGATTTACAAAGGGTGGAAGTAGCGGGCTTTAAGGTTATTGTCCGTCCTAGTAATTATCTGGAGGTCAATGAGGAAAAAATTGACAGTATTTTCCAGCGAATTGCTAAATCCGGTGTCCATGTTCATGCTTATATGCCTTGTGGTCGTGAGGTAGTCGGTTATCCTGATCATGTAGACTATATGGCGGAAAAATTAGGTCAGCGGAAGCTGATTATGCTGGAGCATTATACCCAGCTCCGTTTTGCTGATATTAAGGGACTAATACCCATGGCAGAGGCCATGGACTATAATGTAGCACGTTCCTATATTATCGATAGTCTGGAGCAGAAGAAGATTTCTGTAGGAGAAGCTCTGCGTCGCTGGGCTTTAACTGATGAAGAAAGAAATATCCGTGTCAACTATATCCGCCCCTTCTATTTGTCCAAGGAGGGCAAGGACCTTATGACTTTGAATCTGGACTATGTACGGGATATTGCGGACAGTGTTAAGGAGAGGGGTTTCACTATTGGCGAAGCCGGGGTTTTTGAAAGTCTTCAGGAAAAGGAAGGCTATAATGGACCCTATCTGGCCAATAAGCTGAGTCTAATTCCCCTTATGGCTGCTGTACTAGCAGCGGGCGTACTTTATTTGTCCCTGCTTGTATCTTTGAGCAGGACTAAGGAGTTGCTTTTGTGGGCAGGCTTGACTGTGGCTGCTGCCGTCGTGTTGCTGATAGGACGTGGCCTACTGCTGCGTCAGCTAATGGCCTTGGGGGCTGCTGTCTTCTTCCCAGTGCTGTCCATGAATTACATTCTGGATTTATGGGATCAGCGCAGGAATAGTAAGCTGAGTGCGGTCTGGACGGTAATCCATGGCTGCTGGCAGTTGGCTCTAGCGATTGCTCTTTCCCTAGTGGGTGGTTCCTTACTGGCAGGTATTTTAGCAGATGGACGCTTCCTTTTGGAGATTGATATTTATCGTGGTGTTAAGCTGACCTTTGTGCTGCCCCTACTGCTGATGACTGTTTTATATTTCAAACGCTATCAGCTGCTGGAGGGAATGCATCAGGACTTACCGGGCTTGTACAGACGCCTAGGTGATTTGCTTAATACTAAGCTGACTTTTAAGTATGTATTCGTCATGCTGATAGTACTGGTGGTACTGCTCTACTTTGTGGGCCGCAGTGGTCATACCGGTGGTGTCCCCGTGGCAGCAGTTGAATTAAAATTGAGGGCCTTTTTGGAGCAGCTGCTTTTTGCTAGACCCCGTCAGAAGGAGTTTATGATTGGTCATCCGGCCTTTTTCCTAGCAGCCTATGCCGCTTATCAGGGAGCACCTAAGTTGTGGCAGTATGCTTTGACCTGTGGGGCCCTGATTGGTCAGGCGTCCCTGGTACAGACCTTCTGTCATATGCGCACTCCAGTAATGATGAGCTTTATCCGTGCACTGGATGGTTATGTATGTGGTGCTGTTCTAGGTGTTATTGTATTGCTGGCTGTGGCAGTACTCTTCCATTATGGCTGTAAACTAAAAAGGAGATACCTTGTGTAATGAGTAAAATCGTAATTTCCGGATATTATGGATTTGCCAATGCCGGAGACGAGGCCATGCTGGCGGCTATTATCAGTTCCTTGCGTCAGGCGGAGCCGGAGGCAGAGCTGACAGTTATTTCCGGTGCTCCGGAGAAAACTGCTGCCAAGCATAGTGTCCTTTCCGTTCACAGGTTTAACCTTTATAAAATTATACGTGCTCTTTGTCAGAGTGACCTGCTTTTAAGTGGTGGCGGTAGTTTATTGCAGGATGTGACCAGTAAACAGAGCTTACTCTATTATTTGTCAATTATATTTTTGGGTAAGCTTCTAGGACATAAGACCATGCTTTATGCACAGGGGATTGGCCCTATCAGAGCCGGCTGGCTCCGTTGGTTGACTAGGCTGGTATGCAATAAGGTGGATGCTATTACTGTTAGGGATGGCGATTCCTTAGCGGAGCTGAAGCGCTTGGGGGTGAATACCCAAAGGGTTGCGCTGACAGCGGATGCTGTATTTACATTGGCCCCTGCTAAGCTGGAAGCGGGGAAGGGCCTGTTGGTTACTTTTCATCAGCATGGGGAGCCTTTGGTAGGGGTTGCTGTGCGCCAGTGGCCCTGTAATAATGATTATTTGCGTGAATTAGCAGCGGCAGCGGACCAATTGGTGGAGGCTGCTGCTGTTAAAATTGTTTTATTACCCTTGCAGCGACATCGAGACCTTGTAGCTTGTCAACGTATTCTTCAGCTAATGAGGCATCGGGAGGCAGTAATCCTCATTAATGAACGTTTGGATACAGAGGGCTATTTGTCGGTAATTGGAAATTTTCGTTGTCTAGTGGGCATGCGCCTACATGCTTTAATTTTTGCAGCTGTCATGCATGTACCTTTTGCAGCCTTATCCTACGATCCCAAAATTGATGGTTTTATTAAAGAAGTCCATGGGGTTAATTTGGGTAAAATAGATTCTGTAGACAGGCAGTGTATTTTTACTGCAATCCTACAGATGTTGGGAAATCCTTCCCAAGATTTTCAGGCCTTAGAGGCATTACGAGCAAAAGCTCAGGGTAATACTAAAAGGGCTGTAGCTTTGATCAGAAAGCCTTAGGGCGAAGGGAGTAGCTATTATGCTAAAGATGTCACAAGTTAGTAAAATTTATCTCAACGGCTCCGTAGCATTACGCAATGTGGATATTGAAATTGAGTCAGGAGAATTTGTCTTCGTAGTAGGTCCTAGTGGTGCTGGTAAATCTACTTTTATCAAAATGCTTTTTCGTGAGATTTTACCCACGCAGGGAAGTATTGAGGTAGCAGGTATCGATATTTTAAGCTTAGAAGCTAAAGAGATACCTTATCTACGCCGTCGATTGGGCATTATCTTTCAGGATTACCGTCTTTTGCCGGATCGTACTGTGTACGAGAATGTAGCTTTTGCGATGCAGGTTATTGAAGAACCCTATCGTAAGATTAGACGTAGCGTAATGAACGTACTGGACTTAGTCGGCTTGCGTGACCGTGCTACTTCTTATCCCCATGAATTAAGTGGTGGTGAGCAGCAGCGTGTAGCCATTGCCAGAGCTATTGTTAATAATCCCATTCTGGTTATTGCTGACGAACCCACTGGTAATCTGGATCCTGATACCAGTTGGGAAATTATGAAAATCTTTCAGGAGATTAATGATTCTGGGACTACCATTATTATGGCAACCCATGATAAGGATATCGTAGATGCTATGGATAAACGTGTCATAGCCATCGAAAATGGTAGTATTGTTCGTGATGAAAAGCATGGGGGCTACGGTTATGAGTTTTAGGACTAAGGAATATTTTATTAAGGAAACTTATAAATCCATTCGTCGTAACGGCTTTATGAGCTTTGCCTCTGTTTCCACAGTTGTAGTATCCCTTCTGGTTTTGGGGATGTTTTTACTCATTTTTTTGAATACGGATAATCTGGCGAAGCATTTGGAAAAGCAGGTGCAGATTTCCGTCTACATGGAGGACAGCGCCACCGGCGGTGAGCTGGAAACTATGCGGGAGGAGCTGGAAAAGCTTCCTGGAGTAGTAGAAGTCGAAGCAGTGACTAAGGAGGAGGCCTTGGAGCGTTTTAAGGAACGCCTGGGCGATCAGGATAAGCTGCTGGATTCCTTAGGCAGTGACAATCCCTTCCCTTATTCCTTTGAGGTACACCTGGATAAACCAGAGCATATTAGCGAAATTACCGAAAAAATAGCCCAGCTGCCCAAGGTAGAAACAGCGCGCTTTGGTCAGGAAATTGTAGAACATCTCTTTAATTTGACTAAAACGTTACGTATTGGCGGTGTGATATTAATTTTCGTGCTTTTCATGGCAACTCTATTTATTATTTCCAATACCATCCGTCTGACTGTTTTTGCCCGGCGGAAGGAAGTTTTGATTATGCGCTATGTTGGTGCAACGGATTGGTTTATCCGTTGGCCCTTCCTGTTAGAGGGCATGTCCTTGGGCTTTATGGGTGCTTTGGTAGCCTCCCTGGTATTGAATAATACCTACGTGGCTCTTTCTCATAATATTCATGCAACCTTGGCCTTCCTGCCCATTATGCCGGCCTATCCTTTAATGTATTATGTGGATATTTTCCTGATTTTAGCCGGTACAGGCATTGGCGCTTTAGGTAGTTACATTTCCTTGCGTCACTTTTTACGTGTCTGATGGAGGCCGGTGTCATGAACAAGAAAAGCTTGGGATGTGGGCTCTTAGCCTGCTGCTTTGCCCTAATGCCTCTACTTGCTCCATTAGCCTGGGCTGATGAGTATGCTGATAAGCAGGCGGAGCTGGATGATGTAAAGCAGAGAATGCAGCTCATGGAGGAAAGAAGGGCTGAGGCTCGTCGTGAGGCCGAGGCGGCCAGCAGTCAGCTGGAGGATGTTGCTACGCGCCTGACAGAGCTGCAAAGGGAGTCCAATAGGCTAGAAGCAGAGAATAACCGTCTGCAGGCTAGCATTGATGAAAATAGAAGTAAATTAGAGGCTAAGCAGGCAGAGCTGGAAAGCAGGGTAAAAATATACCGTGGCCGCTTGAGAGATATTTATATTAACGGTCAGGTAAACTATTTAGACGTGCTTCTGGGGGCGAACAGCTTTAGTGATTTTGCTTCTCGAATGTATTTACTGCAGAAGATTATCAAAAGTGATGTCGAATTGCTGGATAATATAAAAAAGGATACCGCTGAAATTAAGGAACGGCAAAGTCTTTTGGATGAGGAGCAGAAGGAATTACTGCATACTAAGAGTATTTTGGATAATAAAAAGGCCAGTGTGGAAAAGGCACGTGCTGAAAGGGCTTATCTGCTGTACCAGGCTCAGGAAAAGGAACAGGAAAGCCTGGCTGAATGGGATCGGCTTTTGGTTGTTTCTGAGAATATTACCGCCATGCTGCAGAGGATGGAAGCCAGCGGTAGCAGCTCGGGAAGTAGTTCTTCACAGCAGACGCCTACTTCTTCCAAGCCACTTATCTGGCCCTGCCGTGGTCCTATTACCTCCTATTTTGGTTGGCGTACCCATCCTATCTTTGGTACGACCAAGTATCATTCCGGTATGGATATTGGTGTAGATTATGGTACACCTATTTTGGCTGCCGGTACCGGTACTGTTATTTACAGTGGCTGGTTAGGTGGCTATGGTAATGCGGTGATGGTGGACCATGGTAGTGGTATGGTAACCCTATATGCTCATAACCAGGAATTAACTGTTAGTGAAGGTCAGTCAGTAGCCCAGGGTGATGTTATAGCATATGCAGGTGCTACAGGTTATGCAACTGGTCCTCACTGCCATTTCGAGGTACGTATACATGGTGAGGTAACTGAGCCCTTGGATTATTTACAAGAATAATGGGGAAGTGAAAAAGTAATGAATAGATTTTTACAGCTGATAGCTTGCAGCTTACTTTCCATCGCCTTAACCCTCGGAGTTATCAGCTGGCAGGTACAAAGAATTACGGATGATCCTGCCGGACTGGTCATGTTTTTGCGTTCTGTCAATCTTGTAAAACGTAATTTTGATGGACCGGTGGATGATGCCAAGCTCTTTAGCGGTGCTATTGATGGGATGGTTAAGACTTTGGATGACCCTTATACGGAGTATCTGGATGAGAAAGAATATAAGGAACTGTCTGAATTGACTACGGGCAGCTTCTGCGGTATTGGTATCATTTTTGGGAAAAAGGATGAGGGTTATGTGGTCATTTCTACGCTGCCGGATAATCCTGGCGCTGCCGCAGGTATCAAGGGTGGTGATAGGATTATTGCCGTGGATGGCAAATCCACTGAGTCACTTAATATGGAAGAAGTGTCCAACCTGATTCGTGGTGCCGAGGGTACTGAGTTAAAAATGAAGCTCGTGAGCAAGAGCGGTAAGGAGAGAATTGTGCGTTTAGTACGCCAGAAAATCAAAAATCCTTCCGTAGGTAGTTACATGCTGCCAGAAACTAAAATTGGCGTCTTAAGGATAGCAGCCTTCAATGAAAATACCGGCGAGGAATTTGCTGAAGCTTATCAAAAGCTGGAAAAGGAAGGCATGCAGGCTACTGTTCTGGATTTACGTGGTAATCCTGGTGGTTTGTTGGATGCTGGTGTTAGTGTGGCGGGAATGTTGGTACCTAAGGGACCCATTGTCTCTGTCATTTATAAGGATGGTACTAAATTAACGGAAGAATCTCAGCTGGAAGGGGTTAAATATCCGCTGGTAGTTTTAATTGACCATGGTAGCGCCAGTGCTGCAGAAATCGTAGCTGGTGCAATCAAGGATACCAAGGCTGGTTATCTGATTGGCGAAAAGTCCTTTGGTAAGGGTAGCGTGCAGTCCATTATCGGTCTGGATGGGAAAACTGCCCTAAAGATTACCTCTGCCAAATACTATACTCCCTCCGGTGTGTCCATTCATCACATCGGTATCGAGCCGGATTTAGTTGTCAGCTTGCCTGAGAATGGTATTGAGAACGAGGGCAGTGTCTATGTGACCGATACGCAGATGCAGGCAGCAAAGAAATATTTGTTGGAGAAAATCGCAGAGGAGGCGCAATAAATGTTATTTATTTGCTATTCCAAATGTAATACCTGCAAAAAGGCAGAGAAATATCTTTTGGAAAAGGGCGTCAGCTTTACGAAAAGAGATATTAAGGAAGAAAAGCCCACTTTGGAGGAATTGACGAGCTGGTACAAACGAAGTGACCTGCCCTTAAAACGTTTTTTTAATACTAGTGGTAATTTATATAAGGAATTACAGCTGAAGGATAAGCTGCCCCAGATGTCTGAAGAGGAGCAGCTGCAGCTGCTGGCTACTGATGGTATGCTGGTAAAGCGGCCTTTGGTAATTACTGAGGACTATGTTTTAGTCGGCTTTAAGGAAGTTGAATGGCAGGCTCAGAAGCTGTAATCCTTTATGGAAGGAATGAACCCATAGGGCCTGCATGTATTTGCAGGCCTTTTTTTAAGGAGAAGATGGATGATGAAGTATATGATGAAATTAATGACCATTACTCTGCTGCTACTGGCTTTGGTAGTGGCAGGCTGTGGTGGTAAAAAGGAAGCGCCAAGCGCCGCTATTGGGCAGGAGGTAGCTGCTACTGAGCAGTCCATTGCCATGGTGGACCAGGAGCAGGAGGGCTTCCGCTACCAGTCTTTTTTTATTACGAATAAAAATAAGCCGCTTTTTACAGAAGAGGATATGCACAAGCCTTCCTTTGAGCATTACAGCAAGCTGGACCATTTAGGCCGCTGTGGGGTGGCATATGCTAATCTTTCCAAGGAAACTATGCCTAAAAGGGGTGAGGAAAGAGGCAGTATCGGTAGCGTAAAGCCATCCGGCTGGAAGGTAGCTAAATACGACTTTATCGACGGCAAATATCTTTATAATCGTTGTCATCTGATTGGTTATCAGCTGTCCGCCGAAAATGCCAATCCAAGGAATCTGATTACCGGTACCCGTTATATGAATGTCCAGGGGATGCTGCCCTTTGAAAATAAGGTGGACGCCTATATTGAAAAAACTGGTCATCATGTCCTTTATCGTGTAACTCCCCTGTATGATGGGGATGACCTGGTGCCCTATGCTGTACAAATGGAAGCGCAGTCTGTTGAGGATAAGGGCCTAGTCTTTAATGTTATTATTCCTAACATCCAGCCCGGCGTAGCCATTGATTATGCTACTGGGGACAGTAGGCTGCTTTATAAGTCTAAGGATGGCAAGGAAGATTATGTAGTGGTAGTCAGATACAAGGAATTCCATAGGGAAAAATGTAGTAAATTAGATAAATACGATGATAAAATTAAGGATCATGTCCATGCCACCCGTCAGGACCTGTTAAAGGAAAAATACAAGCTCTGCAAAGTATGCAAGCCTTGAGTTAAAGTAATTAAGCACCGGAACGTTTTAGACGTCCGGTGCTTTTTGATATATAAAAAGCTCACTTTTCTGAGAGAAGTGAGCTTTAATTTTTGCTTGTTTAACGGCCGGTTTTTATTTCCGTCCAGTAACGGTCGTACATGGGTAGTGCAGCACCGATATCGGTAAGCCATTCACCACGGCCCTTACCCTCCTCACCAATCTTCAGCATGGGGTCATTTAAAAACTCCTGACTTTGATAGGGTCGGGCGGTTGTGATGGGGTTGCTGTAGCCTACGTACTCGTAATTACGGGCACTGACATCATCACCATAGAAGAAATTGATGAATTTTTCCGCTAATTCCTTATGCTTAGCTCCTTTAGGAATTGCAAAGGTATCAGCCCAGATGACAGTGCCTTCTTCAGGAATAATAAAGGCAATATCCTTATTTTCCTTGTAGACGAAGCTGGCATCACCACTCCAGATGGTACCTATCCAGCCCTCATCAGCAATGAATTTCTGCTTGATGGTATCGGTATCATAGGCTAATACTAGGGGAGAAAGCTGCTTGAGATCCATAAAGGCTTTCTTAACCTCTTCTGGATTAGTGCTGTTATTGGAATAGCCATTTTTCTTTAGGGCCATACCCATAACCTCACGGCAGTCATTCATAAGTACCAGACGACCTTCATATTTTTCATTCCATAAATCAGCCCAGTGCTGGGGCTTTTCTTTAATATACTTGGTATTGTAAATAATACCAGTAATACCCCAGGTATAAACCAAGCTGTGCTGACCTGTCGGGTCGTAGCTGGGATAGCGTAAATCCGGTGTAAGATTTTTGGCATTGGGAATATTATCCAGATTGAACTCCTCCAGCATATCCAGCTTTAGCATGGTAGCAACCATGTAGTCTGAGGGAAGAATTAAATCATATTGGGCACCACTGGCCTGAATCTTGGCAAAGAGCTCTTCGTTATTGCCGAAGGTATCATAATTAACACGGCAGTTATACTGCTTTTCAAATTTTTCTACCAAAACAGGGTCAAAATGGTCGGCCCAGGAGTAAAGGTTTAAAACCTGACGGTCGTCATTGACTGCGGTCTGTTCTTCACTGCCGCAGCCTAAAATGGTAAAGGCTGCCAGGGTTAGGAGCAGAGCAAGTAATTTTTTCATAAGCTACCTCCTTGCTTAATCCTCTTTTTTAGAAGTATGCTGGGGCTGGAGAATTTGAGCCAGCACGACAAGACTGATGGTGGACAGCATTAACAGGGTGGATAAAGCATTTATTTCCGGGGAAATACCGCGTTTTACCATGGCGTAAATGTACAGGGGCAGGGTGGTTGAACTGGGACCAGCTACAAAGAAGCTGATGATGAAATCATCAATGGACAGAGTAAAGGCGATAAGAGCACCAGCTACGATGCCGGGCATGGCCATGGGCAAGGTAATATAACGGAAGGTCTGGAAGGGCGTGGCATACAAATCCATAGCTGCCTGCTCCAGCTCCGGACGCATACCCTCTAGACGGGTGCTGACTGTAATAACTACGAAGGAAACGCAGAAGGTTATATGGGCTAAAATCAAGGTCGTTTTGCCCAAGGGGATTTGCGCTTGACTGAATAAAACCAGCAGGGATAAGCCCATAACTATTTCTGGAATCAGAATTGGTAGATAGAGAAGGCCGTTAATCGCATTTTGAAATTTATACTTGTATTTGTTAAGAGCAATAGCGGCAATGGTACCAAGACTAGTGGAAACTACAGTGGAAATACAAGCTACTAAGAGACTATTATACAGAGCCTCCAGGACACGACGGTTATGGAACAGGGATAAATACCAGTCCCAGGTAAAGCCTGTCCACATGGCATTAATACGGGATTCATTAAAGGAATAAAGTGCCAAAATTAACAGGGGAAAGTACAGAAAGGCCAGTACTACCATTGCATAGGCACAAAGAGTATGATTACGCCAGGTCTTTGGCATCGGCTTTGCCTCCCTTCTGTGCAGAAAGTGCTTTATAGTAGAGCACAATCAAAACTAAGGCCATGATGGCCAGAATAATGGAAAGAGCACTGCCGAAGGGCCAGTCACGTGCAGCCAGGAACTGGTTCTGGATTAAATTGCCAACTAGGGCTGATTTGGCGCCACCCATAACATCGGGAACGACGAACATACCCAGGGAAGAAATGAAAACCAGAATAGTACCGGCAGCAATACCGGGCAGGGTCAGGGGAAGGGTTATTTTCCTGAAGGCAGTAAATGGCGAAGCACCCAAATCGGAGGCTGCTTCTAACAAACGACGATCAAACTGCTCCAGAGAAACGTAAATTGGTAATACCATGAAGGGCAGGAGTGCATAAACCATGCCGATTATTACTGCGGTTTCGTTATAGAGGAACTGCATAGGTAAATCAATCCAACCCATTTCCAAAAGAAAGGTATTTGCTAGGCCACGGGTACGTAAAATGATGACCCAGGCATAGGAACGAATTAAAAAGTTAATCCAGAAGGGAATCATCACTAGAATTAAGCCGGGCTGCTGCCATTTCTTGGGCAGCTGGGCAATAAAATAAGCTAATGGATAACCTAGGATGATAGTAAAGACTGTCGTCAGCAGAGCTACACCCAGGGTGTAGGCGAAGATGGACAGGTACAGGGGTTCAAAAAAACGTTGGTAATTATTGAGAGTAAAATCAAAAATTACCTGGCCGTAGGGGGTGCGGCTGGCAAAGGAAACAGCTACGACGATTAAAAGGGGAATAACAAAGAAAAAGCTCAGCCACAGCACAGTGGGCGCGACCATTAATTTTCCGTTCTTCATTTCGTTACCCTCACCTCATCCTGAGGCTGCCACCAGATGCCTACACGTTCATCCGGCTCCCAGCGTTTAATATCATCAAAATATTGATAAGCGATAACAATCTGGTTAGAATTATCTAGGCGGATAAAGACCTTATCGATAGTACCATAGAAAACCACATCAACAACAGTGCCATAGTACAGGGGCTCGGGATGGGTGAAGTTTTCCTCATCTTCAGGACAAAGAAGAATTTTTTCAGGACGCATGACAAGGGTAGTACCATCCTCCTGGTCAAAGAAATTACTTTCGCCGATAAATTTGGCAACGAATTTGGTTTTGGGAATATGGTAAATAGTATTAGCGTTATCGTCCTGTTCGATAACACCCTTATTCATAACAATAATGCGGTCGCTCATGGTGAGCGCTTCTTCCTGGTCATGGGTAACGTAAATAAAGGTCAAACCCAGGCCACGCTGTAGATTTTTCAGTTCAATCTGCAGCTTCTTACGCAGTTGGTAGTCCAAAGCACCCAATGGTTCATCCAGTAGTAGTACCTTGGGATTATTCACAAGGGCACGGGCAATAGCTACACGCTGCTGCTGGCCACCACTCATCTGTTGGGGGTAGCGATTGCGTAGTTCTTCCAATTGGGTCAGGTAAAGCACTTGATCCACACGCTCGTCCTGTTCATCCAGGGGCACATTCTTCATTTTTAAGCCAAAATGGATATTTTCTTCCACGGTCATGTGGGGGAAAAGGGCATAATGCTGAAAAACCATGTTGACATTACGTTTATAGGGAGGGAGCTTGGTAACATCCTCGTCATCTAAGTAAATTTTTCCTTCAGTAGGTTGTTCCAAACCTGCTATCATTCGTAAAAGAGTAGTTTTACCACAACCGGAGGGACCGAGAAGGGTTAAAAATTCACCATCTGCGATGGTAAGGTCGATAGAGGGAATGATTACATGTCCATTGAATTTCTTGGAAATTCCTTCTAGACGGATCATATCTTTCATGTTATTTGTGTCACAACCTTTCGATTTTAAAGTCCATTATGATATTATAACAAATAAGCGAGAAAGTTCAATAACTTTCGACAAAAAAGAGAGCAAAATTAAGAAGTTTTGTTATTTTATTAGTTAATAGAATAAAATACGGCATTTTTAGCTTATTTTCTAGATATTTACCCTTTAAAAGCGAATATTAAGGGTAAAATATTCGTATTTGCGGTACGGATATTAATATAGCATTAAGAATAAATTTTGGAATTAAGAATAGTTATAGGGAAGCAGGTTGGGCTTTACCCATGGATAGCTTGAAGGTAATTAGGAGGGACTGCTCCTTTAACTTAGAAGGGAATTTTACTCCCAAAGCATATTATAGGAAGAAAGTAGTAAATTTAGATAATCCTTGTAGAACTGTGGCTGTCTGCTGCAAAAGAAAAAGCAGCAGCTATCCTGAAAAGGTCATAGCTGTTGCCTTAGTTACGATTATTATTTTTAGCCTGGATGGTCTTTTGAAAATTATCCAGGTTTATTGTTTTGGCGTCACTATCAACGACGGGAAAGCATAACAGCTCTTCGCTGACTCGGAGCAGATCCTCATAAAGGTCGGCAGGAAAGGTTTTACAAAAATGATTGACGCCCCGGATATTTTGAATTTCCTGCTGGAAAGTGTAGCCTGTCGGGGCAATGGTGGATTTATGAAGGTGGTACATATCTAGAAAAAGTAAATCGTAAAAGGTACCGCTCTGAGAGGTTATTTCATAAACATTAATCTTTTTTTCGCAGGTACACAGCCTATGAAAGTAGACCTTTTCCTGAGAATTAGTCAGTAGCAGCTTGGACAGGTAGGTTATTTCTCCTAGGGGACCGTTAACAAGGATGGGATTGGCGGGACTGCGTCCAAATTCACCCAGGGCCTGGGGCAGCTGGTCCAGCTTTTTTCATCACATTGTTGGAGAATTACCGGAGGTAGTTTTTTATTTTGGGCAAGGTCATCATTTAAAAGATAATGGAGCTTGTTATGTATATCATCCATGGGATAACCTGGCTCCTTAGCATAAAGCTTATCAAGGCAGCTCATACCAACACCTCACTTAAGCTGGTGCCTAGTAGCTTTGTTCTTACCTTAACAATTATTAAAGTAGCTGTCAAATAGGAACAAGAAAATATTTAGCTTCTGTTCTATTTGTAGATGAGTAAAATATTACGCACTTCTACCTGTGACAGCGGGAAGAGATTTTCTTTTAACGATACAGGTGTTATACTGAAAAAGTACATAACTAAAAGGAAGAAAAGAGGTATAAAGGTGATTAAGGATAGTAGAGAATTAGCTAGGCTTTTGGAAGACTATACCATTCCTGAAAGTGATTATTTCGAAATAGCAGCTCGGTTACGTAGTCTGAAGCACCGGAAAGCCGAAGGCTTTTTAGGTGCAACTTTGGATAAGTTGATTGGCTGGAAGGGTGGCATAAAACGACCATCCCCCAACTCCCTCAAGGTAAAGCTACCCGGTTTTGATATGGGTAAGCCTCCGGCGGATTTATACGCGGCTATGGACCGGGAGGAAGTTAGCTTTGCTGAGGTATTGTTGAACTATATAGATAAAAGTGATTATGTTAAGGATAGTGATGTCTACAAGAAAGCGGGCCTGAGTAAGGGGGCTTTTTCTAAAATTAGGAACGGACATTTGCCTAAAAGGGAGAATGTGCTTCGTCTAGCCTTAGTTTTACGTTTAAGTGTGGTAGAAACGGAAATTCTGCTCCATGCGGCAGGCTATGCCTTTCAGCCTAATAATAAATTCGATCGTTTTATCTGCTTTTTTTTAGAGGAGCACGAGCATGGCAGGGATTACGATTACGACCTTTTGAACTTATGGTGCTACGATATTACCGGCGTGGTCCTGGTGGGAGAGAAATAAAGGTTTCCTGTGAAGGGACCTCTTTCTGAACTTTTGCTAGTACAATATGGGTAGTAAAGCAAGAGCGAAGGAGGGTGGATTTATGAAAATGAATGGTTGTATTTTACTGCCGTCGGGCAGGCAGCAGAAGCTGTTGGAGGATTTGAAGCTGCAGGCTGAAATAGAGCGAATCCGAAGGGATAAAACTATGAGTGAGCAGGAAAAGCTAGAAGCTATTGCCAGACTATTACGGAAACAGACGGTTAGGGATTTGCTGGAAGGGCTTATCGTTTATTAGGAGGCCGGTATGGATAGCAAAGGGCAGGAGATTTTAGATCGTCTAGACCAGCTGTCACCTGAAGAAAGGAAGCGTACGTTAAATTCCTTTTTAGAAGCTGCCATCGTAGTGAATCGTAGGGGTGACGAAGGGTCCCTTTTATTACAGGAGACTGTAGCTGCGCATAAGGCTTCTGCAAAGGCTGAGAAGAGTGAGCCTGACAGGAGGTAATCAAGGCTTAGCTTATCGGCTGAGGAGGGCTTATAATAAAGAGAAGAAGGCCTGCTATCAAGAGTATGGCAGGCTGGTTTAAAAAAGCAGAGAGAGTATATTAGAGAAAATCTAAAATGATTTAGGAGGTGGCCCATGGCCGAAGAGAAAAAGGATTATTTCCCTGAGTATAGTGATGAGCGTTTTATGTCTAAGGTGCTGAAATATGGCAAGGCCATTGGTTGTGAGCTGCTTTGTCAGGCTTTCCTTTTAAAAATTGTTCTAGGGAAGGATGAAGTGCCTACCCAGGCAAAATTAGCAATTATCGGTGCTTTAGGTTATTTGATTTGATGCTATTTCGGATATCATTTCCGTGGCAGGCTATACTGATGATGCGGCGGCAATGATGGCTGTTTATAAAATGGTGCAGGCCTATGTAACTGAGGAAGATCGGGCGGAGGCTGAAGCTAGAGTAGCTAAACTTTTAGGTACCGCTGAATAATATTATTGCAGAACTTCTTGACGGAGAAGGGCTTTGCTCTGGAGGGAGAGAGCCGTTAAAAAATAGTGGGGGACTTGCTAAAAAAGGGGAATAATGTTACAGTGGAGTAAAATTTATGACGTTTTAAAATAGTAGAAAACAAAAGGAATATGAAAGATGCATAAAATTTTATTTATCTGTCATGGTAATATATGTCGTTCTCCTATGGCAGAATTTTTGTTGAAAGATATGGTTGCCAAAAAAGGGCTAGCCGCTGCTTTTTCAATAGCTTCCGCTGCTACTAGTCGGGAAGAAATTGGTAATCCGGTGCATTATGGGACTAAGCGTAAGCTGGCTGAATTAGGTATTAGTGTAGCCGGCAAGTATGCTCGTCAGGTGACACCGGCAGATTATCATAATTATGATCACCTTATTATTATGGACAGGAATAATCAACGTAATCTGGAAAGAATTATTGGTCAGGATGTGGACCATAAGGTGAGCCTTTTACTGGCTTACGCAGGTCGTCCTGGTCAAAGTATTGCTGACCCCTGGTACACGGGTGATTTTGACTTGACCTATAATGATATTCAAGCGGGGTTAGATGGTTTTTTAAAATATTTAGGCTATTAAAAAAGAGACTTTAGGGTGGTGGGGATTACCTTAAAGTCTTTTTTCGATTATAATTAAGGTAGGCCTATGAGAATAAATTCGTTAGTGGGAGGCTGCCTATGGAAGAGGTAGATTTAAATAAAATCCGTCAGAACATTGATCTTGTGGATAAGAAATTAGCACAGGCTCTGGAAGAACGGTTACAGCTGGTAATGCAGGTGGCCGAGTACAAGCACAGGCAGGGCTTGCCTGTTAAGGATGTTGAACGGGAAAAGCAGGTTATTGCCAAGGTAACAGGTCTGTTAAAAAATCAGGATTACGCTCCGGCTGTAGCTCAGATTATGCGTAGCATTATTGATACAGCTTGTATTCTAGAGGAAGAACGTTTATCAAAAGAGGACTAAAAGGTCAAGCTTTTATTGTTCTGCCGAAATAGTGTGTTTGTAAGGAAATGAGGTGTTAGGATGAGAAATGTTGTTTTGATTGGGATGCCCGGCTGTGGCAAAACTACCTTTGGTAAGCTTCTGGCAGAAGCCATGCACCGTAAATTTTATGATGCTGATAGTATTTTAAGTGAACGTGAGGGCTGTAATTTGTCCATCCTATACACCCAGGACGAGAAGCATTTTCGTGCAGCTGAAACTCAGGTAATCAAAGAGCTGTCTACCTTGGAAAATGCAGTTATTGCTACAGGCGGTGGAGTTATTTTACGTTCGGAGAATATGGAAATGTTAGGCAGGAACGGACTGATTATTTTTATCGATCGTAAGCCGGAAAAGATTATCAGCTGTATTAATGACAATTACTGTCCTCTGATAGGTAACGATAAGCTGAAGCTTTTTGAAATTTATAAACAGAGAATAGAATTATATAAGCACTATGCTAAAGTAATTATTGGTAATAATGGAGCCTCTGAAGAAACAATCGCCAAGCTTTTGCTCCATTGTAAAAACTACTTTTAATTAGCCTGATAAACAAAAACAGGATTTAAGGAACCAATATTATAGTTCTTTAAATCCTGTTTTACTTTTTTGCGGTTGTATGCTTTGCTGGAAGGTTTGACTTTGGTAATGGGCTTTACCAGTCCCCAACTGCCTTTTTTGTCAGCGGCTACCAGGTGCTGCTGTTGTTTTTTGGACAGATTTTCATAGGAAATAAATTTTTCCATGGTAATACTTCACTATTTTTACTTGGACTCTTATTATACAGCAGTAAGAGTCATTTGATAAGAATTTGTTGCCAATAAAAATACGCACTTCTAAAAAGAGAAACTTTTGAGGCTATTAAAGTAAAACAATCTCGAAATAACTTCGTAACTGTACTAAGCAGATTTATTGATTACCCTAATTTATGCAGGGTAACATCTACTAAAACATCAACACCATTTTGCAGGGCATCGATATTGAAAGACATATTAGGAGCATGCAAACCAGGGTCAGCTGCAACACCAACACCAAAGTAAGCGGCTTTTAAATTAGGATATTTGTAGGCATAGAAGTGAAAATCTTCACCACCGGGATTTTTTAACAAAGGCATGAGTTTATCTTCACCTAAAACACGTTTTACAGATTCGGCTACATCACGGGTTAATTCTTCATCCAAACGGGCAGCAGGAATAATACCACTGGGGAAGTTTACATTAGCTTCTGCACCATAGGCTTTAGCAGTATTCACTGCAGCAAGTTTGAATTTTTTTACCAATTCATCCATTAATTCGTTGCTTTCAGAACGAATATCATAGGTAATGATAGTTTCACTAGGAATAACATTTGTGGCATTGCTGTTGCTCTTAATAATAGTAGGCTTGTAGGAGCAGGAAAGGTTAGGGTTCATTTTTATGGTAGCTATGGCATTGATAACCGCAGCAGCAACTTCCAGGGTGTTTACACCTAAATGGGGACGGGAAGCGTGGCAGCCCACACCTTTAATCGTAACTTCAGCGAAAGTGCTGGCAGAATGTTGTACACCAGGCGCAATAGTACCATAAGGAATATCCTGTTTAGGACGAATATGTAAGCCGAGAGCCATATCAACACCTTCTAGAACTCCAGTCTTAATCATCGAAACTGCACCAACAAAGGTTTCTTCTGCTGGTTGAAAAAGTAGTTTTAAGGTACCACGTTTAATTTTACCCTTTAGGACGGAAGCAGCTGCAAGTAACATTGACATATGACCATCATGTCCACAAGCGTGGATACAGCATGGTTTGCCGTCAATAACGAAAGGCAAGGCATCCATATCAGCACGAAGTAGTAGGGTAGGTCCTGGAATAGTTCCCTTTTCAATTGCAACTACACCGGTGGTACCACCAATATTACGAGTTACTTCATAACCTAGTTTTTCCAAAATGTCTGCAACATAGGTAGATGTTTTGAATTCTTGTTCACCAAGTTCGGGGATTTGGTGCAAATCATGATAAAGTTTTTTCACATCTAGACTTTCCATAGTTGGTCATTCTCCTTTTAAACTTGTAATGTCGTTTTGTATGATACTAAAAAAATCATGGTTATTCTAACACAGAAATTGTAAAAAAACAAGATAAAAAGGAAAAAAATAAATAAAAAAGCAAAATATTGTAACAATTCATTGACAAAAATTATACTAAAGTGTATAATTCTTTCATGTTACTTTACATTTAGCAGACAAGTAGTAGCAAATAAAAAGTTTGGAGTGATATTGATGCAAGAAAAAGACAAAAATGAACAAACATCTAGAGTAGATGTTTCTCAATGGCATGCTGGTCCAGGTGCATTTGCTGCTTTGTTGGTAGCAATAATTTTCTTTTCTGGCTTGCTGGTAGGAATACCTGGGATGCCTTGGTTAAGTGCTTTTGATTTTACTACTTTAGCTGGTAAGTTTGGCACTATTAATGAGTTAGGCAAAAATAATTTTGTAGGAGTTGGTGGTATAGGTGCAAAATCTGGTTTTTTGTTTGCTTTATCCTTAATACCAAGTGTTATGTTTGCTTTGGGAACTATTGAAGTATTAGAACATTATGGTGCGATTAAGGCAGCACAGAAGTTGCTTACTCCGTTGCTTCAACCTTTGTTAGGATTGCCTGGGTTGACAGGTATTTCTTTGATTACTGACTTGCAAAGCACTGATGCTGGTGCAGCATTGACTAAAGGATTATATGATGATGGTCTTATTTCTAAAAAAGAATTGATTGTTATGGGGGCGTGGCAGTATTCTGGTGCAGGCATGATTACAAACTATTTTATGATTGGGTCTGCTCTTTTTAATGTTGTAACTTGTTCCTTAATGATTCCTTTGCTTCTTATTTTTATTTTTAAATTCATTGGTGCTATTTTTGTGCGTTTTGTTTTGAATACTGTTTATAAGGGAGATTTTGAAAATGAGTAATCCGCAAATGCAGACAACTAGTAATAATCCTTTTGATATATTTGTTATTGGCGCACGTAAGGGGTTTAATGTCGCTATTAATGGTTTGGTACCTAATATTATGATGGCTTATGTTGTTTCTGAGATACTGAGAATTTTAGGTGTCATGGGTTTTTTGGGAAAAATTTTTGGACCTATGATGACTATTTTCGGTTTACCTGGTGAGGCTGTTACTGTTGTTTTGACATCTTGGCTATCTAGTTCTGCTGGTGTTGGTGTAGCGGCTAACCTTTTGTCTAATGGTGTTCTTGACGGTCGCCATGTAACTATTCTGATGCCCTGTTTTTTCCTGATGGGTGCACAATTACAATACATGGGGCGTCTCTTAGGTGTTGCGGATGTTCCTAAAAAATATTGGCCTTTGCTTATGGTTGCTAGCATTTTGAATGCTTTAAGTGCTATGTTATTGATGAACTTCTTTTTTGCTTGAGTTTGTAGCATTGTGAATAGTTGATTTAAAACCTTTGTATTTCGTAAAGACATACAAAGGTTTTTTATTTTAAAATTTAGAAAAATAAATATTGTATATTTACTAAAATAGTATTGCAGATTTAAATAGTATAGTCTATTATAGAAATATAGTACTTTATTTATTTAAGGGAGTGTGAAAAATGGGAAAGTTTTTAGGTAGCTTGCCTATGCGTCTGTTGATTGGCGTTGTAGTAGGCATCTTGGTTGGGCTTGAAGCTAATGAGTCATTGATGCAGGTGATTTTGACCTGTAAAAGCTTATTGGGAAGCTTAATCATGTTTTGCGTACCTTTGATCATAATTGGTTTTATTGCTCCGTCCATTACTCGTCTTGGGAAAAGTGCTAGTGTAATGTTGAGAGTTGCTGTTATCCTTGCTTATATTTCTTCTGTTGGTGCAGCTTTATTCTCTACTTTTGCTGGTTATAATATTATTCCTTTCCTGGATATTACTCCGAGTGTTGACGGCTTGAAGCAATTGCCCCAATTGCTCTTTGATTTGAAGATTGAGCCGATTATGAGTGTTATGAGTGCTTTGGTATTCTCTATTTTGATGGGGCTGGCATCTGCCTGGACGAAGGCAGATGTCTTTACTAAGTTTTTAGAGGAATTCCAGCAGATTGTTTTGTCCATTGTAACAAAGGTTATTATTCCCTTGTTGCCTGTCTTTATCGCCTGCACCTTCTGTGCTTTGTCCTATGAAGGCAGTATTACTAAGCATTTGCCTGTCTTTTTGGCAGTGGTTCTGATTGTTATGGTGGGCCACTTTATCTGGATGGGTCTGCTCTATGGTGTTGCCGGTGCTTATTCTGGTGAAAATCCCATGGAGGTTATTAAGCATTATGGTCCTGCCTATATTACTGCAGTTGGTACAATGTCCTCCGCAGCTACTTTGGCAGTAGCCCTAAGATGTGCCTTGAAGTCCTCCGTTTTGCGTAAGGATCTGGTAAACTTTGGTGTACCCCTCTTTGCTAATATCCATCTTTGCGGTTCTGTTTTAACAGAGGTATTCTTTGTTATGGTTGTATCCCAGGTGCTTTACGGTACAATTCCTGAATTTGGTACAATGCTGCTGTTCTGTGCTCTTTTAGGTGTCTTTGCTATTGGTGCTCCTGGCGTACCCGGTGGTACGGTTATGGCTTCTCTGGGCCTGATTATCAGCGTGTTAAACTTTGACGCTACTGGTACTGCATTGATGCTGACTATTTTTGCTCTGCAGGATAGTTTTGGTACTGCCTGCAATGTTACCGGTGATGGTGCTTTAATCTTAATACTGACCGGTTATGCTAAGAAAAATAATATCGAAGAAGTAAAGGATATCCAAGTTTTGTAAATTTTACGAACTTGAAGGCTGTATGCGCAGTTTGCGCATACGGCCTTTTTCTTTGGGCCTTGGGGAATAATTAAAGGATAAAGTCATGTGGGTGTAGAACTAATAACAGTAACCTAGGTGAAGCTAGAAAACATTATGTGTGGGATGAGGTAAAAATGGTTAAATAGGAGCGTGATTTTATGACTAAGAAAGTAGTTATTATCGGTGGTGTCGCTACAGGTATGAAAACCGCGGCTCGTTTACGTCGCCGTGATCCAGAGGTAGAGATTATCGTGCTGGAACGCGGTCCGTCTTTAAGCTATGGTGCCTGTGGCTTTCCTTATTTTATAGGTGGCGATGTAGCAAGCTTTAGTAAGTTTGACCATACACCTCAAGGTATTCCCCGTGATGCAGCTTTTTTCCGTGATGTAAAGGGGATTGACGCACGTACTGGTTGTAATGTTACAGCTATTGATAGAGCTGCGAAAAAGGTTACCTATGTAGAGGCTGGCGAGGAAAAACAGCTGCCCTATGATGTTTTAGTCCTAGGTACTGGCTCTACACCGGTAAAGCTGCCCTTGCCCCATGCAGATGCAGGAGGTATCCATAGTTTCTGGTTTCCTTGGGATGTACAGGCGGTGGACCAGGAGCTGCGGGAGCGTAATGTAACGGATGTGGTTATTATTGGTGCCGGTTTTATTGGTATGGAACTGGCAGAGGCCTTTCACAAGCGTGGTCTGACAACCAGTGTTGTAGAGATGCAGGATCGTGTGCTACCGCAGATGCTGGATAAAGAGATGGCTGATCGTCTGGAGAAGCCCATCAGAGCAGCCGGCATTCAATTGTACCTTGCAGAAAAAACCACCGGGTTTACGGAAGAGGCTGGTGTGGTAACCGGTGTCGTAACTGATAAGCGTGTTATTCCGGCACAGCTGGTAATTGTAGCTGTGGGTGTACGGCCTAATGTAGAATTAGCAAAGGCTGCTGGCTTGAAGCTTGGCCCAACCGGCTGTATTGCTGTTAATGAATACCTTCAGACCAGTGATGCTGCTATTTATGCAGGTGGTGACTGTGCGGAGAATACTCATCGGGTCGGTGGTGCCAAGGTCTTTACGCCCATGGGGTCCACTGCTAATAAGCACGGTCGCGTAATTGCTGATAATATCTGCGGTGATAGGATTAAATATCCTGGCGTTCTGGCTACCGGTGTTTGTCAGATTTTGGATTGGCAGGCAGGTAGTACCGGTCTGAATGAGAGGACTGCGGCTGCAGCCGGTTTTAAATTTAAATCCGTGGTAGTACCTGGTCAGGACCGCTTAGCCTATATGCCCGGAGCTAAGAGCCTGATTGTGAAGTTGCTGGCTGAAGAGGGCACGGGCAGAGTTTTAGGTGTTCAGGCTGTCGGTATGGGGGGTGTGGATAAGAGGATTGATACCCTGGTAGCAGCTATTTCCTTAGGTGCAACCTTGGAGGATCTGTCTAATTTTGATATCGCCTATGCACCTCCCTTTAATGGCCCCATTGATAATATTGCTACGGCGGCTAATGTTTTGGAAAACAAGCTGGCCGAGTGTTTCCGTGGTGTTAATCCTAAGGATTTTGAAGCCGTGCGGGATCATGAGGACTATTTATTTGTGGATGTACGTACTAAGGGCGAATTTGCTAAGAATCGTATCGCCGGTATTAAGCAGATGGTAAATATGCCCTTGGGAGAAATTAGAGCTCATTGTCAAGAGCTGCCCGTTAAGGAAGGGCAAAAGATAATTACCTCCTGCCAGATTGATTTACGTGGTTATGAGGCAGAGGTTATTTTACGGGGTAAGGGTTTTAAGAACGTATGCAGCCTGGAGGGCGGTATGAGCGCTTGGCCCTATGCCACCGAATGTGATGAGAAATAGGAGAGTAGTTAGTATTTATGGACAAATTTGATGACCGATATGTCCTGTTGCAGGCCATGTACGAGGACGGATATTATCCTTATTATTTAGTGGACAAAATTAAATGGCAGTTTATTCATCTAATTGAGTTTCTGGAGGAAGTGGACCTGAAGGATAAGGCTGCTATTCAAAATCGCCTGGATGAGTTTACCATGTTCATTAACAACCTGCAGCAGGAATTTTGGGATCAAGGAAGTGAAATAGAGACAGTGGCCCGGGAGTGCATTATCAGCAATCTGGAGTATATTCTGCAATGGTTTAAGGTAAAAATACCGATTGATGTTGCTTTACAGGAGCGTGAGTGGTAAAAGGAGGCTTTAACATGAGTGAATTCAGCGAAAGAATGGGCTTTGAAGCCGGTAATAACTTCAAGCAGGGCTTTAACTGTAGTGAAGCTATTGTAGAAACCTTTCGTAAGCAGGCTGGTGTGGATATTGACGATAATGCCTTCCGTCTTTGTTCCGGCTTTGGTGGTGGTATTGGTCACGCTGCTAATATTTGTGGCGCTCTGGTCGGCTGTATTATGGTTATCAGTACTCTGGTCGGCCGTAATCATCCATCGGAAAAGTCCTTACATGCTATTTATCCCATTAGTAAAGAATTCTATGACCGCTTTCACCAGAAATTTGGCTCTACCAGGTGTGGGGACTTAATGCCCTATGAATTTGATACCAGGGAACATTTAAAAAATTGTTTGAAGCTGACCAACAGAGTGGCAAAGCTCCTGGCAGAATTTTTAGAGGAGAAGCAGTTGATTAAATAGTTCCTTGTTGTTAAGAGGTAAAAGTAAATAGCCTTACCCGTAAGGGGTAAGGCTATTTTTTTATTGCTATCTGTGTAAGGTCAACAGGGAGAACAGCTGGGGACGATATTTCCTCCTGCCCTGAATAGGGGGAGCTGTATGCATGAATATTTTTTACACCTGGTCAGCAGTAAATAATTGCAGAAAAGCCCGATGAGCTTAACACTCATCGGGCTTTATTTTTTTAGAGCTTAGTAAATATCTCTTGCTTTTTCGTAAATTGCTTCTTCGACAGTACCAGGACGAATAGCTTTTAGTTCAACATTGTCATCGCTTAAATCAAGATAGGTACGTTGGTCAATATTAATGCGTACCTGGTAGATTTTGGGGAAATGTTTGATTTTGATAAAATTCTTCTCGGAGCATCTAAATACCCACATGGTGACGATGGAGTCTTTAAAGGGATTGAATTTGTTTTCTTTTTCTACACTTCGGGTATCATACATAACAGCAGCACCATCGAAAGGAATATTTTCCCAACGCTCAACATTATCGGGCAAGCAGCTGCTATGATGGGCCAAGGTATCTTCTCGGGTGATACCAGCTTGGGTAATGCCGGGGAGACCGGTGCTTACCATAAAACCGAGCATGAGTAGACAAAGTATTTTTTTCATAAATAGCCCTCCTTATTTCGGGGATACATTAGCCTGAAGAATACGGTTGAAGGTAACCTGCATGGTTTCGGCAGCTTCGTCACTGTATTTAAAGAGCAAATCCCCTTTCTTGGTATGATAGGTGACAATATTAATACCATCAAAATCTGCACCAGAAATTTCTGTAAGTGGTACAGCCTGAGAATATTTTTGACCTAAGTAGATAATTCTCTGATTGGTAATGAAGAAGTAGCCTAATTCCAGCATAACAGTTGCTTCTTCTTTGATAATGGGTTGTTCGATTTTTTCGCCCTTGAAGGAAACGGTTTCGTCAATGCTGAATTTACGGGTTAATTCAAAATAATTATCCTCACGTTCTGTCAGCTTGTGTTCGCAAAGGCCACAATTAGCATAAATGTAACATTCTTCGCCTGGCTTTAAAGGGAAATTTACTTTTATGGGACGAGGCTCTCTGTTTTCAGCATTCCAGATGTTGCGATATTTATTTAAAGCATTTTCAATATTGTTCTTTAATTCAAAGGGGATATCGATGGCCTTACATTTATTAAGGAAAAGCTCTTCTTCAGTAGGTGTATAGCGTTGGCGTTCACTAATGCCGTCAAAAATTTTGTTGAAGTAATCAGCAAAGGCCTGTTTACGAATATGCAGGCTGTCCTCATAATCATAACCAAAAATATCGTTCAGCTCTTTGATTGTGTGAGGCTCCTCTTCGTTGAGTAAATTGGTACAGCGTATGTAGAAGGCAGCGGTTTTAGCGCCTTTGTCAGCTAACTTTACCAGATGGGGTGGCAGCTGAAGCAGGTCGGCCAGATATTGTGCCTGAGCAAAGAGGTCGTCCTCCGGGCTTTGGGCATCGCTGTACAGATGGTCAGCAAATTTGCGATAAAGGTTGGAACGTTGTTCTAGAGTATGCTCATTTAATTTAGCACTCCAACGTTTTAAAGCTGCCTGTAGCTTTTCAGGAGTTAAAGCCTGCGCTGTATCAGCTTCTGCTAAAATATTATTAATTTCTGCCCAGGCATTGGCTGATGGTTTGCCATTCATCAGGGTAGAAAACAATCCACGTTCTTCTAAATCTTGGTGAGTGTAGGGCTTCACGATGACACTTCCTTTTAAACATATTTATTATATTATACAGGATTTTGTCAGATACATAAAGCAATAACTTGATGAAAATCTCTAAATTTGATTTTTCTTTGAAATATAATATGGGTTATTATTCGCTAGGGGGAGATATGTTATAATATATGCCAGATAGATGATTGCTTGGAGATGATAAAATGCAGGAAGAAAAAGATAATTCTCATGCTGAAATAAATTGGCAGTTAAATTTGATCGTCCTTTGGATAGGTTCCTTTTTGGCCTGTGCCAGCTATACCATGTGTATTCCCTTTCTACCGGTATTTTTGCTGCAGGACTTACATGTTGCCCAACAGGATGTTAACTTCTGGAGTGGGCTGACTTTTTCCATTGCCTTTTTGGGTGCAGGTATTATGGCGCCCTATTGGGGAGCCCGTGGTGATAAGGTGGGTCAGCGGCGGATGGCTATTCGTGCCGGCTTTGGTTTGGCAGTAACCTATTTTATGACGGGCCTGTGTCAGAATGCCTGGCATTTATTTCTAGTGCGTGGCTTTTGTGGCTTAATTAGTGGCTTTGTCCCAGCCTCCATGTCACTGGTTTCTTCTACTATTCCCAAGAATAAGCTGGGCTGGGGGATGGGATTGATGCAGACTGCTATTGCCAGCGGTAATATTATTGGACCACTTCTAGGTGGCTATATGAGCAGCTGGTTTGGCATGCGCATGTCCTTCTTCTTAGGAGGCGGCTTTTTGTTTATTTCTACGTTATTGGTTGTATTCCTTGTCAAGGACGTACCTCACTGTAAGACCTGTCGTGCTAAAAAGAATAACCTGTTCAAGGATATCGGAACAGCCTTACGCAATGCGGATTTACGTTATGTCATGTGTATGTTCTTTGTTGTCCAGGGTTGCATTATGCTTATCCAGCCTCTGATTACCATGTATGTAGGAGAGCTGATGGGTAAGATGGATGACGAAACCATTCAGATGGCAGGAATTATCTTTTCTCTGGCTGGGGTTGCCGGTATTCTTGCTTCCACCTTTTGGGGTAAGCAGGGACAGAAGCATGGCTATATTCTTATGTTCTGTCTAGTAACCTTTAGCGCCGGTATCGTGAATTTATTCCAATATGTTGTTCAGGACGTATACCAGTTTGCTCTGGTACAATTTATTTATGGGCTATTTCTTTCTGGTGCAGTACCCAATATTAATGCACGTCTGGTGGAATCAACTGACCAGGCTATGCGTGGTAAGGCCTTTGGTCTTTTAACCTCGGCGCAGCAGCTGGGGGGAGTGTTTGGTCCTTTGCTGGGCGGTGTTTTTGGTAGATATATGTCCACACGATATGTGCTTATGCTGGCCGGCTGTATTCTGCTGACGGTTTCTGTTTATACCTATTGTACAAAGGTAAAGGGTGACAAAGCTCTCTAGAGCTGAAGAAAAACTCTAGCTACTGTAGTAGCTGGAGTTTTTTGCTTTAGAATATAAAAAATATACAAAATTGTTATAATTTCTGCTTCTGCTAGGGTATATAATGTGTTAGCAACTAGAAAGAAGGATGAAAATGATAGAAAAGCAGATGGATGAGCCTTCAATATATGCTAAAATGGATTTGGTTTTACGTACGGGAAAGCTGATGGTGGAATGTGGTGCGGATACTAAGCGCTGCGTGCGGGATATGCTACGTACGGCAGCTTATTTAGGGATGGACTGGCAAAAGCTGCAGCTGCATATGGCTTATACGACAATTATGCTCAATGTGTATGAGCAGGGAAAATCCTATACCATGTTTTGTAAATGCTATCGTCATGGCGTGGATTTGAAAACAAATTTACAGGTAAGTGGTTTAAGCTGGCAAGCCTTAAAAAATAAATATAGCTTTGCCCGCTACGATAAGGAACTGGGCCTCATCGAGGAGGCAGTAAATAAGCCCTTGTATTCCCGTTGTATTATGTCCTTGGGGGCCGGTCTGGCCTGCAGCAGTTTTTGTCGTTTATTTGGTGGTGACTTTATCGCCTGCTGTTTTACCTTTCTGGCTTCCGTAATCGGCTGGTGGGTACGATTTATATGTATGCGTCTGGAAATAAATGTTTATGCCTGCACCGCTCTTGCTGCTACCATTGCTACCCTGTTCGCTTTTTTTAGTCTGAGCTGGCCCCTGTCAGGTACACCCTGGCATCCCATGGTTGCCTGTACCCTGTTTCTGATACCAGGCGTTCATCTGATTAATGCAGTGGATGACTTTTTGAATAATTATCTTCTTTCAGGTATGGCTAGAATGCTGCACGGCTCCCTGTCCGTAGTGGCGATGACCTTTGGCATTGTTTGCGCTCTGGCGATTTGTAAGAAGCCGGAATTTACGGAATTGACAATTATGCCCCAGAGCCTGTATTTTTCCCAGGGGGTTGCTGCTGCCCTGGCGGCCGTAGGCTTTGCCATTATTTTTAATGTTCCTAAAAGGCTCCTGGTAATTGCTGCCTTGGGCAGCAGTATTGCAGTTTGTCTGAGAAACTTTTTACTTGTGTCCTGGCAGATTCCCTTGACGGAGGCTACTTTTGTCGGTGCGGCGGCTGTGAGTATTTTAGGCTTCATCCTGCTCAAAAGCTTTCATGCACCTTTGTTTGTTATCACTATTCCGGCGGTTATTCCTTTAATCCCGGGAGTTTTGCTATATCGTCTACTTTATGATTTGATTTTAATTAATCAGCTGAGTCCTAGGGAGCTTTTGCTAGGTCTACAAAATGGAATTGAAGGTATATTGGTTATTTTGGCTATTTCCTTGGGTGTTACCCTGCCCGATGTGGTGGCGCATCAGTTTATAGAGCATCACAAGCAGAAGCAGCTGTATAAATTGCTTTTGAAGAATAATTTGGATAGTAGTCTGGCACAAAAATTTGCCCTGGATAGGGCAAGTAAGAGGGAGTAAAAAAAGCTAGCCGAGCTTTTAGTCCAGCTAGCTTTCTTTTTTTATTGGGGTTTGGCAATCAGCCAGGGATTTTTTTGTTCTGAACGGCTGAAAAGCTGGGCGTCGAACCACATATAGTAAAGCTTTTGAGCATTTTCAATATTATAGCCGTCCTGGACATGGTCAGCTAAATCGAAGGAATCAGCCAGGATGACTACATCATCACCGGGATAATCCGTGCCCATAGTGTCGTAGCCGATGATAACCCGATAGTGACCACCCCATTCCACATTTTCAATAATTATCGGTGTATTGGAGCGCAGCGCCTGCTGGACAAACTGCCGGAAGCTGGCAAAGTTTGCGGGTGTAGTACTATTGCTGGAGGATTGGACCTGCCAGCCTAGGCTGGTAAAGTAGTTGGCAACTCCTTTGATGGTGGTACCATTTAGGTTATTACTCTGCATGATAGCAGCTATTTCCTCCTCTGTATGGGGGAGCCTTCCTAAGAAATGTTCCACAACCATGGCTGCCGCTACAGGAGCACAGGTATAACCAGTACTTTGCTGCCTGGTTTTAAAATGGCTGAGAACGGTAAGATGGTCATTGCTTTGCAGATTGTAGACATCGGGAGCGGCAAAATAGGGCGAGGTCTGTATATCCTGATTTCCCTGAAGCTGAAAAGCACTACAGCCAGTGGAATTGGTGGTACCACTGGAGCTTGGCTGCATATGTAGCAGGTAATTAAGTCCGCCCAGGAATAGGGCGGCTCCTAATAGTAAAAATAAATATTTTATTTCTTTACGCATATTTCCCTCTTTGGCTTTTGTAAGCTGGCCTGACGGGCCAGGTTCTTTTTGACGGCACTAAGCAGGGCTTCTTTTTCATTGGGGAGGTTGCCAGCCTGTACCCTTTGCAGAAGATAGGCTAGAATCGTCTGAATTTGCTTTTGGTCAATCAATGGCAACAAATCCCTACCTAAAATAGCTAAGTCACTGGGAATAATGGGCATCTGGGTAGTTGCCAGCTGGATGACCTGTCGTCCAATCAGCTGTCCTTTTTCCATAATTTGAGGATTATACCTGGCATTAGTAGCACCCATATCAGCTAAGAAAACCTTCACCAGCTGGGTATAGCCATAGACCAGCTCCTGTTGGTTGTGGAAGGTACCGCTGACTGCTTCACCACGTACCCAGTGGAGTAAGGACCTTTCCTGGGTATGAAGCATGGGACCAAAGCGCATATGTTGGGCTACCAGCCAGATTACGAGACGGCTAAAGCTTTCCGGATAGCGGAAGCGACGTAAAATAGCCGTGCTCAGCTCTGCACTTTTAACTTCATGCCCAAAATCAGAGGGCTGTCCCTCCTTATTAAGGCTCCGGATACCGGGAAGACCCTTGCCGAAGTCGTGGAGCAGCATGGCCCAGCGGATTTCTAGTTCCCGGGGACTATTGTCCAGTGCATTAAGGGTATGCTCCAAGGTATTGTAATAATGGTAACGGGGATTCTGCTGTAAGCCTACAAGGTGGCGGAGCTCCGGTAAAATAGGTACCTCCCGGTAACTACCGTTTTCTTTAACACGGCAGCAGGCATCCGTAAGCCCTGTTGCAGCTAAAAGCATGAGACCGTGACCAGCATGGGGACTGACTAAAAGTAGCTCCAGTTCCTTGCGTACTCTTTCCAGGGAAAGACCGGCGCAGTTTTCTACAGGAAAGACAAAATTATGAGGTAGATAGTAGGGCGTATTTTCCATGCCGAAGGAGGGTAATAAACCTTCCTTCTGGACATAGGTAAAGCCCAGCTGGCCTACAAAACGGCAGGCACGGAACATTCTGAGGGCGTCCTCGTGATAACGCTTTTGGGCATTTCCCACGGTGCGGATGACCTTGGCCTTTAAATCTTCTAATCCGCCAAAATAGTCATAGAGCTGACCTCGTAAATCCAGAGCCATGGCATTAATTGTAAAATCTCGACGGCTCAAATCCTCCTGCAGGCTTTGACAATACCAGACTTTATCCGGCTTATGAGCATCCTGCCCGTAGCTTTCGTTACGAAAGGTAGTGATTTCGACGGCTTCCTCTTCTACTACCACGACGACGCAGCCAAAATTATTGCCTAAATTAGCTATAGTATGCCAGCCCTGCTCCTGGCAGATAGCTTCTATCTGCTGGGGAAGAGCATTGGTGGTAATGTCATAATCATGGGGTTCCTTTTCCAGTAATAAATCACGGACGGAGCCGCCGACAAGGTAGCCTTGGTAGCCTGCTGCTTCCAGGGCTTCCAAAATTTTTTTTATTTTAATGGGAATATTCTTATCTAACATTTTTCAAACGACCTTTTCCATATTTTCTTCATTGTAACATGATTTTAGTAGGAATGGGAATAAGCAGAAAGAGAATTATAGAGATTTTAAAGAATCTTTCCCTAGAGAATATTTTATCAGAGCTGGATAATACACAGTTTTTTAACGTTCCAGGTGTTGTATAAGATGGCTTACGCAGGTTATAATAGATGAAGAATATAAAAATTATGTAATAGGAGTATAGATAATGTTTATTGACAGAGCAAGAATTTATGTAGAAGCAGGCGACGGCGGCGATGGTATGAGTAGCTTCCGTCGTGAAAAATTTGTAGAAAAGGGCGGTCCCAATGGTGGTAATGGTGGCCGTGGCGGCGACGTTGTCCTGGTGGCTGATAAAAATTTAAATACCCTGATTGATTTTCGCTACAAGAGAAAATATGTAGCTAAGCGCGGTGGGCAGGGTGGTAATAAAAACTGTACCGGTGTACGTGCTGACGTGGTATATGTAAAGGTGCCCATGGGCACTCTCGTGCGCGATGAAGCAACCGATGTTGTTGTAGCCGATCTGACCGAGGACGGTCAAACCTTCCTGGCTGCCAAGGGTGGCCGTGGTGGTAAGGGTAATGCCTGCTATGTAACCAGCACCAATCGTGCTCCGACTTTTGCCGAAAAGGGTGAGCCCGGTGAGAGCCGTTGGTTAAAATTAGAATTAAAGCTATTGGCAGATGTGGGTCTGGTGGGTTATCCTAGTGTAGGTAAATCCAGCATTATTGCTAAGGTCAGTGCGGCACGTCCGGAAATTGCAGCCTACCATTTTACCACATTGACTCCAGTTTTAGGTGTGGTTCGTATTGATGATGAGCGCAGCTTTGTCCTGGCTGATATTCCCGGCCTGATTGAGGGTGCTCATGAGGGTGTAGGACTGGGACACGATTTTCTGCGTCATGTTGAGCGTACTAAGGTACTGCTCCATGTTATTGACGTGGCCGGTGTGGATGGCCGTGATCCCATTGATGATTTTGAAAAAATCAATTATGAATTGGCGCAGCATAGCGAACGCCTTTCCCAAAGAAAGCAGATTGTTGTAGCCAATAAGATGGATTTGCCGGAAGCAGAAGAAAATTATGAACGTCTGAAAGAATATGTAGAAGTGCGTGGCTATGAAATTGTGAAGGTTTCTGCAGCTACCGGTGAGGGTCTGCGTGAGCTGATGTATAAGGCTTACGATTTGATGCAGCAGTACGTACCCGATGAGGAAGAAATTGAATTGGGTGTTTTTGAAGACGTTGATCCAGACAGCTATGAAATCGTGGCTGGTGAGGATAGTGATTTTGAAGTTAAGGGCAAGAACATCGAACGTTTAGTTGCTATGACTAATTTTGATAATGAAGAAGCACTGTACCGTTTCCAATTAATCTGGAAACGCTTAGGCATTGATGAGGCCTTGAAGGCAAAGGGCGTTGAGGAGGGTCAAACTGTCCGTATTCGCGATATGGTCTTTGAATATAAAGAGAACTACTAAGAGACCAAAAGAAATATATTTTAGAGGGGATTTGTAAGGATGGAAAAGCAGGAAGCGCGTCAGGCTCTGTGCCAGGCAAAGCGCATAGTTGTTAAGGTAGGCAGTAGTACTATTACTTATTCCAATGGTAAAAGAAATTTTAGTCAGATTGACAGGATTGCTCGTGAATTATCTGATTTACAAAATCAGGGCAAGGAAATGATTTTAGTTACTTCAGGTGCCGTAGCTGTAGGTGTGGACCGTTTGGGATTGCCTAAGAAGCCGGATAATATTCCTGGTAAGCAGGCGGCAGCAGCCGTTGGTCAAGGGGTGCTGATGCATACCTATGAGAAGTTTTTTGCTGATTACGGTCAGACCGTGGCTCAGGTTTTGTTGACGAAGACTGAAGCTCTAGACCGTCATCGTTATACAAATTCCCGTAATACTTTCATGGAATTACTTAAGCAAAGGGTTATTCCCATTGTGAATGAAAATGACGTGGTAGCCCTGGATGAATTGAAAATTGGTGATAATGATAATATGTCTGCTCTCGTAGCAGGTATTGTAGATGCGGATTTAGTGATCATTCTTTCCGATGTGGATGGTCTCTATACTGCCAATCCTCAGACTCATCCGGAGGCTGAGCTGGTGAGTGAGGTGCAGGAAATTACACCTGCCATTGAAGCTAGTGCTGGTGGCGTAGGCTCATGTCTGGGCACCGGTGGTATGGCCACTAAGATTCAGGCGGCTAAGGCTGCTAATAGCAGCGGTATCCATCTGGTGATTGCCAGTGGTACTGAAAAAAATGCTATTCCTCGTATTTTACAGGGAGAACAGATTGGTACGCTTTTTGTCAGTCGTGAAAATCGTCTGCAGTTCCGTAAGCGTTGGTTAGCCTTTGGTGCCAGCATCCAGGGTAGTATTACTGTAGACGCCGGTTGTGCCAAGGCTTTGACAGCGGGCAGCAGTATTCTTCCTGCCGGTGTGGTAGCGGTTACCGGTAGCTTTGAGCCCGGCGCTACTATTAGTGTGCGTGATCTTGAGGGTCGCGAACTGGCTCGTGGCCTGGTGCATTATAGCGCTGTGGAAATGGAGCAGCTCCGTGGCTGCAAATCTGTAGATATTGAACGTTTAATTGGACATAAAAATTATGATGAGGTCATTCATCGTGATGATCTGGTGCTTTTCTGAGGTGGCAAGATGGATACTTATGCATTAGTAAAAAATAAGGCAGTAGCAGCTAAGCAGGCAGCGGGACAGATGGCCTTGCTCAGTACAACTATAAAAAATCAAGGACTTTTGCAGATGGCCCAGGCCTTGCGTGCCCAAAGTGAAATCATTTTGACAGCTAATGCCAGGGATATGGAGCAGGCAGTAGCTAAAGGAATGAAAAGCTCCATGCTCGATCGTTTAAAATTGACACCTGAACGTATTGAAGGTATGGCTGTAGGACTGGAGCAGGTGGCCAATCTGCCCGATCCTGTAGGTGTTGTCGTTGATGGTAAGCGCCTGCCCAACGGGCTCAATATTACCAAGGTGAAGGTCCCCCTGGGGGTTATTGGTATTATTTATGAGGCGAGACCCAATGTCACCGCTGATGCCGCTGGTTTATGTTTAAAATCTGGTAATGCCGTGCTTTTGAAGGGTGGCAGTGAGGCTTTACACTCCAATGCTGCGATAGCAGGTGTTTTGGCTCGGGCAGCGGAGGCAGCAGGTCTGCCCGTTGGAGCCATCCAGTTTATTGATACTACTGATCGTCAGGCTGTGGATGCCCTTATTCATCTCAATGGTCTTGTAGACGTGGTTATTCCCCGTGGTGGCGCAGGTCTGATTAAGGCGGTTGTGATGCATGCTACAGTGCCCGTTATTGAAACTGGTGCCGGTGTGTGCCATACCTATGTGGATGCCTCTGCTGATGTCGAGATGGCTTCCCGTATTGCCTATAATGCCAAGGTGCAGCGGCCCTCCGTCTGCAATGCTATGGAAACATTATTGGTGCATCAGGACATTGCGGATAAGTTCTTGCCTCTGATGTTGAACCGTTTCTTGGCTGCGGGAGTAGAAATTCGAGGTGACGAAAGGGTGCAGGCCTATTCGCAACAGGTAGTACCTGCTACGGAGGAGGACTGGTCTACGGAATACGGTGATTTACGTCTTTCTGTAAAGGTAGTAGCTAGTCTGGAGGAGGCAATGGAGCATATCGCCCGCTACAGTACAGGGCATAGCGAATGTATTGTAACTGAGGATTATAGTCAGGCTCAAAAATTTCAGCTGGGCATTAATGCGGCGGCTGTTTATGTTAATGCATCCACTCGTTTTACTGATGGTAACGAATTTGGCTTCGGAGCGGAAATTGGGATTAGTACCCAAAAGCTTCATGCCCGCGGGCCTATGGCTCTTCCAGAGCTGACCACGACGAAATATCTGATTAATGGTTCAGGTCAGGTAAGAGGATAAGTAAAATGACAGGCAGTCGCAGTACTGCCTGTTTTTGTGTTTAAGAGGGCGACCAGGAGTAAGTATGAGCTTGCTTCTAGTCTGGACAAGGAGAAAAGCTGAACACGGCTTTTCGTAATAGTGGTTAAGCTATTTATGCGTAGGATGTTTAGGTCATTAGCGAAATATGGACTATGCAGGCATGCTGTGCGGAATACTCCCTGTTTTGCGGGCTTTTCCCACTTTTTTTACTAATAATTGACATAAAAGCTATATGCTTTCTGAAAAAACTTTGATATAATAAATAGGATTGAAAATTGGAAGGTTTTCCGTAAAGAATATTGTTGTGGAGGAAATGTTTTGGAAGAATTATATCGTGAGGAGTCTACTACCAGTAATGACCGTAAGGTTATTGCTGTTCTGGCATTAATAGCAGTCTTATCTTTATACGCTTATGAAGCAGTTGGTTTTATGGAAACTGGTCGTGTTAATTATTTAGGCTGGGGCCTAAATACCTGTCTGTTGGGTTTATGGATTTGGCGAGTATCCTATGGCTATACGCTTATCCTTTATAAGGATATGCGCTTAGAGGTTATCAGCCATGGTCTAGGCTTTTATAAAAAGAGCTATTTTGTAGACTTAACTCGTACAGAAAGCTTTACTGATCGTTATGTGAAGAGCTTTTTCCGCAAAACTAAAATTAAGCATTATATCCATCGTTATAACTCTCTGGACCCTCATCCGCAAAGATTATTGGTGTTTGGTGAAGGTAAGAAAAATAAATTGGCTGGGTTGATTTTTAAATCCAGTGACCAGTTCATTAAGGTTTTGCGTCGTCAGATGCCTGATAAATTTATTCAACTATAAAAATATTTTATTTATCATAGAGGAGAAAGGAATATCTTTAATGGAATCTATCAATAATGTAGCACCTATTTTAATCTGCACCCGTGTTATGCACCTTTTTATAGGTTCTTTTTTCTATATTTTTCTTATTGCTAAATTAATTGGGCCTGTTAATAAGGCAAATTGGTTCAAACGTCGTAAAAAATATACCTTCTTTAACAGACGTGGTAGCTTTGGCGAGTACATTAATTTCGGTTATCCGATTACCTGGCAGGGCTGTCTGGTATTTTTAGCTATTTATGGTGTTATTTTCGGTTTAGGCTATTGGTATATTTTTATGTTGGCTTACTAAGAAAGGTAGTTATACATGACTGAGATTAAGGGAATTGTTTTAAAACGTTCTGGTGAACGTGCACAGGTAAAAGTTGATAAAACTAAAAGTACGGCTACTAATCTGCCCAAATACTTGGATTGCTGGAATCCTATTAATGCTAAGCCTGGTGACAATGTAGGCATTGAATACCAGGAGATGGATGATAGGAAAATGAAGATGATTATGTATGGCTTTCCTGTTTTAGGTGTGATAGCCGGCATAACCTCCGGCATCAGTATGGCGGATTTCTTCCATATGGATAAGCTGTGGTTTGTTGTAGGTTGTGTTGTTATTTGGCTGGCAGTGGCTTTGACCTATGCCAGAACCTTTAAACGTGATGCTATCCGTCAAGGCACTCAACCGGTAATTGTGGAATTAGAAGTAGCTAAGATGGTTATTGATACTGGTAAGTAAAGAAGGTTGATTATGCAGGTAATTTTAGCATCTGCTTCTCCACGCCGTTTAGCTCTTTTGGAGCAGATTGGCCTGGAGGTACAGGTTTGTCCGGCAGATTTTGCTGAGGTTAGTGGTGATGCCCTGGCAGCTGAAACAGTAGTTAAGGCTAATGCAGAGGGCAAATGTCAGGCTGTAGTCGCTCAATTAGGTGATGAAAAGCCGGTAATTGCTGCTGATACAGTAGTGGTGGCAGCAGGAAAGATTTTAGGTAAGCCTAAAAATGCTCAGGAGGCTGTGGCCATGCTGCAACTGCTTTCCGGTAAGGAACACAGGGTCTTGACAGGATTGGCTGTCAGCTATGCCGGCCGACATTCAGTCGAGGTTGTAGCAACCAGAGTTTTCTTTAGGGAGCTAAGCCTGCAGGAGATAGAAGCTTATGTAGCAACTGGCGAGCCCCTGGACAAGGCTGGAGCCTATGGTATTCAGGGACGTGGTGCGGTTTTAGTAAATAAAATCGATGGCTGCTATAATAACGTGGTGGGGCTGCCGCTCACCCGTCTATATTTAATGCTGGCAGAATTGCAAGGGAGATAATTTCAATTAAAAACATCAAGGAAATACCAGAACAGGACCGGCCTAGGGAAAAGATGGCCTTTAGGGGAGCTGCAGCCCTGACGGATGCAGAATTAATTGCTATTTTATTACGAACTGGTACTGTAGAAAAATCAGCTTTGGAAATTGCCGAAGAGATGACGGCGGAGGGCGGTTTGTATAAACGCCTGGCCGGGATTTCCCGTATTGATGAATTGATGAATATAAAGGGTTTGGGACAGGCTAAGGCGGCTACCATTCTAGCAGCTTTGGAAATTGGTAGACGTATTGCCTCGGCTAGACCATTGGAAAGAGTACATATTGGTAGTCCTCAGGATGGTGCCGATTATTTGATGAGCCGGATGCGATATGCTACTCGAGAAGAATTTGTGGTTGTATTTTTGAATACCAAGAATAGAGTAGTAGGGCAGGAAATTGTTTCAGAGGGGTCTCTGAACAGCTCGGTGGTACATGCTCGTGAGGTTTTTACTCCTGCTATTTTGCGGCATGCGGCGGCAATCATAGTGGCCCATAATCATCCTTCTGGAGATCCAACCCCCAGTAGGGAAGACAGAGAAGTGACCAGGATGCTAGTGCAGTCTGGCAAGGTGTTGGGAATACCGCTTTTAGACCATTTGGTTATTGGTGATGGCAGGTATTACAGTTTTCAGGAAAATGCAGAGATTTAGTTGTGGAGGATGGACAAAATGAAATTTACTTTTCCGAATATAAGTATTTTTAATAGTATGTCGGATGATATGGGTATAGATTTAGGTACTGCTAATATTTTAGTACATTGCAAGGACAAGGGAATTATTATTCGTGAGCCCTCCGTTGTAGCCATAGATGCGGATACTAATGATGTTTTAGCGATTGGCGCAGAGGCGAAGCGGATGATTGGTCGTACGCCGGGTAATATTATTGCCATTAGACCTATGAAGGATGGTGTTATTGCCGATTACGAAATTACCCAATCCATGCTTAAGCATTTTATTAAAAGTGCTATGGGTGGCAGTGCTTTGGTACGTCCGCGTATTCTGGTAGGTGTACCCTCCGGGGTTACTGAGGTAGAAAAGCGTGCGGTTATTGATGCTACGATTGAAGCTGGTGCGCGAGAAGCTTATTTGATTGAAGAGCCCATGGCTGCGGCCATCGGTGCTGGTCTGCCGGTACAGGATGCTACGGGCAGCATGGTTGTAGATATCGGTGGCGGTACCTGTGAGGTAGCAGTTATTTCTTTGGGTGGTATCGTAGTGAGCCGCAGTGTTCGTACTGGTGGCGATGCTATTGATGCTGCTATTGTCCGTTATATCCGTCGAGAGTTTAATTTGCTAATTGGCGACCGTACCGCAGAAAGCATTAAAATAGAAATTGGTACGGCCATGACAGTGGACGAACCACCTGTTATGGATGTACGTGGTCGTGACCTGTTGAGCGGCTTGCCTAAGAATATCACCGTGAATGCCAATCATGTGTGCGAAGCAGTGGACGAGCCGGTCAGCATGATTGTGGATGCAGTAAGGAACACATTGGAACGTACTCCGCCCGAACTATCAGCAGATATTATGGACCGGGGTATCATTATGACCGGTGGTTCTTCTATGCTGCGTAATTTGGACCGCTTACTGTCAAGGGAAACAGGCATGCCTGTTTTTGTATCTGACGAGGCTTTGAACTGTGTTGCGTTAGGAACTGGTATTGCTGTAGAAAATGTAGATATTTATAAAAAAGGCTTTATGACTTCAAAATAAGGAAGAGTAAAAAATGGGAAAAAAGGGTATGCTGGGGATATTATTTTTCCTGATTATGGCGGGAATGATGTCCTTGGCCATTTCCGGTAAAAGTCGTTTCCCCCTTATAAATAGTGGCGTAGCCATGGTGGTGCTGCCTTTTGAAGAGGCTGCTAATTATATGGGAAGCGGTTTGGACGGCATACGTAATTACTGGCGTGCCTTAACGTCCCTGCAGGCTGATAATGCCAGACTGCAGCAGGAGAATCAGGAATTACGTAGTGCTAATTTAAAAATGGCTTCTATTTTTTCGGAAAATCAGCAGCTCCGTAAGCTGTTAGATTATAAAGAAGAGCATCAGAGTCAAACAGTAGTGCCTGCTAAGGTTATTGCCCGTGATTTCGGCTCCCTACGTGATAGCTTGTACATTAATATCGGTAAGAATAAGGGATTAGCCAGGGAAATGGCAGTAGTTGATGGTACTGGCTTAGTGGGTGTTATTGATGAAGTTTACGACGATTACGCCAGGGTATTACTCATTACCTCTTCCCAGTGTAGGATAGGTGCCATTGTTTTGCGGCATGATTCCCGTGCCGTGGGTATTACTAATGGCAAGGGTAGTACAGGCGATGATTTGCTGATGAAGCATATTTACCGTGAGGCGGATATCCGTGTTGGTGATATTGTCGTTACTAGTGGCTATAGTGGTTACCACCCGGCCAATATCCTTATTGGTAAAATAGTTAATAAACGCATGGATAATATTGGCTTATTGCAGGAAGCTGAAGTAAAGCCTTCTACTGATATTGTGGACGTGGAAAGTGTATTAGTTATTACCAGCTTCACGCCAAAATCGAAAATTGAGGGACAGGGAGGACAGGCAAAATGAGGAAACTAATTTGGCCGGTCCTATTTCTGTTATTATTGGTAATTCAGGGAGCGGTAACTGTTTTTTATACAGGATGGCCGGCTTTTGATTTATTACTGGTTTTTCTATATGTATTTACCATTATAAATGGTAAATATTGGGGAGCTGCGGCCGGGGTGATAATAGGCTTTTTCCAAGATGGTTTGACCCTGGGCATGTTTGGCTTTCATATGTTGACAAGGACTGTATTTGCTTATGTTATGGGCAGTGTGTATAAGAATATCTATAATGGCAATATGGCCTATCATGTAGGGATGATGGGCCTAAGTACCTTAGTTATCCAAAGCTGTTATTGTCTGGTGGAATTAGTGGCTGGAGGCTGGCAATGGAGGGCTCTTCCATCCTTACTATGGCAAGCCTTGGGGCAGTCTGTGGGTAATGGTATCTTGGTATTGCCGGTATTGTTTTTAGGAATGTTAGTGCAGAAATGGGTTACCCAAAAGGATATTACCTATAATTTGGATTCCAAGCATGAATCTGCCAAAAGGGATAATTGAGAGTAAGAAGGAGGTATCCAGATAAACATGCTGAATAAAAAGCATCAGGACCGGTTTCAGATAATGATGATTATCTGCTCAGCATTGTTTATTGTTTTGCTGGGACGTTTGGCCTATATGCAGCTGTTTCGTACATCATATTATGCTGAGCAGGCGGATGGTAACCGATTGCGACAATCCAAGCTTCTGGCAACAAGGGGGCTGATTTATGACCGTCATGGTAAGGAGCTGGTCAATAATTTACCAGGTTACGCTATAGCCCTACAAAAACGTGGCAATTATGATCAGGAAATGTTACAGCGGTTAAGTGAGCTTTTACAGATTCCCTTGGAGGATATTCAAAAAAAAATTAATGAAAGTGCGCGTTATTACGAACCAATTGTTTTAAAGAGTAATATCAATGCAGATTTACTAGCTAAAATTGAGGAACAACGGCGTTATTTACCCGATGTTATCCTTCAGATGCAGCCTATTCGTAATTATATTTATCATGATTTTGCAGTACATATGTTGGGCTATGTGGGAGAGGTAAGCTCCTACGAAATTGAGCATGGCCTATTTAAGGATGTTACTACTGGAAGTATTGTAGGCAAGGCCGGCTTAGAGAAATACTATGACAAGCTTTTACGTGGGCAGGATGGTATTTCTATGGAGGAAGTGGACGTAGCAGGTAATGTTGTCAAGCATTTTGATACGGTTTTACCAGTCCAGGGAAAGCACTTGCGCCTAGCTATTGATTATGATTTACAAAATAAATTAGAAGTATTTATCGATCAGCATTTGAAAATGTTGCGTGATTCAGGCATTGCCCCACAGGCTAGAGCTGCTGCCGTAGTTGCTCTTGACCCACGTAGTGGCGCGGTAAGAGCAATGGTCAGTCGTCCTGGTTATGATCCTAACTGGTTTGTTAATGGTATTTCAGTTAGTAATTGGAATGCTATTAACGATGACCCTAATTTTCCTATGAACAATAAGGTCATTACTGGTGAATATCCTCCCGGTTCTACTTTCAAGATAGTTACAGGAAGTGCAGCCTTTGAAACAAATAAGGTAACCGTGGATGAACAGATTTATGATGGTGGATTCCATCCCCTGGTTCCGACCATGGGCAATGCCGGTGGTGAAGTTTTAGGCTGGTTAACCTTTATCAAGGGTTTGGCTATGTCTGATAATGTGTATTTTTATGAGCTGGGTTATCGCGTTGGTATAGATAACATCGCTAAATATGCGCGTATTTATGGCTTTGGCAAGCCCACAGGTATTGATCTAGAGGGTGAGGGTAGCGGTCTGGTTGCTTCTAAGGAAGTTAAACGCAAAATTTGGAATGAAGATTGGCGTTTAGGTGATACCTTTAATGCGGCAATTGGGCAGGGCTTTAATTTGGCTACGCCTCTGCAGCTGGCTGTTATGCTTAGCTGTGTGGCCAATGGCGGCATTAATTATCAGCCATATATTGTAGATTGTGTTTTAAATACGGATGGTACGGAATATTTACGACCGCAACGGAGAAAGGGACAGCATATAGATGTTTCCCAGAGGACTATTGATTATATGCGCGAGGGTATGAGTGCTACTACTGAGGAGGGTGGTACCGCTTCTTACTTTGATTCCTTACCTAAGAAGGTTGCTGGTAAAACTGGTACCGCAGAAAATCCTCATGGTAGGGACCACGGACTGTTCGTTGCTTATGGACCTGTGGATAATCCGGAATTAGTTGTAGTAGCTATTGTAGAGCAGGGTGGTTATGGTAGTATGGCTGCCGGACCCATTGTTTACGAAGCCTTTGAAGAGTATTTCCGTTCCCGTGGTTGGATGCCTTCTGAGGATAAGCAGGATTGCAAGTAGCAGGATGGTCAGAATCAGTCTGGCGAGTAGCAGGGCCTTCCTGTGGAAGAGCAGTCTAAAAAACAGGTATAGGGAGAAAGGACGGGAGCATGGATATTAAAAAGATAATACGTAATATTGACTGGCTGCTGGTATTTGCGGTGCTGGCCCTTATGATTTGTGGCCTTTGTCTGATTAGTAGTGCTACCTATTCCTTTGCTTTGGCAGGTGGTAATAGCTGGCATGTAGAGCGGCAGATGACCTTTATGGGAATTGCTTTACTACTGCTTATTATCAGCTTGAAATTTGATTATCGTATCCTTACGAATTACACAAAGTATATTTACGGGACTAATATAGTTTTATTGGTGGCAGTTATGTTATTTGGGCATACCCAATTAGGGGCCCAGCGTTGGATTCAGATAGGCTCTTTTACCTTTCAGCCATCAGAATTTGCCAAGGTTTTTCTGATTATCTGTTTGGCTGCCTTTATGGATAAGCGCATTGAATGGCTGGAGGAATTTAAGGACTATCTTATGGTTTTTCTCTATATTTTCCTACCCTTTATCCTGGTACTGAAGCAACCGGATTTGGGTACCTCCTTAGCTTTTGTTGCTATTCTGCTAGGTATGATTTTTGTCAGCGGCTTTAGATATAAATGGTTTTTACGCTTAGGAGCCGGCTTTGTAGCCATGCTGCCACTATTTTGGATGGTTTTGAAGGACTATCAGAAAAACCGTATTCGCGTCTTTCTTAACCCGGAGCTGGACCCCTTTGGTAGTGGTTACCACGTTATCCAGTCTAAAATCGCTATTGGTAGCGGTGGTCTCTTGGGAAAGGGCTGGATGGAAGGTACCCAGAGTCAGCTTAATTTTTTACCGGAAAACCATACGGATTTCATTTTTGCAGTAGCTGGTGAGGAATTTGGCTTTATTGGAGCAGCTATTATTATAATTTTATATTTTATTGTTATTTGGCGTGGTATACTGATTGCTATGAATGCTGAAGATAATTTTGGTGCTTTGATGGCAACCGGTGTTATCTCCATGTTTATGTTCCATATTTTGGTTAATTTGGGCATGACCATGGGGATTATGCCTGTTACCGGCGTACCCCTGCCGTTTTTAAGCTATGGTGTCAGTTCCTTATTAACTAATACCATGCTGATAGCACTTTTATTGAATATTAAATATCATAGTAAAACCCTACAATTTTAAAAATTGTAATACAAGGAATAGCCGTTGTGAGAAGGAGTAATAGAAATTAATGGAAAAAGAACTGACTATCGATATATTGAGCAGTGTGCAGAAGCCTGCCCGCTATACTGGTGGGGAGTATGCTAGTATAGTGAAAAAACCTGAGGAAATAGAGGTAACTATTGCTTTAGCTTTTCCCGATGTTTATGAAGTGGGCATGAGCTATTTAGGCTTTAAAATTTTATACCATTTATTAAACAAGGAGGCTGGAGTAGCTGCTGAACGTGTTTATGCTCCGTGGATTGACATGGAAGCTAAAATGCGTGAGCATAAAATTCCCCTGCGTACTCTGGAAACGGAAAAAGCCCTGTCAGAATGCGACTTCATCGGCTTTACACTGCAATACGAGCTTACCTACAGTAATATTTTGAATATGCTGGATTTGGGTGGCGTTCCTCTGTTGGCTGCTGAACGCGATGATGAGGCTCCCTTTGTTCTAGTAGGTGGTCCCTGCATTTTTAATCCCGAGCCCCTGGCAGACTTTTTTGATATCGGTATCATTGGCGACGGCGAAGAAATTATGGTGGAGCTGATGAACTGCTATAAGACCTGGAAAAAGGCCGGTAAGCCCGGTGGTCGTCAAGGCTTTTTGCAGGAGGCTGTTAAATTGAAGGGGATTTATGTACCCTCCTACTATAGCGTTAAATATAATGAGGACTGGACAGTGAATGCTGTGGAACCCCTATATAAGGATGCACCGGCTATTGTGGAAAAACGGGTAGTAAAGGATATAAATACTGTTGATTTTCCCACTGACCCCATTGTACCCTTTAGTGAAATTGTCCATGATCGTATTATGCTGGAGGTTTTCCGTGGCTGTAGTCGTGGCTGTCGTTTCTGTCATGCAGGCATGGTATACCGTCCTGTACGCGAACGTCGTCCCGAGGTAGTTAAGGAGCTGGCACGTAAGCTGGTAGATAATACTGGTTATAACGAAATTTCCATGGTTTCTCTGAGCACTGCCGACTATTCCTGCTTGGGTCCTGTGGTGCATGATTTAATTAGCGAGTTTAAGGATGAAAAGGTTAGTGTTTCTTTGCCCTCTCTTCGTATTGACAGCTTTTCCGTGGATATTGCCAAGGAAGTACAGCAGGTACGTAAAAGTGGCTTAACTTTTGCACCGGAGGCCGGTAGCCAGAAAATGCGTGATGTAATCAATAAGGGCGTTACAGAGGCTGATTTGATGAGCGCTACTAAGGCGGCCTTCGAATCCGGCTGGAAGGCTGTTAAATTATATTTTATGATTGGCCTGCCTCAGGAGAAGGATGAGGATATTTTAGCTATTGCTGATCTGGCCAAGAAGGTACAGAATAATTATTTTGAGGTTACAGGTAAGCGTGGTTGTAAGGTAACTGTCAGCGTTTCTTCCTTCGTGCCCAAACCATATACTGCTTTTCAATGGTTTGGTCAAAATGATATTGAAACCCTGCACCATAAGCAATATCTGTTAAAGGATGCACTAAAGGTCAAAAATATCACTTACCAATACCATGATGCAAAGACCAGTGTAATTGAGGCGGTTTTTGCCCGTGGTGACCGTCGTCTAGGCAAGGCCTTATTGGCTGCCTGGCGCAAGGGTGCCCGTTTTGACGGCTGGACTGATTGCTTCTCCTATGATATTTGGCAGGAGGCTATGGCGGAAGCTGGTCTGGATATTGACTTTTATGCTGCTCGTGAGCGTGGCGAAAATGAAGCATTCCCCTGGGAGCATGTACAGCCTGCTGTAGCGCGTCGCTTCCTGTGGCATGAATGGCAGAAGGCGCAAAAGCAGCAGTTGACCCATGATTGCCGTCGTGATAGCTGTACCGGCTGCGGTGTCTGCCCAAAGCTGGGTGTGGATATTATTGACTGGAAGGATGGTGCCCAATAATGAAATTACGTATGCAGATTACTAAGGATAGGAATATCCGTTTTATTTCCCATCTGGAATATATCCGTACCATTGAAAGAGCTATCCGCCGTGCTAAGCTGCCGGCAGCCTATTCCGAAGGCTTTAATCCCCATATGAAATTTTCCCTGGCTTCCGCTCTGGGAGTTGGCGTAGTCAGCTACACGGAATTTGTAGAAATTGAGTTAATGGAGCCTATGGAGGTTGCTGTAGCGGCTAAAGCTTTGAGCAGGGCACTGCCCCGTGGTATCCGTGTTCTGGCGGCTGATGCAGTTGAAAATAATCATCCGGCACTGATGGCTGAGGCGGCAGGTGCTGTCTACAGGGTAACTCTGCCCTATACAGAAGACCTTGGAGAGGTTGTGGAACGTTATAATGCGACCCCCAGCATTATTTTTGCCAAAGCTGCACCGAAAAAGAAAAATAAGGTTAAGGAAATTGATGTTAAATTCTATATTCCTGAGTTAAAGGTACAGCAGGTAGAGGAGCATACGGTTTTCAATTTTGATTGCAAAATTACTCCTACCGGTAGTATGAAGGCTGTAGATTTACTAAACACATTAAATGAACAATATGCTTTAAATCTGCCTGTGGAAAAGGCAGATATTGAGCGCTTAGAATTATATAAACGTGGAAAAGCAGGTCAAAAGCAGATTATGCTGATGAAAGACGCCTTCCATCTTTAAAAAATAATCCTTCCATCCTAGCATGTTTAGTGGTGGAAGGATTTTTTATAGAGGGATTATTTTTGCGAGCCAAAGTATTTTATGATACAATGAAATATCATTGAAGAAAAAAGCTAAGTGCAGAAGGGAGGCGGATGATGACAGCTAAGATAATTATTGGTGTTGCCAAGGATGAAACCCGCATGGGAATTATTAATGATGGCCGCTTGATAGAATATTTAGTGGAGCGTACGGATGAAAACCATTTGGTCGGCAATATTTACAAGGGCAGGGTTTGTAATGTAGTTAGGGGCATTCAGGCTGCTTTTATTGATATTGGTCTGGAGCAGAATGCTTTTTTGTACTTAGGTGAAAAAATGGATATTACAGAAGGGCAGAGCATTCTGGTACAGATTTCCAAGGATGCCAGGAGTACGAAGGGGCCTACGGCTACGCGGGAAATAACGCTTCCTGGTAAATATGTCGTATTGCTGCCTCAGGCTGCTTATATAGGTGTATCCCGCAAGATTACGGATAAAACGGAAAGGGAGCGTCTGGTCCAGCTATGTGAGCAGCATCGGCCTGGCAAATTAGGCATGGTGGTCAGAACGGCTGCGACTGGTGTGACGGAGGAGCTGCTGGTTAAGGATATTAGCGAATTGGCAGCTGCCTGGAAGGTATTGACGGCCAGGGAAAAATTAGCCAAGGCACCCACACTTTTACGCAGGGAGCTGGATTTAGCTATTCGTATTGTCCGTGATTATCTCCGTCCCAATGTTAAGGAGATAATGGTTGATAATTTAGGTGTGTACAAAAGGGTGGAGGAGCTGATGGCCATTCTGCCACAGGCTAGAAATATTAAGCTGACGCTATATCAGGGACTGGAAGATATTTTTACCTACACCAGTCAGCATGAAGCGGTTGCTTCCATTTCAGACAGGCAGGTGGATTTACCCAGTGGCGGCTATCTGGTTATTGATTATACTGAAGCCATGACGGTCATAGACGTAAATAGTGGTCGTTTTAGTGGACGTGAAAATTTAGAAGAGACCATTATGGAAATTAATCGTCAGGCTGCAGTGGAAATAGCTCGTCAGCTGCGTCTGCGTGATATTGGTGGCATTATTGTCGTGGATTTTATTGATATGCACACGGAGGCCCATAAGAACGAAATCATTAATGCTTTACAACAGGCCTTTGTTGGTGATCGGATGAATCCTAAGGTGCAGGATATTACCGTGCTTAATCTGGTAGAGATTACCAGAAAGAAGTCACGACAAAATCTTTCTTCCGTGCTTTACACGCCCTGTCCTGTTTGTAGTGGTAGCGGTCGAGTGCAAAGTAGGGAAACTCTGGCTTTTGAAATTAAGCGTCGGCTGAGGAACCTGCTTTCCCAGAGAGGTAGCTCAAAGAATGTGCTGGTGATGGCCAATCCCTGGCTTTGTGAATGGTTGCGGGTCAAGGATTTACACCAATGGGAAAAGGAATTAGCCTGTGATATTAAAGTTGAGGCAGATGATTCACTGCATCTAGAATCTTTTATGATTTTAGATAATAGTAGTGTTGACAAATAAAATTAAACAGGGTAAACTATACTAGTATGAACTGTGAATAGTTCGTCCCCAACCGCGTAGAGAGGTTCTTAAAACTCGAAAGAGTACCGTATTTAGCGAGTCTATCATAAGGGAGGTGCAATAGAATGTACGCAATTATCCAAACCGGTGGTAAACAATACCGCGTTGCAGAAGGTGAAACCCTGCAAGTTGAAAAATTGAATGCTGAAGTTGGTGCAGAAGTTGTTTTTGACGAAGTTTTGACCGTTGTCAACGACGCTGATGTAAAAATTGGCGCTCCTGTTGTTGAAGGTGCAAAGGTTACTGCTAAAGTTGTAGAACAAGGTAGAGGCGAAAAAATCTTTGTTTTCAAATACAAAGCAAAAGCTAACTATCGTAAACGCCAAGGTCATCGTCAACCGTTCACTGCAGTTGAAATCGTTAAAATCGAAGCTTGATTTTTATGATATTGGTTGAAATTTATGAAGACAAGCAAGGAATGATAACTGGCTATATGGTTAGTGGTCATTCAGGTTATGCTGAGGAAGGTAGCGATATTATTTGTAGCGCTATTTCAGCTTTAACACAGGCGCCTCTTCATGGCATGACAAAACATCTAAAAATTAAACCGTCCTGGCGTGTTAATCAGGAGGACGGTTATCTTAAGGTTGCATTGGACAGTGCACCTACGGAATTGACAGAGGCCATTTTAAGGACCATGGTCCTTGGAGTGGAATCCATTGAACGTCAGTGTCCGGAATATGTTCGTATCCAAGAACATAGGAGGTGAAAGTAATGTTTGAAATTATTTTGCAATTGCATGCACATAAAAAAGGTACTGGTAGCTCCCACAACGGTCGTGACTCTAACGCTCAACGTTTGGGTACCAAAGCTCATGACAGCCAATTGGTAACTGCTGGTAGCATCATTGTTCGTCAACATGGCACTAAATTCCATCCTGGTAACAACGTAGGTATGGGTAAGGATTACACTATCTTTGCAAAAATTGAAGGTCGTGTTAAATTCGAACGTAAAGGCCGTGACAAACGTCAGATTAGCGTTTACCCGGTTGAAGAAGCAGCTATGTAATAAATTGCTCCACATCGTCAGATGTGGGGCTTTTTTGTTAATAGTGATTAATTTTCAAGAGGTGGAGAGATGCTGGAAATAGGCATGCAGGCTCCAGAATTTACCTTACCCGATAAGGATGGGCAGATGGTAAGCTTAAAGGACTTTTTAGGGGAAAAGGTTGTCTTATATTTTTATCCTAAGGATTCCACACCCGGCTGTACACGTCAGGCAAATGCCTTTAAGGATTTATTTGCAGAATATACTAAGCTGAGAGTAGTTATTATTGGTATGAGCAAGGATAGTAGCAGATCCCATGCTAATTTCACGGCTAAGTACAAATTACCCTTTCTTCTTTTATCAGATCCGGAAACAACCACCCTACAAGCCTATGAGGTTTGGAGGGAGAAGAAGCTTTACGGAAAGGTAAGCATGGGCGTGGTACGGTCCGTGTATATTATCGATGAAAAGGGCAAGGTGGAAACTGCCTGGACCAAAGTCAAACCGGAACAGGGTGCGGCGGATGCCTTAGCATTTTTACAGGCCTGCGATTGTCAATAAAGTAAAAAGAAAGCACGCTTACTGAATGAGGAGCTACCATTTGTCATCTGTTTGACAGGTAGGAGTTCAGAAGTGTGCTTATTTTATCAAAGCAGGTTTATTTGGCTGCTCGATAAATAGCAGCCATATCTGTCTGGTCAAGCTTTTTAAATTGGCCGATAGTACGTTTACCTATAAAGCTGCATTTATAGGCTAATTCCTGGATATCCTCCTCCGTGAGGTTGATATTTAACTGGCTGATGCTGGTGGGCATATCAATCTGTTTAAAGAAGCCCTCTAAGGCAGCAATACCTTCTAAAGCAACAGCCTCCTGATTACGAAAATTATTGGGGACGTTTAAAACATTAACTGCCAGCTGGGTAAAGCGGCTGACATTTTCCCGATAGACATAGCGGGCCCAGCTGCCCCACACGGCTGCCAGACCGGCACCATGGGCAATGTCCCATTTGCCGCTCAGCTCATGCTCCAGCTGGTGGCAGGACCAGTCGCCATAATTACGATCACCGGTGGTATCATTATGGGAAAGAGTACCACACCACATAATTTCGGCACGGGCGGCATAATTCTGGGGATTGTTTTTTAGGATAAGGGCATTGCGCATGACGTTTTTGAGCAGGTCTTCTGCAATACGGTCAACAATGTCCAGCTCCTGGGTGGTAGGCGCAGTAAAATAACGCTCCAGGGTATGCACCATGATATCTACGCAGCCGCTGGCTGTTTGGTAGGGCGGTAACGTGTAGGTCAGCTCCGGATTCATAATGGCAAAGCAGCAGTACCCGAAGGGAGTGCTGAGACCACGCTTGAGCCAGCCATCCTCATTCGTGAGGACGGAGCAGTTGCTCATTTCGCTGCCTGCTGCCGCAATGGTCAAGACGGCACCTAGGGGAAGCGCAGCGGTAATCTTTTTTTCTCCGCTGTAATAATCCCATAAATGACTAGGATTGGCTACACCATAGGCAATGCCCTTGGCACTATCAATAACGCTACCACCACCGACGGCCAGAATAAAATCAACACCCTGCTCCTGACAGAGCTTGACACCCTCTAAAACCTTGCTGAGACGGGGATTGGGGACAACACCACCAAGTAGTACGTAGGTAAGACCTGCTTCCTGTAGTTTGTGGCAGACCAGCTCTAACAGGCCGGATTTTTCCGCACTGTGGCCGCCAAAATGTACCAAGACCTTATGGGCACCATATTCTTTACATAGGGTACCTACCTGCTCCTGGGTAGCTTTACCAAAGACAATTCTTGTAGGCGCATGAAATTGAAATTTATCCATTTTTAAACAACTCCCTTCTTGAAGCTTAAGTAGCTGTTAAATTCATTGTAGCATTGACACCTCGCCCTTGTAAACCTTATCCCAAGCTTGCTATAATGAAGCTGATAAAAAAAATATGAGGAGGTTTTTATGAAATATCTGGTAATTGCTGTACTTATTTTTGGCGGTTTCTTTTATTTTATGAGCGGTGCGAAGAGCTATAATCTGGATTCTGCTGCTTTGCAGGTTAAGTTGGCAGCTCAGGAGGATTTTATTCTTTTAGATGTACGTACCCGGGAGGAATTTGAACAGGGACATTTACCCCATGCAATTTTATTACCCTATGATGAGCTTGAGGCTGAAGCAGATAGGCTGCTGCCACGCAAGGAACAGGAAATTATAGTTTACTGCCGCAGTGGCCGTCGCAGTGCCATCGCAGTAGCAGTATTACAAAAATTGGGTTATCAGCAGGTGGAGGACTTTGGCGGTATTAACCGTTGGCAGGGTCAGCTGGAAAAATAGGATGGTGATAGGTATGCGGACAATTGTCTGCTTTGGTGATTCTTTGATTCAGGGGTTTCCCTATACCTGTGAAAATTCCTGGGTTGCCCAGGTGGAAAGACGCACGGGTATAAAAATGTTAAATTATGGCCTCTGTGGAGATTGTTGTGACGATATTTTTGACCGCTTACGTTATGGCTACCTACCGGACCAGGTGGACCATATTCTCTTTTTGGGAGGCGCAAATGATATCCTCCAGGGAAGACCTAGGGAACATATTCTGAACGATTACCAGCGCCTTATAAATTGGTGTCAGGAAAAGGCTTGGCTACTCTGTATAGTATTGCCTTTACTGACTACTGAAAGTGCCTTTAATGTACCCTTACAGGGGGTACGGGATGATTTACAGAAGCAGTTCTCCAGCAGCTTTTTGCTGGATTTACAGCCGGCTATCGGCTTTAGTACTGCTGCACTGGCTAGTGCCTATCTGGATGGCATCCATCCTTTGGCTAAGACCTATACGGCACTGGGAGATTATGCGGCAGGTCCCTTGGCTGTCTGGATGCATACAGGAAAATAATGGTAGCAAAAAAGCTCTCTCCACTAATGGGTGAAGAGAGCTTTTCATTTAGATGTTTGTCAATAATTTAGCTCTGGGAGCGGCTACCGAAATATTTAGGCGGCAGCTGGGCCAGAATGATGGCACCGAATACTAGGCAGCAGCCGAAAAGCTCACGCAGGGTCAGCACCTGATTGAGGATGAGCCAGCCGCTTAGAACGGCAAAAACAGATTCCAGGCTGAGCAGCATGGATGAGAGTACGGCATTTACTTTAGCCTGACCTAAAATCTGGAGGGTGTAGGCGATACCGCTGGACATGATGCCGGCATAGAGAATGGGTATGAGTGCCAGATTAATTTGTTCGGTAGTCGGGTTTTCAAAAATAAACATCAGCAGGCCGTTGGCTACAGTGCAGGCTAAAAATTGTAAAAAGGAAAAACGCACGCCATCCACATCCTGGGCAAAGTATTCCACACTAAGAATATGAATAGCAAAGCAGAAGGCGCTGACCAGAATGTACAAATCGCCCTTATTAACACTGACAACACCGCTAAGGCAGATGAAATACATACCTATGGAGGCTAGGAGTACGCTGACCCATTGTTGGAAATGGACGGTGCGGCCAAAGAAGCAGCGTCCCAGGATGGGGACGATAATGATGTAGAGCGAGGTGATAAAACCACCCTTACCGACAGTGGTATAGGCCATACCTATCTGCTGGACCAGGGAATCGGCTGTAAGGATAAGACCGCAGATGATGCCACCTCGCAGGAGCCTGTGACGGGCAGCATTGTCTTCTGTGCCCCAGAGGCTGAGTTTTTTTCCTGCTAAAGCATCAAAAAGGAAAATGCAGGGGAAGAGAAAAAGACTAGCTAAAATACTACGACTAAAATTAAAGGTTAAGGGTCCTACATATTGTGCTCCTACGCTCTGGGCGATAAAGGCTGTACCCCAGATGAGTGCACAAAGGGTTAACATAATAATACCGGAAGACTGCTTCATAATAAAAACTCCTCTTTAAAAGACTGGATAGCGTATATTGTACCACAAAATAAGGAGAGGTACAAAGGTGACACGCATATGATGTAGGTCTAATAGGTTTAAAAGGGAAATATGATAATGAAAGTGTTTTCTGCGAATTACTTCACTGTAAAGTCAAGAGTGAAAATAGTAAAAAAATAAGGATTTTCTGCAACATGGATAAGTACTGAGTCTACACTGTTAAAAATATTTTTACTATATATAGTAAAAAGTAAACTTGCAACCTACGACATATTGTGGTACAATAAGCACGCGCTAGAGAGATAGCAAAAAATAAGACTTAAGAAGAGCCTTTTTAGGGCTATAGTATAAAGTAATTTACTGAGGATAAATTACTAAAAATGGGGAGGGAGCAGGTACCATGAAGGTTATCAAACGAGATGGCAGTACTGTAGATTTTGACGGCACAAAGATAGCTGTTGCTATTCAAAAGGCTAATAACGCAGTAGAAGAAGCAGAAAGAATAGATGAGGAAACAATCCATAATATTGTCAATACCATCAGAAATCTTAATCGTAGACGTCTTCTGGTTGAGGACATTCAGGATATGGTTGAGCATAGCTTAATGGAAGCCGGTAAGTTTGAACTGGCTAAGCAATACATCATTTATCGCTATAAACGTGCTCTGGTACGTAAGGCGAATACTACTGATGAGTCCATCCTCTCTTTGATTAGAAACAGTAATAAAGATGTCATGGAAGAGAATTCCAATAAAAATGCGGTCATGGCGGCTACCCAGCGTGACCTGATTGCTGGTGAGGTGTCCAAGGATTTAACTAAGCGTATTATGCTGCCGGAAAAGATTTCTAAAGCTCATGAGGAGGGCGTTCTGCATTTTCATGACGCCGATTATTTCATTCAACCTATTTTCAACTGCTGCCTGATTAATATCGGTGATATGCTGGACAATGGTACGGTTATGAATGGCAAAATGATTGAAAGTCCTAAGAGCTTTCAGGTTGCCTGCACCGTTATGACCCAGATTATTGCTTCTGTAGCTTCCAGCCAGTATGGTGGCCAGTCCGTTGATATCTGTCATTTAGGTAAATATCTCCGTCGCAGCTACGATAAATTTAAACGTATTATTGCTGAATCTGCCGAAGGTAAGCTGGATGAGCAGACCTTGGAAAATTTAGTACATGAGCGTCTGCGTTATGAATTGCAAAGTGGTGTGCAGACCATTCAATACCAGATTAATACCTTGATGACCACTAATGGTCAGTCTCCCTTTGTTACCCTCTTCCTCCATTTACGTGAGGATGATCCGTACTTGAAGGAAAATGCAATGATTGTAGAAGAAATTCTGCGTCAGCGTCTCCAGGGTATTAAGAATGAGATGGGTGTTTATGTAACTCCTGCTTTTCCTAAGCTGATTTATGTTTTGGATGAATTGACCTGTCTGAAGGGCGGTAAATACGATTATATTACCGAATTGGCTGTTAAATGTAGTGCCAAACGCATGTATCCCGACTACATTAGTGCAAAAAAGATGCGTGAAAACTACGAGGGCAATGTTTTCTCCCCCATGGGCTGCCGCAGCTTCCTGGCTCCCTGGAAGGATGAAAATGGTAATTATAAATTTGAAGGACGCTTTAACCAGGGCGTTGTTTCTATTAACCTGCCTCAAATCGGTATCATTGCCAATGGCAATGAAGAGGTTTTCTGGAAGCTGTTGGATGAACGTCTGCAGCTGTGTTATGAAGCCTTGATGTTCCGCCACAATTCCCTCCTGGGTATCCGTAGTGACGTAAGTCCTGTACATTGGCAGTACGGTGCCCTGGCGCGTTTGAAGAAGGGTGAAACTATTGATAAATTCCTGGAAGGCGGTTATTCCAGTATTTCCTTGGGCTATATTGGTATTTATGAGGTAACTAAGCTGATGAAGGGTGTTAGCCATACTGATCCTGTTGGCGAGGCCTTTGCTTTGCGTGTTATGAAAAAATTGCGTGAGGCCTGCGATAAGTGGAAGGCAGAAACCGGTATCGGCTTTGCTCTCTACGGTACTCCGGCAGAAAGCCTGTGTTATCGTTTTGCCCGTATTGATAAGGAGCGCTTTGGTAGTATTCCTGATATCACCGATAAGGGTTACTATACTAACTCCTATCATGTGGATGTGCGTGAGCATATTGATGCTTTCCATAAATTTACTTTTGAAAGCCAGTTCCAGAAGATTTCTTCCGGTGGTGCGATTTCCTATGTAGAAATTCCTAATATGCGCCATAATCTGGAAGCCTTGAAGGATGTTGTACGTTTTATTTATGATAATATTCAGTACGCAGAATTTAATACTAAATCTGATTACTGTCATAAATGTGGTTTTGATGGAGAAATTATCATCAATGATGATGGCGAATGGGAATGCCCTGCCTGTGGTAATAAGGACCACGCACTGATGAATGTTACTCGTCGTACCTGTGGTTATTTGGGTGAAAACTTCTGGAATGAAGGTAAAACTAAAGAAATTAAGGCTCGCGTACTGCATCTATAAGAGGTGAAAGAGCATGAATTACGCAACTATAAAAAAGGTGGATGTGGCTAATGGGCCGGGAGTGCGTGTTTCCCTCTTTGTCAGTGGCTGTACACATCATTGCAAGGGCTGTTTTAATCCGGAAACCTGGGATTTTGCCTATGGTGAGCCTTTTACCAGTGAGGTAGAGGACGAGGTTTTGGAGGCGTTGCAGCCTAACTATATTAAGGGCTTGACTATTTTAGGTGGTGAGCCCTTTGAGCCTGCTAATCAGCTGGCATTATTACCCTTTATTCGTCGCTATCGGGAACTTTTTACGCAGAAGAGCCTGTGGTGCTACAGTGGGTATAATTTTGAAACAGATATGCTGACTGGTAATTTAGGCCCATGGGAAGTAACTCAGGAAATGCTTTCCTATATTGACGTGTTAGTGGATGGCGAGTTTGTCATGGCGAAAAAGGATTTGAATCTGCGCTTTCGTGGTAGTTCTAATCAACGCATCATTGATGTGCAGGAATCCTTGGCCACGGATCAGTTAGTACTGTGGGATGAAAGCAGCTGCTTGTAAAAATTAAAGAAGCTAAAATCTGGTAGTTACAGCTACCAGATTTTTTTTGCTCAAATATAAAAATCCCCTTCCCACTAATTACTAGTAGGAAGGGGATAAAAGCCGGAAGGGTTTTCTTTACCAGTTGCGGGAGGAGCCGCCACCACCACCGCTACCGCCACCGAAGCTGCCACCACCTCCACCGCCGCGACCACCGCGTAGGAAGAGAAGAAGCAGAAGGTTGGTGAAGAAACCACCAAAGAAGAGATAATCCACTGCAATAAGAACTACAAATCCCAGAAAAATAAGAATCTTAGTCAAAGGGTTCATAGGCTTACTGGGAGCAGGCCTTTCCAGCGGAGTGGTATTTACCTCGCCTTTAATGCCCTGTAGGGTAACACCAGCATCCTTGGCTACAACTATGGCTGTAGCGCCATAGCCCTGAAAAATACCCTTGCTATAATCGCCATTACGGAAATAAGGAAGCATGTAGCGGTCCTGTAACGTACCGGTTAAGCCATCGGGAAGTGCACCCTCCAGACCATAACCAACCTCAATACGGGATTGACGGTCATTGGTAACTACCAGAAGCAGTACACCATTGTTTTTATCCTTTTGACCGATACCCCATTGTCGGAGTACCTCCAGGGAATAGTCCTCTAGAGCTTGTCCTTCAAGGCTTTTAATTGTCAAAACAGCTATCTGAGCTGTTGTCTTTTGTTCTAATTCTCGTCCTAGCTTCTTAATCCTTAGCTCGTCCTCTGGAGAGATAACATTAGCGTAGTCCTGTACGTAGATATTACTGCCAGTGGGCTGGGGCGGGATGGAGATTTCTGCAGAGGCATAGGCCATGCAGAAGCTTTGTACTAGCAGGATGAGATAAACTAGCCAGCGTTTCATAAGCACGCTCCACCTTTACATTAAAAATTGAAGCTTAGAATTTTACCTGAGGTACATTTTTAGCAGCTTCGTCTGCTTTAAAATAATCACATTTTTCAAAGCCTAACATGCCTGCATAAAGGGAAGTAGGCAGGGATTTGATTTTTGCATTGTAGCTTTGTACAGCCTGGTTATAGTCTCTACGAGCTACGGCAATGCGATTTTCAGTACCTGCTAATTCGTCCTGCAGTTGGCTGAAATTAGTGCTGGATTTCAATTCAGGATAATTTTCAGCAACCATCAGCAGACGGGATAGGGCAGTATTCATTTCACTATTCGCTGCACTGGCTTCGGCTACAGTTTTAGCACCACCTAAACGGGCACGGGCATCGGACACTGCTTGGAAAACCTCAGTTTCGTGGGCAGCAAAGCCCTTGACGGTGTTTACAAGGTTGGGAATTAAGTCGTTACGACGCTGCAGCTGGTTTTCCACCTGGGACCATTTGCCGGTTACATCCTCATTCATGGTTACAAGACCATTGTAGCTGCTGAAGAACATACCTACGATGACTACTAAAGCAGCAAGAATACCAATTAATGTTTTATTCATTTTCTTTTCCTCCATCATAAAAATAGATAATTTAATTACCTTAATTGTAAGGGAAAAGCTGATGGCTGTCAAATATCAAAAGGTCAAAACTGACCAAGAAATGTGAAATGTTTATGAAATAATAATAAATAAAAAATAAAGTCACAAGAATTTCACTTGCTAAAAGTCGAAAAGTCAAATATAATAAAATAGAATAATAAGCTAAGTGAGGCCTAGGCCTGGATAAGGTGGTAATAAAAATGAGGAATTTAGCAGATGCGATAGAAAATTTTATTATAGGTGAATTACTAAGGGATCGGGAGGATAGTCTTCTGGTACAGCGTAACGAACTAGCTGAAAAGCTATCCTGTGCCCCTTCGCAAATCAGCTATGTCCTAAGTACCCGTTTTACGCCGGAACGGGGATATCTGGTAGAATCCAGAAGAGGCAGTGGCGGTTTTGTGCGGATTGTAAGAGTAGTGCCCCATCAGGTGCAGGTTTGCCATAAGGAACCGACGGCATTGGATTTGCTGCATCATTGGGCAGAACAGCGTTTAATTACTAAGAGAGAGCAGGCGCTACTGCAATTTATGCTGCAATTGGTGAAGGTTGATGAAAAAGGGAAAAAAGCCCTTCTGCAGCAGGCGATAACGCAGATGACTGATAATAGACAGGAGTGATGTGTATGTTGTGTGAGAATTGTCATAAGAAAAAAGCCATTATGCATGTGGTATGCATGATGGGGAATGAAAAAATAGATAAATGGCTCTGTGAGGATTGTGCTAAGGAGTTCATGCCCTTTGGCAATGGCGAAATTCCCATGACGCCTGAGGCAGCACAGGAATTTTTTGAAAAATTGATTAAGCCTGGTAAGAGGGAGCCGATTAAGGACGGTTTTTCAGCCAGGGCTGCTAAGATTTTGGAAATGGCCGCCGGTAAAGCGGTTGATCTGGGCTGCGACCACATTGGTACCGAGCATATTCTCTGGAGTATTTTGAGCATGGAGAAGAACTTTGCCAAAAGAATCATCAGCAGCTTTGATGTAGACACGAACAAGCTGTTACAGGATTTGGAAGGCTGGATGGATAAGGGAAGCAAAAAGGACGTTGTTCCCCAATATAGTCCTCGTGCTGAAATTGCCCTACAAAAGGCTGGTCAGGAAGCAAAATCCTTGGGACAGGATTTTGTGGGCAGTCAACAGCTGCTTTTGGGACTTTTAGCCGCAGGTGATGGTATCGCCTGCAAGCTTTTGCAAAAGGTAGGTATCGGCTACGTAGAGGTTGCAGAAATAGTTAAGGCAGTGGATGAACGCGGCAAGGCTATCTCTGGTAAGGACCCCCGTGCTAGACGGGAGGCTAAGCCTGAAGATGTTTTGACAGTCCTTAGTGAATATGGCCGTAACTTAAACGAAGCGGCACGTGTAGGGCGTATCGACCCTGTTATCGGTCGTGAGCAGGAGGTAGAAAGGGTTATCCAAATTTTAGGCCGTAGGACCAAGAATAATCCGGTCATTATTGGTGAAGCCGGCGTAGGTAAAACAGCTATCGCTGAGGCTTTGGCGCAAAAAATAGTCCGCCGGGAGGTCCCGGAATTTTTGGAGGAGAAGATTATCTTTTCTCTGGAATTAGGGCTTCTGGTAGCAGGCGCTAAATACCGTGGCGAATTTGAGGATAGATTAAAGCATATTCTGGAATTAATCCGTAAGGATAACCGGATTATTCTTTTTATTGACGAATTACATACTATTATTGGTGCTGGTAGTGCTGAGGGTAGTGTGGATGCGGCTAATATTGTAAAGCCGGCTCTAGCTCGTGGTGAGCTACAGGTAATTGGCGCTACGACGATTAACGAGTATAGGAAGCATATTGAAAAGGATGCTGCCCTAGAAAGACGGTTTCAGCCGGTATTGGTGGAGGTTCCCACTAATGCAGCTACCTATGAAATGCTTTTAGGACTGCGAAAGCGTTACGAAAAATTCCATAATGTGACCATTTCGGATGAAGCGCTGAAGGCTGCCGTAAATCTTTCTGACCATTATATTACTGACCGTAATTTACCGGACAAGGCTATTGACCTGGTGGACGAGGCCTGCTCCCGCCTACGTATTCAGATTTATAAAAAATCTCTGCCCGTACGTAAGGCGAAGGAGGCCTTGGAGTATTGCCAGCTGGAGAAGGAGGAAGCTGTACAAAAGCAGGATTATGAACGGGCCGCAGAATTGCGGGACCAGGAAAGCAGGCTGCAGGAAAAGCTGGCTCTGGCTTTGGTTAAGGCTGCACCTAATTTTTCTGTGGACGAGGAGGCCATTGCCGAGGTAGTTGCCTCCTGGACGGGCATCCCCGTACAAAAGCTGACCGAGGGTGAGACAAATCGTCTACTTCATCTAGAGGATAAACTGCATCAGCGGATTATTGGGCAGGAGGAGGCTGTTACAGCTGTAAGTAAGGCTATCCGTCGTGCACGGGCTGGTTTAAAGGATAAGAACCGTCCTGTAGGCTCCTTTCTTTTCCTGGGACCTACAGGTGTCGGTAAAACGGAATTGGCTAAGGTTCTAGCTGAAGATTTGTTCGGTGATGAGAGAGCTATAATTCGTTTTGATATGAGTGAATATATGGAAAAACACACTACAGCCCGTTTAATTGGTGCGCCTCCCGGCTATGTAGGCTATGAGGAAGGCGGTCAGATGACGGACGCTGTACGTAGAAAGCCCTATTGTGTAATTCTTTTAGATGAAATTGAAAAGGCACATCCCGATGTCTTTAATATTCTTTTACAAATTATGGAGGATGGACGTCTGACGGACGGACAGGGAAGAACCGTAGATTTTCGTAATGTGGTTATTATTATGACCAGTAATGCCGGTGCCCAGCGCTTGACCAATCAACAGCCTTTAGGCTTTAGTACTGGGGTTGGTGAGGTTAAGCAGCAGCGTAAGGAGCAGGTGCTGAGTGATGTGAAAAAGCTGTTCCGTCCAGAATTTTTAAATCGTGTGGATGAGATTTTAGTTTTCAATTCTCTTGGCAGGGCTGAGCTGGAACAGATTGCTGATAATATGGTCGCTGAATTAAATAAACGCTTGGCAGATAACGAGTTAAGTATTGAATTGACGGCATCCGCTAAGGACCTGCTGCTGGCCGAGGGCAGTGATACTAAATATGGTGCCCGCCCCCTGCGTCGTGCCCTGCGTAAGCTGGTAGAAGATCCTCTGAGTGATTTATATCTGGCAGGTACCTTTGCAGCTGGTGATAAGATTATTGCTGAAGCAGGTACGGGCAAGCAGATGCATTTGTATAAGCAGGAACAGGAGCCCCAGGTGGTAGTGCAGCTGCCGGCAGAGGATAAAGCCGGTGTTGCCGAAGGAGAAGCCCATGGCCAAGACTAAGTATAATTTTGTGTGCCAAAGCTGTGGTTATACTACGGCCAAATGGCTGGGACGGTGTCCCGAATGTGGTGGCTGGGATACCTTTAGTGAAGAAGCAGAGGTAACTGTTAAAAGTAAGTCCTATCTGCCGCTGGGCAAGGAGAAAATAAAGCCTAAGACCATTACCAGTATCGTCCAGGTAAGGACGGAGCGGCTAGCTACGGGCATACATGAATTTGACCGAGTTCTGGGTGGAGGGATTGTACCTGGCAGTCTGGTACTTTTAGGTGGTACTCCTGGCATCGGCAAGTCCACCATCCTGCTGGATGCAGGCTTACGCTTCGGACAGCAGGGGATTAAGACTCTTTATGTCAGTGGCGAGGAATCTGAGGAGCAGACGGCCATGCGTGCGGCTCGCCTGGGTGGGAGTACGGATCAGCTGTTAATTATGACGGCCACGGATCTGGACGCCATTTTGTTACAGGCGCAGGCCGTGGCACCTAAGCTTTTGATCATTGACTCTATCCAGACGATGTATAATGCTGATCTGCAGACTGCTGCCGGCAGTGTAGGCCAGGTTCGTGAATGTACAGCTAAGCTGCTGCAATTTGCCAAAACCAGTGGTATTGCGGTCGTGATTATCGGGCATGTAACTAAGGACGGAAATATTGCTGGTCCACGTTTGTTAGAACATATGGTGGACGTGGTTCTACAATTTGAAGGCGACCGTTCCTATGCCTTTCGTGTTTTGCGTGCGTTGAAAAATCGCTTTGGCAGTACTAATGAAAGTGGTATTTTTTCCATGGAGGCAGGTGGACTGCAGGAGGTAGCTAATCCGGCAGGTCTCTTCCTAGAGGATAGGGACTGTCAGGCTGCTGGCAGTGTCATTGGTGCTTGTATGGAGGGGAATAGGCCCATAATGGTAGAATTCCAGGCTCTAGTAGCGAAAACGCCCTATGGGATGCCCCGTCGTACAGCAGTGGGCTTCGATTATAACCGTGTAAATATGCTGTTAGCTATTTTGGAAAGAAGACAGGGACTGGATTTTGGCATTTATGATGCCTATGTCAATGTTGTAGGTGGCATGAAGATTGTGGAGCCTGCAGCAGATCTGGCCGTTGTTACAGCACTAGTATCCAGCTATCGTAATTTGCCGGTACCCCAGGGGGTGTTGGTTTTTGGCGAGGTTGGACTGACGGGTGAGATTCGCCGGGTAAGTGCACCGGAACGAAGGATAGCTGATGGTCTAAATTTAGGCTTCACCAGATTTATTGTACCCGCAGGTAAGCTGCCTGCCGTCCAAGGAGCTCAGATTATCCAGGTACGTACCGTGGAACAAGCTCTGGCAGCTATATTTTCCTAAAAAGCTGGTAGTAAAAAGAATAGTGGTCAGGAATACTGACCACTATTCTTTTTATACTAAGAAAAAGGAAAATTTGTATAAATCATTACATTTTAGAAAACTATTTAGCAAATTTGCAAACATAATCCTCTTAATATTGATTTTTCAGAAAATTTGGAGTAGAATGATTACGCTACAAGTGGAATGGCAAAGGAGGTATCCTTTATGTGGAAATTTATCATTCATCAAAATTTAGAAACAAAGATAGATTATGTCTTGAAGGCTGCTGATGGGAGAGTCATTCTTCAGTCTAGAACCTATTCTTCTGACAATGCCTGTCGGAAGGGTATCGCTAGTGTAACCAGAAATTCTCATACGTTAAACCTTGAAGATCATACCGGTCCAGGGCCTGTTAAGCCAGTTAAACATCCCAAGTATGAGATTTATCGGGATTCAGCAGGTAGGGTTTATTTTCAATTAAAAGCCTCCAACGGACAGGTAGTTGGAATTAGTGACGGCTATAATTCTAAGGAAGAATGTCTGGCCGGTATTAAGGAATTAAGAGCCAATGGTCCGTCAGCGGTGGTTGAAGATTAGTGCAATGTGAATCAAGCTACTTTGGAAGCAGCTTGATTTTTTTTATTTTGTGACCATATCACATAGGCTTTTTTACGGTGGTGCTATAATTGGCTTACAAAAAATTTTAGGAGGAAAGATTAATGAAGAACAATACTTGGATAAAAAAATCACTTTTATTGGGGTTGGTCTTTTTTCTCGCCATTTTTCTTGTTAAACCGGTAGGTGTATCCACCCAATTTTCCATGCTTTCAGGTTTAGTACATAGTAAAATTGATAGCCAGATTATTCAGGAAGATTCTCAAAGGGAAGGTATCTACACCAGTACCAATGCTTATTATGCCAAAAGTAAGGGAAAATTGATTAAGTCAATGCAGGAGCCTTTGAATTATAGCTTTGTTTTTGTGCTGGCAATTCCTTTAGGTGCTTATCTGGCACATTATAGACGTAGGCAGGAGATGGACAGCCTAAATTCTCAGCTGAAGCCGGCTGCTACTACTGGTCAGCTGTTCCGGAGCGGCTTTATAGGGGGCTTTATCATTCTTTATGGCTCCAGGATGGCCGGTGGCTGTACTAGTGGACATATGATGAGCGGTATTATGCAGGGAAGTGTTAGCGGATTAATCTTTGCCGCTGCTGTTTTTGCTACGGCTATTCCTACGGCTTTCCTAATGAAACGTATCTATCGAGGAGGGACGGAATAATATGAATATTTTATTAGCAGTTTTCCTGGGCGGCCTTTTTGGTTATGCCCTATATACAGTTGGCGCAGCAAAGCGGAGCAATATCCGCAGTATGCTACGTTTAGAAAATTTAGAGTTAATGAAGATTATTTTATTTGCTATCGGCTTTGCCAGCAGTTTGCTGGCCTTGACTACCTGGATGGGTTTATTTGAGCTTAAGCATCTGTCCATTAAGGAAATGCATGCAGGCGTATTGCTGGGGGGGCTTATTTTTGGCGTGGGCTTTGGTGCCTTGGGCGGCTGTCCCGGTACTGTTCTGGCGGCGCTACCCTATACCAATAAGATAAAAACCCTGGCTATGATTTTTGGCGGCCTTTTTGGTGCCTGGGCTTTTTCACTTAGCTATGGGTGGTGGCAGGAGCAGGGCTTATTTGCTGCCTGGAATTTGGGTAAGCTGACGCTGTTTCAGCTTAGTGAGGCGTATCCTGCTGTTTTTGTCTGGGGGCCGGAGGGACTATTGTTCTTAGGTGCTCTGTTGATGCTTACCGCCTGGTTGATACCCAAGCAGTTTATTTAGTACTTCCAGCTTTTTATGGGATCGGCCCTGGAGAAGATTAGGGCTGATCCTTTTTATTTTATAAAAATTATTAAAATAAAATTTATTGGAAGTAGTAAAACAATGTGAAGGCTGATTTTACGAAGAGACTTAATTTTTTCACATATAGTTCATAATTTAGTTCATAGTTCTGTGTATCAATTACTTGTAAATTAAAATATATAGGCGTATCATATAAACTAGATGACTAGAATTGTTTTTCTAGCTCAAATTTGTTTAGAAAGGAGGACAAAGTATGCTTAAGAAAATATTTAGCCTAACTATTGCTATTGTTTTTGCTGTAACCGGACTTATAATTACTGATTATTATCTTCCCTTTATTACGGATTTTTTAGGCTATAATTTACAGGGTCAAGGCTTTTTTGGCTTTGCATTAACTAATATTGTATCAGGCGCCATCGGTATTTTTCTCTTTGGTGGCTTGGGCATGATGGTCGCACCCTTATTGGCAGGCTATATTTTAAGCTATTCTGAGCGTATTGCCGTAATGCTTTCCCGTATACCTACTAGTGATATACTGGTTATGGTTTTAGGCTTAGGTATCGGTTTAATTTTAGCTAATCTTATTGGTGGTCCCTTTTCCCATCTGCCGATTATTGGTACCTATATTCCCATTGTGTTAAGCCTTATCCTGGCAGTTGTGGGTGCTAAGGTTGCTTTGCGTAAGCACCACGATATCGTAGGTTTCTTTAATCGTGTGGGCTGGCGTGGCAATAATAAAATGCTGCCCCCGGAGAAGGATGTGCAGATTGGCCCTTTAAGTGATAGGCTCTATAGTAGTAATAAACTGGTGGATACTAGTGTAATTATTGATGGTCGCGTAATGGACATTATGTCCGCAGGTTTTCTTGAGGGCAAGCTTGTTGTACCTAATTTCGTACTTGAAGAGCTGCAAAAGCTCTCTGATTCCTCGGATAATATGAAGCGTGCCAAGGGCCGCAGGGGTTTGGATTTAGTACAGGATCTGCAGCATAGCTATAGTAGGCAGGTCGTTATCGTTGATAACGATTTTGATGATATTTCCGAAGTAGATGCTAAGCTGGTACGTCTGGCTAAGCAGACTGGTGCTACTATTATTACCAATGATTTTAATTTGAATAAGGTTGCAGGCATCCAGGGTGTTCAGGTTTTAAATATTAATGAGTTGGCTAATGCCATTAAGCCGGTAGTGATTTCCGGTGAAGAGATTAATGTTTATCTGGTCAAGGAAGGTAAGGAGCCTGGTCAGGCTGTTGCTTATTTGGACGATGGTACGATGATTGTCGTAGAAAATGGTCGTAAATATGTGGGTAGTAGCGTGGAGGTTGTGGTGACCTCTGTTTTACAAACTGCTGCCGGCAGAATGATTTTTGCTAAAGCAGGTAAATAAATGAGGTGAAAAAGTGCTGATTGGAATTGTTCCGGCTGCGGGTGCAGGTAAGCGCTTGGGCCTAGGCATGAATAAGGCTTTTGCCCTGTTGGAAGGGGTACCTTTGCTTGTGCACTGCTTAAATATGCTGCAGAAAACGGAGCTTTTACAAAGAGTAATCGTGGTTTTGGCTCCTGCTGAGGTAGAAGCTGGCCGGCAGCTGCTGGCTTCTTACCAGAAGGAGTATTTTCCGAACCTTCCCTTTGACGTAGTAGCTGGTGGTAAGGAAAGGCAGGATTCCGTAGCCAATGCCCTGGCTACAATTACGGAAGAGGATGGCTATGTAGCTGTGCATGATGGAGCACGTCCCTTTGCCGGGCGAGAGGTTTTTGCCCAAACCCTGGCCGCAGCTCAAAAGCATGGAGCAGCAATTGCCGCCGTACCTGTCAAGAATACGATTAAAGTGGTCGATGCTCAGGGACAGGTTGTAGATACACCTGTGCGGAGTAGCCTGCAGGCTGTGCAGACACCGCAGATTTTTACTATTAAGCTGCTTAAGCAGGCTTATGCCTATTTACGGGAGCACCCTGAGGCAGTAACGGATGATGCTTCAGTGGTAGAGCTTTTGGGACATCCTGTAGTAGTAGCTCCAGGCCGGTATGAAAATATAAAGATTACTACACCTGAAGATTTGCTGTTAGCAGAAAATCTTTTGCGGCGGGAAAGGTAGGTACCATGTTTAAATTTCGTGTAGGAACAGGCTTTGATGTGCACCGTCTTGTAGAAGGTCGTAAATTGATCGTTTGTGGTGTTGAAGTCCCCCACTCTATGGGACTTTTAGGACATAGTGATGCCGATGTGGCATTGCATGCTTTGAGCGATGCTCTTTTGGGAGCAGCGGCCTTAGGAGATATCGGCAAGCATTTCCCAGATACGGATGCTGCTTTTAAGGATGCGGACAGTGGTAAGCTGCTCCAGGAGGTTGTACGTAAGGTACAGGATTTGGGTTGGCAGGTTAACAATGTTGATATTACCATTATGGCACAGAAGCCTAAATTAGCTGCGTATATTCCGGTCATGCGTCAGCGGGTGGCAGAACTTTTGCATCTTGAACTGGACGCGGTTAATGTAAAGGCTACGACCACGGAGAAGCTGGGCTTTGTCGGACGTGAAGAAGGCTTTGCCGCAGAGGCGGTTGCCAGCATAGTGAAATATTAATGTTTGTATAATGGCGCTAGTCATAGTATAATATAGGTTCAGTAACAATTAATTGACAAAGATAGATTTTGGAGGGATTAGGTAATGTCTAAAGAAGTAAGAGTAAGATTTGCACCGAGCCCAACTGGCCCGTTCCATATTGGTGGTGCACGTTCTGCATTGTTTAACTGGTTGTTTGCGCGTAAAATGGGTGGTAAGCTGATTTTGAGAATTGAAGATACCGACCTGGAGCGTTCCAGCCGTGAATCTGAAGAAAATATTAAAGCAGCCCTGAAATGGTTGGGTATGGATTGGGATGAAGGTATTGATGTTGGTGGTCCCTATGGTCCTTACCGTCAAACTGAACGTCTGGAGCTGTACAAAAAATATACCGAAAAATTGTTGGCTGAGGGTAAAGCCTACTACTGCTATTGCACTGACGAGGAATTGGAAGAAGAACGTCAGGCTTTGATTAAGGAAGGTAAGATGCCCCGTTACATGGGTAAATGCAGTCATTTGACTCCGGAACAGATTGCTGCTTATGAAGCAGAAGGTCGTAAACCGACTGTACGTTTCCGTGTGCCTAAGGATGAACAAATCCATATCCATGATATGGTTCGTGGTGATGTAGTTTTTGAATCCAATGGTATTGGCGACTTTGTTATCGTTAAATCCGATGGTATTCCTACCTATAACTATGCAGTTGTTATTGATGATGCTTCCATGCATATCAGCCATGTTATCCGTGCTGAGGAGCATTTGTCCAACACTCCCCGTCAATGCCTGCTTTATGATGCATTAGGCTTTGAAAAACCTACCTTCGGTCATATTTCCTTGATCTTAGGTAAGGATCATACTAAGATGAGTAAACGTCATGGTGCTACTTCTGTAGACCAATACCGTCAATTAGGTTATTTGCCTGCAGGTATCAACAACTTCCTGGCTTTGCTGGGTTGGGCTCCTAATAGTGAACAAGAAATTTTTAGTCTGGAAGAATTAATTCATGAGTTCTCCATGGAGCATGTTGCTAAGAATCCTGCTGTTTTTGATATTGATAAGCTGAACTGGATTAACCAACACTATATGCGTCAATTAGATGCAGATGCATTCTTTGAGGCAGCTAAACCCCATATGATTGCTGCTGGTTACATGACTGGTGAGGAAGATGGAGAAAAATTGGCATGGCTGCAAAAGGTTGTAGCAACTGCTAAAGAGCATGTTTCCTTTGCTGCACAGATTCCTGCCTGCGTAGAAATGTACTTTAATGATGAATTCTCCTTCGAAAATGAAGATGCTGCTGCAGTATTAAAAGCAGAAACCGTTCCGACAGTTATTGGTATGTTGCTGGAAGAACTGCCGAAGCTGGAGACTGTAGATGGTGCTTCCGTGAAGGCTTTGTTTAAGTCCATCCAAAAGACCACTAAGCTGAAGGGTAAGGACGTATTCATGCCCATCCGTGTTGCCTTGACCGGTAATCAGCATGGCCCTGAATTAGCAGAAATGGTTCCTCTGCTGGGCATTGAAAGAACCGCAAAACGCATTCGTGCTAGTCTTGCTAAAGCAGGCATTACCCTTTAATAATTAAAAATTAAAGAAAACTTTTCTCTAAGGCTGATGATTTTTTTTCATTGGCCTTATTGAAATTAATCTTCAGTTTATAAAGGTAATAAAAGAGCTTTCCCTATATTCTATAAAGGACTTAGTGATAGATTGTGAAATTTGAAAGATATCAATTGATAAAACAACATGCTTTGGAAATGTGTGCCCAGTCAGGGTTGACAGCTCCGGCCCCTGGTCAGACCCATCCCATCATCCTGGCTTACATCGGGGACGTGGTTTTTTCTACTTATGTGAGATTAAGACTTTTACCAACCTCCACCCATGTGCGTGTACTACATGATTTGGGCTCCAAGATGGTTTCTGCCGTTTGCCAGTGTCAGGCGATGCAGGAGCTGCAGGAAGGCTTGAGCGAGGAGGAAATGGCTATTTTTCGTCGTGGACGTAATGCCAAATCCACTGTGCCTAAGAGTGCTTCTGTTCATGAATACCGCATGGCAACGGCTTTTGAAGCTCTGGTAGGCTGGTTGTTTTTAGCAGGTAGGGAAGAACGTCTGGAAGAAGTATTGGATCAATCCTTTAAGATAATTATTGAGATGCTGAATAAGAAATGAGGTGCTAGCATGGAAGTAAAATTGTTACGCCATACTCCTGAGCCTGAAAAGACCGTTGCTATGAGTGCACGCTTGTGCTATTCTCCCATTGGTGCGGCTCAATTAGAGGAAAAAATGACTGACGAGCAGGCTGCTAAGCTGGTACGTAAAATAGTAAGTATGGGCCATTTTTCTACCTTGGAGCATGTTACCTTTACCTTCGCTATTGAAGGTGTTTCCAGGGTTCTGACGCACCAGCTGGTACGTCATCGTATCGCATCCTATTCTCAACAATCCCAACGCTATGTGAAGGAGCATAATTTTGAAACAATCATGCCGCCCTCCATTGCTGCTCGTCCTGAGGCTAAGGCTAAGTTTGAAAAGCTGATGCTGGAGATTCAGGATATGTACAATGAATTTGTAGATATGGGTATTCTAGCCGAGGATGCGCGCTATATTCTGCCCAATGCTACAGAAACTAAAATCGTATGTACCTTTAATGTACGTTCTTTGATGAATTTCTTTAGTTTACGCTGCTGTACCCGTGCACAGTGGGAAATTCGCCAGCTGGCTGAAAAAATGCTGGCTGAATGTAAAAAGGTAGCACCTGTGCTTTTTGAAAATGCAGGTCCCACCTGTGTGACAGAAAATATTTGTCGCGAGGGTGAGATGTCCTGTGGTCGCTTACAGGTCATCCTAGCTCAAAAGGCGAAGCTGGAAGCAGCTAAAAAGCAGCAGTAACCCCAAAAAGAGGAGGAAACCATGGCTGAAGATATTATTGCAGGAAGAAATTCCGTAACCGAGGCCCTGCGTAGTCAACGCTCTATTAATAAAATCCTGGTTCAGGATGGCGCCAAGGGCGGTAGTATTGGTGAAATAATTGCTACAGCAAAAGCGCGGAATATTCTCGTGGAATTTGTTAGACAAGAAAGATTAGATAAATTGGTACCTGGACTGCGTCACCAGGGGGTGGCGGCGATGGTAGCGCCCATTGCTTTTCAGAGCCTGGATGATGTTTTTGCCAGAGCAGAGGCTAAGGGTGAGGACCTGTTCATTTTGCTTTTAGATGAATTGCAGGACCCTCAAAATGTGGGAGCTTTGATTCGTACTGCGGATGCTGCAGGCGTGCATGGAGTTTTGATGCCCAAGCGTCGCAGTTGTCCCTTAAATGCAGTAGTTGCAAAGATTTCTGCCGGTGCAGTAGAATACGTGCCTGTGGTTCAGATTGGTAATATTGCGCAGACTATTGAAGAGCTGCAAAGACGTGGCTGTTGGGTAGTAGGTGCTGATATGGATGGCGAAGAACATTATCGTACTAATTTGACAGGACCGCTGGTTTTAGTTATCGGTGCTGAGGGTAAGGGCCTAGGACGTCTAGTTAAGCAAAAATGTGATGCTATTGCCAGTATCCCCATGGAGGGTGGAGTATCCTCACTGAATGCTTCAGCCGCTGGAGCAGTTCTAATGTATGAAGCTGTACGTCAGCGTCGCTGCACGGGTAAATAGTCATGGCTGAATATTTATTGATAGATGGCTACAATGTTATTAACGCCTGGCAGGAGTTTGTTGTACTGCGACAGGAAAATTTGGAACATGCTCGAGAGGTTCTAATAGGCTATATAGTTGAATATGCAGCTTTTAAGGGCTATCAGGCCACTATCGTTTTTGATGCGCAGGAGGTTTCGACAGAAGCTTCCCTTACCCGACGGGGTACGGTGGATGTGGTTTTTACTGATGAGGGCGAGACGGCCGATTCCTGGATTGAACGTAAAACCTATGAATTAGGAAGGATACATGCCAAGACCTTTGTTGTGACAAGTGATTATGCTGAACAGCTACATGTATTAGGCACGGGTGCTTATCGTATCTCTTCTCGTGAATTTCATGAGGATCTGAAGAAGGCTAAGAAGGCAATCCAGGAGAAAATGAAGCAGCCTGCCAGTGGTTTAAATCGTAATGAGGTGGGGAATCGTTTACCGGACCACGTGCTGGAGCACTTCGAGAAGCTGCGTCGTAAGTAAAAGTTGACGATTAGAAGTATCCATAATATAATGAAAAAGTCGCCACGGATAGGTGGAGGAACCATAGGCAGATAAACGGAGGATATGTAATTTATGACTAATGGTATACCAAGCGATCCCTATGCAGCTTTTTTGAATATGGCTGATGAAGATATCGTTTTGGATGCACAACTCCATAATAATGCACTGGCACAGGAGTACCTGCTGCATAAATACAGAAACTTTGTTAGAGCAAAGGCTAGAAGCTATTTTCTCATTGGTGCAGAAAGGGAAGATATTATCCAGGAAGGTATGATTGGTCTATATAAGGCTATTCGTGACTTTAAGAGTGATAAGCAGTCCTCCTTTAGGGCTTTTGCTGAGTTGTGTGTAACAAGACAAATTATCACCGCGATAAAAACAGCTACAAGGCAGAAGCATATTCCTTTGAATTCCTATGTATCTCTGAACAAACCCATTTACGAAGAAGATTCTGATCGTACACTTTTGGATATCATCAGTGGTGCTAAGGTAGCTAATCCTGAGGATATGGTTATTAGTAAAGAGGAATTTGCCGATATTGAGAATAAAATGAATAGCATTCTAAGTGATTTAGAATGGAAGGTCCTCATGAGCTATCTGGACGGTAAATCCTATCAGGAGATAGCCGTTGCTTTGGGGAGACATATTAAATCAATTGATAATGCCTTACAAAGAGTAAAGCGTAAACTGGAGAAATATATTACCAGCAGGGGAGATATTACTGATTTACGCACTATTTATAGTGGTTTGCTTTCTATAGATCCTATGGATCGTTTCAATAAAAAGAAGTAAATTCATTTATAATTGATAAAACTGTAACATATCTGAACACCATTTAGATTTTTTCTAGATGGTGTAATTTTTTTAGAGGATTTAAAAAAAGTTCAGCGAATATATAAAATCAATACAATGAAGTTATTGTTATCTATCAAATCGGTGAATAGGGAGGTTTTAGAAATGAGTCAAGTAGAAGAATTATTAAAGGTAGTTGAGGAAGCCAAAGCCGATAAAGGAAACGTGGTTATTGTAACTGGTAAACCTGGTAGTGGTAAGAGTAAATTGTTGCGCGAAGCTGCAGAGAGTCAAAAATGGGCTTATGTAGATTGTCGTATGTTGATTAGCGAAGAATTTGTTAAGATTCCGGCAGCTGACAGAGGGCTATATGCTCCTGATTTGATGTGTGATATTTTATCCGGTTATAATAGCGATGTTATTATCCTCGACAGATTACAGACTCTGTTCGTACCTGTTTTTCATATTAACACTGATAGTCTGATGCGCAAGCTGAGTAAGAAGTTTACTATCGTTACTGCATGGCCCGGCTATATGGAAAATGGTAATCTCTGCTATGATAAATTTGATGGAACCGAGGCTATTCGTATTAGTCCTGATGGCTTTAAAATTATGAATGTAGATTGATATATGGAGGCATACATGGCTGAAAAGAAACGTCGCTTTGCCGTTCTGACCGGTGGTGGTGATTGTCCTGGTCTGAATGCTGTTATCAGTGCTGTTGTGAAAACCTTTCTTCAGCATGACTGTGAGGTATATGGTGTTTTTAACGGATTTAACGGATTAGTGAACGGTAATATGAAGCTTTTGGATTACGCCGATGTTTCAGGTATTCTGCCTCGTGGTGGTACTATTTTAGGAACTACCAACCGCGACAACCCTTTTAAATTTGCCGTTGAGGAAAATGGCGAGCTTGTCTATCATGATATGCGCGAGACTGTAGTAGAAAATTTGCGCCAGCACGAGATTGAAGCTCTAGTAGTTATTGGTGGCGATGGAAGCCTGAACATCGGTGCTAAATTGGCACGCGAATGTAGTGTAAAGGTAGTAGGAGTACCCAAGACCATAGATAACGATTTACCGTGTACGGAAAGAACCTTTGGTTTTGATACTGCTATGGCTGTGGCTACGGATGCCTTGGATCGTTTGCATACTACGGCGGAGTCCCATCATCGTGTAATGGTGTTGGAGGTTATGGGCAGATACGCCGGCTGGATTGCTTTGCATAGTGGCCTGGCAGGTGGTGCAGACGTTATCCTGTTACCGGAGATACCTTATGATATTGACTCTGTGATCGCTAAGATTAAGGAGCGTAAGGAAGCAGGTAAAAGTTTCAGTATCGTAGTAGTAGCCGAGGGTGCTAAGCCTGTAGGTGGTGAGTTGACTATTGCCCGTATGGTTAAGGGTAGTTTTGAACCCATCCGCCTGGGTGGCGTAGGTGAGAAGCTGGCAGAGGAAATTGAAAGTAAGAGCGGAATAGAGGCCCGTTGCACCGTATTGGGCTATTTGCAGCGTGGTGGTTCTCCCTCTCCGTTTGATAGAGTGCTTTCTACCCGTTATGGTGTGGCAGCTGCAGAGGCCTGCTTAAGGGGAGAATATAATGTCATGGTTTCTCTCTATCATGATCAGATTGTAACTGTTTATATTCAACGGGCTGCTTCTGAGCCAAGAAGCGTACCGGTTGATAGTGAAATTATCCGTACGGGACGCCAGATAGGAATTTGCTTTGGCAATTAATCAGATACAAAAAGAAGGTAACTAAGGTTACCTTCTTTTTGTGTCTATTTTGCAAAAGAAAACCTGTAAATATTGATATTTTAGAAAGTAAACAGTATAATGGAAACTATCATATTTTACAAAGGACTTATAATTATGGAACAAAATTTAATTGCAGTTATTGTTGGTATTGTGGAGGGTCTGACAGAATTCCTGCCAGTTTCTTCCACTGGTCATATGATTATTGTGGGACATTTATTGGGGTTTGATGAGCGGGTTGCTCACGTTTTTGACATTTTTGTCCAGCTAGGCGCAATTCTTTCCGTAGTGTTTATTTATAAGGAACGTTTTCATCGGTTTTTTTCGAAAGAGGGTTGGCAGGCTGATAAGGGTCTGAGTGTCTGGCATGTGGCGGCAGGCATCGTACCGGTTATGCTGGTTGCCTATTTCCTGTATTCTTATATTAAGGAATATCTCTTTTCTCCTTTGACGGTGACCTATGCTCTGGTGGCCGGTGGTTTGCTGTTGATGTATGCAGAATATAAAACGAAGGATAAGCAGGACGAGCTGGTTACAGATATTGATAAAATCACTTTGAAGCAGGCTATGTGGGTAGGTATTTATCAGTTCCTTTCTCTGTGGCCGGGCTTTTCCCGTAGCGGCAGTACTATCGCTGGTGGTCTGCTGGTGGGACTTAGCCGGGAAGTAGCAGCTCACTATACTTTCTTAATTGCAGTACCATTGATGTTTGTTGCCTGTATTTATGATTTATTGAAAAACATTCATCTTTTAACTATGGGCGACCTGCAGATCCTAGGTATCGGCTTCGTAACCTCTTTTATTGTTGCTTACTGGTCTGTGCTTTGGTTTCTTAAATTTTTACATAAATATAGCTTGACCAGCTTTGCTTATTATCGTATCGCTTTAGCAATTTTTACTTACTGTTTTTTTTACATTTAATTATTGACAAACAGAATGTATTAGTCTATAATACACGGTGTACTAGCGCTGACATAGCTCAATAGGTAGAGCAGCTGACTTGTAATCAGCAGGTTGGGGGTTCGATTCCTCTTGTCAGCTCCACTTGTGAATTGCGCTGCACATAGTGCAGCGTTTTTTTTTTTTATAACATATGCTTGAGTAAAGTATTTTATAAAGTGCTTGACAGAGTTTTATTTATAAGATATAATACTTCTTGTGTTGAACGGAGAGATTCCCGAGTGGTTAAAGGGAGCAGACTGTAAATCTGCCGCGATAGCTTCGCTGGTTCGAA
>RCNI01000041.1_pt1 | contig 82589 bp, 69 predicted proteins | sample 2041151 | NCBI WGS metagenome assembly RCNI01 (sample SAMN09708214, study PRJNA481090) | feces metagenome | isolation source: feces | place: Antarctica: Albino Rookery
AAAAATATGCCGACGTTTTGTTCCTCTTCCTGTCACCTATGACATTTCACCTGCTTAGCAAAGATAGAATGAGTAAATTAAAAGACAGATTTTAAAGACTTATATACCTATCCAACAACGATATACACATCAAATCACCCTTTCAGATTAAAGAATTTAGGAACAGCACATCCTCTCCTCCTGAAAAACGTATTCACGCAAAAGAGCAGTTACATTTTGTCAAAATGTAACTGCTCTTTTGCAATCATTCGGTATCTTTCAATAAGGAAACACCCAAGAACGCTCTCCTTCTTTATAAGTATTGATGGTAAAACGAACCTTATCGCCTTCTTTCAAATTATCGGCATAAGTCCATAAAGGAACAGAAAGATATACCTTTTCTGTAAAAGCCTCAAAATCATTTCCACGGTCGTGATACAAGCGTAAGTTTAAAGTCCTTACCCCTTCCTCTACAGTGATACCTTCCTCTATAAAGTGAAAGGCATGTTTCTCTTCTTTCACTTTAGACAGCAGAACCATATTCAAATATTTTCCGGCATGCCAAATGCTCTGCACATCCACCGCATCCGTCTTGATTCCTTCTTGAAAAGCATCTGCTACAACGGGTTTATAAGCTATAATCAACAATGAAGAATAAAGTTTTACGGTTGCATCACCTTCCTCTTCAGGCAGCAACTGATATATAGAAACCGAACGGTAAATGCTATCTGCCACCAGTCCTCCCAAACCTTCACGAAACTTCACGGCATATTTGTCTCCTGCATCGGTGTGCAACTCATCAATTACCCCTTCTGCACTAGTATGCACATCTACAAACTCAGTCAGCACATCCGGATAATTATATTCATCACTACACGAAACTCCCACAAAGGTCATTCCAAGCATTAAAGCAGCTATCAGAAGTTTCATTTTGAAAGCGCTTTCAAATGATTAAGTGCCGGATTGGCATACATCGTAAGTATACAGCGATGCAAGAAGACTTCATCCTTATTCGGAATATCAATCAATGCGAGTCTCTTTTGAACATAGGCTTCAAAGCGCGCTTTCTCTTCCGCTGTATAACGGTCGGCAAAACGAGAATCTCCCTCTAGCAAATCGCAAGCAACAAAGTTTCCGGGATACAAACGGTAAGCACGGTGTATATAATTGTCTATCAATTTAGAGAGACGAGCGAACAGTTCTACTTTAGGCAATCCCCTCAAAGTCTCCAGCTCTTCATTGATGCATCTGGATGCTTGGAAGTGCACTCTGCCCTTATATCCGAAAATACCCGTCTTCATATTGTCCAAATCATCCTTTTGGCTTTTCTTGAACCCTTCAACATCGCGTTTAAGCTGCATTTCCTGAGCCTTCAGATAATCGCAAGGATCATACTCATACGACAAAGCAACCGGAACGATGTTCAGTTCCATCAGACAGTCTACCACATCACCTTCACCTCCCATAGCCAACATCTTCAGCACGCTGTCCTGAGTCTGGTCGTTTGAATCCTTAGCACGACCTTCACGCTGTGCAATCCAGATATTCTCATGTTTCTGTGTCACGGCAAAATGAATATAACGCGACATACGCGCCGATGACTCCAGTATCTGGCGCATAGAAAGTGTACGCTGCACGATGAACGACTTGTTCACACGTACCAGTTTCTTAATCCAAGGAAAAATGAGCAGATTATCACCGATGGCAATCTCCACAGTAGTGCGGAAGTGATTGTCGATAAGTCCTACCGAAAGGAATCCCGGATCGAGCACAATGTCACGATGATTAGAAATAAACGTATAGCTACGTTCCTGATCAGTCAGCCCAGCTACATCCATGTCAAACCCGTCGCTGCACTTGTCCATAATGCCATGTAGCAGTTTGTGGAAGAAGTTCTTCTGCACTTCCAAATTGTTTTTACACTGGCGCAACTGTGCGGCAAGCATTTCCACCGGAATGCCCGGCATCACCTCTGATACTACCGACAAGAACATCGGGTCTGCCAAAAGTTCCTCGAACACTGCGGGTAATTCTTCTGGCGTATAAGGACGAATTTCATCAAATTCAGCAGGTATAATCATATCCTTTATATTTCATATATATAACTAATTTCGGGTCACTAAGTTAAGGAAATAATTTTATTCCTCCTACTTAACAACCCGAAACTTATCATCTGATGTGTATACTTAAAACTGATCTTCAATAATGTCAGTCATCACATCTTTAATATCAATACCTGCCGCACGCACCTGCTGAGGTATAAAGCTGGTAGCAGTCATACCCGGAGTGGTGTTGATTTCAAGCATGTTAATCTTGTCGCCTTCGGTAATGATATAGTCTATTCTCACAATACCCTTACAACCTAAAATATCATAAATGACAGAAGTAAGTTTCTGTACACGGTCAGTCAGTTCCTGACTCAAACGTGCCGGAGTGATTTCTGTCACTTCTCCCTTGTACTTGGCATCATAGTCAAAAAACTCATTGTCGCTCACCACTTCCGTAATAGGAAATACCACCGATTTAGAACGGGTTTTATAACATCCGTTGGCCAGTTCCACTCCATCCATAAAGGCTTCCACCATCACATCGTCCGACTCCTTGAAGGCAGCCTGCAAAGCCGGCTGGATATCTTCGGGAGTCTTGACCTTAGTCACCCCAAAACTGGAGCCGCTGGCATTAGGCTTGATAAAGCAAGGCAAGCCTATCTTCTCAATCACATCCTGGTCGGAAATACCAAAACGCTTGTTGACCAACATAGATTCCGCCACTCGTACCCCAAAGCCTTTCAGGTACTGGTTCAAGGCAAACTTGCTGAAAGTAAGAGCCGACACCAGTACATCACAAGTAGAATAAGGGAGTCCTATCAGTTCAAAATACCCTTGAAGGATGCCATTTTCTCCTGGAGTACCATGGATAGTGATATAAGCAAAATCAGGTTTCACCTTCTCTCCATCTTGCAGGAAACTGAAGTCATTGCGGTCTATCGCCGCACGCGAACCATCCGGCAGAATCGCTTCCCATTTCTCACGGGTTAGCTCCACAATATATAATGTATACTTTTCCTGGTCAATAAATGAGTAGATACCTTCGGCACTACGCATTGACACTCCGTGTTCAGAGGAGTCTCCCCCAGCCACGATTGCAATCACACGCTTCTTCATTCTTCTCTGTTACTAATGTAAGTTCTCCATCTGTCGAGCAGTGCAACCATATCGGCAGGCAGTTCGGAGGTGAAGAACATCTCCTTTCCGGTGCGCGGATGCACAAAGCCCAATGTCCGGGCGTGAAGCGCCTGGCGCGGGCAGATATCGAAGCAATTGTTTACAAATTGTTTATATTTACTAAAGTGAGTTCCTTTTAGGATTTCATGTCCACCATACCGCTCATCATTGAAAAGCGTATGTCCGATGTGTTTCATATGAACACGAATCTGATGAGTACGTCCGGTTTCGAGCACACATTTCACCAAAGTGACATACCCCAAACGCTCCAACACTTGGTAATGGGTTACAGCATGCTTTCCCTGTTCCGGATCCGAAAGGACAGCCATCTGCATACGGTCTTTGGGATTACGGCCGATGTTTCCTACCACTGTACCTTCATCCTTTTCTACGATACCCCACACCAAAGCATTATATTCCCGCTTAGTGGTCTTGTTGAAAAACTGAAGTCCCAAGCTAGTTTTGGCATCGGGTGTCTTTGCAATCACCAATAAGCCAGAAGTATCTTTGTCGATACGATGTACCAGCCCTACCTGCGGATCGTTCGGGTCATAGTTAGGCACATTGCGCAGATGCCATGCGATGGCATTCACCAAGGTTCCATGATAGTTGCCACACCCCGGATGTACCACCAGTCCGGCAGGCTTGTTCACCACCATCAGGTCATCATCTTCATATACCACATCTAAAGGAATATCTTCGGGGATAATGTCGTTCTCATAGCGAGGACGGTCCATCATTACAGTGAGCACATCCATCGGCTTCACCTTGTAGTTGCTCTTCACGGGCTTGCCATTGGCCATGACAAAGCCCGCATCTGCAGCCATCTGAATACGGTTTCTCGAAGCATTGACGATCCGTTCAAACAGATACTTGTCTATTCTTACGGGAGCCTGCCCCTTGTCCACCACTACACGAAAATGTTCATAGAGTTCTGCTTCTTGAGCCACCGGCTCCACATCATCCAATGAATCCTCTAATTCATCAATATATTCTTCAGCCATTCCTAAATAATTCTGTTAATTAAAACCAAGATTCATCCACTTCGGGAGCACCGCTGTCATTGCCCGAAGGAATTGTGCTTAAATCGATATGCATCGAATCACCATTCAACGAATCACGTAAATGAACATTGCCCACACACAATGTCAGCAATGCTTCATGAGGAACCTTGTCGTTCATTTCAAGGCTCTTTCCTTTGTATTTGATACCGTAAATCCAGTCTTGCTCACCAGCCACCAGTTCCGGCTCAGTCAACTTAAATCCCATAGCTTTCAGCTTGGCGGCAGCCTGACGATAAGAACTATTGTCAATCACATCAGGAATATTGACCAACGGCACCTCATTGGTATTGATAGTCAGATATACGTTGCGACCTTCTTTCACTCTCATCCCTCCCACAGGAGCCTGGTCTAGCACCACTCCAGCAGGAAGCCCTTTGACATAATTGGAGTCAACCACCGTCACTCTCAGGTTTTGGGCGGCCAGCATCGCCTTAGCCTCCGACAAAGACTTGTTCTTCACATCCGACACCACATACGACTCACCATGATGAGTGTACCGGTCAAGCCATTCCAAAGCACCCCATGCGGAAGCTACCACTACTATTACCATTACTATCAGGTTAAGCCAGAAAAAGCCATTGCTCTTCAACGAAAAAAACTCTTTTATTGTCACCATATTATCAACGTTCTGAATATTTGCGACAAAGATAATACATAAAAATGAAATGATAAGCAATATCCTGAAAAACACTTCCCAACGACCTATACTCCATCTCTTAAGATGTACATAAAGTACTTAATTTTAAAAATCAATAACTCGTTTTTATTTCTTTTCTGAAGTATCTTCCAAAAATAAACCTTATCTTAGCATCAGCAATCTAAAAAGAGTTACTTTAACCATGAATCATAATCACTACTGTATCATCATGGCGGGCGGAATGGGACGCCGTTTTTGGCCTTACAGCCGCAAGAATCAGCCCAAACAGTTTCTTGACTTATTTGGTACTGGAGAAACCTTGTTGCGACAGACTTTCGACAGATACAAACAGTTCATTCCACAAGAGAATATTTTCATCACTACTCATAAGAACTATAAAGAACTGGTGGTAAACATCTTGCCAGAGGTAAACGAACAACAGCTTATCATTGAAGAAGAATGGCGTAACACTGCACCTTCCATCGCATACGCCTCACACGTGATACAAAAAATAAACCCTAACGCTACTATCGTAGTGGCACCATCTGACCATCTTATCTTAAAACAGGATGAATTTGGAAAAGCAATCCTGAAAGGCATGGCCTTTGCTGCACAAAATGACAAACTGGTCACATTGGGCATCAAGCCAAGCCGGCCGGAAACAGGATACGGATATATTCAAATAGACGAGGAACAGACCAATGACTTTTACAAGGTGAAGACTTTTATCGAAAAACCGGCTTTGGAGTTTGCCGAGATATTTATAAAGAGCAACGAATTCTTTTGGAACTCAGGCATCTTCATCTGGCACGTCAACAGCATACTGAATGCCTTCCACCAAATGATGTCTGATATATGCCCACGAGTAGAATGTGATGTACCCGACTTTACTTCATGCCCCAACATTTCCATTGATTACAGCATCATGGAAAAAGCCAAGAATGTATATGTGCAGTTATGCGACTTCGGATGGGCTGACCTGGGCACTTGGAATTCTCTGTATGACGCTTTGCCCAAAGACCAGAACCATAATGTTGTCATCAAAAGCAACACTTTGCTCTATAACAGCCAAAACAACATTATCGTAATGCCGGAAGGTAAACTGGCTGTGATAAAAGACTTGGACGGCTTCTTGGTTGCAGCCAAGGACAATACGATACTTGTATGCAAGAAGGATGACCAGGATGCCATTCGCAAATTTGTAAACGATGTAGAGATGAAGTTCGGAGAGAAATATTCCTAACAGATATTTACCGGTGTCAATATATCTCAAAAAAATACGGCCCTTGCTATTCTGGCGGAAATTGCAAGGGCCGCATTTAAATCATATAAAGAGGAAGGACTTCAAATTATTTCATCTTCTCATAAGCTAACCGGATAGCATCGGCAATAGTTTCAAACTCTTCGCTGCTCAACTTCAGCTTAGGATTTGAAAAAAGCATATCCGACTCATTCTGGATTGGAATCAAATGCATATGTGCATGGGGCACCTCCAAGCCAATTACAGCCTGCCCTACCTTACGGCATGGGAAAGCAGTCTGGATAGCTAATGCAACGTGCTTGGCAAATACCTGCATTTCAGCCAACTCTGCATCATCCAAGTCAAAAATGTAATCTACTTCCTTTTTGGGAATAACCAATGTATGCCCCTTCACCAACGGATTAATATCCAGAAAAGCATAAAACTTTTCATTTTCCGCCACCTTGTAGCTCGGGATTTCTCCCGCAGCAATCTTACTGAATATTGTAGCCATAACAAAAAAGATTAAAAAAAGGTAGACCTGCCTTTTAGCAGACCTACCTTAATATGTGTGTATTAAAATGAAATGCCAGTCACTTCCAAACTGATTTTTCCCTGAGGAATAGTGATTTCAGCTACATCACCTACTTTCTTACCCAACAATCCTTGAGCAATAGGAGTGTTTACAGAAATCTTACCCTGCTTCAGATTGGCTTCTGTTTCCGACACGATAGTATATGCCATCTTCATGCCAGTCTTGACATTCTTCAACTCTACACGAGTAAGAATCTGTACGGTGTCTGCATTCAATTTAGAAGTATCAATAATCTTTGCATCTCCGATAGTAGCCTTCAGCTGGCTAATCTTCATTTCCAACAAACCTTGTGCTTCCTTTGCAGCATCGTATTCTGCATTTTCTGACAAGTCACCTTTATCACGCGCCTCTGCAATAGCAGCTATAATTTTTGGACGCTCTACCGCCTCCAAATGTCTCAACTCTGCCACCAACTGCTGGTAGCCTTCTTCTGACATATAAGCCATAATTTTATCCTCCTATAATTTTTATTCTTAATAATTCTTACTATAAAACAAAAAAGAATCCCGACACATTCAGAACATGCCGGAACCCTTCCTTTTATTATTTTTGCAAAGATAATCTTTTAATCAATATGTGCCAAAAGCACTTACCAGTATTTCACATGCTTTTCAACATGTTAGAGAATCACAACAACCGTTTGATTTCTGCTTCCAAATCGCTCTTCTCATTTAGTCGTACCACCAGTTCATTGTCACGGTTAACCAAGAATGAAGTAGGCATTTGGGTAACTCCATACAAATTGACATAAGTAGAATATGGGCCACGAGGGTCTCTCACACAAATCCAAGGCAAATTGTCGGCTGCAGTCTTCCAAAAGTGTTCATCTGCATCCAATGAAATCTGATAAACTTCCAACCCCTGTGAAGCATACTTGTCATACAGTTCACGCAAAGCTAGATTACGTGCACCAGACACCGCATTGGCATAAGCGGTAAAGTCAATCAGTACCACCTTCCCTTTCAAGTCAGTCAAATGATGAGTCACTCCCTTAAGGTCCATCAAAGGAATATCAATAATGGAAGTCTCTTTTACCTTCTCTACTGGAATCTCCACAGGCTTTCCTTTAGGGGCACGAGTATTTTTCATACCCTTAATCACCATATTATATAGATTGCGAGAACGGTCGGCATGAGGATAAAGATTATTCAAACTGGTGGCTACCGCTGCAAAACATTTCACGTCTTCCTTATTTGCCAACGGATCAAAAATCATAAAACCATTCAACTGCTGAAACAAAGCGAAATAGGCATATGCCCTATTAGGAGAATGAAAAATATAATCTTTCTTCACTTTATCTTTATAAGCATTCACCAACTTGAGCAGACTGTCTTGTGCAAGTCCGGCAGGTATGTTCGATTTAGCCAAGCCATTTACTTCTTTCTGCAATTCGACTTGCAGCAATACCAATTCTTTGATTTTCGCACTGTTGTCTGAACCTTTCACCTGATAGCCAGTTGCAAAATCTTTATAATCCGCAGTAAGATTCAAGGCTTCGGTAGAGTCCACCGAAAAGTTTATTACCTTATCGTCCACTCTCAGACGATAAAACTCAGGAGATGACGGACGTACAGCACCAAGACTAAAATCACCTTCCGCATTCAACTTTACAGAATCAAGGGCTACAATACCTTCCAATCCTGCCTGCTCCAAATATAATGTTTTTTCGGCTGCCCCCGCAACAGTTCCTTCTATCTTAAATCCCGGTTTTTCATTACATGCAGCCATTCCGGTCAACATCAAGGCTGCTATATATGCACACTTTTTCATAATGTTGTTTTATTTTGAGTTGCAAAGATACGGCTTTTCACGAGTTCGCAAAGTTTTTAATCAAGTTCTTATCAGACAGTTCCCTATTTTAAGTGATAGAAAAACAGATTCCTTATGCAGTTAACAATAGTTATAGCAACAAAAGCATTATACCATCAAAACTTTTACCTCATTCTCGTCCTTTTGCTACAAGATTTTCGTATCTTTGAAGCGAAATTTATATCTAACACATATTTTATGATCAACCCTATTGTTAAGACGATCGAGCTAGGTGACGGAAGAACCATCACCCTCGAAACGGGAAAGCTAGCAAAACAGGCAGATGGTGCTGTAATGCTACGCATGGGTAACACCATGTTGCTGGCTACTGTTTGTGCAGCAAAAGATGCAGTTCCCGGAACAGATTTCATGCCGCTTCAGGTAGAGTATAAGGAAAAATATTCCGCATTCGGACGCTTTCCTGGTGGCTTCACCAAACGTGAAGGGAAGGCTTCTGATTATGAAATCCTTACCTGCCGTCTGGTAGACCGTGCTTTACGTCCTCTTTTCCCGGACAACTTCCACGCAGAAGTATATGTAAATATCATACTTTACTCAGCTGACGGTGTTGATATGCCTGATGCGTTGGCCGGACTTGCAGCTTCTGCAGCACTTGCTGTATCAGATATTCCATTCAACGGACCTATCTCTGAAGTACGTGTTGCACGTATCGACGGACAATTCGTCATCAACCCTACTTTCGAAGCACTTGAACGTGCCGATATGGACTTGATGGTGGCTGCTACTTACGAAAACATCATGATGGTAGAAGGTGAAATGGAAGAAGTTAGCGAACAGGACTTGCTGGAAGCTATGCGCTGCGCACATGAAGCTATCAAAGTACACTGCAAAGCTCAGATGGAACTGATGGAAGAAGTGGGCTCTACCGTTAAACGTGAATACTGCCACGAAGAAAACGATGAAGACCTGCGCAAAGCTGTACACGATGCATGCTACGACAAGGCTTATGCTATAGCTGCTTCTGGGAACAACAACAAACACGAACGTGGTGATGCTTTCGACGCTATCCGCGAAGAATTCAAGGCTCAGTTCACTGAAGAAGAACTGGAAGAAAAAGCTCCGCTAATTGACCGCTACTACCACGATGTGGAAAAAGAAGCTATGCGCCGCTGCATCCTTGATGAAGGTAAACGCTTGGACGGACGTGCAACTACTGACATCCGCCCTATCTGGTGTGAAACCAGCCCTCTGCCTGGACCTCACGGCTCTTCTATCTTCACCCGTGGTGAAACTCAGTCATTGAGTACTGTTACTCTTGGTACTAAACTGGACGAAAAGATTGTAGATGATGTACTTGACCAGCATAAAGAACGCTTCTTGCTACATTATAACTTCCCTCCATTCTCTACTGGAGAAGCTAAAGCTCAACGTGGCGTAGGCCGTCGCGAAATTGGCCACGGTCACTTGGCATGGCGTGCTTTGAAAGGACAGATTCCTGCAAATTACCCTTACAGCGTACGTGTTGTTTCAGATATTCTTGAATCTAACGGTTCTTCTTCAATGGCAACTGTTTGCGCCGGAACATTAGCTTTGATGGATGCGGGTGTGCCTATCAAGAATCCCGTTTCTGGTATCGCAATGGGATTGATCAAGAATCCAGGTGAAGAAAAATATGCAATCCTTTCTGATATCTTGGGGGATGAAGACCACTTGGGTGATATGGACTTCAAAGTAACAGGTACTAAAAACGGTATCACTGCTACTCAGATGGATATCAAGTGTGACGGACTTACTTACGATATCTTGGAAAAGGCTTTGCTACAAGCTAAGCAGGGACGTGAGTACATCTTGGGCAAACTGACAGACTGTATCGCTGTTCCCCGTGAAGATTTGAAACCTCATGCTCCTCGCATCGAAACCATGATTATCCCTAAGGAATTCATCGGCGCAGTAATCGGCCCGGGCGGTAAGATTATTCAGGGTATGCAGGAAGAAACTGGTGCTACTATTACTATCGAAGAAGTAGATGGTGCTGGACGTATCGAAGTATCTGGCAACAACAAAGAATGTATTGACAATGCAATGCGTCTAATTAAGGGCATTGTTGCCGTTCCTGAAATCGGTGAGGTTTACAAAGGTAAAGTACGCTCTATCATGCCTTATGGTGCTTTCGTAGAATTCCTTCCAGGAAAAGACGGTCTGCTCCATATTTCGGAAATCGACTGGAAACGTCTAGAAACTATTGAAGAAGCAGGACTGAAGGAAGGCGATGAAATTGAAGTGAAATTGCTTGATATCGATTCTAAAACCGGTAAATTCAAACTTTCTCGCAAAGTATTACTTCCAAAACCAGAAGGTATGAGCGAAGAAAGCCGTCCTAGACGCGAACGCAAACCTCAGCAAAATAATAAGTAAGCTATTTAACAGTTCGCTAAATACTATAAAAAGGTATGCCATTCAATTGGCATACCTTTTTTGTTTTCCAATTCTTCTTTCAAACTTTCTCCATATTCCCCTTATTAATTTTTCACTATTTTTAGGTATTGACCAACTCTTTCATTCCCTATACCTTTGCGGCAAAAAATAATAGGTAATAATTAATAAGGTAAAAAATATGAAAATAACAAAATTTCTAGCTATAGCAGCTCTTTCAATTGCTACTATGGGATGCAGTGACGATGAAAACCCTACCACCAACACTAACGAAGGTGAAGGACAACACAAAGAACTAACTATACCAACAAGTGACTATGGGGTATGGACCTACATTGACCTTAAGACAGGAAAATCACAAACTGCTACCGTAGAAGGTCCTTGGGTTTATATTGACCAAGATAATCAAACACAAAACACATTAAATCCGGAAATCAAAGGAGAAATACCTGAAAATTGGGATATCGCCTTCCACTACTATGACATCTGCACCAATGAAGGAGAAGCTATTGAAACCAATGCCACTCAGTTCAACGAGATTAAGGAAGTGCCTAGCAACAATTTTACAGAGGATACACCTGTAAAAGCAGAAGACATGAAAATCATCGTAGATATGAAGAATATGCAAAAAGGGCTGGTAGGATATGCAAAGGGGCATGTTAACCCTACACTTTGCAAATGGGTAACAAAAACTCCAACAGGAACAATGCCTCCATATAAATATGAAGTCAACAATAAAATCTTTATTGTAAAATGCAAGAACGGAAACTGGGCCAAACTGAAATTCCTTGACAGACTAGACGGCACAGGAAAACAGAAAGTAATTAAATTCTCTTACGAATACATTTCGGAATAAAGCAGTATGAAGCAATTTATAAGCATATTCTTTCTACTAATGACGGTGGCCTCGGCTACCGTTTTTGGCATAGACCCTAACGAAGCACCACGCTACAGCATCAAGGGACTTGTATTAGATAGAGAAGGACTGCCATTGCCTGGGGCTTCGGTTATGGTAATGGGGACCACTATCGGTGCAGGTACTAACACCAACGGAGAGTTCAATATCGTGCTAAGAAAGCCGGGGAAACAGTCCTTGCAGATAAGTTTCATCGGATATAAACCAGCTATTGTTGAAACTACTACAGACTTGAACAAGAAACTGACCATATGCTTAGAGCCTTCGGACAACTTTATTGACGAAGTTGTAATTACCGGAGCAAAAGCAGAAAGACCTCTAAAGGAGATACCTGTTATTACCCGAGTCATTTCAAGCAACGACATCAAGAGAGCTAACCCGCAAGATTTTCAGACACTCCTGCAATATGAATTGCCAGGCATACAAATTGGATACAACAATATGAGCCAAGCCCCCACCATCACTTATCAAGGAGTAGGTGGAGACTATATCGTATTTTTGGTAGATGGAGAAAGAGTTTCGGGCGAAGGAGCTGCAAAAAATGTCGATTTCTCACGTTTTAATGTAGATGATATAGAACGTATTGAAGTGGTAAGAGGAGCTGCATCTACTCTATATGACTCTAATGCTTTGGGAGGAGTCATCAACATCATCACCAAATCGGCCAATCGCCCGTTTTCGGGCAATGTAAGTGCACGATATGCCGGTGTAAATGGAGAAAACTACTCTCTTTCTCTAGGAACAAAGAAAAGCCGTTTCTCTACTTACACTAGTGTAGGATACCGACATAAAGACACTTACACCATTGGAGATGAAGAAGGCAAGGATGTAACAACCATCTTACCCGACGGAAGCACGGAAACTCAAAAAGACCAGCCTGTAAAAACCACTATCTATGGCTACCAGATCTGGGATGCTTCACAGAAGTTCAACTTCTCTATTACCGATAAGTGGAATGCTGAACTTAAAGGGTCTATCTACCACAATAAACGTGATGCAAAAGAAGGCAAAAAATACCAGGAAGACTATATGGACTATACCATAAATGGTAAAATGAAATATCTCATCACAGACAATCATTCCATTGACCTTTCATATATATTCGACCGGTATGACAAAGACCAGAATTATTGGGAAATCAACCAGAAGACTAAAGATTTCAGCCACCGGAAACAAACCCTGAGACTAAACTATGCCGGACAAATGGGACAGCATAATTTCTGCGCTGGAATAGAAGGACAGACTGAATACATGAAACACTATATGATGCGAGATTCTGCACACTTCGACCGTAAACATCTAAATTTATATCTACAGGATGACTGGAAGGTGACAGACGATTTCAGTATCGTATTAGGTGTCCGTGCCGACTCTGAAGATAAATACCCTTTCCATGTAACCCCTAAAGTTTCTATGATGTACCACTTGGGAAGACAATGGATATTCCGCGCAGGTTATGCACAAGGATACCGTACTCCTTCACTCAAGGAACTTTATTCTGCTTACGACATGGGAGGACTTGGCTGGTTCACTATCTACGGGAATGAAGATTTACGTGCAGAACAGAGCCATCAGGTAAGCGCATCGGCTGAATTCAACAAAGGATGCTTCAATGCTTCTGTTTCAACCTATCATAACCGTTTCAAACATAAGATTGAATTGATTTCACGCAATGACGGCAATCAACAATATCAAAATACGGACCATTCATATACTACTGGTATAGAAAGTACACTACGTATGAAATACAATTGTGGGCTGTCGCTTACTGGCTCTTATGCATTCGTTGATGACTATTCTGAAATTAATGGAAAGAATATGTCAAACGTACGCCCTCACAGCATCACTTTTAATGCCTCATATATGAAAAAGATAAAGAAAGTAACCGGAACCATTACTTTGAACGGACAATGGAGCTCGCAACTGGATACTTATACATACGATTCGGAAAACAAAGAAATGTCTTTCGTTACGTATGACCCTCGTACCATCTGCTCGCTAAACCTAACCATACAAGCCCCTCGAGGCATTACTTGTGGATTTATGGCCGACAATCTTTTCAACTATAAAGACAAGGCCGCTGATGCAGGAATACAAGTTCCGCAAAAAGGTATCAGTTTTGTGGGATCTTTGTCCATCAACTTAGCAGACTTATTTAAACTGTAAACAACAAAAGAAAATAAATGAAGAAAAAGAATCTTTTAACCGGATGCGGAATTACCGCATTTGCACTTGCTAGTATAGGTGCATGGAGTCTTTGGGGAAGTAGCACTAAGGTAGGATTTATCAACTACCAGGTTATCTCTCTAGGGGAAATATCCAAAGCCAACACTAACAGTTCGATTAAGATTAGCGAGATCAATACAGATGAACTCGATAAACTGAATGATTACGATATGGTCTTTATTAATGCGATGGGATTACGCATTACTGAAGACCAACGTGCCATCATCCAAAAAGCGGCAGACAATGGTCTGCCTGTCTTGTCTACGGCAATCACTAATCCAATGAACAATATTTGTTCGGTGGATTCTATCGCTGCTGACTCTTTGCGCAATTATCTAGGCAATGGGGGACGAAAGAATTACCGTAGCTTGCTGAACTTTGTGCGAAAGGACATCGACAAGAAACTATTCAACGTAATAGAACCGGAAACTGTGGTAGAGACCGCCAATGATATGATTTATCACATCGACCCTAAACAGCCTAATGAAGAACCTTTAGGATTTAATACCATCAGTGAATATAATGAATTTCTTAAAGCCAACGGACTCTGGAAAGAAGGGGCTCCGGGTATTGTCATTACAGGACAGATGGGCGAGCCTACCGACTTGATTTCCAAGTTGGAGGAAACCGGAAATATAGTTTATCCTGTACGTTCTATCAGAGCCTTCATCAAAAGACATCATATCGACTCTATCGGTGCTTCGGCTGTGATAAATATGGCACACGGACGCTTGGGTGATTATATTGTAGATTACCTATCACAACAGAACATCCCGTTGTTCTCTCCGTTGAATGTTAACCGTCTGGTCAATGAATGGGAAGACGACCATATGGGAATGAGCGGAGGATTCTTGTCGCAAAGTGTTGTCACTCCTGAAATAGACGGCGCCATCCGCCCTTTCGCCTTGTTCGGACACTATCTGGACGAAGAAGGACTACAGCATGCCTATGCTATTCCTGAACGTTTGGAAACATTTGTAAAGACTGTCAACAACTACATAAACCTGAAGAAAAAGCCTAACTCGGAAAAGCGAGTTGCTATCTTCTATTACAAAGGTCCGGGGCAGAACTCGCTTACTGCTGCAGGAATGGAGGTTGTTCCTTCATTATACAATCTCTTGAAAGAGATGAAAAAAGAAGGATACCGCGTAGAAAATCTGCCTGAAAGCAGTGAAAAGCTAGCAGAACTGATTCAAAAACAAGGAGCTGTATTTAACTCGTATGCAGAGGGAGCTTTCACTAAATTCATGGAAACCGGAAAACCGGAACTGATTACAAAAGAGCAATATGAAAGTTGGGTAAAACAAACATTGCGCCCTGACAAATATGCCGAAGTAGTGGCTCTCAACGGCGAGTTTCCTGGTCCATATATGGCAACCGAGGATGGAAAACTGGGAATTACCCGTGTAGAGTTGGGAAATGTAGTCTTGGTACCACAGCATGCTGCCGGTTCAGGTAGCAACTCGTTCAAGATTGTACATGGCACCGATGCTGCACCACCACACAACTACATTGCATCTTATCTATGGACTCAGTTCGGCTTCAAAGCTGACGCAATGGTTCATTTCGGAACACACGGAAGCCTTGAATTTACTCCAAAGAAACAAGTGGCTTTGAGTTCCAACGACTGGCCCGACCGTCTGGTGGGAGCTTTGCCTCACTTCTATGTTTACTCTATCGGCAATGTGGGTGAAGGTATCATTGCAAAACGCCGCTCTTATGCCGGTCTGCAGTCATATCTTACTCCTCCATTCATGGAAAGCAACGTAAGAGGAATCTACCGCGAACTGAATGAAGCCATCAAGAACTACAACAACTTACTTGGCGAAGAAAACCATTCGCAGGCTGCTCTAGACAAAGCTTCACTGAAAGTAAAACAATATACCTTACAGATGGGTATCCATCGTGAGTTGGAACTGGACAGCATTCCTGGAAATCCTTATTCAGAAGATGAAGTAGCTCGTATAGAAAGTTTTGCAGAAGAATTAGCTAACGAAAAGGTTACCGGACAGCTATATACCATGGGACTTCCTTACGAAGCAGCTCGCATTGAATCTAGTGTATATGCAATGTCGGTAGAGCCTATCGCTTATAGCCTGCTGGCTTTAGACAAGCTAAAAGGAGAAGCGGCTCCACAAGTAGAAAAGCATCGCAGCATCTTTACAAGCCGCTATCTGAACCCTGCACGTAAGCTAGTTGCCCAACTGCTTGCATCTCCTCATACAAATACAGATGAATTGGTGCTCCGTACTGCCAAGATTACCAAAGACGAATTGGCAGAAGCTCATGAAATAAATCAGGCAAAGAGTAATCCAGACGGCATGATGGCCATGATGATGGCAGCAGCCGAAGATTCTGAAAACCGCTCAATGAATGGTATGATGGGAATGATGGGCGGAGCAAAAATGAAAGCACCGACTACCAAGAAGATGCCTGAAATGGGGTCTATGATGAAAGAGATGGCAAGCATCATCGCTAATACGGAAGGAGCAAAAGATGCAAAAACATTATCTGGAGTCATTGACAAATTACCCGAAGCTGTCAAATCGAAAATTCCTGCAAAAATGCTGGAAGCACTCAGAGGCATGTCTTTCTCCGAAGCTATGGAAATGATGAAATCGGGTAAACATCCTCATGGAAATGCCATGGCAAAGAGCAACGGAAAAGAAACGACCGCTCCACAGAGTGGAATGGCTGCCATGATGAAAAAGATGATGAAGAAGAAAGAGTACACCAAAGAACAGATTACTCGGGCTTCGGCTATCATGGAAGTGGAACGTACTATCAAAAATGTACATGCATATCGTGAGGCTTTGACCAACAGCCCTAAAATGGAGCTGGCAAGCATGATTAATGCTATGAACGGAGGATATACCAAACCGTCTCCTGGGGGGGACCCGATAGCTAATCCGAATACTTTGCCTACCGGACGCAACTTGTATTCTATCAATGCAGAAGCCACTCCTTCGGAAGCTGCTTGGGAAAAAGGTATTCGCCTTGCAAACAATACCATCAACATGTACAAGAAACGCCATAACGACTCTATCCCTAGAAAAGTAAGCTATACTTTATGGAGCGGAGAATTTATTGAAACAGAAGGTGCTACAGTGGCACAGATACTGTATATGTTGGGAGTAGAACCGATACGAGATGCCTTTGGACGAGTTAGTGACATCCGACTGATTCCTTCTAAAGAGTTAGGACGTCCTCGTATTGATGTAGTAGTGCAAACTAGCGGTCAGTTACGCGACTTGGCTGCATCTCGCCTGTTCCTCATCAACCGTGCCGTTGAAATGGCAGCAGCAGCAAAAGACGACCAGTTTGAAAATATGGTATCGGCAGGGGTTGTTGAAGCGGAACGTGCTTTGATTGAAAAAGGCCTTACTCCTAAAGATGCCCGTGAAATAGCTAGCTTTCGCGTCTTTGGAGGCGCCAACGGAGGATATGGCACAGGAATCACCGGAATGGTAGAATCTGGCGACCGGTGGGAAAGCGAAAAGGAAATTGCAGATACCTACCTGAACAACATGGGCGCTTACTATGGAAGTGAAAAGAACTGGGAAGCATTTAAGCAATTTGCTTTTGAAGCTGCACTTACACGTACCGATGCGGTAATCCAACCTCGACAGAGTAATACCTGGGGAGCATTGAGCCTTGACCATGTATATGAATTCATGGGAGGTATGAATCTGGCTGTACGGAATGTAACCGGCAAAGATCCTGATGCATACCTGAGTGACTACCGAAACCGCAACAATGTGCGCATGCAAGAAGTAAAAGAAGCTATCGGAGTGGAAAGCCGTACTACTATCTTCAACCCGAACTATATCCGCGAGAAGATGAAAGGAGAAGCTAGTTCTGCCAATTCTTTTGCAGACATCATCCGAAACACTTACGGCTGGAATGTCATGAAGCCTAAGGCTATCGACAAGGAAATGTGGGATGAAATCTACAATGTATATGTAAAGGACAAGTTTGACCTGGGTATGCAGAAATATTTTGAAGACCAAAATCCGGCTGCTCTACAGGAAATCACTGCTGTGATGATGGAAACAGCTCGAAAGGGAATGTGGAAGGCAAGCAAGAAACAATTAGAGGATATTGCCAAACTACATACCGAACTGATCGAGAAATATAACCCCGGATGCTCCGGATTTGTGTGCGACAATGCTAAACTGCGCGACTTCATTGCTACCAACACAGACAACAAATCGGCTCAAGTGTATAAGGAAAAGATTCAAGAGGTACGCGAAAACGTCACTCAATCGGACGACAAGGGTATGGTCATGAAGAAACAGGAGATGAACCCTTCTGAAAGTGAAACTCAGACCAACATTCTCAACAACACATTGGTGGCTGTCATTGTATTTGCTGCCTTTGCGGTGATTGTAGTCGTTATCCGCCGTAAACGTAAGCAACAGGAAGAATAATTAACCATGCAAACAGTTGTTATCATATTAATATTATTGGTCTGCTTCAACTTTATGCTGAAGCAGACCTACAGCAAACGCTGGACTGTAGGGATAACCTCCATCGTCTGTGCCTTGTTTGTGGGAAATATGTGGCCTTATGCCATTGAACAGTCCAAGACACAGATTGCCGACTGGCTGGGCAACCCTCAGCTCATGCTGGACACTTCAGTCGTATTGAGCATTGATGTATGCACCCAAATGGCCTTTTGTATGTTGGCCGTACACATGCTCACCGGAGGCGTGGCCAAGCCACGCACCTTATGGATGTATCGTGTGCTCCGCTGGTTTCCCGGACTGATGTTCTTTCCTGTTTTGTTCAGCATGCTGGTAGCACTTATCTTCGCCTTTCCAGGCAAGGAGTTTTCTACTATAGCATGGTGCTTGGCTGCTGCCATATTGATAGCCATCCCTCTCGGAACAATCGGACTCCGCTGGCTTTTGCCAGAAAAAGAACTTAGACTGGAATTGCTGTTCATCACCAATGCACTCACTGCCATCTTAGGTATTGTAGCTACCGTAAACGGACGCACAGCTGTAAATGGCATCAGCGAAGTAGACTGGTCTGCTCTAGCCGGACTTCTAGTCCTGGTGCTTGGTGGAGGAGCTACCGGACTTATAATCCACCGGTTTAAAATAAAAAAACTAACTCAACAATAACATTTTCAAACCGTAGCCCTGGCTACACCAAAAAGTAAATCATTATGAACTATATTACCGACATCTTATATTGGATTTCTACCGGACTTCTGGTTCCAGTCATCGTATTATTGATTATCTTGTTCATCCGTTCGCTACTGCTTATTGGCAATTTCTTTGGACAATACATCACTATCCGCAAAACAGAATCTCTGCTCCGACAGGAATTTGACACACTCACTCCTGAAACATTAGACCAACTTGTAGACAAACTCCCTAAAAAATCGAACAGTCTGGTAATCGGCTCTATCCGTAAAATGATGGAAATGAAAGACAGCCCTGCACATATCAGCCGCCTGCTTGCCGACTATGAAATCATGGCAGACAAAGACTTGGCTACTTCTAAAACATTAAGTAAGATGGGACCAATGCTTGGACTGATGGGTACACTTATCCCAATGGGACCTGCCCTAGTAGGACTTTCTACAGGCGATATCGCTTCCATGGCATATAATATGCAGGTGGCATTTGCTACTACTGTTGTAGGCTTGTTTGCCGCGGCGATTGGATTCATTACCCAACAGGTAAAACAACGTTGGTATCTGCAAGATATGACCAACTTGGAATTCTTGTCTGAAATGTTGAACGAAAAAAGAAAAGCCTGATGAAAAGAAATTTATTGCGCAAAGAGGAAGATAACGACCCGATGAGCGTGGTGAGCAACTTATTTGATGTGGCCATGGTATTTGCCGTAGCACTGATGGTAGCTCTAGTCACCCGATATAATATGACGGAGATGTTCAGTCAGGAAGACTTCACAATGGTAAAGAATCCTGGAAAAGAGAATATGGAAATCATTACTAAAGAAGGAGAGAAAATCAATAAATATACTCCGAGTGAAGACCAATCTTCCAAGAGCGGGAAAAAAGGCAAGAAAGTAGGTATTGCCTACGAACTTGACAACGGGGAAATCATTTATGTTCCTGAATAAGAAAGCCTTCTCTTTATACAAGAATCGCTGTAAGACGACATTGGAAAATGTGTCATACAGCGATTCCTCCTTTTATGCCTTACAGACAAGCTGTTTTTACTCTGTTGAAATTGAATGAAGACAAACATCCAGTCTTGTTCCTTGAGAAAGAAAAGCCTCTTATCAGCTATTCGCTTTAAGAAATCTGTTTTTTCATATCATATACCTATATTGACCAACTGGCTGAATTAAATAAATAAAAAATAGTGCACATATTCTTGAGTTATAACCAGTGACTCATTAAACCGTGCTTGCGTTTCATTAATCAGCAACGCCGTTTTATAAACCGCCGATTGTAATCTTAGTTTCCAGGGGCATGAAACACCATATTATTCCAAGCAAGTTGCCTAATTATAGCAGTACATACAAGTTATGCTATTGGTTTGTAAACAACTGCATGGTTGCAAAACATCTTTTTGAATACCGTTTCGCATAGGTAAACACCAACAAGTTTTCCATATCGACATAAAACATTCATTTCCATAGAATTTATTGTCTAATTCCTCATTTCTTTTCTTTTATAATATTTACACAGAAAGCTCCTACCAGCAACAAGACTCCCGCCAGCATCAGCATATTCTCTTCAGGCGGAACAGTTCCTTCTGAAGTAAAAAATTTCAATATCCATCCGCCAGCCACTGCTGCTATTATCTGCGGAATACAGATGGTGCCATTAAACAATCCCAAATAAGTTCCCATATGTCCTCCGGTCAGAGAATTAGTCAGTATAGTAAACGGTAAGGCAAGCATTGCCGCCCAGGCGCAACCAATCAATAAGAAAGAAACAAAAAGCCAATAAGGGTCAGCTATAAAACCTACAGAAATAAAGCCAACACCCCCTAATATCAAACTCAAGGAATAAGCCAGTTTACGACTTTTAATGGAAGGAATCACAGTAGCCCAAATCACGGACCCTACTGCTTGAACAGCAAAAAGAATACCCACCCAATCACCTGCATTCTGATACTGCTGCGATTGTGTATCAAGTACCCAATGAGATACACCATCTTTCAGAATTTCTACAGCAGGAGTATTAAATACATTGGCAGCTACCGTACCATTAGCGTAAGTCCACATAAACATAAAAGCCGCCCAGCAAAAGAATTGAACTAGCCCAACAGTCCAAAATGTCTTTGGAGCATGAAGCAGCAATTGGAACATGTTGGTCTTTTCATCTTTGAAACTTGCAGAAATGCCATGATACTCAGCATACAGAGCAGGAGGATATTCCTTTACTTTGATAGTGGTATAAAATACACACAATATCAAAATCAAAGCACCAATATAAAAGGAGTAAATTACAGAATCAGGCACCACACCTTTGGGAGCCACATTGCTAATACCTACCAATGCAAACAAAAACGGGAAAAGATATCCAGCCAAACTACCGGCATTACACAAGAAACTCTGAATGGAATAAGCCAGGCCCTTTTGTTTTTCATTCACCATATCCCCCACCATCATCTTGAACGGCTGCATAGCAATATTAATGGAAGTATCCAAAAACATCAATGAGAACAACCCAAAAATCATGGCCGAAGCTACCGACATTCCAAAACTTCCGGCATTAGGCAACAAGCACATCACCAGTACTGCAATCAATGCCCCTACAAACAAATAAGGAATACGACGCCCGTAGCGCATCCAGGTCTTGTCACTCAATGCCCCAATTAAAGGCTGCACAACAATTCCAGCCAAAGGAGGTAAAATCCAAAAATAGCTCAAGCTATGAGGGTCGGCCCCTAACGTAGAAAAAATCCGGCTAATATTCGCACTCTGCAAAGCGTATGCTATTTGCACGCCAAAAAATCCGAAACTGATATTCCACAGTTTCCAGAAACTTAAATCAGGTATTTTCTTCATGGTAATATATAAATGTATGTTTATCTAAACCTACAGATTCATTACCTCCTGTTCAAAACGGTCTTTATCTCTTAAGGCTTTATTACGAATTTTACTTCTATAATTATAAACAGTGGCTAAAGAGTAACCCAAGAAATGTGCGATACGAGTGGCATCGGTTACCCCTAAACGAATCATTGCAAAGATACGAAGTTCTGTGTTTAATAGCTCACCCGACTTAGGATAAATTCGCCCGTCTTCTGTTAATAAATTGTTAAAGTCGGAGATGAAGTTTGGGAAAAGGTCTAAAAAAGACTTATCAAACTCCATATAAAATGCTTTTCGCTCATCTCGAAGGAATTGCTCCGAACGAATAGCCTTAAATAAATCTTCAATTTTGGAAGCCATCGCCAATTTCTCAAGCGACCTTCTGTACTGCTCCAGTTTGTCTAGATACATCACACAGCGGTCCAAATACTGAGCTATATAAACCTCCATTATCTTACCGGTCTTTGCTAAATCAGCATTGGCAGATACTAATTTTCGATTGGCTTCATATAAATGGCTACGCACAACCGAAATTTTCTTCATCCAGTAATAGAGATAAGCAGCCAGAACAATAAGCAAAAAAGCAAGCAAACTCACTATAACCAGCATACGCTGGGTGTTTCTACGCTCTTGGAGTTCTTTAGCAGTATATGCCTTGTCTATAATAGGATAATATTCAGTCACTTCCATAAATCGAAGCCTTGCATTACAATTCACAGCATCCTCCATCGAACAGTTCAGATAACGATAAGCCCGAACTAAATCATTTTTCTGAAAAACCAATCGAGCCAATTTCTGTAAAGAAGCATACTCTCTCTCTGCCATCCGTAAATCTAATAAAGCAGTCTTAGCCAAATAATATATCTGGCGGTCTACATTCCCCATAGCCTGACAAGCCTCCGCCAAAGTATAATAAATATAAGCACTCTGCTTAATATCTGGTGTTTTTCCTATATATTTATACAAACAATGAAAAGCTGAATCCGGCCTTCCATCACCTATACATTTTTCTGCATAGGCTATATCATAGTTCATTCCTTTCGGAGAATTCAGCAAGATTGAATCTCTATAGGCATTCGTCTTTTCTATATATTTCTTTTTAGCAGCTTCTGCTACCGTATAATCAGTCAACCAACCATAATAGCCACGCAACGTACGATAATACGATAACAAGATATCTCCTGTAAGACTCTCTGGACGAATTTTTTGTAATTCTTCCAAAGATTCATTATACATTCCCATAATCGCCATTATCTCTGCACGCCCAAGTATTACTTCGTATTGCTGACCTGGCAGGTAATTGCTTTTCAACAACTCTTCTCCTCTTTTATTTACATAATACAAAGCGGAGTCGGTTTGATAATGAAGATATTCGGTATATATATCCCGATAAATGGCATCTCTCACATTAAAATCAGTAGCGGCCTGCAAGTCTTTTTTTATCTTTGCGATACGAAGTTCTTTGGCTGCATGAAACTTCTTCTTATGTAAAAGAGCCTTATCTAAATCCCGAAGAACATTTTCTACTGAAGTGTTTTTTTCTTCAGCTTCTACTTTGCCTCCTAAAAGCAATAGCGACAATAATATCAGATATAAGTACTTCATGTGTTTCTATAATTTCAACTGGTTGTTTTCACAAATATAATAAAAATAATTTGATAAATAAATGTTTTAATTCTTTTATATTTTTCCATGTCACACAGCATACCAACAATCTAATTATCATATATATACATAATTAAAAAACTTATATTTTCATTCTATATGCCACCTACCTAACCAATAAGAATGTATTTTTGTAACAAACCAATTTTCATTATTATGAGACTGACACTTTTAACTCTATGCAGTATGTTGGCTTTGTTTGGTTCTATTATGAAGACACAAGCCGCAACCATCATCGACAAAGTAGCTCCATCATGTTGGTGGGCTGGTATGAAAAATCCGGAATTGCAAATTTTATTGCATGGTAAGGATATTGCCAATGCCACTTTTCACATAAAAGGTAATGAAGTTATCTTAAAAGAAATAGTAAAACAAGAAAGTCCTAACTATGCCTTATTATATGTGGATTTGACAGATGCCAAACCACAGACTTTTCAGATAGAAGTTAAGTCGGGAAAGGAAACTACTTCTATCCCATACGAATTAAAAGAACGAACCTGTAAAGGTTCTGACATCAAAGGATTTGATGCCAGCGACGTGTTGTACCTTATCATGCCCGACCGTTTTGCCAATGGCAACCTAGACATAGATGTAATTCCCGGCATGCTTGAAAATACAGTAAACCGCAATGAACAATATGCACGACATGGAGGTGACTTGAAAGGAATCTCGGAACATCTAGATTATATCTCAAACTTGGGAGTAACTGCCATCTGGCTAAACCCTACTCAAGAGAATGATATGAAAGATGGTTCCTATCATGGATATGCCATCACAGACTATTATCAAATAGACCACCGTTTAGGTAGAAATGAAGACTTCAAGGCATTAACCGAACAAGCTCATCAAAAGGGACTGAAAGTTGTGATGGACATGATTTTCAACCACTGTGGAAGTGAAAATTATCTGTTCAAGGACAAACCTTCTAAAGACTGGTTCAATTTCCGTTCGGAATATGTACAGACATCATTTAAAACAGCTAGTGTACAGGATATACACGCCAGCGAATACGAACGTAAAACAGCAACCGACGGATGGTTTACTGAAGTTATGCCTGATTTGAACCAAAGAAACCGTCATGTAGCCAGATACTTGATTCAAAGCAGTATTTGGTGGATTGAATATGCAGGTATCAATGGTATCAGACAAGATACACATCCTTATGCAGATTTCGACTTTATGGCAGAATGGTGCAAGGAAGTACTGGACGAGTATCCTAATTTCAATATCGTAGGAGAAACTTGGCTGAATAGTAATGTTTTGATTTCTTTTTGGCAAAAAGACAGCAAACTGGCTGCTCCTAAAAACTCAAATCTACCTACAGTGATGGACTTTCCTCTACAAGGGCTGATGAATCAGGCTTTTGATGAAGAAACCGGTGACTGGGGAAATGGACTTTATCGCTTGTATGACTATCTTACCCAAGATTTAGTATATGCCAATCCTATGAACTTGTTGATTTTCTTGGACAATCACGACACGTCACGTTTTTGCAAGAACGAAGACGAAACCAAGAATCTGACAAGATATAAACAGGCACTGGCTTTTCTGCTCACAACTAGAGGCATTCCTCAGATATACTATGGTACAGAAATTCTAATGGCAGCCGACAAAAGTATGGGAGACGGTAACCTACGTAAAGACTTTCCAGGAGGATGGAAAGGCGATAAGGTGAATTGCTTTAAAAGCGAAGGCAGAAATAGACTGCAAAATGAGGCATTCGATTATACACGTAAATTACTAAATTGGAGAAAAAATAATGAAGTAATCAGCAAAGGCAGCTTGAAACATTTCTCTATTGCCAACGGCACTTATGTTTACGAACGTAAATACAAAGACCAATCGATAGTAGTTATCATGAACGGTACCAACCAGCCGAAAGACTTGAACCTTACTCCATATCAGGAAGTACTGCCAAGTATAGAATCTACTGATATTCTTACAGGCAAAAAGGTGACACTCAACAAAACACTTCACTTAAAAGAACGTGAGACACTCATTTTGAGTTTTTAAATAACTTATATTATTTTTTATTTGGCAAACAGACAACATCTTGTTTGCCAAATAATTAAGCCAAACAAAACAGAAACACTCTTTATATTTTCATTCTAACCTTATCAATGACTATTACAATAAAATACTTTTGTAATAGTTGACCAAACAAAATACATTTATGAACTTCAAGACACACATCTTTTTTGCCACATTATTATGTAGCACTCTCCTTGCCAAAGCTCAAGAGATAAGTTCTCCAAATGGAAACTTAACCATGAACTTCAGCCTCAACACCAAAGGTGCACCCGTTTATGAACTGTCTTTTAAAAACAAAACAGTCATCAAGCCTAGCACCCTCGGACTGGAACTGAAAAAAGAAAATGCAAACAAGAAAACCGATTTTGAATGGACTGCACGTAATGACCAAGAGTTACTTGATCAAAAAACAAATCTGATGAACGGGTTTACCATTGCAAATACTCAAACCACTACATTCAACGAAACATGGTCGCCTGTATGGGGAGAAGAAAAAACAATCCAGAATCATTACAACGAACTGGCAGTTACACTTCATCAAGCATCAAACGACCGCAATATGGTGATTCGTTTCCGCCTCTTTAATGACGGGCTGGGATTCAGATATGAATTTCCTCAACAGAAAAACCTAAATTATTTTATCATCAAAGAAGAACATTCTCAATTTGCCATGAACGGCAATCATACCGCCTTCTGGATTCCGGGAGACTATGACACACAAGAATATGACTACACCACTTCTCGACTTTCTGAAATCAGAGGATTGATGAAGAAAGCATATACAGAAAACTCGTCGCAAACATTGGCCACCCCTACTTCTGTACAGACATCGCTGATGATGAAAACAGATGACGGACTATATATCAACCTTCATGAAGCAGCACTGGTAGAATATGCTTGTATGCATCTGAATCTTGACGACAAGAATATGGTCTTTGAATCTTGGCTGACACCAGACGCACAAGGAGACAAAGGATATATGCAAACACCTTGCCATTCCCCATGGCGCACAGTCATCGTAAGTGATGACGCCAGAGACATTCTTGCCTCACGCATGACTCTGAATCTGAATGAGCCATGCAAATATACTGATACTTCATGGATTAAGCCTGTAAAATACATTGGCGTATGGTGGGATATGATTACAGGAAAAGGAAGTTGGGCATATACAGATGAACTGTCAAGCGTAAAATTGGGTGAAACAGATTATACAAAAACTCATCCAAACGGAAAACATTCAGCCAATACAAGCAATGTAAAACGATACATCGATTTTGCAGCCGAACATGGATTTGACGCTGTACTGGTAGAAGGATGGAATGAAGGATGGGAAGACTGGTTTGGAAAGAGCAAAGACTATGTATTCGATTTTGTAACTCCATATCCAGATTTTGACGTGAAAGAAATCCATCGCTATGCTGCATCCAAAGGTGTCAAGATGATGATGCATCACGAAACTTCCAGTTCTGTACGCAACTATGAACGCCACATGGATAAAGCATACCAATTTATGGTAGACAACGGATACAACTCCGTTAAAAGCGGTTATGTAGGAGACATCATCCCTCGCGGGGAACATCATTACGGACAATGGATGGTCAACCATTATCTCTATGCTGTCAAAAAAGCTGGTAAATATAAAATTATGGTCAATGCCCATGAAGCCGTCCGCCCAACTGGACTTTGCCGTACTTATCCGAACCTGATAGGTAATGAATCGGCTAGAGGTACAGAATACGAATCATTTGGAGGAAACAACGTGAACCATACTACAATCCTACCATTTACCCGACTAATTGGTGGCCCGATGGATTATACTCCAGGAATATTCGAAACAGACTGTAGTAAAATGAACCCAAGCAACCACTCCCGTGTACGCTCTACCCTAGCCCGCCAACTAGCACTGTATGTCACCATGTATAGTCCGCTACAAATGGCAGCAGACATTCCAGAAAACTATGAACGATTCATGGATGCGTTCCAGTTTATCAAAGATGTGGCTATAGACTGGGATGAAAGCAAATACCTGGAAGCTGAGCCGGGAGAATATATCACTATCGCACGCCGCGCCAAAAACAGCAAAGACTGGTATGTGGGATGTACTGCCGGATATAACGGACACGAGTCAAAACTAGTGCTTGATTTCCTTGCTCCAGGCAAGAAATATGAAGCAACAATTTATGCCGATGCTAAAGATGCACATTGGGAAACCAATCCACAAGCATATACCATCACGAAAAAGAAAGTAACCTGCAAAAGCAAACTACACCTTAAAGCAGCCATCGGCGGCGGATATGCTATTTCAATCAAAGAAATTAAATAAAAACACTTTAAATTTATAATATGGAAATGAAAATGAAAAACTCCGGTAGATTCCTACTCTTATGGATTGTGGGTATCTTACTATCTGTACAAGCTTATGCACAAGAGCTTACAGTCAAAGGTTGTGTGAAAGACAACACTGGTATAGGTGTGATAGGTGCAAACATCTTGGTAAAGGGAAGCACCAACGGAACGATTACAGATTTCGATGGAAACTTTACCCTGACAGCCAATAAGGGAGACATCATTGTCATCTCGTTTATCGGCTACAAGACTCAGGAACTCCCTGCATCTCCTCTCATGAATGTCATCCTTCAAGATGATTCGGAAATGCTAGATGATGTAGTGGTCATCGGCTACGGTTCTGCCAAGAAGAATGATGTGACAGGCTCTGTAACCGCCATCAAACCCGATAAAATGAACCGCGGATTGGCTACAAATGCACAGGATTTGATGCAAGGTAAAATAGCCGGTGTCAATGTAGTGTCTGATGGTGGTGCTCCGGGAAGCGGATCAACCATCCGTATCCGTGGCGGTTCTTCTTTGAACGCATCAAACAACCCTCTTATCGTAATTGACGGATTTGCCCTTGACGATAAAGGTGTACAAGGCTTATCGAATCCACTTTCTATGGTAAACCCTAACGACATTGAAACATTCACTGTATTGAAAGATGCATCTGCCACTGCCATCTATGGTTCTCGTGCGTCTAATGGTGTCATCATCATCACTACTAAAAAAGGCTCCAAATCGGGCAACATCAAAATTTCTTATAACGGGAACGTGTCTTTGAGCACAGTAAAGGAAACTTTGGATGTAATGGATGCACCTGAATACAAACAGTTTGTTGGCAAAATTTATGGAGAAGACAGTGAAATCTATGGCAAATTAGGTTCAGCCAATACCGACTGGCAAGATGAAATTTACCGTGGTGCATGGAGCCATGACCACAACATCACCGCTGCCGGAAATATTGCAGGTGCACCATTCCGCGTATCACTCGGATACACCAACCAAAACGGTATTATCAAGACTTCTAACTTTGAACGATACACCGGTTCATTCAGCATCTCTCCTTCTTTCTTCGACAATCATCTTAACATCAATGCAAACTTGAAAGGAATGATTGCCAAAAACAGATTTGCTGATGGTGGAGTTGTAGGTGCAGCCGCAACATTCGACCCTACTCAGCCTGTTCTTAACCAGTCTCCTGAATACATGACTGCATTTGGAGGATATTTCCAATGGACTGGCCAAAACAACTTCAACGACCCTGAATGGCCTCTTGCCTTTAACTCATTGGCACAAGCCAACCCTGTAGCTACATTGAACATGCAAAACAACCGTGCTACCTCAAAATCCTTAATCGGTAACATCGAGCTGGATTATAAATTCCACTTTTTGCCAGAAATGAATTTCCACATGAATGGTGGTATGGACCTTTCTACTGGTAAACAGAAAAACGACATCGACCCACGCTCTGCAAGCAACAACTATTACGGCTGGCATGGAGTGGACAATACAGACAAATATAATCTGTTGCTCACTTCATATTTACAATATGCAAAAGATATAAAGAACCATAACTTCAGCATTATGGGAGGTTATGAATGGCAACACTTCCACAGAAAAGGATACAACTACGGTTGTGGTTATTATCAAGACACTAATGCTGATGCAAGCCTTGCAGGACAGGCATACAACAAAAAGGACAAAGAATGGGCCAATGAAAGTTATTTGGTTTCATTCTTCGGCCGTGCCAACTATTCTCTTCTAGGAAGATATATGCTTACTGCTACAGTACGTGCAGACGGTTCTTCTAAATTCAACAAAGACAACAGATGGGGAACATTCCCTTCCTTCGCACTTGCATGGAAAATCAATGAAGAAAAATTCGCAAAGAAATGGGATTGGATGTCTGACTGGAAACTTCGTTTAGGATGGGGTATCACTGGTCAGCAAGAAGGTATCGGTGAATATAGCTACTTTGCTTCTTATGTAAACAATATGGAGCATGCATACTATCCTATCATAGGAGATGGCCAATTGTCCAGACCTAATGCGTACAATAAAAATCTAACTTGGGAAAAGACTACAACATGGAATGCCGGAATGGACTTTGGTATTCTCAACGGAAGATTTACTGCTTCTTTTGACTTCTACAAACGCAAGACCAAAGACTTGCTGCAAAATGTAGCTGTCGCTGCCGGATCTAATTTCAAAAACATGGTAACCTCAAATGTCGGTTCTTTGGAAAATACCGGTATTGAATTTTCAGTAGGAGGAAATGTCATCGAAACAAAAGATTTCTATTGGAACTTGAACTATAACCTTACATGGAACAAGAATGAAATTACCAAACTTACAACCGGCAGCCAAGACGGATATTATATTCCTGTAGGAGGTATCGCCGGAGGTACAGGCAATACGATACAAGCTCATGCTGTAGGACATCCAGCCAATGCATTCTATGTATATCAGCAAGTATATGACGACAAAGGTATGCCTATAGAAAATACATTCGTAGACCGTAACGGTGATGGTGTTATCAGTGATAAGGACCGATATTTCTACAAAAAGCCTGTAGGCGATGTTTTGATGGGATTGTCTTCAAAAATGGTCTATAAAAAATGGGACTTGAGTTTTACTTTAAGAACCAGCCTAAACAACTATGTGTTCAACAATGTAGAATCAAACAACTCCAACGTAGGTCCGTCAGCTGTTTATTCACAGTCTGGATTCTTCTCCAATTATATCAAGGGTAATCTGGACAAGAACTTCCAGGGTGTAGGAAACTATTATATGTCTGACTATTTTGTACAAAACGCTTCATTCTTGAAATGTGACAACATCACATTAGGATACTCTTTCAACAAACTATTCGGAGTTCTGGACGGACGCGCTTATTTCACTGTGCAAAATGTATTTACCATTACAGATTATAAAGGACTTGACCCGGAAGTAAACAGTGGTATTGACAATAATATCTATCCTAGACCTTTGGTTTCAATGCTAGGACTAACCCTTAATTTCTAATCGAATAAATAAGAGACTTATGAAAATCAAATCAATTAAAAATATATTTCCTGCACTGATAATTTCATTATCACTAGGAACCAGCTCCTGTATTGGAGATTTGGATGTAGACCCTACAATCGATAAAAGTACTTCTATGGTTTTCAACAGAGACCAAGTCTTTGCAAAACTTTATGCCAATATGGCTCTTTCGGGCAACCAAGGACCGGCAGGGAATGGTGATATCGACGGTATCGACGAAGGAACATCCGACTTTTACAGACAATTGTGGAACATGAACGAATTGCCTACCGATGAAGCAATGTGCTGCTGGGGAGACCCTGGAATCCCAGAATTCAACTTTGCACAATGGGATGCTTCGCATGGTATGATTACTGCCATGTACTACCGCTTATATTTTGGCATTACACTGAGCAATTACTTCTTGGAAATGACGGAAGGAGACGCATCGGCTACCGACCAAAGAGCAGAAGCACGTTTTTTACGTGCATTATATTACTACTATGCAATGGATTTCTACGGAAATATACCTTTTACAGAAATAGTTTCTACCGAAAAGGCTCCTCAACATAGCAGAGCAGAGATTTTTGCATATATAGAAAAAGAGTTGACCGAATGTGTCAACGATATGAAAGACCCTAAAACAAACACTTACGGAAGGGCAGACAAGGCTGCCGCATGGATGTTGTTGGCCCGTTTGTATCTGAATGCAGAAGTTTATACAGGAACAGCACAATGGCAAAAGGCTGCCGATTATGCTTCTAAAGTTATTGAATCTGGATATGCTCTCTCTACTGAATATAAAAATTTATTCATGGGAGACAATAACAAAAACGGAGCGCAACAAGAAATTCTTTTACCTATTCTACAAGATGGTATTGATACTCAAAACTTTGGTGGCGCCTTGTTCTTGATAGCATCTACTCATAAAAATGATATGGAAAATGGTGGCACTAGTGAAAATTGGGCTGGAAATAGAATCAGAAGACAGCTTGTCGATAAATTTTTCCCCAATAGCCAAGCCCCTACAGTCAATGAAAAAGAGATGGCAAAAGCTGCAAATGATGACAGAGCTCTGTTCTATGGTCTGGAAAGAAAAATCTCCATTGAAGATAAAGCGAACTTTACAGATGGATACTCTTGCGCCAAATACACCAATTTATATTCAGATGGGAGCACTCCGAAAGACGCCAAACACGTAGATATGGATATTCCATTTTTGAGAATGGCCGAAGCTTATCTTACTTATGCTGAAGCTAACGCCAGATTAGGCAAAAACAATGACCTGATAAAGTCAGCCATTGATGAATTGCGCAAAAGAGCCAATGCCAAAACTCAACCTTCATATTCCCTTGATGATATCTGCGATGAATGGGCCAGAGAATTCTATTTCGAAGGTAGAAGAAGAATGGACTTAATCCGATTCAACAAATTTGGAGGAAACACTGATTATGCATGGGAATGGAAAGGTGGAGCCAAAGATGGCACCAGCTTCAGTGCCAACAAAAATCTATATGGTATACCTACCAAAGATTTAGTGGCCAATCCTAATCTTAAACAGAACCCTGGATACTAACATTTATCTAAGTCCACAGTAAACGAGATTTTCGTTTACTGTGGTATATTATCAGTTTAACAGACCTAATTATTAACATACAATGAACAAACATAGTATTTTCGCAATATTGTTTGCTGGAATGGCAGCATTTTGCTCTTGTGAGAGCGATAGAGATTCGAATCCTGTACTTCAACAGCCCACTGAATTTCTATTGAATACACCCGGACTCTCCGACAATGTTTTCGACTTAAACCAATCGTCTTTTATTGAACTGACCTGCACCCAGCCCAATTATGGCTTCACAGCAGCAGTATCATATTCTGTAGAGATTTCTCTTCAGAGTGATTTCAAAAGCAGTACAGTGCTACCTACTCAATATACTTCTGCCAAGATGAGCATCGATGCTTCTGAACTCGCCGTAGCTACTACAAGCCTATTGGTGGAAGCAGGTAAAACAGATGTAGACTTTCCTTTGGAAGCTACAATCTACATTCGCTTGATTGCACAATTGGAAGGAAATATAGGAAAAACCACTTCTAATTCTATAGAAATCAATGCCAACTTAGACTACTCGCTTCCTCCTGTAGAACTTCCGAAAAAGATGTACTTTATTGGAGATTTCTGTGAATGGAATTGGGACAAGGCTTTTGAAATGATACCGGTAAATGGTGCTGATGGGGTATTTTGGAGACTGATTTATTTGCCAGACAACTCTGGTTTCAAATTCAATTCTGCAACATCATGGAATGGAAACGATATAGGCTTCGACAAAATAACTGTCAACGACAATCAAAAGGCTGAAATCAAAAATGCAGATGGAAATATCGGCATTACTAAGGGAGGATGGTATTTATGTGTAATCAAAACAGAAGCCGTAGGCACTGAAATTAAATATACACTTGATATCAACGAACCTGCCGTTTATCTTTTCGGACCTGCTATTGGCAACCTTTGGGAAGCTAAGGACACCAACAAATTCACCGTTCCTGAAAAGGCCGACGACTTCTTTGTTTCTCCTGCATTTACAGATGATGTCCCAACTACTACCGATGCTGGAGTCAGAGCTTGTGTTGTAATAGACGGCTATGATTGGTGGAAGAGCGAATTCATCATATTCAACGAAAAACTTGAATATAGAGGTAATGGAGGCGACCAAGATAGAATCGGTTGTAAAGCTGGACAGAAATTATACATCAACTTCACTGCCGGCACTGGAAAAATTGAATAATATAAATATTAAACGTCTATGAAAAAGTCATTTTTATATACCAATATACTCATCGCTTTATTTGCCTTTTCATCTTGTGATGAAGATTTCAACGATGAGGTAGCTGCTCCTCAGAAATGGGAACAAGAAGATATGGCAAATGTTTCTAAATTTATTTTAACTCCCGTAGAGAGTATTAATCTGGAAACAGTTCAAGGAAACTCTGTTAAACTATTCAACTCAACAGTAGAAAACCAAGTGGAACATTCCACTTTGAACAATCTTTCAGCATTCATCTCAAAACCTAATGAAGAAACTTGGGGCAAGATTGAAGTGACATCTGAAGGAGAAACTGACGTAGAGACATTACAAAAAGCTATTGAACATCTGTATAACAAAGAGTTTATAGAGAGAACCATCTGCTTAAAAGCCAATATCAATATGATAATCAACGGACAGGCTTTACTGATTGAATCAAACCCTATCGAAATTAAAGTTACTCCAAAGAAACCGGTTATCGTTCCTGAATATTATCTGCTAGGCAATTTACAAGGATGGTCTATGGATGATAATAAGAAGATTTGTGCATTGTACCCTATTGACTTAGAGAAAAACATCTTCTCTATTACAACCAATTTTTCTAATAACATTATCGACCAAAAGCTTGATGGAAGTCCAAACTTCAAACTTATCTCATGTAACGATTTCGGCAATTGGGACAAAGCTATTGGGACTCCAAAGGATGGAGATACTAGCCTTGAAGGTACTTTAGTTGAAAAAGGTGGAGCCATCCAAACTCCCGACAAAGGTATCTATACGCTTACGGTCAATTTACTTGACATGAGCTACAAGTTGGAAAAAACGGAAGTACAAAAACCCAAAGTGTTCCAATTTATTTCCCTGATTGGCAACTTCAACCAATGGAGTGGTGATGAACTGCTAATCCAATCTTCTGAACACAATTGGTACATCAAGAACTTCAAAGTTGACGCTGACGGAGAAATAAAATTCCGGGCTAATAAGGACTGGAAAGATAGTTGGGGAGATAAAATCAATATTGGTGACAATGCATTTGGAACCTTGAAACCTGGAGGTGACAATATGACAATTCCTAAAGGTACTTATGATGTGTACTTCAACGACATCACCGGACAATTTGCATTCTTTGCAAAATAAAAACCTAACTTAACCTAGGATTGTCATTCATTTCAGATACTATCTATTTGATGAATGACAATCCTTTTTTTTAATTTAATTGATATGAAAAAAACATATTTCTTTGGGATACTGGCCTTTACACTTATCACTTCTTCACTCTCTTTACAGGCTTGCTCAGACGAACATATTGAAAACGAAATTGAAACTTCTGGTCATGATTCTAACAACAAAGAAGATGAAATCAAAGAGGGATTATCTTATTCATCGGACCAACTGGACGCAGACCAACCCATCACTGTTTATTTTAAAGCTGAAGTCAAATCTAAACTATATGGATATAAAGGAGATGTATATATCCATATCGGGGTGATAGAAGAAGGACATTGGAAATATGTCCAAGCTCAATGGAATGAAAACATCGAAAAATGTAAAATGAAACAAATAGCCAACAATACTTGGTCTATTACTCTAGAACCCACTATCAGAAAATGGTTTAATTCTGGAGAAACCCCTGTCAACAAGTTGGGCATAGTCATCCGAAATGCCAACGGTTCCAAAAAAGGATTCGAACAGGACCAGTTTGTGGAGGTGACCGACAATCAGTTTACTGCTTTCGTTCCTGCCAATATCAAAGAGCAAAGCAAACCAGCAGCAGCCATTGACGGAATCAATCTAAATGAAAAAGACAATTCGGTTACTTTGGTTCTTTACGACAAAGATACCGAAGGAAATCACAAGGATTACGCACACGTAATTGGCGATTTCAACAACTGGACCTTAAGCAATGATGAAAAATCACAAATGTATCGTGACAATGCAGCCGGATGTTGGTGGATTACCATCAATGAATTGGACCCAACCAAAGAATATCGCTTCCAGTATTATATCGGAACTAAAGCTGAAGGACCTATGCGAATAGCAGATCCTTACACCGAAAAGGTTCTTGACCCACACAATGACAAGTACATTCCAGCAAGCACTTATCCTTCAGCTGAAAGGACTTATCCAGAGCAAGCTACTGGCATGGTAGCTACTTTCAAAATACGGAAAGAACCGTTTGGATGGAGTGCTGGCAGTTTTAAAATCAAAAATCCCAAGAACTTGATAATATATGAAATGCATTTGCGCGACTTTACAGAAACCGGTGACCTAAACGGAGCTATCCAGAAACTTGATTATCTGCAACATTTAGGTATTAATGCCATCGAACTGATGCCAGTACAAGAATTTGACGGGAATGATAGCTGGGGGTATAACCCATGCTTCTTCTTTGCTATGGACAAAGCATATGGCACAACAGAAATGTATAAAAAATTCATTGATGAGTGTCACCAACGTAATATTGCAGTGCTGTTTGATGTGGTCTACAATCATGCTACTGGAAGTATGCCATTTGCACAACTATATTGGGATAGCAGTAAAAACCAGACTGCTTCCAACAATCCTTGGTTTAATGTCACTGCTCCTCATCCGTATAATGTATTTCACGACTTCAATCATGAATCCTCATTAACCCGAAACTTTGTAAAAAGGAACCTGAAGTTCTTGCTTGATGAATATCGAATTGACGGTTTCCGTTTCGACTTGACCAAAGGATTTACCAATACTACAAGCGATGAGAGTTCAGCATCCAAATATGATCAGTCGCGTGTAAATATCTTGACCGACTACTATAAGACCATCAAAGAAAAAAATCCTCATGCTGTCATGATATGCGAACACTTGGCTGGCATTGAAGAAGAATCTGCTCTTTCCCAACAGGGTATGATGCTTTGGAGAAACTTGAACGATGCTTTTTGTCAGTCGGCTATGGGATATAAAGACAACAGTGATTTTAGCAGACTGACCACTTGGAATACCCCGATGAAAGAAGGTGGTTGGGTGGGATATATGGAAAGTCATGATGAAGAGAGATGCGCCTACAAGCAAACGGCCTATTCACAAGAGCCGCTGAAAACGAACTTAAACGCACGCATGAATCAATTGGGAGTCAATGCTGCATTCTTCTTTACCGTTTCCGGACCGAAAATGATTTGGCAATTTGGTGAATTAGGATATGATGTTTCTAGAGATGCTAACAAAGAAGGAAACATCATCCCGGGAGAAGACCATAAAACCGACCGCAAACCGATCCGTTGGGAATACAAAGATGTGAAGGAACGCCATCAGCTATACACTACCTATAGCAAACTGATTGCTTTACGCAACGCTAATGAAACTCTATTCAGTCAGGCTGCGTTCAAAGAATGGAAGGTAACAGGCAATGACTGGGACAACGGACGATACCTCAGACTGGAATCGGTAGACGGAAAGAAACTGATAGTAGCCGGAAACTTCACCAACCAAGAGGCTACAGTATACAATGTATTCCCTCAAACTGGTGAATGGTATAACGTAATGGCCGAGGGACAAAAAGAATCTATCACATCGAAAGATATCAAAGTTCCTGCCCACAGTTTCAAACTCTACACTAACTTTAGCCTGAAATAGAAAGGTTACACTTTCTTTCCAATAAGAAACTCGCTATATAGCATCCACTTTTAAGAACGACTATATAGCGAGTTTTCATTTCTCATACAGGAAGAAACAAGAATTTGTGAAGACTACAGTCAGTTCTTGCTATCGTTTTCCAGTTTCTTGTCACTGATAACCTTTGCATCATATTCAAACTTCGCAAAACCTTCTTTCAACTGCTTTACAGAAGTCTTTTCAGCATCATAAGTGATGGTGACAGTACGTTTCTTCAAATCTGTTTCCAGACCTTTCAGCCCCTTTTCAAAGGTTATGTTCTTCTTCACCTTCTTTTCACAATTAGGACATTCCATCTGCATCACCTTAAAAACTACCATACGGAGTTCCTTTGCCGACAACTGAATGCCCACACCCATCAGAAACAAACCCGACAAAATCAAAAATCTTTTCATTGTCTTTATTCTTTTTTATTCATGAATATCTTTTCTTACTCTCTTGGCAGATTGAAACGAACTCCCACATATCCTTTCGCTCCATGCATCGGTCCCCAAATCATAGAGGAATCAAACGTATCTCCCCAAGGATTGTCTGCTCCGATTATCGGATTCTTCTGCTTGAAATTTGTCAGATTCTCTCCTCCAACATATATCGACCAGCGACGGAAATAACGGGTAATCTGCAAACTCAACTGCTCATAACTCTTATATCTCTCTTGCCATGACCAGTTGCCTTTAGATGTTTTATAAGGAGAAGGCATCCTACCTCCACCATTCAGCTGCACTGTACCATCAAACTGCCATTTCCCGAGAGGGGTCTTATAGGAAGCCGTAACCAGTCCTTTGTATTTAGAGGTCAACGCTTTCTCATACATCACCCCTCCTATTTCATGTTTCACGTCTGTCAATCGCCATGCCGCAGTCAGATTGAAACCCTCAAAAAACGGATAGGTAGCCTCCACCTGAAAGACATGTGAATAAGAACGCCCCTTCAGATTGGAGAATGATACCACATGAGGATTACTCTCCATATCCACTACCATCTGCTCCTGGAAATCTGTATAATAGTACTCGGCATTCAAATTTAAGGTCTTGCCGAAAACAGGCAGGTAAGTGGCTATGCTCAAACCATAATTCCAAGCTTCTTCTTGTTTCAAATCGCCCGCAATTTCCACCTTACGACTGCTGGCCAACAAGAAATGATTCTCTGCCAGTACATGGTTGGTACGATACCCTTTTCCTACTGATGCACGAAAATGAATATACTCGTTAGGAGCATAACGAATATTGGCGCGCGGAGTCATGAAGAATCCGTATCTGCTGCTATAATCTCCTCGAAGTCCAGCCATAAAAGTAAACTGCTCACTAGGGGTATAGGTGTATTGCACATATCCTCCGCTAACCGTTTCTTTATCCACTTTTGGAGTCAATCCCTCATCTTCCCGATTTGTCAGGCGGAAATGTTGGTCATAACGGTCATGATTCAAACTTAAGCCGGCAGAAAGCGCATGTTTCTTGGTAAATTCTGTTTCAAACAATAACGAAGCGTATGCATTCTGCTGCTCCACATTATATAGTTTTTTTCCATAAACTGCATCCATCTTATGAATGGTTCCGGCTGTAATCAGAGCCAGATTGGTATTATGGGCTTTATCGAAAATATATGCTTGCTTAATGAAACCTTCGTATCTGTCTGTATTCATGTCAATGCGATAAGGATTTTGGATGGAATGCCCTCCATGTCCATTTACCTGCCCTCCCTGACGGTCTTCCTTCAAGAACTTCACACCTGCCTGGAAAATATATTTTTCACCCATATATGCCCATCGGTTAAAGAGATTATACTGCTCCACCTGAGGGATATCAGCAAACCCGTCTCCATCTCCATCGTGTGCCTTAGTCTCGTTTTCATAATGTGCCAACAACATGGTGCTCCATTTATCGGAAATCTTCACAGATGCATCTGCATTGGCTTCATAACGGTTGGTGGTACTTACAAACAGATTGGCAGAGACCCAATCTGCTTCGGCTGCCTGAGGCTTCTTATACTCCAAGTTTATCTGCCCAGTAAGAGATTCATAACCGTTCTTTACAGAAGAGGTTCCTTTGCTCACCTGAATACTGTTCATCCATGGTCCTGGCACATATCCCAGACCATAGGCAGCCGATGCACCTCTGAAGTTAGGGATATTTTCAGTAAGCATCTGCACATAAGTGCCCGACAATCCCAAAAGACGTATCTGCTTGGCGCCTGTAGCTGCATCCGAATAATTCACATCCACCGAAGGATTAGTCACAAAACTTTCTCCCAAATTACAACAAGCGGCACGACACAACTCGTCTGCCGAAATCATATCTGCATTGGCCACGCTGCTCCTTATTTTCTGCAGCCCCATTTTACGACCTACTACACTGACTTCTTGAAGTGCAATCCCTTCGGTCAGTACAATATCAATATATTCTTGTTCTGGAGATACCGTAATTGTGTCTGTATTAAATCCGGTAAAACTCACTACCAACTTACGGGCACCCGACGGGCGGTGGATTGTAAAGTTACCAGACATATCTGTTATCGCCCCCGTACCGGTGTTCAACCAAATCAGATTGGCACCTGGAATAGGTTCAGAATTGGTGTCAGTAACAGCCCCAACTAAAGTCTGCTGGGCGAAAAGAGAAACAGTAGTCAAAAAATATAAAATAGTAAATAATATTCTCATTCAAAAATACTTGTTATTTATTAGACATATCAATTTGCATAAGACAACCCGCTCCTTATAAGGATAAGGTTACCTCACGAAACTTCTTCAAGAAATCACGGTTGTATATTTCTCTCTACTAAATAATAAGCATGGAATGAAAAGCCAGCAATCTACGCCCATAAAGCAGCCGGGGAGGAGCATTGGCTCCCTGCAAAGATAAAAGCAATTCACATTGAAGCTGGCAAAATCTGACCATAGAAAACAATGTTTCAATGGGAAACAATATCACAGAAAGAGATGAACAGCAAGGAGTCTGATAGTAATAGTCTATCTGAAAAGCAATGTCCAGACAAGCGCAAGAAGAAGTGAACACCTTGTGATGACAACAAGGTTGTTTAGTGGTATGACATCCACCCTCTACTGCAGTCTGGTCTTTTTGGCACGACTCATAACGGACTTCTTTCTGAGTTTGACAATATGAGGAACATATATGCACAAAAGCAACCCCTGTGCCACAATAAATGATGACAAGAGATAAGAATAATGCGAATATATTACATAAGTATGTTCTCATAGCTGCAAAGATAAGAAAAAATTTCCAACTGATAATAACAGGAGGTAAAGCAGCTCAATCCAATAAGATACAGACGCTTATTTTAGTTCCAAATTCAGTCTTGCTTCTAGCCTTTCCACGAAGAATCTTTATGCAAGACAATCAATAATCTTGATTTTCTTATATGTCAGGCATTAAAAATCCCATTTTTTATCTAACTTTGCAAATAATTAGAAGAGGTTGGTTCAACCAATTACTTAACCAACTTCCACATTTATAACAATGACCTTAACTAGTCCAAACAAATGAACTTTCTAAGCAAAGCAATTATCTTATGCGGTTTGTTTACAACCGGAACTGTTGGAACCAACTTCCAGAACATCCACGCGCAATCAATCAGAGTTTACGAAACAGCCCAATTCGGCATCAAGCCAGACAGCAAAAAGAACATCTCTCCTCTCATCCAAAAGATGATACAGACAATCAAGAAGCAGCAACAGCCAGGCGATAGTATTGTCATCCGATTTGCCAAAGGGAAATATAACTTTCATGAAAAAGGTGCTGCCGTAAAAGAATATTATATCTCCAATCACGACCAGGTGAAATCTAAATATATCGGTATTGCATTGGAGGACTTGAAGCGTACTACACTAGATGGCAATGGGGCTGAATTCATCTTCCATGGCCGCATGCTGCCTATCTCTTTATTGCGCTCAAACAACTGTACCTTGGAAAACTTCAGCATCGATTTCGCCAACCCTCACATAGCACAAGTTACCATCACTGAAAATGACCCGAAAAACGGAATAACCTTTGAACCGGCACCATGGGTGAAATATCGTATCAGCAAAGATGGCACATTTGAAACTTATGGTTCATCCTGGGAAATACAACCGGCATGGGGAATCGTCTTTGAAGAAAAGACCAAACATGTTGTCTACAACTCTGGCGACAGAGGATGCAACACTAAAGGATGTTACGAAATTGCACCCGGAAAAATACGCTCACCTTATTGGAAAGACGACTGCCTGCAACCAGGCACTCGATTCATCATGCGCGGATGGGGACGCCCCACTCCTGGTATGTTCCTCTCACATAATGAAAATACAATCTTGAATAACATCAAGGTACATTATGCGGAAGGAATGGGGCTATTGGCTCAACTGTGCAACAACATCACATTAGAAAAATTCAATGTCTGCCTGAAAGGAGATAATGACCCACGCTATTTCACCACTCAGGCCGATGCTACTCACTTCTCTGGATGTAAAGGAAAAATCATCTCATGCAACGGACTCTATGAAGGAATGATGGATGATGCCATCAATGTACATGGTACTTATCTGAAAGTCATCAAACGAATTGACGACCATACTTTAGTAGGACGCTACATGCACGACCAGTCATGGGGATTTGAATGGGGAAAGAAAGGTGACGAAGTACAGTTTATCCGCTCTAAAACAATGGAGCTAACAGATAAGAAGAATATAATAACTGACATCAAACCATACGACAAGCCACAAATAGATGGAGCTAGAGAATTCGTTATCACGTTCAAAGAAGCAATCGAAAAAGAAATTTCGGACAAAGAGGGTTATGGCATCGAAAATCTAACTTGGTCGCCCGAAGTAATCTTTGCCGGAAATACCATACGAAACAACCGTGCTCGTGGTGCCTTATTCAGCACTCCACGAAAAACGATTGTAGAAAACAATTTCTTTGACCACACCTCGGGTACTGCCATTTTATTATGTGGCGACTGCAACGGATGGTTTGAGACTGGTGCCTGCCGCAATGTAATCATTCGCAACAACCATTTTGTCAACGCATTGACAAGCCTTTACCAGTTTACGGAAGCTGTCATTTCCATCTACCCGGAAATTCCAGATTTGAACAGACAAAGCAAATATTTCCACGGAGGAGAAAAAGAAGGTATTATCATAGAGAACAACATTTTTGAAACCTTTGATGCACCCATCTTATATGCCAAGTCTATTGACGGATTGATTTTCCGCAATAATACCATCAAGCAAAACCAAGACTACCGTCCGTTCCATGGAAATACATCGCGCTTCAAACTGGAACGAGCCAACAATGTGTTCATTGCAGAATAAAGAATGACTATATAAAAACAAAAGGGGAAGGATTTATTAAAAATAGATCTTTCCCTTTACTTTTTCAAATCATTGACCACTTCAATACTATCCACTGAAAATCAGCCTCTGCTTATCAGATTCATAAATTCCTCGCGAGTCTTTGCTTGATTGAAGGCTCCGGTAAAATCAGAAGTAGTGGTTACCGAGTTCTGCTTTTCCACTCCTCTCATCTGCATACACATATGCTTTGCCTCTACCACAACCATAACCCCCAACGGATTGAGAGCTTCCTGTATACATTCCTTTATCTGAAGAGTCATGCGCTCCTGTACTTGCAGTCGATGAGAAAAGATGTCTACCACTCTTGCTATCTTACTCAAGCCTGTAATATAGCCGTTCGGGATGTAAGCCACATGGACTTTCCCATAAAAAGGCAATATGTGATGTTCACACATCGAGAAGAAATCAATATCCTTCACAATTACCATCTGATTATATTCCTCTTTAAACTTGGCAGCCAACAATACCGCCTTCGGGTCAACTTCATAACCTCTGGTCAGTGTAAGCATTGCCTTGGCTACTCGTTCAGGAGTTTTCAACAAACCTTCACGCTGAGGGTCCTCACCCAAAGTAGCAAGAATTTCATGATAATGGTACATCAATTTCTGTACCTTTTCCTCCGGAAATTTAAGCAAGTTAGTATCTATCATTATTCTATTGGTATATTAATTTGTTCACGTACTATGGCCACCTCCTTCAAGATGCCACTTTCCTTTAGCATACGCATAGTGGCGTGTGCTTCTTCTATACTTTTAAAGTCACCCACCCTGCATAGCCACCGAGGAGGCTGAAAATAGGTATAGACGGGCATTTCTGGAAAATCCTTACGGATTTTTTCTGCTATGCTGGTAGCTTCTTCACGGGCAGAACGAGAATTATTGCCGGCATACACCTGAACTCTGAACCCTCTAGCCTTGAGTACATTTCTCTTGTCTGCCGAAGACACAGCCGAATACTTCACCCCTATCAAGGAAGTGATGAAAGCACTCTGGTGAATGGTAACCTTGCCCTGACCCGGACGGTTCGCCTGCAAATTATCTACGATATTACGTTGGGCTGAAGCTGAAACAGCAAACAATAAAGAAAAAAATAATACAACTGTTTTCATCTGTCCGATGGATTATAAATGCTCCGCAGGCACCTCTTGCATGAACGTATATGATTATACCGGTATGCGAAACATCAGTTTAACAAACAAGACGTACGGTGGACATCTGTCCCACCGTACGTTATTTTGAGATTCAACCAATAATGAAGCGTTTCACTCTTCTATCTAACTGCCACCCGACAATTTTTTCAAAAAGAGGTCCTCCATCATCAATTATTTGAATGCATCAATGATACCTTTGAAGTCAGCAATTTTCAATGCAGCACCACCAATCAAACCACCATCTACATCAGGATTAGCGAACAATTCTTTTGCATTTGAAGGCTTGCAGCTACCACCGTAAAGGATAGAAGTGTTATCAGCAACTTCCTGACCATATTTAGCAGCAACCAAAGAACGGATGTGTGCGTGGATTTCCTGAGCCTGAGCAGGAGTAGCAGTCTTACCTGTACCGATAGCCCATACTGGTTCGTAAGCCAAGATTACTTTAGAGAAATCTTCAGCAGACAAAGAGAATACAGAAGCCAACTGAGCTTCTACCACTTCATTCTGCTTGTTTGCTTCACGTTCTTCCAAAACTTCACCGATACAGAAGATTGGCTGCAAGTTGTTAGCCAAAGCCAATTTAACTTTTTCTTCCAGGATTTCAACTGTTTCGTGATAGTAAGCACGGCGTTCAGAGTGACCCAAGATTACATACTGAGCACCAGTAGAAGCTACCATTTCTGCAGAAACTTCACCAGTGAAAGCACCAGATACTTTGTCTGCACAGTTTTCAGCACCTACACCAATCACAGCGCTGTCTACCAATGGAGTTACAGAAGCCAAGTGGATGAACGGAGTACAAATGATTACACCACAGTTTGGCTTATCTGCAACCAATGCTTCATTCAATTCTTTTGCCAAAGCGATACCTTCCTGCAGGTTCTTATTCATTTTCCAGTTACCTGCTACAATGTTTTTTCTCATTTTGTTTAATTTTAAAGGGTTAATATATCCAATATTATATCTCTTCTTTTGTCTTTTCTTGCTTTCGGCTACGCCATTTCAGCCAAAGCAAATCAGCCATACTCAACAAGAACAGCGGGGCTACAAACCATATTGTCAACCCCAGCAACTTATGTCCTACCGACTTCACCTCCAACTTTCCTAGCGGAATCTTGTCTAATGAATCATAGAGTTGATACTCATCGGGAATATTCTCTGAACTCCACTTGTTCAAGATGACTCCCTTTTTCAGAAGCACCAATCCCGGATTCGACCGAACCATCGTCTTTAGAGTGATGTCGTCTGCCAAAGCAAAAGGATATTCCGCACCGGTATCTTCCTGCCAGGACGCAATACTCTCGTCGGAAGAAGAAGTCAGACAAAGGAACCGATAACCATGCTCCATGCTGTAATCGAAAACTTCGTTTATCAAATCCATCCCACTCTCGTCTGCTTCCGAAAGATAAGGTGCGACCAATAGGAAAGTATATCCTTTATCTTCCAGTATTTCATCTGTAAGGTCGGAACCATCCTCATACGACATAATGGAAAAGTTCTGTACCGGAGGCTCATATCCCTTTTCTTTCACCTTCGTCCGCGAATCGACAAATGCCCAAGTAGAATCTGTGGGGAAATTATCAATTGTAAATTCTTTCTCTACCCCTTCTTTCGAATAGATAAAAGTCGTTTCATATACAGTGGGGTTCTTTCCTTCCGGTATCTCCATGCCTGCACGGATATCGGCACCTATATAATAAGGTCGGAAATCAAAGACCGGCAACTCCTTAATAGAATAAATGGTATAGAAGATTACGAAAACTATCCCATACAGGGCCACCAGCCAGTCTACTTTATGCGTCACCAGTTTCACGATAAGTGTTTTTCGCCATCTATACAATGAAACAGCCATAACCAACAAGACCACATTCTTCAAAAAAGTCTCCCAGTTTGACAAGACAAGCACATCACCAAAGCATCCACAATCGGATATCGGATTGGCAATGGCAAGCCATAAAGTAAGTGGGGTCATAAACGACATCAAAGCCAGCACAAGAGATGGAGCCACCCGCCGGTGTATACCGAAAAACAGATAAAATCCGAGAGCAAATTCCAAAATACCCAAACACATGGCCATCAAGTAAGGAACTGCAAAAGGAGTATAAGCCGTCAGCCCCCAGGCCTCAAGGTAGTCCTGAATCTTATATACAGTACCCAGAGGGTCATTTGCCTTGACAAATCCCGAGAAAACAAATACCCCCGCCAAGAAAAAGCGGCAGATATTCACCCATACTACTATTGCTATATGTATCTTCTTACTCTCCAAATTCCAGTTTTATCAATCCAAACACCGAATAGTTTATCATATCCATATAATTGGCATCTACACCTTCCGACACCAAAGTAGCCCCACTCAGCGACTCTATCTGCTTGGTGCGGTATATCTTCATCAATATCAGGTCGGTATAAGAAGTAATGCGCATACTTCTCCATGCCTCATCATAGTCATGATTCTTGGCCAGCATCAGCTCCAACGCACTTTGAGCATAACGGTCATACAACGCCATCACTTCATCTACACTCAAATCGTCTGTTTCAGCATAACCCTTTTCCAACTGGATAAGACCGATGATTCCGTAATTCACGATAGCGATAAATTCCGAGCGGACACCTTCATCCACCAAAGCCACCCCTTTCGTTTCAATACTCCGAATACGGTTTGCCTTAATAAATATCTGGTCAGTCACAGAAGACGGACGCATGATACGCCATGCAGCCCCATAATCATGTAATTTCTTGACAAACAAGTCACGACACAACGCAATGACATGCTCAAACTGTTGTTTTGTTTCCTTCATATATAAAATTGCTGATTAAGCGTGACAAAGTTAGTGTTTTTAAAAGAACCAAACAAAAAAATGCACCAAGTTTCGTGCGCCATCAAAAAACAAAAGGATTAAAGTACCGCTTCATGCAAGAAACCATACTTTAATCCTTCTTTCTAATTATTTTCTTTTGATTCTTATCTAAAAATCAACAACTTCCCCTCCATCACGAACACTTCAACACCTGACCGATACGCAGCGTAGAGGTCTTCCTGATACCATTGATTCGGCACAGATGATCGACCGACAGACGATACTTAGCTGCAATGCGCCCCAACGTATCTCCCGAGCGCACCTTATGGTACCGGATAGCCACTTTCACTGCTTCCGCCGCTCCCGATTTACCATCCTTCACGGCTGCAAGTGCACGGTTACGCTGATAAGTATTCATATTAGCCCCACGAATAAAGAGATAGCTGTCTGCCACCACATCCTGCAATGGGAAGTTGAACATAAACTCCGGATTAATCACTTCACCCAAGAATCTTGTTTCGAAATGCAAATGTGAACCTGTAGAACGTCCGGTATTTCCTCCCAAACCAATAGGGTCACCAGCCTTTACATACTCATCTTCCTTGACAATCTGCTTTGACAAGTGCCCGTAAACAGTTTCCAGCCCATTGTCGTGGCGAATTACCACATACTTGCCATAACCACGTCTTTCATACTTTACCATACGGATACGTCCATCGAATGCTGCACGTATTGTATCGCCAATATACACCTTGATATCCAGTCCATTGTGCATTCTTCTCCAACGAGGGCCACACTTGGATGTGATTTTAGTATGCGTGGTAGGCATACAGAAATTAGTCAAATCAATACGGAAACTGTCAGGAATCTGAACGGTTTTACCATAAGCGTGTACACGCTCATTGCTCCAATTAGGATATAGACTATAAGCAGGATAAACTGCTTGTTCTGCCTTAATCTGGCGAATCAACGCCAACGAGTCTACCGCCTTCAACTTGCGGTCAATAGGAGCCTGACGTGCCAGCAAATCCTGTCCGGATACACTTATGCTGACCAATGCCATCGCAGCCAGAGCTACCGTTCTAATACGTTTGAAAATCATTTTTTGTCTTTATCTATTTTTCAGCCAGCACCTACAACATAACATATAAAAACATTATAATCTCACTTATATTCTAGGTGTTGGCATTCGGTAATTAATTACAAAACCACTTAGTTGTTTTTGCGTCAATTTTGTTTTTTTGCAAAAGTGTTCCAAATATAACCTTTTTATATGAGATAGCCATACGCAATTAACTATTTTTCAAGTATTTTACAACGAACAGTCTGAACAATGTCCAATTACATGACAAATCATCCGCCTCTCTCTTTCACCTCCACCGCCACTTGCCTGGCAAGATACACCCAGAGAAACTCCGTATGTCCAAAAAAAACAATTCTAGTTAATAATCATAAAAAGGTCCATCATAACTCTGACATTATCTTCTTTTTTCCCTATTTTGGCAAAGTTTTTGTATCTCAAGAAATATCATTATTAACTAGAAAAAGAATATGTACTGGATTTTATTTATCGGCATTGCCATTCTCAGCTATCTTGTGCAAGCCAACCTGAAAAACAAATTTGAACGATACTCTCAAATGCCTCTTCAAAACGGCATGACAGGAAGAGACGTAGCCGAAAAAATGCTGCGCGACAATGGTATCTACGATGTCAGAGTAACCAGCACACCGGGTATGCTCACCGACCACTATAACCCGACCAACAAGACAGTCAACCTCAGCGACGATGTCTACGCTTCGTGCAGTGTGGCAGCAGCAGCTGTAGCAGCCCACGAATGTGGACACGCCATCCAGCATGCCCGTGCATACGCCCCCTTGCAAATGCGCTCGGCACTGGTCCCGGTCGTACAGTTCTCTTCCAGCATCGTATCATGGGTTATCTTGGCGGGAATCTTCATGGTCAACAGTTTCCCACAACTGCTCCTCATCGGAATCTGCTTGTTTGCCATGACCACCCTGTTCAGTTTCGTCACCCTTCCTGTTGAGATAGACGCCAGCCGCAGAGCACTGGTTTGGCTCAAGAGCGCAGGCATCACCAATGCCTACAACCATAACCAGGCACAAGATGCCTTGAAATCGGCCGCATATACTTATGTGGTAGCCGCCCTGAGTTCACTCGCCACACTCATTTACTATATTATGATATTAAACAACCGCCGCGACTAACTTGTCCGCGGCTTACAGAAAATAAATTGCCAGCAGTTTACTTTAAAGCTGCTGGTTTTTTTATTCGGATTTTTGATGTAAATTTGCAACAATTAATTATAAAACACTATCTTATGGCAACAAAACCAGGTATTCCTAAAGGAACAAGAGACTTTTCGCCTGTAGAAATGGCGAAACGAAACTATATATTCAACACGATTCGCAATGTTTTCCATCTATACGGTTTCCAGCAGATTGAAACTCCATCTATGGAGAACCTTTCTACCCTGATGGGAAAATATGGAGAGGAAGGCGACAAACTGCTGTTCAAGATTCAGAACTCAGGCGACTATTTCTCCGGACTGACCGATGAAGAGCTGCTGAGCAGAAACGCCGCCAAACTGGCAAGCAAGTTCTGCGAAAAAGGATTGCGCTACGACCTTACCGTTCCATTTGCACGCTACGTTGTGATGCACCGCGACGAAATCAGCTTCCCTTTCAAGCGTTTCCAGATACAGCCGGTATGGAGAGCCGACCGCCCTCAGAAAGGCCGCTACCGCGAATTCTACCAGTGCGACGCCGATGTGGTGGGAAGTAATTCATTGCTCAACGAAGTGGAACTGGTACAGATGATTGATACGGTATTCCGTCAGTTCGGCATCCGCATTTCTATCAAAATCAACAACCGCAAGATTCTGACCGGAATTGCTGAAATTATCGGTGAAGCCGACAAGATTATCGACATCACTGTCGCTATCGACAAACTCGACAAGATTGGACTGGACAATGTCAACGCAGAACTGGCTTCAAAAGGCATCCCACAGGAAGCCATCGACAAGCTGCAGCCTATCATCCTGCTGAGCGGAAGCAACGAAGAGAAACTGGCACAGCTGAAAGAGATTCTTGCCGAGAGCGAAACCGGAATCAAAGGTGTGGAAGAAAGCGAGTTCATATTGAACACCGTAACACAACTTGGAGTAGAATCGGATGTAGAACTTGACCTGACACTCGCCCGCGGACTGAACTACTACACAGGAGCTATCTTTGAAGTAAAAGCTCTCGATGTACAGATTGGAAGCATCAGCGGAGGCGGACGATATGACAACCTGACCGGAGTATTCGGAATGGACGGCATGTCGGGAGTAGGTATCTCATTCGGCGCCGACCGTATCTACGACGTACTGAACCAACTCGATCTGTATCCAAAAGAAGCAACCAATGCCACCCAACTGCTGTTTGTCAACTTTGGAGAAAAGGAAACCAACTATATCCTGCCTATCTTGTCGAAAGTGCGCGCTGCAGGCATCCGCACCGAACTCTACCCAGACACTGCCAAGATGAAAAAGCAGATGAGCTATGCCAACAACAAGCAGATTCCGTTTGTTGCCATCGTAGGCGAAAATGAGATGAACGAGGGAAAAGTAATGCTGAAAAATATGGAAAGCGGAGAACAACATCTCGTTGCTCCGGAAGAAATTGCCCAGTATATCCTGTAAGCAAATCCTGAAGGCATCCTAAAACATACCAATCCCCTGCCCCAAAACCTCACAAGAATTTTGGAGCAGGGGATTTCTTCTACCCGAAAACCTTGGCCCACGGACATAAAAAAAGGATATGCCCCATTGTTCATATCCTTCTTTTGTAATTTTAAATAATGTATGCTTTAAGCATTAAGCTTTAACGCCGTTATACTCATCAGATACAGTCAATTTTTTACGACCTTTAGCGCGACGTGCAGCCAATACTCGACGACCATTAGCGGTAGCCATTCTCTCACGGAAACCGTGTTTGTTTCTTCTCTTTCTGTTAGAAGGTTGGTAAGTTCTTTTCATTTTCGTATATACTATTTATGTTATTATTCCAAAGTTCGGGTTGCAAAATTAGTGACTTTTTTTAAATAAACCAAGAGCTAAGTCATTTTTAGACAAATCTTTTGTGTTTTTTCATGATTTAGATTACTTTTGCAGTAGAATTACGGAGATTCAAATCAACAAATACACAATAAATTAAAAGAATAGTTATGATTAATGCTCAAGACATTAAGATTGGTACAGCTATCCGCCTGGATGGTAAATTGTACTTCTGCATCGATTTCCTGCATGTAAAACCAGGAAAAGGCAACACTTTTATGCGTACTAAACTGAAAGACGTGGTAGACGGATACGTTTTGGAACGTCGTTTCAACATCGGTGAAAAGCTGGAAGATGTACGTGTAGAACGTCGTCCTTATCAGTTCCTTTATAAAGAAGGAGAAGACTATATCTTCATGAACCAGGAAACTTTCGAACAGATTCCTATCGCTCATGACTTGATTGAAGGCGTTGACTTCTTGAAAGAAGAAATGGTTATCGAAGTAGTATCTGACGCTTCTACTGAAACTATCCTTTTCGCAGAACTCCCTGTTAAAGTTCAGTTGAAAATCACTTACACTGAACCGGGATTGAAAGGTGATACTGCTACAAACGCTACTAAACCTGCTACTGTAGAAACTGGTGCAACTATACGTGTTCCTTTGTTCATCAACCAGGACGAAATCATCGAAGTTGATACTCGTGACGGTTCTTACGTAGGTCGTGTAAAAGCATAAGTTCTAGCTTGACTTCATAAAAAAAGGCATGAAACACATCGGGTGGTTTCATGCCTTTTTTATTTCCTCGCCTTAACTTCATCTACCGTCCGCCCAAAAACCAACTTGTCTGCAAAAAGCAATGTGTCAAAATGTATTTTTCTAATGACGAGAATCGAAAATACAGACAGACCACATGCCGTGACTGAAAATTTTGCATTGCCAGCGAGTCAAATTCAACACATACTGCTGTTTATCAATAACATACACCGAAAAAACCCTTTCAAAACCTTTGATCTTACAGAGTATTTAAAGTGATTTTTCTCCTTCTTTTTAACTTGAGAGCCAAATCATACGGACATTTTTGGGGAATCTTCTAAGCATTTTGGGCAAAACATCTAAATATTTTGAGAAAAATAACTAGAAGATTGGGAAAAAATGATTAGACGATTTTAGCAAGTAAATGCATATAACCTACTTTTATCGAATAAATCCGGCATAAAGATTCATTTCGGCATTCCAGATGAAGAATTCTGAAAATTCGTCGATTTATAGAAAAACCGATTTCATAATCATTTTGGCAAGACAAATCCGTCAACTCCTCACAAGATGACAATGCAGGATTTTTCAAAAAGACCTCCTCGCTCTAGCCATACAACAATAGTGAGACGAAAGGCCTGTCGCTTCCATCTACGGTTTCGCCACAAAACACTGCTTTTTACACAAAATATTTGTACTTTCGTGCTGAATATCAAGATTACATCACTTATGCGCTATTCCATTATCATACCCGTATACAATCGTCCGGACGAAGCCGACGAACTGCTGGAAAGTCTTACCTTACAGACTTTGAAAGACTTTGAAGTAATTGTTGTAGAAGACGGCTCTGCCATCCCTTGCAGGGAAATAGTAAAAAAATATGAAGACCAGCTGAACATACACTATTACGACAAGCCCAACTCAGGCCCCGGACAAACACGCAACTACGGTGCCGAACGTGCCAAAGGAGAATATCTCATCATCCTTGACTCCGACTGCGTGCTGCCGCCGGGATATTTGAATGAAATAGAAAAAGAGCTGGCCCGAAAACCTGCAGACGCATTTGGAGGCCCCGACCGCGCGCACAGCTCTTTCACTCACACACAGAAAGCCATCAACTATGCCATGACCTCTTTCTTCACTACCGGAGGTATCAGAGGAGGAAAAAAGAAAATGGACAAGTTCTATCCACGCAGTTTCAACATGGGCATACGTGCCGAGGCATATCATACGCTCGGAGGTTTCTCCAAAATGCGCTTCGGAGAAGATATTGACTTCAGCATACGCATCTTCAAAGGAGGATATGCCTGCCGCCTGTTCCCCGAAGCATGGGTATGGCACAAACGACGGACCGACCTGAAAAAATTCTTCAAGCAAGTACACAACTCCGGAATAGCCCGCATCAACCTTTACAAGAAATACCCGGAATCACTGAAACTGGTGCACCTGCTCCCAGCCATCTTCACCTTGGGAGTCGTGCTTGTCCTGCTCGCTTCACTCATCTGCCCGTGGAGCCTAGCCTTGCTTGGAGTCTTTGCCGGAGTCATCTTTATTGACTCTTCCATTGCAAATAAAAGCCCACTGATAGGTATAATTTCCGTAATGGCTGCGTTTATACAGTTAACAGGCTACGGAAGCGGCTTCCTGGCTGCATGGTGGAAACGATGTGTATTGGGAAAGCAAGCCTTCTCTGCCTTCGAGAAGAACTTTTACGAATAATACATGAATGAACAGAAACTGACCATCACCCAATGGGCGGAGGAAGACCGCCCGAGAGAAAAAATGATGATGCAAGGCCCCTCGGCACTCAGCAACGCAGAACTGCTGGCCATCCTCATCGGCTCTGGAAGCAAAAACGAATCGGCAGTAGAGCTGATGAGAAAGGTTCTTAACAACTGCCACAACAGCCTCAACGAACTGGGGAAAACCAGCATTGAAGAACTCTGCAAGTTCAAAGGGATAGGTACCGCCAAAGCTGTCACTCTACTGGCTGCCTCCGAACTGGGCAGACGAAGAAAAGAAGAAGGCCCCGGAGAACGTACACAAATCCGCAGCGCACAAGATGTTTACCAACTACTCTATCCGCTGATGTGCGACCTCCCCATAGAAGAATGCTGGGTACTCCTGCTCAACCAAGCCTCTAAAGTAATCGACAAAGTAAAAATAGGACAAGGAGGTCTGGCCTCCACCCAAGTAGACATCCGGTGCATCTTGCGTGAAGCATTGCTGAAAAGAGCCGTCTCCCTGATTTTATGCCATAACCACCCCTCAGGAAATATCCGCCCCAGCAAGGAAGACGACCGGCTGACAGAAACCCTCCAGCAGGCAGCCAAACTGCTCAACATCCGCTTGCTGGACCATGTAGTAGTTACCGACGGAAACTACTACAGCTATGCCGACGAAGGAAGAATCTGAAACCGCTTTCGGGTGTTCCATTTTTTTATTACATTTGCAGCTATCAACTCAACAAAAAACAAGTATAAAAACTTATGGATACCGAAACAAAATTACACATAGAAGAAAAGATAGTAGAAATGCTGAAAACTGTATACGACCCGGAAATCCCGGTCAACGTGTACGACCTTGGACTTATCTACAAAATTGACCTGCAAGACGATGGAGAAGCGATCATTGATATGACCTTGACCGCCCCCAACTGTCCGGCAGCCGATTTCATCATGGAAGATATCCGCCAGAAAATTGAGTCGGTAGAAGGTATCACCTCCGCACAGATCAACCTGGTCTTTGAACCGGAATGGGACAAGGACATGATGACAGAAGAAGCAAAACTGGAACTGGGTTTCCTCTAAACCAAAAACAACTCGCCTTATGGAAGCAATGAAAAATGTATATTTTCTCTCTGATGCGCACCTGGGCTCCAGAGCAATAGCACATGGAAGAACCCAGGAAAGAAGACTGGTCAACTTTCTGGACAACATCAAGCATCAAGCTGCAGCTATCTACCTGCTGGGAGACATGTTCGATTTCTGGTATGAATTCAAGATGGTGGTACCTAAAGGGTACACCCGCTTTTTGGGAAAGATTTCCGAACTTACCGATATGGGGGTAGAAGTACATTTTTTCATTGGAAACCACGACATCTGGTGTGGCGACTATCTGGAAAAAGAATGTGGAGTAACCATCCATCGGGAGTCAATGACCTGCGAAATCTACGGCAAAGAGTTTTTCCTGGCTCACGGCGACGGCCTGGGTGACAATGACCGTAAGTTCAAATTCCTGCGTGCCGCTTTCCACAGCGTCACTCTGCAACGGCTATTTTCAATGCTTCATCCACGATGGAGCATCGACTTCGGACTGGAATGGGCCAAACACAGCCGCCTGAAACGCAAGGACGGAAAAGAGCCAGAGTATATGGGCGAAGATAAAGAACCGCTGGTATTGTTCTCCAAAAATTATCTGAAAGGACATCCGGATATCAACTACTTCATTTTCGGACACCGGCATATCCTGCTCGACCTGATGTTGAGCCGAACCGCACGAATGATGATTCTTGGAGACTGGATTTCCGAATTCTCCTACGCCGTATTTGATGGAGAAAACATGTTTCTTGAACAATACATAGAAGGAGATACCATCAACGAATAGAAATACCCAACATAAAAAAAGGCATATAGAACCATACAGTTTGATATGCCTTTCCTTATATATGCCAGACTCCACACTGAGCCATATTCCTATTTATCGGGCCACTTCACCGTTTTCATCCTTTGCCAACAGCCCTTCCACTTCGTTTACCTTGACAATATTATAGTCTCCGGCAATCGTATTCTTCAAAACAGAAGCCGCAGTAGAAAAGTCTACACGTTTCTGCTCATCATCAAATGCAAAATGTGCATACAGCAAAGCCCCACAAAAAGCGTCGCCCACTCCTACGCAATCCACTACATTGTCAATGTCAAACACACGGGTATACTTCATGGTTCCATTAGAATAAAGCAGTCCGGCAAAAGTATGATGCTCTGAACTCATCACGTTGCGCAACGCAATATAAATATGCTTGCAGTCAGGCACCTGCGCACTGATAGCACGGCAGAACTCCTCATAAGCTGCCAAATCATAACCTTCAGAAACTGTTTTCGCCTTAAATCCCGGAGCAGGAATACCAGTAAGCATTGCATATTCGCCCTCACTGCCAAACATGATATCACTGGCAGTCATCAACGGACGCATCACTTCCTGGGCAGTCTTTCCATAGTTCCACAGGTTCTTGCGGTAATTGATATCATACGAAACAAGGAGTCCCATTTCACGCGCCGTACCAATGGCCTCCTTACATACAGCAGCCAGCTCTGGAGTCAAGGCCGCGTCAATACCTGACCAATGAAAGATAGCAGCATCCTTGAAAATTTCTTTCCAGTCAATCATTCCAGGCTTCAAGTCGGAAAAGGCAGAGCCCTCACGGTCATAAATCACTTTCGAGTTACGCATGGCAGCAGCCTTCTCCATATAATAAGTACCCAGGCGCTTCCCTCCTGTAAGGATATGCTTGGTGCCGATGTTATGCGAACGAAGTTCGGAAACACAAGTTTCGCCCAAAGCATTATCCGGCAATCGGGTTATATACTCCACTTCCCCTCCAAAATTAGCGATAGAGATTGCCACATTAGCCTCACTACCACCATAATTAACCAAAAACTCACGGCTTTGCTGCATACGGAGGTTGTCCGGAGTAGTAAGTCGAAGCATGATTTCACCAAAGGTTACAATTTTCTTCTTCATTATATATCTTATTTTATACGATTTTCATCATAAAAATCCGGCAAACAATTGCCTTACAGCACAAAGATAAAAAGACTTCTAGAATCTTGCCAATAACTTGTCCTAAATCTATAAAAAGAAGTCCCAGCCTGCATGCTAAAAAGAAAGCGGATTTTCCATTCTGAAAACCCGCTTCCCCTATATGGTTATCCGTCCGCCATCCAGGCTTCCGGACATAAATACCATTTAATTACTTGTTAGAAAGAATATCCATAGTATCTGTAGCAATCATCAATTCCTCATCAGTAGGAATAACCACTACTTTCACCTTAGAATCATCTGCAGAAATGATAGCTTCTTTACTACGAACCTTGTTCTTTTCATCGTCAATCTTCACGCCCAAAAAGCCCAAAGTCTTGCAAACACCGGCACGTGCAGTAGCCTGGTTTTCACCAACACCACCAGTAAAGAGGATTACATCGACACCACCCATTGCCGCAGCATAAGCACCAATATACTTAGTGATGCGATAGAAGTACATGTTTTCTGTACGGATAGCGATTTCTTCCTTATTGGCTACAGCATCTTCCAGTTCACGCATATCGCTAGAACGCTTGAAGATACCCAGCACACCGCTCTTCTTGTTCAAGAGGTCAGACATTTGGTCAGGAGTCAATCCTTCTTTCTTCATCATGTAAAGGATAGCACCTCCATCAATATCACCACAACGAGTACCCATCATCAAACCTTCCAAAGGAGTAAGCCCCATAGTAGTATCAATACACTTACCATCTTTTACAGCAGCGATAGAGCCACCGTTTCCAATGTGGCAAGTAATGATTTTAGAACCTTCGGCAGGAATGTTCAAATATTCACATACACGCTTTGAAACATAACGGTGAGATGTTCCGTGGAAACCATAACGGCGGATACCGTACTTTTCGTAATATTCGTAAGGAATAGGATACAAGTAAGCATGTTCCGGCATAGTCTGATGGAATGCAGTATCGAATACAGCAACCTGAGGAACTTTAGGAAGCAACTTCTGTACAGCATAAATACCCTTCAAGTTAGCAGGGTTATGAAGAGGACCTAAGTCGCAGCATTCTTCTACAGCAGCAATCACTGCATCGTCAATCAGTACAGAACCACTGAATTTTGTTCCGCCATGAAGTACACGATGACCTACCGCATTGATTTCATGCAAATCTTTTACTGCACCATATTCAGGATGAGTCAAAGTTTCAAAAATAAACTGTACACCTTCTGTATGTTCTTTGATGTCTCTTTCCAAAATTTTCTTTTCACCGTTAGGCAAAGTGATTTTCAAGAAAGAGCCCGGCAGGTTGATTTTTTCAAGTCCACCCTGTGCAAGCACTTCCTTTGTAGACATTTCAAACAATTTGTACTTGATAGATGAACTTCCGCAATTAAGTACTAATACTTTCATATTGATAGGATATTATTTTTAAATTAGTAAAAAATTATTGGCTTACTGAGCTTTCGCAGCAATAGCCTGACTAGCAGTAATAGCTACCATCTTATAGATATCATCGATAGAACATCCACGAGACAGGTCGTTAACCGGACGAGCAATACCCTGCAAGATAGGACCTACAGCAGTAGCGTGCCCCAAACGTTCTACCAGTTTATAAGAGATGTTACCAACTTCGAGTGAAGGAACAACCAATACATTAGCTTTACCGGCGATTTCAGAACCCGGAGCTTTGCTCTGACCTACCCTTTCTACCAAAGCAGCGTCAGCCTGCAATTCACCGTCAATCTTCAAGTCTGGAGCCAATTCCTTAGCAATCTTCAAAGCCTCAACCACTTTATCTACCACTTCATGCTTAGCAGAACCCTTAGAAGAGAAGCTCAACATAGCCACACGAGGGTCAAGTCCTGCTACAGCCTGTGCAGTCTGTGCAGTACATACTGCAATCTGAGCCAACTGACTAGCGTCTGGAACAGGAGTAACAGCAACGTCACCCATTACCAATACGCCGTTGCTTCCGCACTCAGGAGCATGAGTCAACAACAACATAGCGCCCGATACACAAGTAATTCCAGGAGCAGTCTTGATAATCTGCAAAGCAGGACGAAGCACGTCACCTGTAGTATTCTGAGCACCAGCCAACTGTCCGTCAGCATCACCCGACTTGATAATCAAACAGCCCAAGAAAAGTGGGTTAATCACCAATTTACGAGCTTCTTCTATGGTCATACCCTTTTTCTTGCGAAGTTCGCACAGCAACTGTGCATATTCTTCTTTCTTAGGGTGATTTTCCGGATCAATAATAGTAGCTTTGCCGATGTTTCCAAGTCCCCATTCCTTTGCAAGTTCATTAATCTTGTCAGGGTTACCTAAAAGAATCAAGTCTGCCACACCATCTGTCAGAACTTGATTAGCTGCTTTCAAAGTACGTTCTTCTGTACCTTCTGGAAGTACGATGCGCTGCTTGTTTGCTTTAGCGCGTTCAACGATTTGATTGATTAAATCCATGATTGATATTGTATATTATAAAATATTGTTCCCGTCTACGTGTGTCCGTTAACTGAACTTTAAATTCACGGTGCAAAAATACGTATTTTTGTAATATCTAGTTTGCAAAATCTTGTTTTTTTTAGTCTAAAGACTCTAAAAAAACACAATATCCAGTTCCAAACCATAAAATCAAATCATTTTCATTCTACATGCTAAGCTATTCTTATAATTTTGCAGCCGTTTTCAAGATAAATTTTCAATAGATATGATACGTCAATGTACTATCCTGTTTGGATGTCTGGCCTTGGGGGAGCTAATAGTTTACCTCACCGGAATCCAACTTCCCTCAAGCATCATAGGAATGCTTCTGCTCACTTTTTTCCTTCATATGGGTTGGATTAAACTTTGCTGGGTGCAAGGGCTCACCGATTTTCTGGTAGCCAACTTAGGGTTCTTCTTTGTTCCCTCCGGAGTGGCACTCATGCTCTACTTCGACATTATCGCCGCTGAATTCTGGCCTATCGCCATCGCTACATTCGTCAGTACTGTACTTGTATTAGTAGTTACAGGCTGGGTACATCAAATTGTTCGCAAATATGGTTTTTTTAGAAAATGACTTTTTCCTGCTAGCCGTTACTTTCGGCTTTTTCTTCCTGGCAAAATTGCTGCAGAAGAAAACCGGATGGGTAATCCTCAATCCTATCCTCATCGCTATCGCCTTATTGATTTGTTTCCTTAAAGCCTCTGGCATTTCCTACGAAAAATATCACGAATCAGGCAAACTCATAGAATTCTGGCTGAAACCTGCGGTCGTCGCACTGGGCGTACCGTTATATTTACAGCTAAGAATGATAAAAAAGCAACTGATGCCCATCCTCGTTTCACAATTAAGTGGCTGCCTGGTCGGACTAGTATCTGTAGTGCTTATCGCCAAATTGCTAGGTGCTTCGCCTGAAGTGATAATCTCACTGGCCCCCAAGTCAGTGACAACCCCTATCGCAATGGAAGTGTCAAGTGCATCGGGAGGTATCCCTTCACTTACAGCTGCTGTAGTTATTGTAGTAGGACTCTTTGGAGCTATCTGCGGATTCAAGATTCTGCAAGTAGGCCGCGTGGGAAGTCCCATTGCCCAAGGTCTTTCCATGGGTACAGCCACTCATGCCGTAGGAACATCCAGGGCAATGGAAGTGAGCGGTAAATATGGAGCATACGCCAGTTTGGGACTTACTCTCAACGGCATCCTCACTGCCCTACTTACTCCCACCATACTACGTCTGCTGGGCTTATGCTGAGTTTAAACAAGAATGATGAGTTATCAACAAGTAAAACACATCTGTTAATAACTCATCATTCAACTGAAAAACAACATATTATACTTAAATGATTTGTAACATTCACAAAAAAGAAGAAAGCTAACTCACCCAACAAAAATAAGTTAACTTTCTTCTTTCTCTTTTTCAAAGAATAACACCTGCTATTTAAACAGTTTCTCCAAATCTTCTTCTTTCAACAAGGAAAGAACAGTCTTTCCATCAGGAGTATAATTAGGAGTAGCAACAGCAAAGAGCCCGTCTACCAAATTGTTCATCTCTTCATTACTCAACACTTGACCAGTTACTATGGCGGCTGCTTTTGCCAGCGACAAAGCCAACATGCTTTGTATTTCTTCTTTTACCTTACCCCCCCTTTCAATGGCAGTCTGCACCATGCCAGTCACTAATTTTTCCGGATTCAACCCCTCAATGCCAGCAGGCACTCCATTAATAGAATAAGAGCCACCACCCAAACTACTCAAGTCAAACCCTAAAGCCTGCAAGTCGTCCATAATACTTTCAAGAACAGGAATCTCTGCTGGAGAGAAATGAACCAAATCAGGGAACAACAAACGCTGAGACACGTGCTTATGACTTGATATCTGCTCCATATACTGATCATACAAGATACGTACATGAGCACGGTGTTGATTGATAATCATCAACCCCGATTTCACAGATGTAAAAATATAGCTTCCCTTATACTGATAATGCTGAGTAGATTTCTCCACCACATCTTCTTCCCCTTCCCCATACGGCAAGGAAGGCACAACCGGCTCTTCAGGAAGTTCCCATTCATCTTCTGTAAAAGTTTGCGGCTCATTCTCCCATGACATCTGTTCTTTCTTGTCAAGTCCCTGAAACAAAGGCTCCCATTCGGTAGTCTTTCTTCCAGAAGCAGACGAAGGAGAATAAGAAGCTGGAGGCGCCGACGATATGTTAAACGGGTTGTACGACGGATCAAAAGAAGTAGCAGGCGGCTGCACACCATCATAAGGCAAAGTGTCGAAAGCTGGAATATCTGGTTTTCCTTCTGTATCAAAGTCAATAGAAGGCACTGCGTTAAAACGCCCCAGTGTTTCCTTTACCGAAGCAGAAAGTATCTGCCAGATAGCCTGTTCATTTTCAAACTTGATTTCTGTCTTCGTAGGATGGATGTTCACGTCAATATTGGCAGGATTAATCTCAAAATAGATAAAATAAGACACCTGTTCACCTACTGGCACCAATTTCTCATAAGCATCCATTACAGCCTTATGGAAATAAGGATGACGCATATATCGTCCGTTAACAAAGAAAAACTGACGAGCCCCTTTCTTGCGAGCAGCCTCTGGCTTACCAATAAAGCCAGAAATCTTGACCATGGTAGTCTCAATATCCAGCGACAACAAATCTTGATTCAATTTCTTTCCAAACACCCCCATAATACGTTGCCTCAACTGTATTGCCGGAAGATTCAACATTTCCGATTCATTATGATGCAAAGTAAACGATACATTAGGGTTGACCAAAGCAATACGCTCAAACTCAGACAATATATTACTCAGTTCCGTTTGGTTAGACTTCAAAAACTTTCTTCGGGCAGGAACATTGAAAAAGAGATTCTTCACGCAGAAATTACTACCTTGCGCACAGGCAATAGCCTCTTGCCCTTCTACTTTAGAGCCAGAAATCGTCAGTTGGGTACCTATTTGAGCATCTTTCTGGCAAGTACGCAACTCAACCTGGGCAACTGCAGCAATAGATGCTAAAGCCTCCCCACGAAAGCCCATCGTCTGCAGAGCAAACAAATCAGCAGCCTGGCGAATCTTTGAGGTAGCATGACGCTCAAAAGCTAGGCGAGCATCAGTTTCCGACATCCCCTTCCCATTATCAATTACCTGTATACAGGTCTTTCCGGCATCAATCACCGAAACATCTACATGTGTAGCACCTGCATCAATCGCATTTTCAACCAGTTCCTTCACGACCGATGCCGGACGCTGTATCACCTCGCCCGCCGCAATTTGGTTGGCTACGGAATCGGGCAACAAACGGATTACATCGCTCATACTTTATTTCTTAGAATAGGTTTATCAGAGAGTAAACTCTCCAGTTATCAGATAATGGAGAACATAACACAAAACGGCTATTGCTATAAATAGAGTAGCATAGCTCAAAGGCTTACTTCCGCTTTCCTTTCGGCGCTTCAGATAAGTAGTCCCCTCTACGAATTTACCTCTGATGTCTTCAGATGAGAACTCTTTAGGAGGCAACATCCCTAAGTCACGTTTTGCCGATTCTTCCATTTTTTGAAGCTTCTCCTTACGCTCGTCCACATAAATATACTCGTGATGAAACGCACGCGGCTTTCTCATTGTAAACATTCCCATATATTATTTCTCCTTTCCGCCAAACAAATGTTCATTTGGCAATTCTATTGTTCCTCGTACATTCTTTTTTAGCTGGTCTTCCATCTTCTTTCCCCTCCAATGGAAAATATCTTCCTTATTTTTCGGACGGATATAGTCGAACCAAACAAAATTCTGCAAACGGTCTGCACCTGCCGGAATCTGATTCATCGGGTATAATGTACCATTCGATTTCGGACTCATCACCATTTTATCCAACTTCTGATTTTCCAGATAAAGTTCCAATTTACTTGTTTCTGAAACATTCATACCAATCAAAGTACTATCAGAATCCATCGGATAATAAACGACACGCACTGTACCTACCACTTCCGTTTTATGCATCTGACCGTTTCGGAAATAAGACATCATCTCTTTCCCTGCCACCTGATTGAACATGGTACTGTCTACCTGTTCTACAGAAAGAGCTTGGTTGACAATATGTGCCCAGTCTATCGTACTATCATTCATATAGACATGCACCCGTTCTCCCACCAACTGCTGATTGTTGTTCCACAGAATAGGGTCTTTATACAAAGTCAAGCAACTGTCTTTTGAAGAAAAGACTAATGAATCTGCCACTCCCTGCAAATTGGTACGATAGAAACGTACCTTATGGTATGCACGAAGTTCTCTGTACATAGAATCTGTATCCAAATAAAGAGTCTTCATCATCAAAGTATCAGCATGCAAAAACAAACTGTCTCCTTGTGAATAATCAACAGCTACTGCTTTGTCGGTAGCAAAAGCATATTTCTGTGTTTCATTATAATAACCGTATTCGCCAGTCATCATATTACGATTTACGGTATCATTCATCACCATATTACAAAACACTTCACCGATACCGGCATTACGATCGTATATCAATGTATCCCCTGTCAATTTCTTGCCACCATTAGTCAATATTGAACGGTTCAGCAAGTGTGCCTTTCCAGTCAAGGTATTATAACTTCCCAATTCAGAATAGATATGGTTCTCGTCGCTCCATATATCTGAAGGACCTACAATATCTGCTATCTTGGTCAACGTGTTATACTGCAAAGTATCGGAAGTGAGTACAAACTGAGGATTCTCCAGTTTTACATTATAATTGAAAACCGACTGTTTGGTAGCAGGACTATACTGTCCCCATTCCGAAGTAAGCACGTTCTCATTGTCCATCAGTGTTCCTCCATCGAAGAAATAGCCCAAATTATATACACGGTCATAGTTCAAGCTATCTGTCAGCAATGTAGTGTTCTGATTTTCCATACGCACATTCATACGAGCTTCTGCAATCTGTGAAATACCATCATAATACAAACGGTCACTATAAAGGAACAGGGTGTCCCCCTGGTTCATTTTCACATTGCTGAAAGCCTCAAACGAACTTTTCTTGTCATAATAAAAGGCACTGTCACAATACATATAGATACTGTCGTGACGAAAGACCACATTTCCGACTACCACCTGTGCATCAGGATGACGAGCATCCTTTCGTAACAAGTCGGAATGCAACAGATAGACCTTACTTTTAGGTTGCTGTCGCTTAGGAGCTACACGAGTGTTCAATGTATCGACCTTCGTAACTGGATGCTGAGCCATCAATACTGTTTTTTGCAGCAACAGACTAAAGACGAACAGGCATAAGACACTCATAAAGAGTATCCTATGCCCGCATTGATGATTATTTCGAATATTTCTTTCCTTCATATATCTGTTTAGGGATTATTCTTTAATCCATCCCGGATATTTAAAATCACATTTTCTCCAATTAGGATTGATACGTACATAAATGCTTTTCTGCTTCTCCAAAATCCATTTCTGAATTTTTTCCTCGCTACGTGTAGCAGTCACCATACTTTTCAGACGCTGATAGTCTTCTGTGATAGTAGCTTTATGTCCTTCGATTCTGTTTTTCAGCTTAACGATAGCACATACTTCCTTGCCCTTGGAGTTAATCATAGTAAACGGTTTTGAGATTTCTCCAATCTGCAGACCCTCCACTACTTTAGCAACCTCTTGAGATACCATTCCGGCCAACTGCTGCATTTCAAAACGAGACGTACTACTCTGAGGGTTAGCCAACAACCCGTGATTGTTTTTGGTATCCTTATCATGCGAAATCCAAGTAGCAGCCTCATCAAAAGAGAATTTGTTCTTTCTTATATCATTGGCTATTGAATCCAAACGGCTCAAAGCTGCATTAACTTGCTTGTCATCTACCTTAGGACGCATCAAAATGTGACGGTAGTTTACACGGTCTCCACGTTTTTCAATCAACTGCGCAATATGGAAACCAAATTCTGTCTCAAACACCTTCGAAATCTTCTTGGTATCTGTTAAATTAAACACGACATTAGCAAATTCAGGTACTAGTTCACCACGGCCAGTAAAACCACCTTCACCCCCTCTACGCGCTGTTCCAGGGTCTTCCGAGTAGAAACGCGCCAATACCGAAAATGAAGTTTCCCCTTTATTGATACGTTCTGTATAATCACGAAGCTGAGCCTTTACACGCTCAATTTCAGCATCATCAATTTTCGGTTGCTGAGTGATAATCTGTACCTCCACCTGAGTAGGGACAAATGGAATACTATCGGCAGGAAGCTTATTGAAATAATTACGTACCTCGGCAGGTGTAAGTTTGATATCTCCTACAATCTTCTGCTGCATTTGCTGGACAGTAAGACCATCGCGTACATTCTCTCTCAACATTTCTCGAATCTGAGTAGAAGTTTTATGATAATACTCCTCCATCTTTTCTTTCGAACCAATCTGCTCCGTCAGCCAAGCAATGCGCCGTTCTACTTCTTGAAGTACTTCTTGGTCAGAAACCACTACACTGTCAATCTCTGCCTGATGAAGAAACAACTTCTGTACAGCCAGTTCTTCCGGAATAACACAATAAGGATCCCCCGTAAAACGACGATTCTCATACTGTGCATTCAAGCGCTCATTCTCCACATCCGATTTCAAAATGGCTTCATCACCAACCACCCATACAACTTCATCTATCACATTATTTTGTGCATATCCTGCAATAGCAGCTACACAAAACAGCATACATAAATAGACTCTGACAAATTTAAACTTATCCATCTTTTAATAATATATTATATCTTTATTTTCCGAAGCGTCATCATACAAATCGTTCTTCATCCTATTGATGAAATCCACCCGCTTCAGATTGATTAGTATTTCCTTTATTTCATTTCTTGCAAACTCCAAGGGAAGCAATTCTCCTTTAGAAAGATATTTCTCTACATGCAGCAGATAACAAAATGCCGTATCACGCACCTCTATATTCCTATTATGGTCTAAATAATCAGAATTCACATCAAGTTCTTTCAAAGGGAAGCGCGATAATATATCAGTTGCCGGTTGCCATCTGTCATAGAAATAATCATAGCTTACCGCATTACCAATACAAAACTTCTCCAACTTGTCCAAAGCATCTTGGGTATTCTTCTTATACCAAATACAGACTTGCGGCAAACGCGAAGCTGTTAAAGGAATCTTCAAAAACAAGCCCTGCACATAAGGCTGCTGTGCACGAAACAGATGACTGTTTTTATTATAGTAGTCCTCTATATCCACTTCAGTAATTTCCTCACCTACCTGTTGCCTAACCAACTCATCTTGAAAAAGATGAGTTATCAAAGTACGGCGGTAAGCATTTACCAACTCTTCTATCTTAGCATTATCCGGCACATTGCCTTCAGCCTTACGAAAAAGAAGTGCATCTTCCACCCAATTACGAATATATTTTTGGGTAAACCGAATACTGTCTTCTCCATGTAGACCGACCGGCATAACTAGCCTTAAATCTTCCTGATACAAAAAATCCTTGTCTACTTGAACTAAAGGATGACGCCCTCCATGGTCTACCACAGAATTACATCCTCCAACAAGCAAAGAAAGTACCATCATGAATATCAAGTTACCTGTATAGTTCATTTGCTATCAATTAGTGAACGAAGATACACTAATAATTAATTACTAGCGCTATAATTAACTGTTTTTAAAACCTTTGAATCAAAATCCAACTGAAAACGCTGTTTCAAGTTCTGTAGCAACTGCTCTTGCAGCATTTTTTGATAATCCTCAAGCACTTCCGAATACACATCTTGATAACTCTCCGGACCTTTATCTAAACGTTTTCCTATCACAAAGATATAAGGATAATCCGAACGCTCTGGATATTCCCCACACTTGAATACCAATTTGTCTACATAAGGATTTTTCCCTATTTGAAAAAGGCCCGTCTGCATCTCCCCTACAATAGCTGAATTGTTTTTCTTCAACTTGCTAAAAGCATCTGAAAGATTCATAAAGTCCACTTTTTTCAAATACCTTTTAATACGAGAAGCCATTCTTTTGCTTTTACAACATATCACAGCCCCTTTAAAATGAGGAAACTCCCAATGATAACGGTTACGATATTTTTGGAAAAATTTCTGTAGAGTATCAGGTGTTACCTCTTCTACTTGCACCTCCGATACATGATAAGCATCCCAACAAACGGCAAGCAGGCTATCACGAATAGCGGCCAAACGAATTAAATCTTTATTCTTGACTGCTTCTTTCTTCAGTAAGGCAGACCGGGAAAACGCTTGATTACTCGAGACATGATGTTTGAGCACCCGGATAATATGCAAGCCCAATGGAGTATAAAAAGGAACTGACAATTCATTCTCGGATAAATTATCAATTTCTACAAGCATTTCCTGCAATAAATTTTCTGAAGAATAACACCCTTTAGAATAACGGCATAGAGAAAAATCAGCAAAAGACTTTCCACGAGATAATCCGACATATACAGAATCCATATAAGCCTTTGCCTGGGTCTCGTCATGTAAACTGGCTTGTTGAGACAAAGGATAATAAAGTTGCTCTATCTCTATGAGAGATTCAACGACTAACGGTTTTGAAGAAAAAACTAAACGGCCTTTCATATCTTCACCTTGCAATGATTTACACAGCTGCATAAATGATGGAAGTGTATCCCATCCCCTAGAACAGGCATCTGCAGCTTTCAATTTCATCAAGACAAACTGATTCCAATTTTCTTCCTTACTCTGCAAAGAAGCAGAAGACACTCTCCCCAACAGATAAGATTCAAATTCGTCATGAATGACATGCTCATCACCCGATGCCAGCATTCGTGCAGGCAACAAGATAAAAGCAACCATAAGTAAATACAGTATTTTCAATGATTCCATCCTTCAAACCTTTTACAAAAATTATGGCAAAGAATCGATAGTTGTGTACACACCTACCGACCCTTCGCCATGACTTGAATTTTATTGAATTATCAATGATAATAACATCCAATTACTGTGGACGGCTATAGTTTGGAGCCTCGCTGGTAATCGCGACATCATGTGGATGACTTTCCAATACACCGGCATTGGTGATGCGAGTAAACTTCGCATTGTGCAATTCTACAATATTGTGAGCGCCGCAATATCCCATACCTGCACGCAGACCACCTACTAATTGGTAGATAACTTCAACCAAAGTGCCTTTATAAGGAACACGAGCAGCAATACCTTCCGGTACCAATTTTTTCACATCTGTAGTACCACCCTGGAAGTATCTGTCTTTAGAACCATTTTCCATAGCTTCCAAAGAACCCATTCCACGATATGACTTAAACTTACGTCCATTGAAAATAATAGTATCACCTGGAGATTCTTCAGTACCAGCAACCAAAGAGCCAATCATAACACTATATCCACCCGCAGCCAATGCTTTAACCACATCACCAGAATAACGTAGGCCACCATCTGCAATCAAAGGAACACCTGTACCTTCCAAAGCCTTTGCTACATCATATACAGCAGTCAACTGAGGAACACCTACACCTGCTACAACACGTGTTGTACAGATAGAACCTGGGCCGATACCAACTTTAACAGCATCTGCTCCTGCTTCTACCAACATCTTAGCAGCAGCACCCGTTGCTATATTACCTACTACAATATCAATATTAGTAAATCTCTGCTTAGCTTCTTTCAACTTTTCAATAACAGACAAAGAATGTCCGTGAGCTGTATCAATCACAATAGCATCAGCACCTGCATTCACCAATGCCTCCATACGCTGCAAAGTATCAGCAGTAACACCTACACCAGCAGCAACACGCAAACGACCCTTTGAATCTTTACAAGCCATTGGCTTATTTTTTGCCTTTGTGATGTCTTTATAAGTGATCAGACCTACCAGTTTGCCATCTTTGTCTACTACAGGCAACTTTTCAATCTTATGTTCCTGCAAGATTTTAGAAGCAGTTTCCATATCCGTACTTTGGTCTGTGGTCACGATGTTTTCTTTTGTCATCACCTCATCAATACGTTTGCTCAAGTCTTTTTCAAAACGCAAGTCACGGTTGGTAACAATACCTACTAAGAAATTTTCATCGTCTACAACAGGAATACCGCCAATTTTGTACTCTGCCATGATATCCAATGCATCCTTTACTGTTGAGCCACGCTTAATTGTTACAGGATCATAAATCATACCATTTTCAGCACGCTTTACGATAGCAACTTGGCGAGCTTGCTCTTCAATTGACATATTCTTGTGGATTACACCGATACCTCCCTCGCGAGCAATGGCAATAGCCATCTGTGCTTCCGTAACAGTATCCATAGCAGCTGTTACAAATGGGATTTTTAACTCAATGTTACGTGAAAACTTTGTCGACAATTCGACCGATTTAGGAAGTACTTCAGAATAGGCTGGAATCAACAATACATCATCGTAAGTCAATCCATCCATAACTACTTTATCTGCAATAAATGACATATGGCTTTATGCTTTTAGAATTTTATTGCGTGCAAATATACAAAATTTCAATCGAATCTTCCAGTATGATTAACATCTTTTTTAAAGAAATATCCATTTACAAAAAAAGCGGAACAATAAACCTTACTGCTCCGCTTCTATAACTTGATAAAAACATTCTACTAGTTAGCCATTTCTGAAATGAACTTAATGCGTACCAGACGAACCTCTTCTTCTGTATAGTCATCGCCCAATTCATCCATTGCATCATCAATCTTGTCTGTTGTAGATTCCTTGAAATAATCATATATATCAAGCATATGATCTTCATCCATCACATCTTCCAAGAAGTAATCAATGTTCAGTTTTGTACCAGAATATACAATAGCCTCTATCTCATCCAAGAGTTCACCAAATTCAATACCTTTAGCTACTGCAATATCATCCAATGCCACCTTACGGTCAATGCTTTGAATAATGGCAACCTTCAGTTTTGATTTATTGGCAACTGTGCGCACACGCAAATCTTCAGGACGGTCTATTTCATTTTCTTCACAATGTTTCTTGATTAAGTCACAAAAACCTTGTCCGTATCGCTTTGCTTTTCCCGCTCCAACTCCCGGAATATTTTGCAACTCTTCCAAAGTCACCGGATAAATAGTAGCCATTGCCTCCAAAGAAGGGTCCTGGAATATCACATAAGGTGGTACATCCAATTTCTTCGACATCTTCTTGCGCAAATCTTTCAACATAGAAAACAATACTGGGTCAACCGCACATGAAGCACCACTTCTCATCGGAGCCTCTTCTATTTCCTCTTCATCAAAATCAGCATCCTCTACAATCTTGAATGATTTAGGTTTTTTCAAGAAACTACGTCCAGCTGAAGTAACCTTCAACAAGCCATAATTCTCTACATCCTTATCTATATAACCTGCAATGAGAGCTTGGCGAATGACTGCATTCCACAAGCGGTCATCTTCTCCCATACCAGAGCCAAACACATCCAATTCCTCGTGCTTATGTGCAAGAACTTCCGATGTTTCTTTACCTAAAAGGATATCTATTATATAATCTTGTTTAAAATTTTCTTTTACGGCAATGATTGTTTCAATCACTGCACACAATGAATCCTGAGCCTCCACTTGTTTTTTCGGATTTAAACAGTTATCACAATTTCCACAATTATCTTCAGTATATTCTTCACCAAAATAGTGTAATAATATCTTTCTACGGCAAACAGAAGATTCAGCATAAGCTGCTGTTTCCTGCAAAAGCTGCTTACCTATCTCCTGCTCTGAAACAGGTTTGCCTTGCATAAACTTCTCTAGCTTCTGCAAATCTTTATTGGAATAGAATGTAATACATCTTCCTTCGCCACCATCTCTACCGGCGCGTCCTGTTTCTTGATAATAGCCTTCCAAACTTTTCGGCACATCATAATGTATCACAAAACGTACATCTGGCTTGTCAATGCCCATACCAAAAGCTATTGTAGCTACTATCACATCTACATCCTCTTTCTGAAATGCATCTTGATTCGCATTACGGGTTGCTGAATCCATCCCTGCATGATAAGGACGGGCCTTAATACCATTGGCCTGCAAAATTTCAGCTAACTCTTCTACTTTTTTTCGGCTCAAACAATAAATGATACCGGCCTTATCCGGATTCTGCTTGATAAAACGAATAATCTCTTTATCAACATTATTTGTTTTCGGACGCACTTCATAATACAGGTTTTCCCTGTTAAAAGAAGACCGGAACTCCACAGCACCTACCATGCCTAAATTTTTCTGAATATCCATTTTCACCTTAGGAGTAGCTGTAGCCGTCAATGCTATAACCGGAGCCTTTCCTATTTCATTAATAATTGGTCGAATACGACGATATTCAGGTCTAAAGTCATGTCCCCATTCAGAAATACAATGCGCCTCATCAATGGCATAAAAAGAGATTTTTATACTCTTCAGAAAATCTACATTTTCCTCCTTTGTCAAAGATTCAGGAGCCACATACAACAATTTTGTTTTTCCACCCTTTATATCAGATTTCACCTGATCTATAGCGGTCTTGGTTAACGACGAATTGATAAAATGCGCCACTCCATCTTCTTCGCTGAAGTTTCGCATAGCATCCACTTGATTTTTCATCAAGGCTATCAATGGAGAAATCACGATAGCTGTTCCTTCCATCAGCAATGAAGGTAACTGATAACAAAGTGATTTTCCCCCACCCGTAGGCATTAACACAAAAGTATCTTTCCCTGCAAGTAAACTACGCATGATAGCCTCTTGATTTCCCTTAAAGGAATCAAAGCCAAAATACTTTTTCAATTGTTCCGTTAAATTGATTTGATCCGCCATTGTCCTTAATTATTTTAGTGATTCTCTAGATTCGACAAAGATGTATATTCCCTAAATTCCAGATATAACAAAGTTATAAACAACTTTTGATATTACACAAAATTTTCAGAAAATATTTTACCAAAGACATCTATTCCCACACTTAAATTTCATTATGCCATCTGTAGGCGAGACAAATTGGTTTTATCCATCTGCTCTTGTGCATACTTCAATGTCACTGTCAACATATCTGTTGGATGAGAAGGTACCTCAAACATCATATCCATCATAATACTTTCCACAATAGACCGAAGTCCACGTGCACCCAACTTATATTCTACAGCCTTATCTACAATATACTCCAATGCTTCTGGCTGAAATTCCAACTTCACCCCATCCATTTCAAACAACTTAATATACTGTTTGATAATTGAATTTTTAGGCTCAGTAAGAATATTACGCAATGCAGTTCTATCCAGTGGATTCAAATAAGTCAAAACCGGAAGACGACCAATGATTTCAGGTATCAGCCCAAAAGATTTCAAATCTTGAGGAGCAATATACTGCATCAAATTATTACGGTCCACTTTTACTGTCTCTTTAGCTACACTATATCCAACAACATTTGTATTCAATCGCTGAGCAATTTTACGCTCAATACCATCAAAAGCTCCACCACAAATAAACAAGATGTTTTTTGTGTTAACTGGAATCATCTTCTGATCAGGATGCTTACGCCCCCCCTGGGGTGGAACATTCACAATCGAACCTTCCAACAACTTCAACAAACCTTGCTGAACCCCCTCACCACTGACATCACGTGTGATAGAAGGGTTATCCCCTTTGCGGGCTATCTTATCTATTTCATCAATAAAAACAATACCACGCTCAGCTTCCGGCACATTATAATCAGCAGCTTGCAGCAATCGGGTCAAAATACTTTCTATATCCTCCCCCACGTATCCAGCTTCTGTTAGCACCGTCGCATCGACAATTGTAAATGGTACGTGAAGAAGTTTTGCTATTGTTCTTGCAAGTAAAGTCTTTCCAGTACCGGTACTACCCACCATAATAATATTTGATTTTTCAATCTCCACATCATCTTTTCCTGTAGACTGAAGCAAACGCTTGTAATGGTTATAAACAGCTACCGATAAATAACGCTTGGCATCGTCTTGACCGATTACATACAAATCCAGAAATTCCTTTATGTCTTTAGGTCGAGGCAGTTCAGAAAGGTTCAGATTACCAGCCTTATCCTTTTGCTGCATTGCTTCCTTGACAATTTCATGAGCCTGTTCGGAGCAACTGTCACAAATGCAACCATTAACCCCCGTAATCAAGAAACCCACTTCATCTTCTGTACGACCGCAAAAACTGCAACGCCTCTTACTTTTCTTAGTTGTTTTCTCTTCCAAAGTAATAAAATCTTTTAATTCTACAATAACACTTCTCTTAACGCAAAGTTTTGCGTGAAAGGACTTCGTCAATCATACCGTATTCTTTAGCCTCATTAGCAGTCATCCAATAATCCCTGTCAGAATCTGCCCAAACTTTATCAAACTCTGTATGAGAATGTTCAGCGATAATAGAATAAAGTTCTTTCTTTAATTTCTGTATTTCACGAGCAGTAATTTCAATATCAGAAGCCTGACCTTGCGCACCACCCATTGGCTGATGAATCATAACTCTTGAATGAGTCAGAGCAGAACGCTTTCCTTCTGCACCTGCAACCAACAATACAGCCGCCATAGAAGCAGCAATACCCGTACACATTGTAGCCACATCACTGCTTATAAACTGCATCGTATCATATATACCCAAACCAGCGTATACCGAACCGCCTGGAGAATTGATATAAATAGAAATATCTTTTTCCGAATCTACAGAATCCAAATAAAGCAACTGAGCCTGCAGCGTATTTGCCGTATAATCATTGATTTCTGTGCCCAAGAAAATGATACGGTCCATCATCAGTCGAGAAAACACATCCAGCTGAGTCACATTCAACTGACGCTCTTCCAGAATATAAGGATTTAAATAGCCAGCTTGCGATTTAATCACATCGTCAAGCACCATACTACTCATACCCAAATGCTTTGTAGCATATTTTTTAAAATCATTCATCATCAAATTCTTCTTAAAAAAACATTAAAAAAGAGAAGTTCTTAACCAAGTCCCTTCCCAATAGGCAAAAGTACAAAACCTTTTGTACATCGGGAACCAACCGAGTCAAAAACCTCTCTCTTTGCTCATTTCAGCAAACAAATCCAGCCTAAGCCTTCAACGTATTACTGAAACATTTTATTGAATTCTTCTGCTGATACAGCCTTATGATTCAAGGTTACCTGTCCTTTCAACACTTCAGATAATTTAGCTTCTACTACACGGTTAACCAAAGCTTCAACGCTTTCACGCTTCTTCAACATTTCCTTAGAGTAGTTTTCCAGCAATTCTTCTGGAACATTGATCATACCATACTGAGCAAACTGAGCACGAGTAGCGTTCTTAGCCATGTCAGTAATATCAGACTGTTCTACTTTGATTTCGTTTGCAGCAACCAATTTTTCCTTAATCAAATGCCAAGTCAATTCTTCGATGCTCTTATCATAATGTTCTGCAACGAACTCTTCACCTTTTTCCTTGTTGCTTTCCAACATGATACGTTTCATCAAATCGTCTGCAAATTCCAGTTTTCCGATTTTACCTACCAAGTAATTACGAACATCAATCAAGAATTTATAATCGCTATCTGCTACAAACTGTTCAGCGATAGTAGCCTTAATCTGAGTACGGAACTCTTCTTCGTTAGAAGCTTTTCCTTCACCCAAAACCTGGTCGAACAATTCCTGGTTCAATTCACCCGGAACCATACGAGTGATTTCTTCTACCTGGAAGCTGAAATTACCACTATGAGCAGCCACTTCTTCTTTCTGCAATTTCAACAAAGAAGCCAATTCTGCCTCATTGTTATCAAAAGCAACTGAAGGGTTAAACACCAACACCGTATTTGTCTTAACACCGTTGAAGATAGCCTTCTGATCGTCATTCTTCATATAAGTTGGCATCATCACAGCACCTTCTACTTGTACACCACCTTCTTTAGTGTTGCCATTTTCATCCAGTTCTGCCAACAGACCTTTCAACATATCATTTTCCTGATATTCGTCTACCTTGTCATATTTGCCAGTACGCTGAGTATACATTTTAACCTGCTGATCAACCATTTCATCTGTTACATCGATATCATAGTAGTCAACAGTATCATCATTTGACAGTTCCACGTTGAATTCTGGAGCCAAAGCGAGGTCAAATGAGAATTCGAAATTTTCATCTGATTCAAAATTAACATTGTTTTCTTTTGGCAGTGGAGCGCCCAACATATTTACTTTATTGTCACGGATGTATTCACCTACTTTTTCCTGCAACAGTTTGTCAACTTCTTCAATCAATACAGAAACGCCATACTGTTTTTTAATCAATCCTGCAGGAACCATTCCTCTACGGAATCCAGGCATATTTACTCTCTGACGAAGAGTTTTCAGAGATTTATCTACTTGAGCTTGATAGTCAGCCTTTTCAATCTGAACTGTAAGCACTGCGCTTACATTGTTTACGTTTTGCAATGAAATATTCATTTCCGACTTATTTATTTAATTATTACTATATTATTCAATGTATAACAAAGCGGTTGCAAAAATAATGTTTAATCTTACAAATACCAAACAGACAAAGTTTTTTTTCTGCTTGCATAAAAGGTCCGCTCACCCATTTATCTATTCACGAATGTCACGCGCTTGGAAATCTTTCCGGCGTAACACAAAGCTATTGCTCAAATATTTCTCACGCACAATTTGATTCTCGGCTAATTCTTCAGGAGTACCTTGGAACAATATTTTACCTTCAAACAACAAATAAGCGCGATCTGTAATACTAAGAGTTTCTTGCACATTATGGTCAGTGATAAGAATCCCAATATTCTTGTCTTTCAACTTCCATACAATATGTTGGATATCTTCCACCGCAATAGGGTCTACACCAGCAAAAGGCTCATCAAGCATGATAAACTTAGGGTCAATGGCCAGACATCGCGCAATCTCTGTACGCCGTCTTTCTCCACCTGACAATTGGTCGCCCAAGTTCTTTCTTACTTTCTGCAAACGAAACTCTGCAATAAGACTTTCTAGTTTCTCTTTCTGATATTCTTTTGAAGTATTAGTTAGTTCCAACACCGAAGCAATATTATCTTCCACACTCATTTTACGAAACACCGAGGCTTCCTGTGCTAGATAGCCAATACCATTCTGTGCACGTTTATACACGGGATAATCCGTTATATCACGATCGTTCAGATAAATATGCCCCTCATTAGGTACAATCAGTCCGGTTGTCATATAAAAGGAAGTAGTCTTTCCGGCACCATTAGGACCTAGCAGACCTACAATTTCCCCTTGCTTTACATTGATAGAGACATGGCTTACTACCGTACGTTTACCATATTTCTTTACCAGATTTTCTGTACGAAGCACCATACGCCCGTCCGCAGGCATTTCATTCATCTCTGTCACGTGCTGATTTTCCTGTTCTACCATAATAATTCATTTTACCATCCGCAAAAGTAGTAAAAATCTTGGGTTATATGGTCATTCAAGGTATTTTCACTTTCCTTATTATTATAATATAGCTAAAAAGCAGTATTTTTGTGTAATTTTTAGTTTATATAAAGACAATTATGCTTAAACCTATCACCACACTGGGGAAATATCTGATACTCATGGGGCGCGTTTTTTCACGTCCGGAGAGATTCCGTATGTACTTCAAGCAATATCTATCAGAGATGGTACAACTTGGAATCAACTCCATCGGTATCGTACTCCTTATCTCGTTCTTTATCGGAGCAGTCATCTGTATCCAAATCAAGTTAAACATTGAAAGCCCGTGGATGCCACGTTTCGTTGTAGGATATACCACTCGAGAAATCCTTTTGCTGGAATTCTCTTCCAGCATCATGTGTCTGATTCTTGCAGGGAAAGTAGGGTCTAACATTGCTTCAGAAATAGGAACAATGCGAGTAACCCAACAAATTGACGCACTTGATATCATGGGCGTCAATTCTGCTTCTTATTTGATTTTACCTAAAATTATGGGACTGATGACCATGATTCCACTACTCGTCATCTTCAGCATCTTTGCAGGTGTTATAGGAGCCTTCTCTACAGCATGGTTTGCAGGTATCATGAATGGGGCAGATTTAGAATATGGACTTCAATACAACTTTGTTGAATGGTACATTTGGTGCAGTTTCATCAAATCACTGTTCTTTGCTTTCATTATAGCCAGCGTATCTGCTTATTTCGGTTATACAGTAGAAGGAGGCTCCATTGCCGTAGGAAAAGCCAGCACAGACGCTGTAGTATCTAGCAGTGTACTGATACTATTCTCCGATTTGATACTTACTCAATTATTGATGGGATGATACAAATAAATTCACTTTATAAGTCATTCGGAGAACGAACGGTTCTCCATGATATCAATTTCACTTTCGAGAACAAAAAGACTAATCTTATTATCGGTCAGAGTGGGTCTGGAAAAACGGTACTCATAAAATGCCTTGTAGGACTCTTCACTCCTGAAAAAGGAGAAGTGCTCTATGATGGAAGAAATCTCATTTCAATGGATAAGAAAGAAAAGAAAATATTACGACGTGAAATGGGCATGATTTTCCAAAGTGCTGCTCTCTTCGATTCACAAAATGTTTTAGAAAACGTTATGTTTCCACTGGATATGTTCTCAAACATGACTTATCGCGAACGTGTGAAACGTGCTCAATTCTGCTTAGACCGAGTAAACCTAATTGATGCACAAAACAAATATCCAGGTGAAATCAGTGGAGGTATGCAGAAACGTGTAGCCATTGCAAGAGCAATAGCATTACAACCTAAATATCTGTTTTGCGACGAACCCAACTCAGGCTTGGACCCTAAAACTTCATTGCTGATTGATGAATTGATTCATGATATCACAACTGAATATGATATGACAACCATCATCAACACTCATGATATGAACTCTGTTCTTGGCATAGGTGACAGTATTCTTTATATCTACGAGGGAAGTAAGGAATGGGAAGGCAACAAAGATGAGGTGTTTACTGCCACCAACGAACGACTGAATCATTTTATTTTCGCATCCGACTTGCTACAGAAAGTACGTTCTGAAGAAAACAAGAAAGGATAGTCCGATAAAAAGAAAAAGCCTCTAGACACCATTCAGGTGTCTAGAGGCTTTTTCTTTTACACTATTTATTTCTGACGAATATACAAATTGATTGGCGTACCTGATAAATCCCATCGTTCACGCATCTTATTTTCCAGGAATCGCTTATATGGATCTTTCACGTATTGTGGCAGATTTGCAAAGAAAACAAATGAAGGAACCTGGGTATTAGGCAGCTGGGTAATATATTTAATCTTGATATATTTACCTTTGTTTGATGGTGGAGGATATGCTTCAATCAGCGGCAGCAACTCTTCGTTCAAACGAGCTGTAGGAATACGTGTTGTACGAGCGTGATAAACTTCCTTCGCCTGCTCCAATACTTTGAATATACGTTGCTTGGTAATTGCTGAAGTAAAGATTATCGGGAAGTCAGTAAAAGGAGCAAAACGATTACGAATAGCCTCTTCATAATTTTTCATCACTTTTGCTGATTTATCTTCTATCAAGTCCCACTTGTTCACAACTACCACCAATCCTTTCTGATTGCGCTGTATCAATGAGAATATATTCAGATCCTGACCTTCAATACCTCTTGTTGCATCCAACATCAAAATACAGACATCCGAGTTCTCGATAGAACGGATAGAGCGTACAACAGAATAATATTCCAAATCCTCGTTTACTTTGTTCTTTTTACGAATTCCTGCTGTATCTACCAAGTAAAAGTCAAAACCGAATTTGTCATAACGAGTATATATCGAGTCACGAGTAGTTCCCGCTATCTCTGTCACAATATTGCGATCTTCACCGATAAACGCATTTACGATAGACGATTTGCCTGCATTAGGGCGCCCCACAACGGCAAAACGAGGAATTTCCTCATCCAATATCTCATCTGTTTCCTTTTTGAACTTAGTCAGAATCAAATCCAACAAGTCACCTGTACCGCTACCGCTCAACGCAGAGATACAATAAGGGTCACCTAAACCCAAAGAATAGAATTCAGCTGCATTATATTGTAAGTCATTATTGTCTGTCTTATTTGCGACCATAATCACTGGAGTCTTTGAGCGACGTAAAATGGAAGCGACTTGCATATCCAAGTCAGTAACCCCATTCATTACATCTACCACAAACAAGATAACATCAGCTTCATCCATTGCCAAAACAACCTGCTTGCGAATTTCTCCTTCAAAAATATCGTCCGAGTTTACAACCCAACCACCTGTATCAACCACTGAGAATTCTTTTCCCAGCCATTCAGATTTACCATATTGGCGGTCGCGGGTGGTACCGGCCTGTTCATTCACAATAGCCTGACGAGTCTTGGTCAGACGATTAAACAGTGTCGACTTTCCCACATTGGGACGTCCTACGATTGCTACTAAATTTCCCATATATATACTTTATTCATTTACGGCTGTCACAGCCGAGCTATTAATCTAATTGATAGCCGAAGTTTTTCAGTTCTTTGTCTGAACTTCTCCAGTCTTTGTCTACTTTCACAAAAGTTTCCAGATAGATTGACTTCTGGAAGAAATGCTCCAATGTCTTTCTAGCCTCAGTAGCTACTTTCTTCAAAGCTTTTCCCTGATGTCCGATTATGATTCCTTTTTGGGAATCACGCTCCACATAAATCACCACACTTATATGAATACTCTTGGCATCCTCCTTAAATTGTTCCACCACAACTTCTACAGCATACGGAATCTCTTTATCATAATAAAGCAGAATCTTCTCACGGATAATTTCCGTCACAAAGAAACGAGCCGGTTTATCTGTCAATTGATCTTTCCCGAAATATGGAGGCGAATCGGGCATCAAATCTTTGATTCGCTTCATCACCACATCTGCATTAAACTTAGCCTTAGCCGAAATAGGAATAATCTCAGCATTCGGCAGCATCTCATGCCATTCTTCCACCAACTTCACCAGTTCTTCCTGATTGGTCAGGTCTATTTTGTTTATCAGCAGCAAAACCGGAACAGTAAGCTTGCGCACTTTTTCCATGAAATCTGCATTTTTATCTGGTTTCTCCACCGTATCTGTCACATAAAGCAACACATCGGCATCCACCAACGCTGACTCCGAGAAGTTCAGCATAGATTCCTGGAGTTTATAATTAGGTTTCAATACCCCAGGAGTGTCAGAGAAGACAATCTGCATATCATCCGTATTCAAGATTCCCATAATACGGTGACGGGTCGTCTGCGCTTTAAAGGTAGCGATTGAGATACGTTCGCCAACCAGCAAATTCATCAAAGTAGATTTTCCAACATTTGGATTACCTACAATATTTACAAATCCGGCCTTGTGCATAAACTGATATTTAGTTAACAGACAAAAAAACGCACCGGATTGGGATGCGTTTTTTATCTATGTCATAGAATTTTTACTCAATTTTATTTATTACCATCATATCCCCACTTCACGTAAGTAGCACCCCAAGTGAATCCGGCACCAAATGCTGTGAAAATGATATTGTCGCCCTTCTTCAGTTTCTTTTCATAGTCCCAAAGACAAAGTGGTAAAGTACCGGCACTAGTATTACCATAGCGCTGAATATTAATCATCACTTTTTCAGAAGGAACCTCTAGACGAGAAGCTACCGCATCAATGATACGTCGATTAGCCTGATGAGGAACAATCCAGTCAATATTATCTTTATCCAAGCCATTACGTTCTGCTATTTGAGCAGTAACATCTGACATATTAGATACTGCATACTTAAATACGGTTCTTCCTTCTTGATACAGATAATGCATTTTATTGTCTACAGTAAAATAGGAAGGAGGACATACAGAACCACCTGCCTTCATGTGAAGAAAAGGAAGCCCTTTACCGTCAGTACGCAAGATAGAATCCATAATACCAAAATCTTCGGTAGTAGCCTCTACCATACAAGCAGCGGCACCATCACCAAAAATAGGACAAGTAGCACGATCTGAATAATTCACCATCGAAGACATCTTGTCAGCTCCCACAATGATAATTTTCTTATGACGACCAGACTGAATCATACTTGCTGCAGTTTCCATCGCATAAAGAAAACCACTACAAGCAGCCTGCAATTCAAATGCATAAGCATTCTTCAATCCAAGTTTGTCACACAATATTGAAGCTGTTGAAGGGAAATGATAGTCAGGAGTAGTTGTTGCTACAATCACACAATCAATCGAATCGGGATCCGAATTAGTTTTCTGCATCAACTGCTTAGCAGCCTTACGTGCCATATAAGATGTACCCAAACCTTCTTCATTTAGAATACGTCTTTCCTTCACTCCTATTCGAGTCATAATCCACTCATCGTTGGTATCTACCATTCTTGACAATTCTTCATTCGTCAATACATAATCTGGCACATATCCACCAACTCCTGTAATTACAGCATTTATCTTTTCCATCATTTCGAAATTTAGTGTACAGATAAAAAAAAGCCGGAAGAGCCGAAAGCTCTCCGGCTTTATTCTTTCAATGAATCACACAAAGATGTTCAATAAATAAAAAGTGCCTTTTATTAAAGAGCAGCTTCTTTTTCAATTGCCAACTTACCTCTATAATAGCCGCAAGCTCCACATACTGTGTGATATACATGCCATTCACCGCAGTTTGGGCAAATAGCTAAAGTAGGAGCAACTGCTTTATCATGAGTTCTTCTCTTAGCAGTTCTCGTTTTTGATTGTCTTCTTTTAGGATGTGCCATTTTTCTAAAATTTATTTAATTATTATTTAATATTTTCTTCAATGCATTCCATCTCGGGTCAATCTCCCGAAGCTCTCCTTCATCTGGATTTCCTCCGTTCTCCTCATCATACAGTTCTTCATCTTCCTCGTCTGATGTCACCCGTAAATGCTGGCTTAATGCCCCCATCATCTCCTCATTACATTCTCCTGGAGCATGTACATGCTTTATCGGTAAGCTCAATGCTATAAATTCGTAAATGTTCCATGCCACATCAATACATCCATCCTCTTCATCAATCGTTATGATCTCGTCATCATCTGAATATGCGGCACCAAATTTCACTTTCAAAGAATTATCGGTATCAACAGGCACTTCCATATCATCCAAACATCTGTCGCAAGATACTACAACGATTCCTTCGATATGAAAATCCAGACTAAAAGTAGCAATGCCTTTCTTTACTGCTAAGTTTACCTTCAAATTACCCTTCTGGATATCGGTTATTTCCAAAGCAGCAAAAAAATCATCATTTAAAGAATACTCATAATTACATGAGTTTTCTTTCATATTCTTTAAATCTATCTGATATGTAGTTAGCTTTTCCAATTCGCAATACTATATAAACCGAGCGACAAAGATACAAATAATAATTGATAATCCCTAGTAAGGAGATATTTTTTTTATTTTATTGATTTCTTACTAATTAAAAGTTCTTTCCATCAGAATAACCCCATAACAGAAATGTTTCAATAATGTATTTTTTCATCTAGAGGCAAAAAAGAGACAACGGGTAGGAATTCTCCGAACAAATCAAAGACCGCTTAAAAACGTTTATACAGCCCATAGTAGCCATATCCATATAGCTGTTGACCAAAATATATTCCACAATAGATGCTAGGCTGTAGCGGGTGAGCCGTCTCCACGCCGCCGAAG